>ERZ894191.59-NODE-59-length-93879-cov-15.183972_pt1 | contig 93879 bp, 66 predicted proteins | sample MGYA00380282_ERZ894191 | MGnify/ENA primary metagenome ERZ894191 (study PRJEB32331, sample SAMN06328485) | human gut metagenome | biome: human gut microbiome; feature: stool | host: Homo sapiens | collected 2013-02-21 ...
GGACTTGCAGCGACGGACCTCGGGACGCTCTTACACCACGTCTGCGCGCGCCACCCGGCTCCAAGGGGTCGTGGACAAAAAGGGGCAAATATGAGTACTGTTACCATTTTAGTAGCAGGCAAAACCACCCAAAATGACGTCCGAGCGACCCCTACAACCCCCTAAAGCAGCCAACCTGACTGGTTTAAGACATATTGGAGCCAATTTTAATGAACATACTATCGGCTATGTCCATTATCTTCTTGGATGTAAATGCTATTCACTTAGCAACAGTACTCATATTTGGCATTTTTTGTCCACTGCCATATAACTAATGCCCTATATCGGGCAAAAAACAGGCCGCAGTCCATCGCTGCGGCCTGTTCGGAAGCAAAAGTGGGCGTTAAGCGCTGTAGCCCATCGCCTGCAGGACAAACATGACGACCGTGAGCACCGTAATCACGCCGATAGTCGCCCACGTGAGCACGTTCCATACGCGGCCGTTGCGGTTGGCGCCCATAATGTGACGGTCGGCGGCGATAACCACCTGGAACACCAGAACCACGGGCAGTAGCACGCCATTGATGACCTGCGAGGTCATCATAATCTGGAACAGATCGACGCCGGGCATAAGCACCAGCACGGCAGAGATACCGATGATGGCCGTAATGATGCCGCGATAGACCGGGGCCTCGTCCCAGCTGCGGTCGGCACCGCGCTCCCAGCCAAATGCCTCGCAGATAGCGCTCGACGTAACGCCCGGCAGCACGCAGGCAGCCAAGAAACTCGCCGCGACCAGGCCCGAGGCAAACAGTACCGTAGACCACTGACCCGCAATAGGCTCCAGCGCGCGGGCAGCATCGGCAGCATCGCTAATCTGAATACCCGCCGGGAACAACACCGTGCCGGTCGTGATGATAATAAAGCCGGCAATAACATCGGCGGCAAGCGAGCCGCTCACGGTATCAATACGCTGCAGCACGATGTCGTCCTCGCCCGCGTTCTTATCGACCACGTTGTTCTGCGCCAAGAAAATCATCCACGGCGCGATAGTGGTACCGATCGTTGCGACCACGAGCGACACGTAGCTGGGGTCATTTTGAATGTTGGGCACGACCAGGTCGACCGCGACCTCACCCCAGTTGGGGCCAGCCATAAACGCGGCGACGATATAGGTCACGAACACGCAGCTCACCAGCAGCAGAATCTTCTCGATGCGCTGGAAACTACCCGACATGGTAAGCATCCACACCAGCAGCGCCACCAACGGCACCGAGATGCTCGCCGGCACGCCAAAGAGAGCAAGGCCGCTGGCGATGCCCGCAAACTCCGAAATGGTCACAGCCGTGTTGGCGATCAACAGCGCCGCCATGGCCAACACGCTCTTGCGCACGCCAAAGCGCTCGCGAATGAGCGATGCCAGGCCCTTGCCCGTGACGCAGCCGCAGCGCGCCGCGGTCTCCTGCGTCACGATGAGCAGCACAGTCATGACGGGAAGCATCCAGAGCATTTTGTAGCCATAGCTGGCGCCCGCGCTGGAATACGTTGCAATGCCGCCGGCGTCATTGCCCGAAAGCGCCGCCAGCAGACCGGGGCCCATAGCGCCAAAGATGGCCGCGATGGTCAGCTTTTGCTTGGTGCCCGACTTTTGCTTGGTATTTTGCACGCGACCACCTAACCCATGACTGACATGGCGAGCAGCACCGCGGCGATGCAATACGCCACACACGAGATCATGACGGCAATGACGTTCATGGCGGTGCCCGACGTGTTGAGGTCATGCTCGTCACGCCAGAACAGCACCATCAGGTAAATCACGGCACTCATGTTGCCAACCAGGCAAATGACGGCAGCGATATTAAAGCAGCCGGTAAAGAGCTGTTCCTCAAACATAGGGGCATCGGGGAACGCGGCGGTACGCACCAATTGCGCGCACAGATAGGTCACGAGCGACAGGATCAGGCCCATACCGGTGCTCTGGAAGAAGAATCCCAGGTAGGGCTTAGGCTCGTCGTCGTGGCCGTCGTATTCCAGGAAGTAGTTCTTGACGAACGACACCATGCGCGAGGCCGCCAGCAGCACGAGCGGCATGGCGCACATGGGGAACACCACCAGATGCGCGGAGCCGAGCGCCGTTCCCAGCACGGTCGCCATGATGCACGACGCGATGCCCCATACAACAACCCAGTACTGGCGATGCACGAACCAGCTGAGCACGTTCGTCGAGTCGTCCGACGCGCTATCGCCCGAGCCGACACCGGCGATCTGCAGGTCCTCCTGATGCTCCTCGGCGATAACGTCCATGGCGTCGTCGAAGGTCACGATACCAAGGATATGACGGTTCTCGTCGCAGACAGGGATGGCAACCAGGTCGTACTTGGTCATCTCGTCCGTCACGTCTTCCTGGTCCTCGTCGGGCGACACATAGACCAGGTCGCGATAGGCGAGCTGACCCAGCGTGGCGTCGCGGTCGGCTACGATCAGCGTGCGCAGCGAAAGCACGCCGGTCAGCATGCCACTCGGATCCTCGGTATAGACGTAATAGACGCTCTCGAAGTCCTCGTCGAGCTCGCGAATCGCCTCGATGGCGTCACCGACCGTTGCCGTAGCGGGCAGGGAGACAAACTCCGAGGTCATGATGCGGCCGGCGGTGTTGTCCTCATACCCCAGCAGGTTACGAATCGCCTTCTCCTCCTTGACGCCCATCAGGCGCAGGAGTTTCTCGGCCTTCTCGTAATCAAGCTCGTCGATCAGGTCGGCAGCGTCGTCCGGGTCCATCATGGCCAGCATCGACGATGCGTCGGTGTCGGACAGGCCCTCGAGCATCTCGGTCATAAGCTCGTCGTCATCGAACTCCGAGATGGCCTCGGCGGCCTGGGCAGTATCGAGCTGCGCAAACACCTGCGCACGCAGGCGCGGGTCGAGCTGCTCGATGATGTCAGCGATGTCGGCAGGGTGCAGCTCGCCGAGCGTCTTGTGCGACACCGAGAGTTGAATGTTCTTGGTCGAGCGGTCGAGCAGGTCCATGTAGGACCAGGCGATAATGTCCTCGCTGAGCGGCTTGCCCAGGTGCTTCATAAAGCCCTCGACGACGTGCTCGAGCGCGGGGCTGATTGCACGCAGCAGACCGCGGGCGCCGACCTCGGCACCCAGCAGGCGCAGCTGATTTTCGCCCGACATGGAAAACTTGATGTCGTTGACGCGCACGACCTTCATGCCCTGCGTGTCGACGATCTGCTTATTGAGAACGTCGCGCGCCAGCAGGAGCTCGGTCGGCTGCAGGTACGAGAAGCGAATATTGGTGGCAGACGTATTGAGATACACGCCCGTCTCGTCGATGCGGTCGACCCATTTGCGCCAGCTGATCATGAACGGCGTCTTGCCGGGACCGCGGAACGCGAGCGACGTCACGTGCGGAAAAACTTCGCCGGTTGCAATGCCAAAATCGTTGACCACGCCGAGCTTTTCGCCGTCGACGTCCAAGACTGGCAATTTGAGCATCTCACTCAGATAATTCAATGGTGCTCCCCATCATTATTCCTCCGGACGCGGCCGCGCGTGCGGCGTCCGGGGGCTTCTGGATATGTATACGCATGCGCGGGCGGCACGCCGCTCGACGCTTACACCCCGTGCATGCGCAAAAAGCACCTGCATGGGGTCATCGACTGTATGGTCGAGGTTTGGATTTCACCTGTAACCTTTCTCTTGACCCTCATTAACCGCAGTAACTATAGCATCAGCATCGCCCTGCGGCATCGAATTTATGCGCTGCACATTGCAGGCATACCAAACGCTGACGTATCCGTGACATAGCCATTGGGGACGTTCTTAAACGACTACCCAATGACTACTCTGTGGTGTCATCGTCCTCGGCAAGTTGGGGGAACACGGCGTCCTTGGGCATGGTGACCTTCGTCAGCGAGGTGAGCTTTTTGCTCAGCGACGTGTCCGTCTTGACCAGGTCGCTGAGCGTCACGATCTTGTAGCCGTCGGCGACAAGGCCGTCGATGATCTGCGGCAGCGCCTCGAGCGTCTGCTCGGCGCATTCGTCCCTATCGGTGAGCAGCACGATATTGCCCGGCGTCACCGAATCGAGCACCGTTGAGACCTGCTCGTCGGCACCGTTGAGCAGCCAGTCGCCCGAGTCAATATTCCACGAGACCACGGCGGAGACCAGGTCCATCGCATCAATCCAGTTTTGCTCGTCAAAGGCAGCGTAGGGAGCACGCAGCAGCATCGTCTTCACGCCGGTCGCCGACTTAATCGCATCGGTGCCTTTCGTGATCTGTTCGCGTACCGTCTCACGGTCCTGACCCTTGAGCGAATCGTCGCTGTAGCTGTTGGATCCGATCTCGCACCCGGCATCGACAATCGCCTTGGCCGTGGCAGGCGAGGCCTCGGCCGCATCGCCCGAAAGGAAGAACGTCGCGGTAACGCCCTTTTCCTTGAGCACCTGCAAGATCTGTTTGGTGGCGCCGCTCGGACCCTCGTCAAACGTCAGCGCCACGTACTTTTTGTTGCCCTTGGGCGCCACGCTGGCGCACGCAACGACGCAATCGGTGGCGGGCACAACCTCGCCGCGGTCCTGCGTCTTTTCCGACTGCTCACCAACCCACACCTCGGAGCGGCCCTGGACACCCCATGTCTGCACATACTCGATAGCGCCCGTGCCCTCGACCTTGAGCTTGGGCTCGATAACCGTAGCCTGAACCTCGTGCTTCTCGTAGGTGTTACGGCCATCCTTGACCGTCACCTTCTCGCCGCCCTCAAGTTCGCGGCTATCCCATTTGCCCTGTTTTATGCGCTTGCCGTCCACCTTAACCGACAGCTTTTCGCCGCCATGGCGCTTGAGCACGCTGTCATCGACGGCCAGCAGGTCGCCTGCGTCGTAGGTATCGGTCAACTCCTGGTCGTCGATGAGATTCTGCAGCGTAGAGCCCACGCGCACCGCGGTCTTTTGCCCGTTGAGTTCCACGTCCACGCTGCGGTTGACGTAGCCCACGACGGCAGCGATAAACAGCACGAGCGCACAGCCCACGGCAATGAGCGCATAGGGCAGACGGGACGGTCGGCGCGGCGAGCGCCCGTTGCCGATGCGCGCGCTGCGGTCGCTAAACCCGCGGCTATGGTTGAGGTACATCGCGCCGGGCTTACGGCGGCGACGGCGCTGACCGCTGGGCAGCTGCCCCAGGTCGCGGCGCGCCGTCGGACGCGCACCCGAACGCCCGTTTAAGTTGGATCCGTTTTGGCGCATGTGCCCTCCCCCATAAACACAGCAAGCCGGAGCAACAGGTCTCCGGCTTGCCTCCCATCATTTGGTACGTCGCTATTTTGTAGCTTTTGACGAGCCTCCGCTCGCCTTTTGGTATTCGTCCTTAAAGGCCTTGAACATGCCGCGCGTCTTGCCGAGCTGCTTGCCCAGTGCGCGACTGCCTTTGTCCACGGCGACCGATCCCTTGTCGTCGAGCACCTTGGCGCCCTTTTTGACCTTGTCGCCCACCACGACGCTGGCCTCGGCGGCCTTGGCAGCCGCACCGCCCGAATACCCGAGCGACTTGACCTCGTCCGAGACGACCATCGCGCCGTTCTCGTAGCCGCGCAGCATCGTCGGCGGCACCTGCGTGTCACCAACCAAAACACTCGAAGCAGCACCGGCGGTCACATAGAATGCCTGCACGATGCCCGAGCGCGGCTTGAACTCAACGTCCGAGCAATAGCCCACGACGTCGCCCGATTCCGTGCGCACGTCCATACCGACCCAGATGATGCAATCGTCCAGGTTGATGTCGAGGCGCTTGGCGGCGGCGGCATCGTACGTGTCCTTGACGTCATCGACCGCAATGGCGCCCTCGTAGACACCAATGGCGTCGAGCGCTACGAATCGGTCGGGACGCTCGATCATGCCCGCGATATCGGACTGGCGGACCATAAAGCCGACCACGCGCGTACCGCCCGGGGTAAAGACCGGAAAGTGAATCTTTCCGAGCTTTTTGGGGCTGCGCGGCGTGCCGTCCTTTTTGGTGCGCTTGTCCTCGGTAGGCTTGCGATAGATCTTGGCGCCGACAAAATCCCCAGCGCGCATTATGCCTCGGTCGAGGGTTCCGCAGCCCCGGCATCAGCCTCGACGGCGTTCTCGACCACGACGTCGGCGGCAGGCGTCACGTTGCCACCCGAAATGGCGTCGTTGAGCTGCTCGCGCAGCTGGTCCATGCGCTCGCGGGCCAGGTCGACCTTGGCGCGCAGGTCGTCGGTCTTGGCGTCGACCATCGGGCCAAAGTCATTCACCGCAGCACGGGCCTCCTCGGCGCCGTGCTCGTAGGTGTCGCGCATATTGTCCCAGGCGTCGTTGGCGATATCGGCAGCCATGGCGCGGGTTTCGGCGCCCGAGCGCGGGGCCAGAGCAACGCCGATAATAGCGCCAGCAGCAGCACCAAAAAGTGCGCCGGAGACAAAGCTGAAAGTCTTACCCATGATCATTCCTCTCCTGCGGGCACGTCGGTGCCCACCGTTTGAATGCTGTCCATTATACCCGCAGCGCATCACTTGCCGCTCCGCTCATCTGCGTACGGCAAAGGCGCAGGTACGTGATGGTGATAAACGCGTAGGCCTACTCCTGAGGCATAGCCGGCATGGCCACCGTGGCACCCGGGTCCTCGCCGGCGCCGTCCACGAGCGGCAGGCCGCCCTCATGCGCAGGTCCCGCCGGAACCGTCGCCGCACCGCCAAAGACGGCAGCGGAGGCCTCGTGGTTCTCGGCAACCGCGCCCTCGGTATCAATCGCCACCTGGGGCTCGTCGTCAAAGTTGGGGACGCCCTGGGGCTCGGTGGAAACGGGCTCGGCGGTCGCATCGGCAACGGGCTCGGCGTCAACCGGCACATCGCCCTCGTCAGCGCCCTCGTCCTCGGCAGTATCTTCGCCGTTCGCAGCGGCGACGGCCTCGTGAGGATCCTTGCCCTCGGCCTCGGCGCGCATGCCCAGCACCAGGTTGCGTAGGCCCGCGACCGTGCCTTCCACGTCGGGGGCAGGCTGGTCGGCGTGCAGGTACGCCCAGTCCATCATAAAGGTGGCCGACGACAGCGCACCGATGGCCAGTGCGTCATCGGGGCACGAAAGCTCGACCTCAAAGACACGCTCGTCATGCTCGCTTACGCGCGTGCGGCCGCACGAGATGCTACCGGCAAGACCGGTCTCGTTCATGAGCTCAACCGTCACATGCTCCAGCAGGTGGCATAGCTCGGTCTGACCCATGCAGTCCTGGAACTCGCGGCCGGAATCGCCCAGGCACAGGTGCTTGGCAATCGCCGGCACCAGGTAGTACACGCGCGCCGTGGCCTCGATATCCTCCGAGGTCATGAGCGGCATGCCGGGGTTCACCAGCACGTGCGCGCAGATCTTGTCCTCGCTGACGGTGACCTTAAGGATGTTGAACAGGCCTGCCATAACTCTCCCCTACTCTTCCTTGTCCTACTCGTCGCCGTCGTGCGGATTCGCGGAACCCGCACCCGACGTCGTCGGCTCGTCTACCGAAGACTCGGAATCCTTCTTATCGGTTTCGGCCGGAGCGATCACGCGAATGAGCGAGATGCGCTGGCCACGCATCGACTGCACTTTAAACTTGTACCCCGCGACCTCAAACACCTCTCCGATGTCGGGCACCGAGTCGCAAAGCTCCAAAATCCAGCCGGCGATGGTCTCATAATCATCGCTTTCCTCGAGCGGCCAACCAAGCTCAATCGCGTCATCGCACGAAAAACGCCCATCGACGAGCCACTCGCGGCGCGAAAGGCGCGTGAGGTACTTGTTGTCGGGGTCGAACTCGTCCTCGATCTCGCCCACGATCTCCTCGACGATGTCCTCGATGGTGATGATGCCGGCCGTGCCGCCGTACTCGTCCACGACCACCACGATCTGGTCGTGCGAGGTCTGCATCTCGGACAGCAGCGGCAGGATGTCCTTGGTGTCGGGCACAAAGGTGGCGTCGCGCAAAAAGCCGGCGATGGGCTGGTCGCCCTTACCGTCGAGCGCGGGCTGGATCAGGTCCTTGATGTGCGCGATGCCCGCGACGTTGTCGGGGTCCTCGTGATAGACGGGGATGCGGCTGAAGCCGGTCTGGCGCATGGTGGACAACACGTCGGCGACCGTCTCGTCGTCCTCGCACATGGTGGTGTCCACGCGCGGCACCATGACCTCGCGGGCAACGGTGTCGCCCAGGTCGAAGATCTCGTGGATCATACGCTTTTCCTCGTCGAGCAGGTCGTCCTGCTCCGAGACCATGTACTTGATCTCTTCTTCCGAGACGTTCTGACGGTCGTCGGCACTCTTGATGCGCAGAATGCGGGCCAGGCCATCGGAGCAAGCGCCAGTCAGCCACACGAGCGGACGGGCGATCTTTTGGAAAAACGACAACGGTCCCACGACCTGCTTGGACACGCCCTCGGCATTGGCCAGGCCGATGCGCTTGGGGACGAGCTCGCCGATCACGATGGACACGAAGGCGACCGCGACGGTGATGATGACCGGCGCCAGGCCGCGCGCGATGGCGGAGAGCGGCGCGATGCCAAAGCTCATGAGCCACGTGGCGAGCGGGTCGGACAGGCTCGTCGAGGCAACGGCGGACGAGGCGAAGCCCACGAGCGTGATGGCGACCTGGATGGTGGCGAGCAGCTGGTCGGAGTCGGCAGCCAGCTTAATGGCACGCTCGGCGCGCTTGTCGCCTTCCTCGGCCTCATGCTCCAGCACGGCGCGCTTGGCCGTGGTGAGCGCCATCTCGGACATAGAGAAGTAGCCGTTGATGAGGGTCAAAACGAGGGTGGTGATAAGGGAGATGGTTATGTCCATCGGGAGTTTCTCGAACCTCCAAGATTCGGGACGTCGGATTAAAACGTTGATGGCGGATACGGCAATGGCGCCGGCGCCCAAACGAGGACGCGGGCGCGCAGGCGTGGTCGCTAGATTACGAAGAGAATCACCGCCATGAACTGGAAGATGCTACCGGCGAGCACCCACAGGTGGAACACGCTGTGCAGATAGCGCACGTTTTTGGCGATATAGAACGGCACGCCCACGGTATAGCACACGCCGCCGACGGCGAGCAGGGCAAGCGCCACGGGGTTCAGCAGCGCCACGAGTGCGGGCAGTTTAAAGACAACGAGCCAGCCCATCAGCAGATAGACCAGGCCGCTTACCCAGTGCGGCTGGCGCTCGCGCATAAAGCACTCGAGGGCAATGCCGATAATGGCGATGGCCCATACGGCGAAGAACAGCGCAGCGCCGCCGTCGTTTGCGAGCGTGATGAGGCAAAACGGCGTATAGCTGCCGGCTATGAGCAGGTAGATGCAGCTGTGGTCGATGATGCGGAACACGCGCTTGGCGCGCGCGGGTTGAATCGCATGGTAGAGCGTGGAGGCTAGGTACTCGAGGATGATGCTGACGCCATAGACAATTGCCGCGGCCATGTGGGCCGGGCCACCGCCGCGCAGTGCAGCGAATACGATCAGGAGCACCAGACCCGCAATACCCAGCAAGCAGCCGACACCATGGGTGACGGAGTTCATGATCTCCTCGCCCACCGTGTAGTGTGGAACGGCCGCGGTCTTGGGTCGCGGCTTAGAACTGTCGCTCGAATCGGACATGCCGGTTACATCCTCCAACGTAAAGAGTTCTCAACACTATATCAAAGCGTCTGGATGCGTGCGAAATTTGCACCATACGTGACCCTTTGTTTACCCATTCTTTGCCTGTTGACGCATCAACGGTGAACGTCCATAATGCGCTTGCATTAAATGTTGATGCATTAACATCTTATAGGAGAATACCGCATGGCTCAAAACGCACATTCCCATCGAAAGCTCAAGATAGCCGGCATCGTTGCACTGGTGGTTGTCATTGCGCTGCTCGGATTTGCCGGCAACTTTCTGTTTGACTTCGCGCTGAATCCCCGCGCGCCATACACCATGAAGATGATGCAGGACGGCAAGGACGACAAAGAAAGTGAGCAGCCGGATGCCGAGGGAACCGAGGCGCGGGCATGGTTTAAAGAGAACCGCGAGAGCAGCAGCCTCACCGCAGATGACGGAACCGAACTTGCCGCTTGGTATTTTGCCGCCCCAGAGAGCACGCACAATTACGCTATCTGCCTACACGGATACACCGACGAGCCCATCGGCATGGCCCGATACGTCAAACGATTCCACGACCGCGGCATGAACGTACTCGCACCCGCCGCCCGCGCCCACGAGCGCTCCGGCGGCGACTATATCGGCATGGGCTGGCCCGAGCGGCTCGATGTCGTTGCATGGATTGGGCGGATCGTTCAGGCTGACCCCGAGGCACGCATCCTGGTCTTTGGCGAGTCGATGGGTGCGGCAACCGCCATGGATGTCGCGGGGGAATCTCTGCCCGCAAACGTGAAATGCATTATCGAGGACTGTGGCTATACAAGCGTTTGGGACGAGTTTTCCCTGCAGCTCAAGGATGTATTTGGCCTGCCCAGTTTTCCCTTGCTCGATGTAGCAAACTTGGTGTGCAACGTGCGCGCGGGCTACGACTTTCATAAGGCGAGCAGTGTGGAGCAACTCAAACACGCGACGGTTCCCATGCTGTTTATCCACGGCGACCAGGACACCTTTGTGCCGTACGACATGCTCGACCAAAACTACGACGCGTGCGCCAGCAAGGTCAAGCAAAAGCTCACCATCCATGGCGCCACCCACGCCAAGAGTGCGCAAGTTAACCCCGAGCTCTACTGGAACACGGTCGACGACTTCCTCGACGAGTATTTTTAGGCAAATAGTACGGTTTACTGGTCTATCTGACCCCTAGCACTTCCGAAAATCCGCCCGCGAGCACAGCGCTCGCGGGCGGATTTTGCTTGAATTAAGCCACGAATGCGCTTGATATGTCCAATAGTTAGGTGCTACTTGACCTCGATGAGCTCGTACTTGCTCGTGCCCAGGCCGATCTTCTCGGCATGCGCGATGCACGCGCGCCAGTCGGTGTCGGGATGCGTGATGCAGAAGGGATCCTTGGCCTGCTCGCCCTCCAGATGCTCGTGATTATGCTCCATCTTGGCCGCGCTGTCGGTAAGCTCGGTGTTAGGCAGCGGCTCGGACGCCAGGACGGCGTCGGCGCAGGCCTGGTCGATGGCGACCGGGTCGAAGCTCGCGAACATGCCGATGTCGTTGACGATGGGCGTGTCATTCTCGGGATGGCAGTCGCAGTTGGGGCTGATGTCCACGGCGAGCGAGATGTGGAAGCTCGGGCGGCCGTCGACGATGGCCTTGGTGTACTCAGCGATCTTGTAGTTGAGTACGTCGGCCGCGGCATCATAGTCGGGCTTGATGCAGTCCTGGTTGCACGCCGCAATGCAGCGTCCGCAGCCCACGCAGCGATCGTGGTCGATAGCGGCAACGTGAACCGTACGGGTTTTGCCGTTGGCAAGCTCGCGCTCACGCGTACCGTCAAACGTGATGGCGCTGTGCGCGCATATCTTCTCGCAGGCACGGCAACCTACGCAGTTGGTGGTATCGACGCTCGGCTTGCCAGCGGCGTGCTGCTCCATCTTGCCGGCACGGCTACCGCCGCCCATACCCAGGTTCTTCATGGCACCGCCAAAGCCGGCCTGCTCATGGCCCTTAAAGTGGGTGAGGCTGATCACGATGTCGGCATCCATGAGCGCCTGACCGATCTTGGCCTCGCGCACGTACTCGCCACCCTCGACCGGGACGAGCGCCTCGTCGGTACCTTTGAGGCCGTCGGCGATGATGATCTGGCAGCCCGTGGCATACGGGGTAAAGCCGTTCTGGTAGGCGGTATCGATGTGCTCGAGCGCGTTTTTGCGGCTGCCCACATAGAGCGTGTTGCAGTCGGTGAGGAAGGGCTTGCCGCCCAGCTCCTTCACCACGTCGGCGACGGCGCGGGCGTAGTTTGGGCGCAAAAAGCTCAGGTTGCCCAGCTCGCCAAAGTGAATCTTGATGGCGACAAACTTGTTCTCGAAGTCGATCTGCTCAATGCCGGCGCGGCGAATGAGGCGCTTGAGTTTGTCGAGCTGGCTCTCGCGAGCATGCGTGCGCAGGTTGGTGAAGTACACCTTTGCCGGTGCTGCGGGTGCGGTTGCGGTCATAGATATATCCCCTCGGTCTATATGGCGTTACAGACATAGAGGATGGTACCCGGTGAAGTGGGGTTGAAGTCAAGCACGGCCACTCATTGGGGACAGACTTAAATGAGTGCTTGCCGCCCGGCCGGCGAATCGGCAAAGACTGTCCCCGATGACTACTCCTGCACCTTGAGGGCTTCGGCCAGGCTGACGCGCTTGATGGAGCGCGTGTGTAGCAGCGCCACGACCAGGTAGGTCGCAAAGCCGATGCCGACGCATGCAGCCATGGACCAAGCGGGCACGTAGATCTCGATATTGCCGTTGTAGGCGAGCAGCATCGAGCGGAAAATCGCGGTCAGCGAGCCAATGATCACGGGCAGGCTCAGCACGAGTGACACCGCCACGCACAGCGTGATCGAGCGGATGTACAGATGCGAGATCTCGCTATCGCGATAGCCAAAGACTTTCATGTAGCTGATCGAACGGGCGCTGTGGTCGATCACCGCCTTGGTCAGCAGGTACATAAACAGCAGGAAGATAAACACCGCGAGCCCGACCATCATGCCGATCATTTTGCTCATCATGCCGATAAACTGGTCGCCCACGGCGCGCATGTCGTCGGGCGTGGTGTCGCCGGCAAAGTAGCGCGCGTCGAGGTCGAGCTTCTCGTTGCTCACATAGCCGTTGAAGTAGGCGGCATCGTTGTCGAACAGCTCGTTAAAGTCATCGATGCTCATATAGATATTCATGTCCGACTTTGAGCCCCAGGAGCAGCCCTTGCCCGCGTACTCAAGGGAATAATCCCGAGCCTCGTACTTGTCGCGAAGCTCGACCTTCTGGCCCTCGCTCCAGCCAAACTTGTCGAGCAGGCCGCCGCCAAAGACGACGTGTCCGTCGCCGATGTTGAGGCCCTTCCAGTAGCGCGAATCGGGCGAGATGCCGTAGACGGAAATCGTCTCCTCGCCATTACCATCGCCGCGGTCGTATTGCAGCTGGTAGACGGCATATTTCTCGGCCTGCGCGATTGCGCCCGCGCCGTTGTCGGTCGAATTGACCGGGTGGATATCGTCGTTGTCAGTGTCGATCTTAGAGGCCTTGTCGATCAGGTCGATAGCCTCGTCGCGGTTGCAGCCGAGGGCATCGGCAAGGTCATCGAGGCGCGCATAAAGCGCATCTTTCTTGTCCTGGACCTTGGCGAGCGCGTCCTGCGCCGCGGCCAGGGTCTCGGCAGACGGAACGCTGGTCGCGGCATCGGCTGCCGCCTGCGCCGCATCGGCCGCGTCATCGAGCTCGTCGCTGGCATCCTGAGCGGCGGAGAGCAGCGCACCATCCACCGACTGCAAGCGCTCGAGCGCCGCCCACTGCCCGCGCTCCTCGGCAGTACCCTCAAGCTCTAGCGGAGCCTTGAGCGTGTACTGGTGCTCGGCGACCAGGCTTGTCTCGAGGTTGTCGGCGTAATGCGTCATCGTGGGCAGAATCGCCAGGCCAAAGAGCAGCAGCAGCGAGGCAAACGCAATGCCCACGAAGAGCGTGGCGAAGTTGCCCAGGTTGCGCAGGAAGATGCGCAGGCGAAAGCGCAAGACAAAGCCCATGCGCTCCGGCAGCTGCAGGCCGCGCTTGGTGCCCGATTTGCCGCTCGCCTCGTGACGAAGGAACTGCAACGGCGTCTTGCCCATCTTGCGAAGCAGGCCCACCAGCGTGATGAGGATGAGCGCGGCAGCGGGAACCACGGCGCACTTCACAAAAATCTCCCAGCTCCAGTACACCTGGAAGGGAGGCAGGCTGTACGAACCGTAATAGAGGCCGCGCATGGGCTCGGTAAAGAACGCGACGCCGAGCGCGGTGCCCAAAAGCGCCGCGAGCACGCCCACGATGGCGGGAAGTGCCAGGTAGTGCAGCACGATCTCGCGTCGACGATAGCCGCTGGCGAGCAGCGTGCCGATGATGGCGCTCTCCTCCTCGATGGTGGCGTCGGTAAGGACCACAAAGACAAACGCCATGATCACGATGATAATGTCGAGCAGCGTCATCCACATCATGGAGTCGCCGTCTACGTCGTCGCGCGCGTAGCCAATACCCTGGTTGGAATCGGCGTCGATCAGATCGTCCACGCGCGCATCGGCATCGGTCAGCGCCTCGACCATATCCTGCTCCGCATCGATGCGATCCGCGGTGGGGAGGTCGCGATCGGTAAAGGCAAAGGAGTAGGTGTAGGCAGGTGCACCACCGGCATCCTCGAGCGCGGCAAAGCCGGCGTCGGTGACCTCGGCCACGCCGTACGTGATGGTGTTCACCGTAAAGTCCGAATTGTCGAGGAACAGCGCCTGGCTATCGGGCTGGGTCATGATGCCGCAGATGGTGTAGGTGCGGCCCTCAAGCTCAACCTTATCGCCCACGGCGAGGTCGTTGTTGGTGGCAAAAACTCGGTCGATAGCCACCTCATCGTCCGTCTTGGGCTGCTTGCCTTCGCAGTAGGACGCGATATCGACCTTGGTGCGGTGCGCATAGGTGCGCAACGTGCGCTTGGTGCCGTCGTCGCCGGCGGTCTTTTTGATGATGGCGTCGATGGAGAAATTCTTGTAGAGCGTGACGCCGCCGACGTCGTCGGCTGCATCCTCGGCTGCCTTGAGCTGGTCGTCGGTAGCCTCGAAGGAGGTGGTCACGCGGCCGTCCTCAATCGTGTACGCATCGCGCATGTCGTCGATAAGGCAACCGATGGAATGCGCCGCGAGCAAAAAGCCCGAGGTGAGAGCGATGCTCCCGCACATAAGCAAAAAGATGCCCAGGTACTTGCCGATATTGCGGCGCAGCTCGCGCGGGAGTCGCTTTGCGAGAGGTGTCATGGCATCGCCTACCAATCGAGCTCGGCGGCCGCAACGGGCGACTCGTTGAGCCCATCCTCGACGATGCGGCCGTCGCGCAGGCGCAGCACGCGGTTGGCCATGCGGGCGATGGCGGCGTTGTGGGTGACGATGATGATGGTGCAGCCGTAGGTGCGGTTAACATCCTCCATGAGCTGCAAGATTTCCTTGGATGTCTTGTAGTCAAGCGCGCCGGTGGGCTCGTCGCACAGCAGCAGGCCCGGGTTTTTGACGAGTGCGCGGCCGATGGCGCAACGCTGCTGTTGGCCGCCCGAGACCTGGCGCGGGAACTTGTTGCGGTGCTCGTAGAGGCCCAGCGAACGCAGCAGGTCGTCGACATTGAGCGGGTTTTTGGACAGGTGCGCCGTGACCTCGATGTTCTCCTTGATGGTGAGATCGGGCACCAGGTTGTAGAACTGGAAGACAAAACCCAGCTCACGGCGGCGATACTCGCCCAGATCGGTAGGTTTGAGCACCGTGAGGGCGCAGCCGTCCACCATGATGGAGCCACCGTCGGCATCCTCCAGGCCGCCGATCAGGTTGAGAAAGGTCGACTTGCCCGAGCCCGAGGGCCCCAGCATGACGCAGATCTCGCCGCGGTTGATGGACGTGTCGATGCCATCGAGTACCGTCAGGCGCGCATCACCGTCGCCGTAGTGTTTCCTGAGCCCGCTGACCTGGACATAGGCTTGCTTTGTCGACATGCTATCCCCCGTTGTTAGCCTTCTGCTACTTTTCTAGGGTAATAGTAAACCCAGGCGAACTATTTTTAAGCGACAGGCGCGATTTTTTCCAAACCAGTCATTGGGTACTCATTGGGGACAGACTTAAATGACTGAAACCACTCATTTAAGTCTGTCCCCAATGAATGCCGGGACTGTCCCCAAGTGCCGGCAGGAAAGGAACGTCCCCAAGTGCCGACATATTGGGACAGTCCTTGCCGGCACGACCGGCGGGCCGGCGAATCGACAAAGACTGTCTCCGATGACTAGCCGTTTAAGAACGTCCCCGATGACCAGGTAGCTAGGCGTGGGATTTGGCGCGGGTGAGGGCCAGGCCTACGGCGGCGATGGCGGCGGCGAAGAGCACCGTGACGCCCAGGTCGCAGGCGATGTCGCCCAACACGGTGGCCGTTAGATCCGAGGCAAGCGCCTTGCCGATCGCGTCGTTCACCCAAAACGTCGGCACAAAGTGCGCCACCGTCTGCACGGCCGAGCCCATGAGCGACAGCGGCATCCAGGCGCCGCCCAAAAACGTCATGAGCATGCCGAGTAAGTTGCCCACGCCGTTGATCAGCTCCTCGCGCGCGCCCAAGCTCGACAGGGTAAAGCCAACGGCCAGCGGCGTGCACGCCAGGGCAAGCGTCGCCGCCAGCGCCAGGCACACGCGACCCACACCGACCTCGGCGACCGCGCCGGCAAAGCCCACGACACCCACCATGCTCGACACGAACCAGATGCAGACGGTAAGCACCGCGGCAGCCGCGAACACAGCAAGCGAACGCTGGCGCTCGGAGACCGGGCCGGCCTCCATGCGGCGCACGCGCTCGGGCTCGTTCATACCCGAAAACACCAGTCCCACCGAAACGATGACCGATGAGATGATCGCGTACGCGCCAAAGTTGAAGTACGACTCGAGCGTGGCTGCGGCAGTCGAGTCAACCTTGACCTGCTCGATCTGGACCTCCGCGCGCTTTGCGGCGGCGTGCTCGGCGGCCCTTGCGACGTCACCGTTGGAGGCAGCGGGTTCAAGCGCCGCCGCAGCGCCCGCGAGCGAGATCCAGCGCGAGGCCTCGGCAGACGAGAGCGCCGCCGCCATGGTGCCGGAACCGTAGGTCACGTCGAGCTTGGGCAGGGCCTCCCCCGCACGGGCAGCTGCAACAAGATCGTCCTCAAACCCCTCCGGGATAAAGAACACGCAATCGGCACTGCCCTTGGCGCTGTTGCTCTTGGCGAGCGCGTCCGCAAGGTCGTACGCGTCGTCGCCGATGCCCGTGACCAGGTCAAAGCGTGAGCCCAGGTGCTTGGCAAGCGCCCGCGAAAGGTCGCTATTGTCGCGGTCGACCACGATCACGTTGGTGTCGTAGGGCTTGTACTCGGTAAGCTGCGACGAGTTCCAGCTCACCGAAGCCGCGATGAATACGCCCATGAGCGAGATGAACACCGTATAGATGAGCAGGTAGAACGGGTGCGCCAGCGCCATGCGAAGCGCGGTCTTAAAGGTGCTCATAGCGGCTCCTTCCAAAGATCAGCGTAGCGGCGGCGACAAACACCAGGGCCATGAGGACCAGCGCGCCGGCGCGAACAGCGAAGGGCCCCAGGTCCTCAAAGAAATACAGGCGATTGAACATGTCGCAGATGAGCTTGACGGGGTTGAGCCAGCACTCGACCGGACAAGCGCGGGCGACGTCGTCGGCAAGCGCCATCGCCGGCTCGCCGTAGAGGCCGGCGAACAAAGCGCACGTGGTGGCAAAGCCCGTGAGGATGCCCGACTTGGATGCCTTGCCGCCCTTAACGGGAAGCGTGCCCACAAAAAGCCCCAGGCCCGTGGCGGCAAGCGCGGATGCAGCCCCGCCCAGCAGGCACAACCCCTCGCGCCCGCCAAAGTCGACGCCCACGACCAGGCGCACGTAGCCGATCGCAACCGCCATCGATGCAAAGGAAACCAGCCACGAGCCGACAAAAATGCCGGCCAGCGACGCCGTCTTGGAAAGACCGCCCACGCAGCGGCGCGCGCCAAGGCCCGACAGATTAGGCTGCAAATCGACGACGCTCAAGGCGGCAAACTCGGCAGACATCATCGCGACCAGGCCAAAAAGCGCGTAATAGTAGATGACCGTGCCATCGGGCGTGGCACGAGTCAGGCTCACGCGGCGGGTTCCGCCCTCGAGCGACAGAGCGCGCGCAACCGCCTCCGGATCGGCGAGCGCCGCCGGATCATCTTGAGCAATCTGGGCCATGAGCTCGGCATTTTGCGTATACGAGCTTGCTACCGTCTCCAGAATGCTGCGGTCGGTGAGTACCGACGACGCACGCGAGCCGTCATAGCTCGAAAGCAACGTGAGTTTGGGCGTGCCCGCGTCGTCGACCGTATAGATGCCCGCGACCTCGCCGGCCTTGAGTGCCTTGCGCGCGGCAGCCAAGTCTTCGTACTCGCTCACATCGAGCAGCTGGTCGTCGCCCTCCCTGGCAAGCGAGGTCGCCACGTCCTTAAAGGACGAAGCGCCCCAGGCTTCGTCAGCGACAACGGCTACCGGCACCGGGTCGATCTTGCCGTCAGAGCTGAGGTTCGCAAACATAAACATGAACATCGTGGAAAGCGCGATAGGAAAGACCGCGCCCCAGACCCATGTGCTCGGCCGGCGCAGCAGCGTCTTGACCGTGATGATAATGGTGTTGAACATGGCTGCCCCCTAGTCGCGCAGCTCGCGGCCGGTGATCTCGAGGAACACGTCGTTGAGGGTCGGCGGTTCGGAATAGATGCGGCCGAGCGGCACGTCATGCGAGCGCAGCGCATCGAGAATGTCCGTCAGGTTGTGCGGGCTCGCTTCGCACGAAAACGTGAGCTGTCCCGCCGTTGCCGAAAGGTCCAGAACGTGCGGCAGGCTTGCGACGGCACCGAGCGCCGCACTCGGAACCTCGCCGACCTCGATTACAATCTTCTCGCCCATCTGAATCATGCGCTTGAGCTCGTCGTTGGTGCCCTGCGCCAGCACGCGGCCGCCGTCCATGATCATGATGCGGCTGCAGATCTGCTCGACCTCCTCCATGTAATGGCTGGTATACACCACCGTAGCGCCCTCGTCGCGCAGGCGGCAGATGCCCTCCAGGATGGCGTTGCGGCTCTGGGGGTCGACCGCCACCGTGGGCTCGTCAAAGAAGATGAGCTCGGGCTTGTGTGCGATGCCGCAGGCAATGTTGAGGCGGCGCGCCAGTCCGCCCGAAAGCTTGCCGGGACGAAACTTGGTAAAGTCGCCCAGCCCGACAAAGTCGATCGCCTCGTCCACCAGCGCGCGGCGGCGCTTGCGGTCGTTAACGTAGAGGCTGCAGAAATAGTCGATGTTCTCGCGCACCGTGAGCTCGTCAAACACCGCCACCTGCTGCGGCACCACGCCGATGCGGCGCTTGAGGTCGTAGCGGGCGGGCGTCATGGGCTCGCCGAACAGCTCGATGGTGCCTTTGTCGTAGGCGAGCAGCTGCAGGATACAGTTGATGGACGTGGTCTTGCCCGAGCCGTTGGGGCCCAGCAGGCCAAAGATCTCGCCGGGGGCGATGCTCAGGTTAAAGTGGTCGAGCGCAATAAGATCGTCATAGCGCTTGACGAGGTTTTCGACATGGACGATGTCTGTCATGAGGCGGCCCTTCTGTTGGTCGTGGCCCGGTACGATTGCATCATCGCAGGAGCGGGCGGCGCGCACCAGTGAGCTTTGTCACGAGTGCGGGGCGGTCGCGTAGCCTGCTGACGCGACCGCCCCGCCGCGTGGGAGGAATGTCACGGTTGCTTTGAGTGGTGCCTCCCCCGTGCGCGGCATCGCGTACAATACCCGTATGAACAGGCTATTCGACAAATCGATCGTGCTGGCGTGCTGCATCGCAGCCGCCACGGGCCTTGCTGTGGATGCTCGCCTGGTCGCGGCGTTTTGCCTTGGCGTTGTCATCGCCGCACTGGCCGAGGTCGCGCAGGGAGAACGCGCCCGTCGCGCCAGCGAGGCCGGCAGCTACGCCTACGTCATCGCGGCTGTCTTCGTGCCGCCGTTTGTGCCGTTCGTACCTCTCGCCCTCTATGACATCGCGCGGCGCGTGCGCCGTGAACGCATCTGGCCCGCGCTGGCGATTGGCTCCGTGTTTGCCTGCGCACTTGCCACGGACCTTCGCTGCGGCGCGCTCACCACCCGAACGCTGTTGCTAACCGCCATCCTTTCGGTCGCCGCCACGTTGCTGTCGCTGCGCACCGCGCAGCTGGAGCGCGAACAGGAACGCATGCGTCGCACCCGCGACAAGCTGCAAGAGCGCGCCCTGGCACTCGAGGCACGCAACCGCGACCTCGCCGACCGCCAGGACTACGAAGTCGAGCTCGCGACGCTCGCCGAACGTGCCCGCATCGCGCGCGAAATCCACGATAACGTGGGCCACCAGCTCACGCGCGCTTCGCTTCAAACCGAAGCCCTGCGCGTGGTCCATGCCAACGAGCCCGGCGTTGCCGCCGATTTCGCCGACGTCAAATACACCGTTGACGAGGCGCTCCAGCTCGTGCGCGCCAGCGTCCACGCGCTCAACGACAATGCGACCAACCTCTCCGTGCAGCTCGAACGCATCGTTGAAGGCGCGCGCTCGGACAGCGGTCCGCAGATTGAGCTTGAGGTTTTGGCCGAGCATGCGCCCGCCAACGTCGCCAACTGCTTTGCGGCGGTGCTGCGCGAGGCGCTTTCCAACGCCATGCGCCACGCCCATGCCAAAACCATTACCGTGCGGTGCATGGAGCATCCGTCGTTTTACCAGCTCATCGTTACCGATGATGGCGCAGACGCGACCCCGGCGAGCAGCAGCAACGTCGCAGAAGGCATGGGGCTCGTCTCCATGCACGAGCGCGTCGAGGCGCTTGGCGGAACCTTCACCGCCGGCCTGCGCGCCGGCGCCCCCGGCTGGCGCGTGTTTGCCACCGTCCCCAAACAGCAAGGAGATGACGCCCGATGAGGCTCATAGTTGTCGACGACGACCGCTTGGTAGTCGATTCGCTCAAGATTATCCTGGGCGCCCAGCCGCAGATCGAAGTGGTGGGCACCGGAGCCGACGGCAACGACGCGGTGGCACTCTACGCCGAGCACGCGCCCGATATCGCGCTGCTCGACATTCAGATGCCGGGGCGCGACGGCCTTTCGGCGGCGGGCGAAATCCTTGAGCGCGACCCTTCGGCGCGCGTGGTGTTTCTGACGACATTCTCGGATGACGAGTACATTGTGTCGGCGCTCAAACTGGGCGCCCGCGGCTACTTGATTAAAACCGATGTCGCCGTCATTCCTCCGGCGTTGGCGCAAGTCATGGACGGCAAACGCGTGCTCGAGGGTAAGGCGATCGAAGATATCAACTTTGATGGGACGGGCGTCGATGCCGGCACGACCCGCCGGCCCGCGGCCTTCGCCAGCCTAACCGACCGCGAGTTCGAAGTCGCCGAGCTCATCGCCCGCGGCCTCGACAACAAGGAGATTGCCGCCACCGCCTATATGGGCGAAGGCACCGTACGCAACCACATCAGCTCGATCCTGGCAAAGATGGGCCTGCGCAACCGCACGCAGATCGCCATCGCCTACCTGCGAGGGTAGTTGCCCAACGAACGACCCGGCATAACAAAACGGCTGCTACCGATTTAATGCTATTTCAATACTATGCCGGTTTACTACGACGAATCGCCCACCTTCGACCATGGTAAATTGCGCGCTTGCAAAACCGCAGGTAGAACGCTTGCAATATTTAGAAAAATGCAGTCATGGTCGGGAATGCCGAATTCATCGTAGTAAACCGACATAGTTTTGTTCGCGACGGCCCTGCACGAGTGCCTCCGCAAGCCTCGCGGGACCAAAATGATCCTTTTCCTTCCGCCCGCGGAGATCGGCAGACGGCGCCCGCCACGAAATGGGCCCATCTACTACGTTTGACTCGATACCCCCGCCCATAACCGCTTTTCATGCAAAATCGCAGGCGTTCTACCTGCGGTTTTCATTTCACATTACTTGCCGTGGTCGAGGGTAGCGGCTTAAACGTAGTAGATGGGCCCATTTCGTGGCAGACGGGTCACGCGGCGGTACTCGCGAGGCCAAAAAGGTCCGTTTTCCTCCGTCCCCGAGGGATCAGGGGCTGGTACTGATATGGTGTCATTTCAAAACTGTGTCGGATTACGGGGCTAAAGTCGGAACCCTCATCCATACCTTCATTTTTTGAAAAACGGCAGGCTATCTACCTGCGGTTTTGTTTTTGCGATTTTCTATATGGTCGGAGGTTCGCCATCCAGCCCCGTAATCCGGCATGGTTTTGTTAGCGGCGGCCCAACCGCGCGTTCACGCGCGGGGCCGGTGGGGCAATTTTGCCCCACCGGCCCCGTTTTCGCGCTATTCCGGCTTGGTTTCTACCGTGGGAGTCTTATCCGCCGCAACCGGAGTACGGGCGGTGTCCATAGTCAGGCAGTGCTTGGGGCAGCTCTCGATGCACTCGCCGCACACCACGCACGCATACGGGTCGATCGACCACGTTGCGCCCTTGCGATCGACCGCAAGCGCGCCCGCCGGGCAGCGACGCGCACACATGCCGCAGCAGATGCACACGTCCATATCATTGACGATATGTCCGCGCAAGCGCTCGGGCGCCGTCAGCTCCTCCTGCGGGTAGCACACCGTTACCGGCTGCTTGACCATAGAACCCAAGGCCGTCTTGGCAAATGTCAGTAAACTCATGCCGCGCCTACCTTTCCGTGCAGCTGATGCAAGGGTCGATGGTCAGGATAATCATGGGCACGTTGGCAAGGAGCACGCCCTGCAGCGCATGCGTCAGACCCGCCAGGTTCTGCGACGTCGGCGTGCGCACGCGAAAACGGTCCAGATTCTTGGTGCCGTTGCCGCGCACATAGTAGTACGCCTCGCCGCGCGGCTGCTCAATCACAACCTCGCCGCGCGCGCCGTCGGCCGGCGTAAGTTTGGTGCGCCCACCGATACCATCGTGCGGAATCTTGCCCACAAGCTCCTTAATAATGTCCATGGCCTGCGTGACCTCGGCACAACGCACCTGACAGCGGGCATAGCAGTCGCCGTCGGTGGCAACGATGGGCTCAAATGCAGCCAGGTCCGCGTAGGCGCCGTCGCCGAACATGCGCACGTCGTAGTCCACGCCCGAGGCGCGACCAAACGGGCCGACCATCGAAAGCTCCAGCGCGTCCTTCTTGCTGATCACACCCACGCCGTGCAGGCGCTCGCCACAGCTGTCGTCGTCCAAAAACGTATGCACTAGGGCCTCGTAGTCGGGGCGCATGGCGTCGAGCGTTTGGACAATACCCGCCAGCTCAGAATCCTCAATATCGTGCTTAAGGCCGCCGATCTCGTTAATCGACAGAATCACGCGGCCGCCGCACGTGCTCTCAAAGATTTTGAGAATCTGCTCGCGCAGCGTCCACGAACGAAAGAACAGCGCCTCAAAGCCAAAGGCATCGGCAAGCAGGCCCAGCCACAACAGGTGTGAGTGGATGCGCGAAAGCTCGTGCAGAATGGTGCGGATATACTGCACGCGCCCGGGCACCTCGATATCGAGCATTCGCTCGCAGGCGCTGGCATAGCCGCAGCTGTGACCCACGGCGCAGATGCCACAGATGCGCTCGGCGATGTAGCCAAACTGGTGCATGTCACGCTTTTCGGTGAGCTTCTCGAGTCCGCGGTGCACAAAGCCGATCTGCGGAATTGCCTCGATAACGCGGTCGTCCTCGATCACCAGGTCCAGATGAAGCGGCTCGGGCAGCACCGGGTGCTGCGGGCCAAACGGAATAACGGAGCGATGTGCCATGGACCTTACGCCTCCTTTTTCTGCTTGTCGCGGGCGGCCTTGGCGGCAAGCGCCGCGCGGACCTTGGCCGCTTTCTCGGGATCCATGGCGGCGAGCTTTGCTTCCAGCTCGGCGGCTTTGAGCGCGGCCTTGGCAGCAGCCTCGTCATGCTGGGCATCGGAGCCGGCAGCCGCAGCGGGCTGGACGGCAGCAGCACTCGCAGCGCCCTCCCCTGCAGCAGCCGCAGCCGCGGCGGCCTTCTCGGCGGCGGCCTTGCGCGCCTTGGCCTCGGCGGCGGCACGGACCTTCATGGTTTTCTCGCGCGCGGCCTTCACCTCGGGCGTGATGACGCTCATGGGCTCGGCGGTCGAGACCTGGTAGAAAAAGCCCTTAAAGTCAATCTGCATGTCGGTGATGGCAAGCCCAAACAGGTCGTGCGCCTCGTTCTCAAACGGGAACACCGCGGGGTAATACGAGCTGATGGACGGAATCTCCTGGTACTGGTCGATGCCCTCGACCACCAGGTTCTCGATCGCATAGCTGCCGTCCTGCGCAATATGCTCCTGAGCAGCACGGACGTTGATAAACGTATAGACCAAGCGATACGAGCCGTCGTCGACGTTGCGCTCGGCATGCATTTGCACAAAGCGCGCGCCGACGCCCTTGAGCGCCTGGACATGCGACAGGAGCTTGTCGATCCCGACGGTGGTATAGATAGCCTTTTGCATTACTCGGCCTCCTTTGCAGCGGCGGGCGTCTCAGCAGGTGCGTCGCCAGCGGCGGGCGCAGCAGGCTTCCCGGCAGGCGCGTCACCGGCACCGTCAGTCCCGGCCCCCGCAGCCACAAACCCGTCCTCGCCCAGCTCAACGCCACCGTCCCAGGTAGCGGCACCGCCCACGGTGAGCGGATCGCCACCGGCGCGCAACACGGTCTCCTTCTGGTCCAGGATGCCGCACGCCTCCACGATGGCATCGATCACCGTCTCGGGGCGAATGGCGCACCCGGGCGCGTACACGTCCACGGGAATCGCGCGGTCCACGCCGCCGATCACGTTGTAGGCATCGCGGAACACGCCGCCCGAGCACGCGCAGATGCCGCAGGCCACCACGCACTTGGGCTCGAGCATCTGGTTGTAAATCTGGCGCACGACGGGCAAGTTCTGAGCGTTGACCGAGCCCGTCACCAAAAAGATGTCCGCATGCTTGGGGTTGCCGGTATTGACCACGCCAAAGCGCTCCGCATCGAACAGCGGCGTGAGCGAGGCCAGCACCTCGATATCGCATCCGTTGCAGCTCGAGCCGTCGTAATGAATAACCCACGGCGAGCGCGACATTTTATGATCCATGGATGCCACCTCCTAAATAAACACGTCGACGAGGATGGGCATAAGGTTGAGCAGGCCAAACACCAGCGCCACGCCCCATCCGAGCTTAAAGCAGCTGCGCCAGGTGCTACGGGCGAAGGTGTTGTCGATCAGCACCTCGACAAAGTACGTCGCGACCATCACGACCAGAGCGACCACCCAGCTCACCGGGTTGTCCCAGACAAAGAACATGCCCACCCACATCAAAAACAGCACGGTCTCGCACCAGTGCATAAGGGTCATCTTGGCCAGCGTGCCGCCGCTCATCTCGGTGGCGACGCCCTGGACGATCTCCTGATGCGCGTGATGCGAGTACGAAAGATCGAACGGCGACTTGCGCAGCTTGATGGTAAGCACCGCGAGCAGCGCGAGGAAAATGGGCGCGCTGTACACGATGATGGGGGCCGACTGCCCCGTCACGGCGATGGAGTCGAAGCTGTCAGTGGCAAGGTACAGGCCCACACTCATCAGCAGAACGGCGGGCTCGTAGCTCATGACCTGCAGCAGCTCGCGGTCGGCGCCGACCTGGGCAAACGGGCTTTGCGTCGAGGCGGACGCCAGCACCACAAAGATCGCGGCAAGCGTCACCATAAAGGCGCACAGCAGCGTGTTGGAACCCGACACAAAGATGCCGCCGCCCACCACGGTAAAGATGAGCGCGCACGCCATGTAGGTATCGTCCATGGTGTTTACGCTGGCGGGGGCCTTGCGCAGCAGCTTGGCAACGTCGTAGAAGGGTTGCAGCAGGCGCGGGCCCACGCGGCCCTGCATGCGGGCGGACAGCTTGCGGTCGATGCCGTCAATCAGGCCACCAACCAAAGGCGCCAGCAGGGCAAACGCCACGGTGCCTATGAAGATGCCCACGACGCCCGAACCTTCGAAATACTTACCGCGCAGCACCGAGGGCGCGCTCATGGCAAGTCTCTCGGGCCCAATCCACGCGCAGCACAGCAGCGCAAACAAGATAATGCTGCAGCACACGACGCTACCCGCGGGACCAATACGCTTCTCGCCAAGGGCGTCCTCCGAGTACCAATTGCGCTTTTCGGCCTTCACCTCGCGTCCCATCGAGCCGCGGAAATGACGGTAATTATCGGTTCCCACACCCGAAAGATATACGTTTACGTGCGGTTTGTTGCTCACGCGGAATGAAGTCAGCAGCACCACGGCGATAAACGCCACGATAACCACCATCAGATACATGGCGTCCTTGCCGATAACCTGCGGCACGCGGCCAAACACCATGGCCAAGTAAGGCGACACCAGACCGCTCGAGATAACCGGGAACGCCACGCAGCACAGAATCAGCAGCGCGGCGATGGTGTTGAGCGCCATCCATTCGGTCTTATGGACATTGACCTCAACGTTTTGGGCCGTGGGATCGACGCCCGAAAGCTTGGCAAGCCACTTGCCCCAGAAGTAAAACGTCGCGGCCGAGCCAAAGGCAAGCACCATGATCATGAGCACGTTGCCGGTCTGCGCAAACGCCACCAGGGCGCCCCACTTGGACACGAGCATGCCAAACGGCGCCACAAACATGCCCATAATGCCCAGCATCATCAGACGCGTCAGGTGCGGCATGCGGCTGAACATGCCGTCCATGTCCTCGATATTGCGGCTGCCGATATGATGCTCGGCCGTGCCCACGCACAGGAACAGCAGCGACTTGGCCACCGTGTGGAACAAGATCAGGAAGATGGCCGCCCATACGGCCTCGGGCGCGCCGACACCCAAGCAGGCACTGATGAGGCCCAAGTTGGAAATGGTGGAGTACGCGAGCACGCGTTTGGCGTTGCTCTGCGAGATGGCCATGAGTGCAGCGAGCAAAAACGTGATGGCACCCACACTCGTGACCATAAAGCCGGTCACGGGGTAGATGGCATAGAGTGGGCTCAGCTTGACCATCAGGAACACGCCGGCTTTGACCATGGTTGACGAGTGCAGCAGGGCGCTCGTGGGAGTGGGTGCAACCATGGCACCCAACAGCCAAGTGTGGAACGGCATCTGTGCGGCCTTGGTGAGCGCGGCGAGCGACAACAGGATGACCGGCATCACCAGCAGCGCGGACTGCGCGGTTCCGGTGCCGGAAAGCTCGATCATGCCCGAGATGGTCAGCGGCATGCCGTTAACGTGCAGGTACATGAGTCCGGCCAAAAACGCGATGCCGCCCAGCATGTTGAGGATGATTTGGGTAAAGGCGTTCTTGATGGCCTCGGGCGTACGCGTGTAGCCAATCATAAGGAACGAACACACGGTGGTGATTTCCCAGCCGCAGAACAGCCACTCAAGGTTGTCGCTCGTCACGATGACGAACATGGCCGAGAGGAACAGGAACATGAGCGCCAGGAACTGCGGGCGACGGTCGGGCGCGGTCTGCCCGCGCAGCGCGGCCTCGTGCTCGTCATGGGCCTGGAAGTCCTTCATGTAGCCCAGGGCATACAAGCAGATTAGACTGCCAACGATGCCGACGGCGAGGACCATGATCACGCTCATGTAGTCCAGGTAGAGTGGCGTTGCCGTGACGGCTTCGGCCGCGGTCAGCGTCATGGCTGCAAAGGCGAGCGAGCCCACCAGCTGGACTATGCCGAGCACCGTGGTGAGCGCGTTCCTATATTTGTACGCGTTGTACAGGATGACAGCGCACAGGATGACGTCGATAACGGAACTGATGATCGAGAGCACATGCGAGGTGCCGGGGGCAACCTCAAAGCTCTGCGGACCCGTGCCAAAAAACATGACGGCGACTACAACTGTCACCGCCATAATAATGCCGGAGCCTATGAGCCCCGCCGCATCGCGGGCGCGGTCACCGCGCGCGAGCAGCATGCCCAGCGCCGGTACCAGCGGAAACAGGGTAAGGAAATACAGTAGCGTCATACCATCACTCCCCCATGCTAAAACGCTGCAATTGTTTAACGTTATAGCTCAATTGAGGAGTAGCGGCGGCGGGTTTTCGGTCAACTGGGGAGTTTTAGGCGTACGGGGTAAGGGCACGCCCGCATTGGAGCAGAGGGGCGGCAAGAAAAATGCGCCCCTGTGGGCGCACCATCCCGTTCGCTATTCCGCTTTTTTAACGCGCGGCTTGCGACCGCGCGGCTTATCAACCAGCGCGGACTCACCGCTCTCGCGATACTGGCGGCACCAAGCCTTGACCGAAGACTCGCTGGGAATCTTGTGCTTGATCATGGCCTCGCGAACCGTTAAGCCGTTTTCCAAGCGGTCCTTGACCACGGCGAGCTTAACTTCGTACGAATAGGTGTGATGATGCGAACCGGCGTTGAGAACGGCGTCGGCACCGCCCACGGCATACGCGCGGGCCCACTGACGAGCCGTGGCCTGGGGAATGCCAAGCTCCGCGGCGAGGGCGCGATGACCGACCCCCTCTTGGAGGACCTCGACGGCGCGCTGCCTAACCTCGGGCGCATGCGTGCGAGTCCTAGTTGCTTCCGACATACCTGCCACTTCTTAGCCTTAACCGTTAATCTGCTTTCTTACGTGCAAGTTAGATAGTAGCATTTTACTGTTTGCTCAAAGCAGTTAATTAAAATAGACGCGGTGTTATCTGGGCATTTGGCACCAATTTACGACATTTCTTTATCGATTATTTACGCTGGTAGCTGACTCGCAGCCAATCGTCATTCGCTTGTCAACAAAATTGGCATCTCTTTATGTCCTTTGCTATAGCGGATATGATTATTAACCCCTCCCCCAATTATTTTGAGTAATCGGCAAGGCAGTAGACGTCCTTACTCCTCATGATTACCGCGCATTGCCATCCACCGGAGCAAAACAAAAAGGGCGGGGCCTGCTGCGCTTGCAGGCCCCGCACCGGTTGACACCCGACGGGACACAGCCGGGCGAGACGGATCCGTGCTACCGTCCCGCCTGGCCGCGATGTTCAGCTACAGCTCGTTGGCCGCATGATACGCCGTGCGAATGGCGCTCGCGATGTCGGCGGTGCGCTCGCCCGAGCAGTCGCCCACGCAGGTCACGGGCACCGTCACGCCATCCAGGTCAAACGCGTTGGCCTTGGAGCCCACGGCCATCACCACGTAATCGCAGGCGATCTTCACCGGCTCCTCGGCACCGTCCTCGGTGGTGTGCACGGCCTCCACGCCCTCGTCGGTAATGGCGGTCAGGCGGGTCTTAACGTGCTGTTCCACGTTGTGGGCGGCAAAGTCGCTCATGATCAGCGGCAGAATGGTCTCGGACTCGCCAGCGGCAATCTTGTCGAGCATCTCGACAATCGCCACCTCGCAGCCGTGCTGCAGCAGGTACTCGGCAGTCTCGGTACCCACCAGGCCACCGCCAATGACGGCGACGCGCCCGCTGAGCTCCACCTTGCCGGCCAGCACGTCCCAGCTCGAGACGACCTTCTCCGAGTCGGCGCCCGGAACGGGGATGACCACGTCATGCGCGCCCACGGCCACAATCGCGGCGTCGGCGGCGTTGAGGTCCGCGGGGCGAGCGGCATGGTTGAGCTCAACCTTCACGCCCAGGCCGGGCAGAATCTTCTCGTAGTACTCGACCGAGCGCATAATCTCATCCTTGCGCGGAGGCGCGGCCGCCAGCACAATCTGGCCGCCCAAGTGATCGCTCGCCTCATAGACGGTCACGTCGTAGCCGCGCTTGGCCGCCACGCGTGCGGCCTCCAGGCCGGCAATACCGCCGCCCACCACGGCGATCTTCTTGTCGCCCTCGCCCGGCTTAATAGCGATGGTCGCCTCGTCGCCGTTCTCGGCATTGAGCACGCACGAGATGTACTGGCGGTTTTGAATCGCATCGACGCAACCCTTGTTGCAGTTGAGGCACTCGCGGATGGGCTCACCCGTGGCGGCCTTGAGCGCAATGTCGGGGTCGCACATGAGCGAGCGGCCGTACGCGACGATGTCGGCCGAACCGTCTTCCAGGATCTTCTCGCCCGCCTCGACCGAGACAACGCGGCCGACGGTTGCCACCGGCACGGAGACCAGGGCCTTGACGCGCTCGGCCACGGGCAGCGTCCAGTTGTAGGGCATGGCGCCCATGGGCGGAATGGTGTCGCCCATGTTGCCGGTGTGGTTTGCCTGCGCAACCTGGATCATGTCGATGCCCGCGCCCTCGAGCAGCTTGGCAAACTCGCAGGCCTCGTCGGGCAGCAGGCCGCCCTTGCCGCGCGGCGTGCCGTCGGGGTTCTCCATGATCACTGGGAGCTTATACTCCACCATCAGCTGCGGCGCGGCCTCCTTAATGGCGGCGACGACCTCGAGCGCGTAGCGAACGCGGTTCTCGAACGAGCCACCGTACTCGTCGGTGCGCTGGTTGAGGATGGCCGAGCACAGCGAACCCACTAGGCGGTCGCCGTGGACCTCGATGGCGTCGATCCCGGCCTGCTGCGCGCGGGCGGCCGAGGCGGCGATAGCCTCCTTGATCTGGGTGAGCTGCTCTACGCTCGCCTCGTTCACAAAGTGCTGCATGTCGTGGTGCAGCTTGGCATATGCCTGCTTGCGGATCTCGTTGGACTCGGCCATCTTGGCGGCGAAGGTCTCCTCGTCGCCGGCGGCCTTGGCCTCCTGCGCGGCCTTGGCGGCGGCCATGGAGCCCATGACCATGCGGCCGACGCCGGGCACGTCGTACTCGGGGTGGAACAGCTGCAGCGCGACCTTGGCGCCGTGCTTGTGGACGGCGTCGGCCAGCGCCTTAAACGTGGGGATCTGGGCGTCGGTCGCCAGCTTGGGCGTGGGGCTCGCGGTCATAACGGGAGCGACGTCGCCAATGACGATGTAGCTCACGCCGCCACGGGCCAGGCGCTCGTAAAAAGCCAGGCTGCGCTCGCCAATGGAACCGTCGCGCTCCTCGTAGCCGGTGGTCAGCGGCGGGAACATAATGCGGTTCTTGAGCTCAAGGGGGCCAACCGTAATGGGCTGGAGCAACTTAGTGGCAGGTGCGGTCATGGACATTCCTCTCTTGTAGGCGCGGCGGCGATGTTGCCGCGTAGTTGTCTAAAGGATATGGCATGGGGGCACGGGGGCGCAATGTAAATCGGCGGACAGCAGGTGGCGGCAGGTGGATGGGGTGTGGCGGGGCGTCGGTTTGTCTCAATCTGTAACAGTTAGGCCCTATTTTGCCGAGCAACTGTTACAGATTGAGACAAACCAATCTAGCCTGCCGAAAGATCTAGATCTGTAACAGTTACTCAGTAAAAACCGTCCCTCGTGTTACAGATTTAGACAAACGAAGACCGTCCTGCCGAAACATCTCAATCTGTAACAACTACAGACCAAAACCGGACCCACCTGTTACAGATCGAGACATTCTCCAACAACAGCGCCACCCCGTTCGAGGAAACGACCGCCACACTCACCTTTTTAAACAACCTAATACTGCACAGCCTGCAATAATAATTTGGTCACGCGTCGACTACGGCGAAGACGCGGCAGAAGGGACACCCATGCAACCGAGTACCACCGATACGTCTACAGCAAAGCAAGCGCTGCTCGAGGCGCTCTTGAGCGACGCGGGGCTCAAGAGCCTCACGCAAACGGCCTCTGCCGCTATGGACAACCCGGTGCTCGTCGTCGATCCCGTGTACCGCTATGCCGCCCGCGGCGGCTTTGAGCTCGACGATGACGACGACTCCCCCTTTGCAGCCATCACCCGCGCCGAGCTCTCCGAAGGTGACATGCTGCAGGACGAAGCCGTGCGATACATCATCAAATGCGGCTTAGACGAGGAGATTGCCCGCTCGACAGGCCCGCTTACACGCTATAACGACATGTTCCGCCTCAACACCATGACCGATGCGATCAAGGTGCACGGCACGTGTCTGGGCCGGGCGATGATGATCGAACGCAATCACGCCTTTGGCGATAGCGATCGCGAGGTCTTTGAGTTCTTCGTCCGACTGCTCGCGCAAGAACTGCAGAAAGGCGGCTTTCTTTCGTTGGGCGGCCAGCAACAGGGGCCATATTTTCTCTCGCGCCTCCTGGACGACGAAATCCCCAACCCCATCACCTGCACACGCAAAATGCAGCTCGTCGGCTTTGCGCCGCTTCCCGCCCTCTACGTTGTATGCCTGCTCAAAAAAGATTCCCAGCTCGAGGCGCGCGAGGCGGAGAGCATCCGAGGACAATTGCAGCCGCTACTGCACCATAGCCTTATCACCATGTACGAAGGTGAGCTCGTGGCGCTGGTAAGCCGTCCGCCCTCCACGCAGCTACCCGCCAACGATGAGGCGATCCTTGCCCGCGTTGCTGCCACGAACAATTTGTTCATTGGCATCAGCAACGAGTTTTCCCAGGCAACCGATGTGCGTTCGCACCTCAATCAGGCACGCGCCGCCATTCGATACGGCTCGACCTTTACCAAAATCCTCGAAGACACCCATGTGTATCGCTATTGCGAATACACCTACATGGAAATGCTCGACATCTGCAACGACCACATCAACCTTATAAACTACTGCCATCCGGCAATCTGGGCACTTTGGAAGCATGACCAGTCGCACGATTCCGAGCTGGTCGAGACGCTCTTTGCCTTTATGCAGCACAGCTGTAACACGGTGCGCACCGCCGCGATCTTGTCGCTTCACAAAAACACGCTGCTCTATCGCATTAACCGCATAAAGGAAATCACCGGTAACGACTTGGCATCGGGAGAGGACCTCTTTTTGTTCCACCTCTCGATTCGCACCCTAATCTACCTTGGCTTTCTTGAGCCGAGGATTAAGCCCCGCACCAGCGCCGACCTGCACTGCCGCAAGTAGGCCGGGCGGGGCTTGGGCAAAACTAGTCGCGCTTAATCTCCAGCGTGGGGAACGTCATCTTGGCGTACTTTTCCATGAGCGGCTTTACTTCGTCCATATGGGCGAAGAACTCGTCGCGGGTCTTGTTGATCTCGTTGAGGTGCTCGGCGCGCGCGTGGTCGTCGTTGCGGTCGCGAATCAGGCCGTTCTCGGCAATCTTGAGCTTGGGGCGACCGGTGCGCTCGTCGGTTACGATATCGCCGCCGGCGCCGCAGACCGCACACTCCCAGGGAAACTCGACCCCATCCCAATGCTTGTCGCCGGGGTACACCAGGGAGCTGTGGCAGTTGGGACACACGCCGTCATCCGGATCGCCCAGCCAGCAGCGCTCGTCAACAGGCGTGCGAATGGCCTTGACGATGTTCTCGCCCATCTTGTGGGCGCGGGCGATCTGTCCGCCCCACTCCACGTCGTCTCCCCACACAAAAGCATTGCCCGGGCGGCCGTCGCGCTGCGCCATATAGCGATCGACAACAGTCATCGACATGGTAAACATAGTCGCCTGCAGGCTCTCCAGTGCCAGGGACTGCCAATCGTGCATGGAACCGCCGACGGAGATGAGGCCGGCAACGGTATGCGGATTCTCCTTTACGGCACCGATGGCAAGCAAGAACGAAAGCTCGTATGCCAAGAAGCGCTGGGCAAAGCGGGTGTACACCGAGCTGGGCGTAAGGTCGTAGGTCGGAACCGAGAAGATCACGCCCTGGCAGGTCTGCAGTTCGCGAATAATCGCATCTACATCGTCTTTGTTTTTAAGAACGCAGCCGTGATATTCCTTTTGCAGGCCGGCGCCCATCTTTCCCATCTGCATGGTGCAGCCCTCGCAACCGGTGCAGGGCAAGATGTTATAGTCGAACAAATTGATCAGCTCGACCTCGCCGCCAGCCTCGCGCACCGCGCAAAGGGCCTCTTTGGCCAAAGCCTCGCCGTTGCCACCGTGCCTGCCGGCACAAATCGCCATCACTTTAAACGACATGGTCGCTCCTCTCCAGAGCATTTTGGACACGGATTCTGCCCGTGTGTACTTCGCAAAAAGCGTACGGCAGACGTAAAACATGCGCACCGTCCAGGCAACCAAGGCCCGCTCGGTATTTGCGGAATACCTCGTGCAGATAAACAAAGGCCCCTCCCGCATGCCTACAAGGGACAAAACGGAAGGGGTCGGCGCTCTTATTTGCGCTTAAAGGGAATGGGTTTGGGCGGGCACTTGGGCTTGACGGCCCCAGCCGTGACGATCGCGCCGTTGTCGCAGATATCCAGGCAGGCACCGCACTGGGTGCAAGCCTTTTGGTCGATCACGTGGATGAACCGCGGCCTTCCCAGAATCGCGTCCTCCTCGCAAACGTCCGAATCGACACACTTGTTGCATGCCTGGCATTTGGAGGCGAGGATATGGAAGGTCAAGAATGCCTGGCATTCCCCGGCGGCACAGACCTTCTTGGTGGTGTGCTGCATAATCTCGCCCTCGAACAGGTCGAGGAACGACTGCACCGTGCGCGCCAGCACGCGACCCTGCTCGCACAGGCACTGCGCCTGCATCACGGGGCAAAGGTCACGAAGGAGCGCCAAGTCACCCGGCTTGCCCTTCTTGCGGCAGATATCGGCAAGAATCGTTGCAATCTGATGCGAGCCCTCGTAGCCAAAGACACAGCGTCCGCAGCTCTCGTGACGATAGAGCGTGCAAATGTCCAAAAGCGCCTTTGCCATGCAGTTTTTGGCGGTGTAGACGCGCACGTAGTCGCTGCATAGCTCAATCTTTGAGGTGTCATCGGGCCTCAGCAGCAGACCGCTGGGATAGCCAATCCCCACCGCTTTAGCGTCGTCGGCGCCCGCCGCGGCAACCAGGGATTCCGCACTCACGACACGGTCGACCTCAACGGGCTCCTCGGCCCCGTCAATCCACACCCAGCGCTTGCCTTCGGCGGCAAGTAACTCTGATCCGCTCAGGCAGCGGTCGGCGCCATCGCCCTCGCAGCAAGATGGGAGAGGCTTTTCGCCGTCGAGCATCTTGGCCGCGGCCGAACCGTTGGCATAGACAAAGCCCAGGCTCGGGTCGCACTCGATCACGCGGCAGGACTCGCCCAACGCATCCGCGAGCGCGGCAGAGACCTCATCGCCTGCCGGTACCAAAACCGCCTGGGCACCGGCCCCTGCAATTTTTTCCGCAGCGGCCGCCACGTCCTTCTTAAGGAGCCAGAGCGCGACGGGGGCCTGCTTATGCGCAGGCATAAAGTTGATGATCGTCATGGGTTATCGCTCCTTTCCTAGTATTCGTTCCACAGGCGCGGCGTACTGATCGTTAGGCGCAAATCGCACTGCAAGCAGCGGCTCGCCTCGCACGTAGCCTCATGGTCGGTATAGGGGCACTCAAACGTATCGAAGTTATCCTTACGCGTCTGGGCATCGACAAACTCGGGCTGCACGGCATCGTCGTAGAAGCCCTCGGGGACGCGGCCAATCCACTGCTCGGGAGCATCATGCTCGGTCAGCTCCTCGTCGATGTTGCCATCGCCACCCAAAGCGCGGTCGATGGCCGAGGCGCACGTGCGACCTGCAGCGATTGCCGCGATCACCGATTTGGTACCCGTCACGCAGTCGCCCGCCGACCAGATGCCTTCAACGCTCGTCTTGCCTTCGGTATCGGCCACGATATACGGGCCGTGCGTAAGCTCAAGGCCCATCTGGGCCGTGCCCTCGGGCTTTTGACCCACGGCAAAGATCACGCAGTCGGCATCGATGGTCTTCTCGCCGCCGTCGAGCAGTTCGGTGACGGCGCGGTGGTTCTCGTCAAAGTAGAACCGCTCGATCTTGTGGATCGTCATGGAACCGACCTTGCCCGAACCGTCCTCGGTCTCGTTAATGCTGGTAAAGGCATAGGCATCGTGCAGGACCACGCCTTCCTCGGCGGCCTCGGCACGCTCCTCGGGCGTCGAGGTCATCGCGTCTTGGGCCTCAAGGCAGGCGACATCGACCGAGGCGGCACCCAGACGCACGGCAGTGCGGGCGCAGTCGTACGCCACGTTGCCGCCGCCAAGCACCACGACGCGCTTGCCCGTCAGGTCCGGGGCGCTGCCCATACGGGCGGCCTTCAGAAAATCGGTGTTACGCAGCACGCCTTCGAGGTCGTGGCCGGGCATGGGAAGCACCGTTCCGTCATGCGTGCCCACCGCAACCAGCGCGGCATCGAAGCCCTGCTCCAAAAGCGCCTGGGGCTCGGCGATTCGCTCGCCACAGCGCAGCTCAATGCGCGGCTCGGCGTCATCACCCTGGGCAATCTCTAAAATCGTCGCAACCTCGGCATCGACCGTGGCATCGGGCAGGCGATACGCCGGAATGCCGTAGCGCATCTGGCCGCCGACCTTCTCGTTGGCCTCGAACACCACGACCTTGTGGCCCTTCTCGGCGCAATAGAGTGCGGCGGTCAAGCCGGCGGGACCGGCACCCACAACGGCGACGCTCTTGCCGCTCAGCGGCTCATGGCGCACGTTGGCCTTCCAGTCGCCCGCATCGCGCACGGCCGCGGCGCGCTTAAGACGGCAAACCGAAACCGGCGTGCCGTTGAGCTCGTTGCGCTTGCAGGCATCCTGGCAGCTATGGACGCAAATGTCGCCCAGGCTCTCGGGGAACGGGACCTTCTCGCGCACCACCGCGGCGGCTCGGGTGTACTCGCCGTTACGGATGTGACGCAGGTAGCGTGGGATATCCACGTGGGCGGGACAGCCCGAGCGACAGGGGACCACGTTGTCGGCATAGGACTTGTTCTCATCGAACATATCGAGCGTGTCGACGATCGAGCCCGTGGGACACACTTCGATACAGGCACCGCAAAAACGGCATCCGGCCTCTTGCAGACTCACGCTGCCGTCCGTACCAATGCGAATGCCGTCCTCGGTGCGCTGGTAGTCCAAGACGCCGGCGCCGCGCAGCTCGCGGCACGCGCGCACGCAGCGACCGCACCGAATGCAGCGGGTGAACATATGGGTGATCAGCGGGTTCGATTCGTCCGTGGCGACCGGACGGCTCTTGGTGCGCCAGCGCGCAGGCGAAACTCCCAGGTACTGATGCATAGACTGCAGCTCGCACTTGCCGTACTTGGGGCAGCCGGTGCAATCGGCGGGATGCGTGGCCAAGATAAGCTCCATTGCCAGCTTGCGCACGCGCTCGGCCTGCTCGCCTGTCGTGTTGACGACCATTCCCTCGGCAACCTGCGTCTTGCAGGCACACACCGGCTCATCTTGGCCTTCGATCTCGACCATGCACAGACGGCATCCGCCGACGGCCTCAAGATCGGGATGTTTACACAGATGCGGAATATAGATACCGGCATCGAGCGCGGCTTCCAGGACATTTTGCCCTTCGCGTGCCTCGACCTCGGCTCCATTAATCGTTAGCTTCATTCGTTCCCCTCAAAACGTCGCTCTTGTCCAGAAAGGCGCCCGGGATCAAAGCGATCCCGAGCGCCTCGCTTGTAGGGCAAATCCCCGCCCGCACCCAACGCGTGGGTGTCTGCAGGCGCGAACAGCTGCGGTGTTACGACCACTCCTCGTCGCCCGCATCCTCAAAGAGGGCTGCGGCGGCGTTTTCGCCGGCGATGCGACCCGAGTTAAGGCAGAAGCCCATGGTGTTACCCGGGATGCAGTAGTTATAGGAGTCGCCATAGATGGTGCAGGCGTCGGTGCCAACGCAGTACAGGCCGGGGATGACCTCATAGTCGTCGGTCATGACCTCCATCTTGTGGTTAATGAGCACGCCGCCCAGGGTGCCGTAGGCGCCACAGTACTGCTTGCAGCAATAGAAGGGGCCCTTCTCGAGCGGCTTCATAAACTCGCGCTCTTTCTCAAAGATGTCGTCCCAGCCGTTGTCGCACATCTCGTTGTACTCGTCGACGTTGGCGAGCAGACCCTCCACGTCGATACCCGCCTTCTCGGCAAGCTCCTCCAGCGTATCGGCCTGGCAGATTGCTGGATAGCCGGCCTCCAGGTCGCGGTTCCACTGCTCCTCAAAGCCGTCGTACAGGTCGTGCGGATGAACGTGGCTGACGATATCCGGACCATCCTTCTTCCAGTGCTTGAGCATACGGGAATCAAAGATGGCATAGGCGACCTTGCCGGGAAGATGGTTGATGGCGTTGCCGACAAAGGTGGTGTTGAAGATCTCGTCCTCCGGCATAAAGCGCTCGCCCAGGCGGTTGCACCAGTAGCACGGCTGACGGAATGCGCCCTCGACATAGAAGTGGTTCATGTTGTCGGGGATCTGATACATGAGCTCCATGGTCACCGGGGTGTGGCCGCCGCCGACCTCGTGGCACATGTTGATGCCGTCGCCGTCCATGCCCGGAATGGCAAACGAGAACAGGTCTTTACCCCACTCAAAGTCGAGCTTCTCCTTGATGAGCTTGGCGTTGTTGCCAAAACCGCCCGTGGCGACAATCGCGGACTTACACGAGATCTGGTACTCCTCGCCGTCCTTGTCCTTTGCGGTCACGCCGCAGATGGCGCCGTCCTCGCCCTTGATAAGGCCGGTGCCCGGGCACTCAAACATAAACTCGACACCCAGGTCCTGGGCACGCTCGGTCATGCGCTTGGTCATCGTGGTCGCCGCGCGAGGACCGGGCTCCGAGCCATCCTCGGGCTGCACGACATGCCAGGTGTACTCGCCGTCGGAATAGGCACGCGTGCGCTCGCGGGCGCGGAACGCCGGACGCACGGAGTTAAACACCACGCCCATATCCTGCAGCCATGCGATGGTATCGCCCGACTTAAAGTAGTAGTCGCGCACCAGGCGAGCATCGACCTGGTAATGGGTGTAGAACATATGGCGACGGAAGAGCTCGCCAGGCGTGACCTCGATCATCGAAGCCTTCTGAAGCGGAGAGCCAGCGGCGGCAGGCCCCATGCCCATGTTGGCGGCGCCACCGGTAATGGGGGCCTTCTCCAGGGCAATGACGCGAGCGCCTGCCTCGGCTGCAGCGACCGCTGCGGCAAGGCCACTCAGACCCGCGGCAACGACAACGACGTCGGTCTCTAACTGTTTCATGCGAATCCTCCTTTATAGGGCTCTTGGACGAACCCGGACTTCATGCGAATTGCATGCGTATCGACAGCCATACTTTCGCTCGAAAACAGACTCAAAGCCATGTGCAGGCGCACCGATGTTTGCCCATAGCGACCATGGGCTTTGTGCGGATGAACCATGCGTTTGGGCAACGCTTTCGAGCGCATGGCCCTGGCGCCACACGTACAGGGGGGGCGGTGTGCTTCACGGCGTCCGCCCCCCTGATAATCGAGTTTTTCTTATTTATGGTTCTGCTGCGCCCCGAGCACATCGAGCGGCGTAAGCGCCTGAATAGCGCGCTCTTTTCCAAAGATTGCCGAGCACACGAGCGTTCCCGACATAACCAGGCAAACCGCGAGCGCGATTCCAAAGGCCCAGAATGCGAAGAGGTGGCCAAAGTTGATCGGCTGCTGCAGCATAAACGTGAAGAACGACGTGGCAAGACCCATAAAGACGCAGGGCACATTGGAGCAGATCGAGACAAACCAAAACCGTCCCGGCAGAAAATCTCAATCTGTAACAGTTACTCGGCAAAATCCATCCCTCGTGTTACAGATTTAGACAAACCGTCCAGGCGGGGACTCAACATCTCAATCTGTAACACCTAGCCGCCCAAATCGGGTCTAGATGTTACAGATCGAGATTTTGTTTGAGAGGCTGAGAATTGGACCGAAAAACACGGTCCCGGAATAACAAAAAAGCTCGCCGGCTAGGCCGACGAGCTGCAAGTTCTTGGTCGCGGGGGCAGGATTTGAACCTACGACCTCCGGGTTATGAGCCCGGCGAGCTACCAGACTGCTCCACCCCGCAATGTCTGGGCGCCTCATGTGCGCAAGAAAGAATATTACGTGGGAGTTCGGTAAACGGCAAGGAAAATCTCGTAGAGCATAATTCCTTCATATTTAAACCTCTCAGCCCTTATCACCGTAAACGAATCACAGCCGAGCGCCGTCGATGGCACGTATACAATGGTGCGCGTCCTTTTATGCCGACACCGGGAGTAGACATGCTGCTCGCTATTGATATGGGAAACACGCAGACGGCCATGGGCCTGTTTGACGGAGACGAGCTGGTGCAGTCGTGGCGCATGCCCACCGACCGCTCCTATACCGCCGACGAGATCCACGTGCGCCTGATGGGCTTCTTTAAGATGTACGACCTTTCGCTCGATGCGGTCGATGCGATCGCCTTTGCCGGCGTGGTGCCGCAGCTCTCGCGCGAGTGGCACGCCGTGGCCGACCGCATCGCGGCGGACGTCATCGTCATCGGGCCGCAGACGGCCGCCGTGACCAAGCTGCGCGCGGCGCGCCCCCAGGCCGTAGGTGCCGACCGCGTCGCCAACGCCGTCGCAGCTGAGACTTTCTACGGCGCGCCGGCAATCGTGGTGGACTTTGGCACCGCGACCAATATCGACGTCATCGATGAGGACGGTTATTACATTGGTGGGGCGATCGCGCCGGGCATCCGCATCTCCATGGACGCGCTTGCCGCCCGAGCCGCCAAGCTCGCCAGCGTGCCGCTCGAGGCGCCCGAGCACGCCATCGGTCGCGACACCGAAGAGTGCATCAAGGTCGGCGCCGTGATGGGCGCCGCCGCCATGGCCGAGGGCCTGGTCACGCGCATGAAGCGCGAGCTGGGCCGCGAGGACGCCACCGTTATCGCCACGGGCGGTCTCGCCGGCATTGTCGCCGATTCGACCGATGCCTTCGACGTGGTCGACGGGCAACTCACCATCAAGGGCATCTGCGAAATCTACCGCCGCATGCAGGAGCTGGGATAGAGTAAACGCCAGGTCGCAGCAACCAGCCGCCAATCCTATTCCTCAAAATCGAAAATTTTTCAGTTTTGAGGAATAGGGTGCTGACAGCCCATTCCCCAGACAACAAGACCCTCCCCGGCACAGCCGAGGAGGGTCTTGTTGTCATCGTTATCTTTGAGCGTGGGCGCCCTGCGTTACAGACCGCGAATGCGTACGGCCTCGGGCGGAAACTCCTGCTCGCCGGCGTCGGTCTTAATGGTCGCGCGGCCCCAGATGTCCAGGCCCACAAACACGCCGACCGCGAGCGGCAGGCCGTTGGGCGACACCGCCGCGACCTGACGACCCAGCAGCGGCACCATATCGAAGTACTCGCCCAGCACCGGGGCCAGCGGACCGGCAGCGCCCTGTGGTGTGTTGGCGGCAACCGCCCAGGCGTCAACGCGAGCGAGCACCGCCGCGACTAGCGCCTCGACCAGCACCTCGTCGCCCATATCCACGCCGAGCTCGCCCAGTGCCGAACGCTCAATATCCACCGTCACCGCGGCAAACATGCCCGCGGCACCGGCACCGCCGTTGACGGCGACGCGCGCGAGCGACGTCTCAAACGCAGGCGCGCCGCACACGATGTCACTCGGCCACTGGATGCCCACCTTGCCGGCAAGCCCCAGGCCCGGCGTCGATGCCGTGCCCACAAGCGCGTCCATCATGCCCATCGCGGCCACAAACGGCAGGCCGTGGAAGGCATGCATGTTCACATCGGGGCGCACGACCAGCGAAAACGTCAGCGATGCATCGCCCGCGCTCCACGCGCACCAGCCCGCGGACATGCCCTCGCGGCCCGCGTCACGCGCCGCGTCGAGCTCGGTACCGGCGGCAACAGCATTCATCTCGATCATCTACATACGCCCCAATTCGCCCACGATATGGCCCACGCGGTCCTCGGGCTCCTTGACCTCGACGCCGTTGTAGCGGAAGAACCGCGCCGGGTCGTGCATCAGGTCCTCGAGCGGCACCAACACAAAGTCGCGCTCGCCGATCAGCGGATGCGGCAGGCGCAGCTTCTTGCCGCCATGGGTCTCGCCGTCCATCCACAGCAGGTCCAGGTCGATGGTGCGCGGGCCGTTTGCCTTGGCCTTTTTGGAACGGTCGCGGCCCAGTTCGGCCTCAATCTTCATGAGCTCGTCGAGCAGCACCAACGGCGCCAGCTCGGTCTTAATCTCGATGACGGCGTTGGCAAACGCGTCCTGGCGCGTCTCGTAGGCCGGCTCGCTCTCGTAGATCTTGGAGGAGTTGGACACGCAGGTGAGTGGAATCTCGGCGATCATGTCGCGTGCGGCGCGGATGTTGTCACAGCGATGCCCCAGGTTGGAGCCCACGGCCACAAACGCGCGGCGCGGCTGCGGCTTGGCAACCGCCCAGTAGCCGTTCAGGAACTGCGCAAAGCCCGCGGCGTCGTGCACGCGCACGATGTTGGCACCGGCCTGGATGGCGCCCAGGCACACGCCAAACGTAGCGGCATCGCGCTCGGCGGCCTCGGTCACGCCCGAGACGGCGCCCACAAAGCGCTTGCGCGATACGGCGCACATGAGCGGATAGCCCAGTGACGCCATCTTGGCAGTCTCGCGCTGGATGACGATGTCCTCGTTGGCCGTCTTGCCAAAGCCCGGACCGGGATCGATGCAGATGCGGTCGCGCGACACGCCGGCGTGGATGAGCGCGCGGGCCTGGTCGGACAGAAAGCCCATGACGCGGCGCATGATGGGCGCCGAATCGGGCAGGGTGAAGCGGCGGAGCTGCGAGGTGGGCACGTAGGCCTCCTCGCGGCGGGCGCTGCGGCGCATCATGGCCGCCAGGTGATCATTGGGCTCCGGAGCGGCCTCGGTGGCCTCGGGCGCGGGCGCGACGGTCTCGGCAGCAGCAGCCTGCTCGGCGGCCGGCGTCTCCTGCTCGCTTGCAGGCTCGGTCGCGGGCTCAGGTTCGCCAAACGGCAACGAGGGCTGCACCACGCCGCCCGGAAGCTTGGCCTCCGGCTTAGGCTCGCCCAGCAACTTGCCGCGACGGCGGCGAGCCGGCTTCTCGGCCTCACGCGCGGCCTCGGCAGCCGCCTCGCGCGCCTTCTCGGCAACAAACGCCGCGGCCGAGGTATCGAGCTGCACCGTCGCGTGCGTACGAGCGGGAGCGGCGACCTCGCCGGCATGCATCACAATGACGCCGCAGGTGCTCGTCTTAACAAACTCGACCATCTTGGAGTCGGTGAAGCCGGTCACGTCGTTGACGATCGAGGCGCCGCAGCGCACGGCCGCCTTAGCAACCGCCACGTGGCGCGTGTCGATCGAGACGATGGCGCCCTCTTTGGCCAGCGCGCGCACCACGGGCAGCACGCGGCGAGCCTCCTCATCGGGATTGACCGGGGTAAATCCGGGGCGCGTGGACTCGCCGCCCACGTCGATGATGTCGGCGCCGGCGTCGAGCATCGCCAGGCCGTACTCGATGGCGGCATCCGGGTCGAAGTGCTCCCCGCCATCGCTAAACGAATCGGGCGTCACGTTGAGGACGCCCATGATGCGCGGACGGTCAAAGCTGAGCTCATACTTTCCGCACCGCCATGTCTTGCTGTCGTTCGCCATGAACATCCTCCTAAAATGCCCACGCCGCCGAGCTTGGGGAGCTGGCGGCGGGGTCGCTTTGCACTCAGTCTTTCTATTGTATCCGCGTACACGGGCTAGAACGCAAACGCGGCCGCGATGTCGCAAGAAATCAGCAGGTCGGCATTTGCATCCTGATCGGTGGGGGCAAGGTTGCATATGGCCAGCGTATCGCCGGTAAAGTAACGCGTAAGGCCCGCCGCCGGATACACCACGAGCGAGGTCCCGCCCACAATGAGGGCATCGGCCGCGGCGATGGCGGCAACGGCACCGGTCAACACATGCTCGTCGAGCGGCTCTTCGTAGAGCACCACATCGGGCTTGATGCGACCACCGCACGCAGGGCACACGGGCACGCCCGCGGCGTCCTCATGCTCGCGCGAGCAAATCCACTCGGCGCTATAGACCGCGCCGCACGACTGGCAAATGTTGCGATGGACCGATCCGTGCAGCTCGAACACGCGCTGCGAGCCCGCCATCTGATGCAAGCCGTCGATGTTTTGCGTCACCACGGCATCAAGCTTGCCGGCGCGCTCCAGCTCGGCCAGCTTGGTGTGACAGCGGTTGGGCTTAGCGTTAAGCGCGATCATCTTGGTGCGGTAGAAGTCGAAGAACTCGGCCGGATGCGCCTCGTAAAAGCTATGCGACAGCATGGTCTCGGGCGGATAGGCAAACTGCTGGTGATACAGGCCGTCCACGCTGCGGAAATCGGGGATGCCGCTCGCCGTGGAAACACCAGCGCCGCCAAAGAAGACCACGCGCTTGTGGGTGTCAAACAGATCCGCCAGCGCGGCGGACGCCTGCCTGGGGTCCGATATTGCCTGCGTCATATGAGTCCTCCGTCCTTGTTGATCGGGCGGCGTCGGGCGATATCCCAGCATGCGACCTTTAAGTCAGCATGCGCGGAGCCCACCCCGCCCCTGTTGCGCTAATCTTAAGCCTGCCAACCCCGTCGAAAGGACACCATGCCTCAGACTTACACTTTCGCCTCGTGGAACGTCAACGGCCTGCGCGCCGTGCTCAAAAAGGACCCGAGCTTTATCCAGATCGCGCAAGAACTCGACGTCGATATCCTGGCGCTGCAAGAGACCAAGTTGCAAGAAGGCCAGGTCGATATTGACCTGCCCGGCTATCACCAAACCTGGAGCTACGCCGAGCGTAAAGGCTATTCGGGCACTGCGGTCTTTAGCCGCCAGAAACCGCTGCGCGTGCTGCACGCCGACGCACTGCTACCCTACGCCGGCGAGAACGAGGCGGCCGAGCTCGTCGCCCAAGCCGCAACCGAGGGCCGCGTCTGCGCGCTCGAGTTCGACAAGTTTTGGCTTGTGGATGTCTACACGCCTAACGCCCAAAATGAGCTCGCGCGCATCGATGTACGCATGGCTTGGGACGATGCCTATCGCGACTTTTTGAGCGCGCTTGAACGCGAGACCGGTAAGCCCGTCGTAACCTGCGGCGACTTTAACGTGGCGCACGAGGAGATCGACCTTAAGAACCCCAAATCCAACCGCGGCAACGCCGGCTTTTCGGACGAAGAGCGCGGCAAGTTTACCGAGCTGCTCAACGCCGGGTTTACCGATACCTGGCGCACGGCAAACCCCGACGTCGAGGGCGTCTACAGCTGGTGGAGCTATCGCTTTAATGCCCGCAAGAACAACGCAGGCTGGCGCATCGACTACTTCCTGGTAAGCGACACAATCGCCGACAACGTACGCGACACCGGCATCCGCGGCGACATCTATGGCAGCGACCACTGCCCCGTCACCCTTACGTTGGAGCTCTAACTCCAGCTGCCCCCGGAGACGAAGGAAAACGGATCATTTTGGGCCTCGTGAGGGTGTCCGCGTGACCCATCCGCCACGAAACACGCCCATCTACTACGTTTAAGGCACCACCCTCAACCACAGCGAACAACGCAAAAAGAAAACCGCAGGTAGAAAGCCTGCGGTTTTTCATAAAACGCGGTCATGGTCGGGGGTATCAAGCTAAACGTAGTAGACGGGCCAGTTTCGTGGCAAGCGCCGTCAACTGGTTCCCTGGGGACATCTGGGGACGGAAGAAAATGGATCAATTTGGCTCTCTGAGGGCCACGATGCCCGTCATATCAGCCGGCCATTCCAAAACTTTGCCGGTTTACGGGGCTGAATCGCGAACCCCTAACCATACGCAATTCCGAGATAATAAAACCGCAGGTGAACGGCTTGCTCTATTTCGAAAAAAGCCGGCATGGTCTGCCTGCGCCAATCTAGCCCCGTAAACCGGCATAGTTTTGAAATGGCACTTCGACAGTATTGATTCCGCCCCGGCGCAACCAGCCCTACAGCCCGTATTTCACGACGACACGGTTAATGCGACGGCACCAAGGCTTGTACAAGGCGGCCAAAAACACGCAGGTCGCAAGGCCGTGCGTAATATCGAACGGCACTGCCGTGGCAAGACGCGCCACGGCACCCGCCCAAGTAAGCGGCTGTACAAAACCAATGATGTCATACGCGTTGATCACGACGCCATACAGCAAGCCCGACGCAAAGCCATACGCCAACAGTGACGGCATTCGCACGGTTCCATCGGCGCGGTCAAACGCGCCCGCATGCGCCAGTGCGCCACCGATATAGCCCACCAAACCCCAGGCATACATCTGCCACGGCGTCCACATGCCCTGCCCAAAAAAGAAATTGCTGGTCAGCGCTGCCAACGCGCCAACCATAAAACCATTGCGGCGACCAAGCGTCGCCCCCGCGATAATGGCGATGGCGCTCACCGGTTTAAAGTCGGGAATGGGACCGAACAAGATGCGCCCCGCCGCGGCCAACGCCGCCAACACCAGCGTGGGCATAATCTGGCGCAGGCCCGGGCGCGAAGCCTCGTAACCCGCAAAGAACAGCGCAAGCACCAGCGCCACCACAACCAGCATGGCCAACGCTGCCTGCTCAACGCCCGCCAGCAACGCCGCAGCCATCACCGCAGGAACCGCCAGCAGCAGCGGGATTTCCATATGTTGCAAGACGCGTGACAACGGCAGCCCCCATCAAACGAATGTCCGTTTATGGTAGCACGGGCAAAATGAGGCCGACCAATCCCCCGGCCGGCCTTGGCTGCCAGTCGATCAGGCTTTCGCCACGCGACCGGTCTTGGCGCTATTCGCCCGTAACTTTAGCGGCAATGGCCGCGACAAAAGGATCAAACAGCAAGCCGCCCACAACGACAAAGGCCCATCCGCCCACCACGAGGCGAACCCAGCGCGAGAAAAACGGCACACCGTCGATAACGCCAACGCCTGACTGAAACGCGACTTCAAATAGCCCGATAATGCAGAAGAGCAGAGTAGCGCCCACAACGGTTCCGCAAATCCGTGCGCCCGGAGTGTTCCGATCAAAACCAAAAAACTCAACGCACGTCTCAATTGCTTTGCCAAAGAGCGGCAAAAAACCCACGAACTGTGCAATACCGATGGCCAGAATAAGCTGCCCCCAGAAACCAGTAAGTCCCTGAAAATCTAAGCCAGGCTTTCCCTCAACAATCGGCAGAAATGAACACATGAATAGAGGATTAACGATGCCGTTGAGAATGGTCACAGCGGTACTCTTTTTTAGTGTCAAGTAGACCAACTCCTTTTGCCCTTGTCGGCCAGGCCCAAAGGGCGGAAGCGAATATTACATAAGTGAATCGGGAGACGGCAGGAATGGCGACACCAGCGCCGTCGCGCCAAACAGAACAGCGCACCCAAAAAGCAGCGTTTCGTAGCTCTCGCCAATACAGAAGGAAAGGGCCACGGGAATCAAAAACGTAAGCCCCAGCGAAACGGTGCTCACCACGCCACCGGCGCTTCCTGCAAGCCCCTCGCGCACCTCGGGCAACATGTAGGGTAGCGACTGAACGACCGGACCGGCGACGGCAGTCGAAACGCCAATCGCAAACATGAGCCCGACAGAAGGCTGAGAGACAAAAGCCTCTCCGGCCCACATAAGGGCACTCCCCGCCATTGCGGCGATGGCCATAAACACGCGATAGTCGCCAAATTGCGCTCGCGCGTAGGGACCGGCCACGCTGCCGACAATCGACCCAAGCGTCACGAAAGAGGCAAGAAGCCCGGCGACCTGGGGTTCGGTTGAAACCTCAAGTGCCGAGACAAGATAACCAGAGTACGCCGTAGCCGATGCAAGGGCGACTCCAAGCAGTATCGCCACGAGCCAAACCATCGGCATCTTGATTACCGTCGCAAACGCACTTGCCGACGACGAAGCAGGCTCCGCACCCTGAACGCCAAGGCCATCTGCAGCCTGCAGAACATCTGCCGATGGCGCAACCAGCAGCCACAGCAATCCAAACACGGCAAATAAAACGGCAGCAAGGGCATATGCTCGTCCGGGCGTTGCAAAGAGAGGAGAGGTTGCAAGCGAGCAGGCGATTCCGCCCGACCCCGCAGCGTAGAACCATCCCATGGCCCTATCGGTTTCTCCGCCAAAAGCAGAACCAAGCACTTTTAGAACGATGGCATTCACGACGCATGGTGCCGCGCCCAGAAGCATGGTCGCCGTGAACAGCGTCGCAAACGATGCGCACTCCGCGCGAGCAGCCGCTGCAATTGCAGAAATCGCCGATGCGATGAATACGAGCACCTTCACGCCATATCGATCGGCGCAAACGCCGACAGGCATGCCGAATACAACGGCAGGAACAAACGGGGCAAACAGGACGGCTGAAAACTCGGCCGAGGTCAGATGCAGGTCCGACACAACCAGATGTGCCAATCCCGACACCTGATACTGCGCGTAGTTCGCAGCAAACACGATGCCGCACACCACAAACAGCAGGGCATATTTTTCGACCGTCCCTTTGCTCACGTTCATCACCCTATCTATGCTTCATCCTTGCGATAGACGACGCGTCCGTTAAAGATCGTCGTCTCGACTTCGAGATCGCGAAGCGCCATCGGGTTCATTTCAAACGGATTGCCCGACAGGATGACGATATCGGCAAGCTTGCCGGCGGCAAGGCTGCCCAAACGGCGCTCAAAGCCCTCGACATATGCTGAGCCGAGCGTGTGCGCTTGCAGCGTCTCGCCGAGCGTCAGGGCATTCTCGCGGAAGTATCCCTCCGCCGGGTGCCCGTCAAACTCGCTACGCGTCACCGCAGCATACACGGTATCGATAGGATCGATTGACATCACCGCAGGCCAGTCAGTACCAAGCCCTAAGTGGATTCCGCCATCGGCCTCTTCCCTATAGCGCCACATGTGGCTCATGCGCTCTTCGCCAAGAGACTCCTCGTACACGCCCTGCCCAAGGCCTCCGATGGGATGCTGCGGCTGAATCGCAGCATTAATGCCCAGGCGCTTCATGCGAGCAATATCCTCGAGCTTCAGGTTATCTGTATGCTCGATAGCAAAACGCGCCCCCTTGTTGCCGCACACCTCCTCGGCACGCTCGACGGCATCGATAATCATCGTGGCCGATGCGTCGCCGATAGCATGGATACGAACATCGAAGCCATTCTTGCTGGCCTCGAGCATCATGCGGTCAAGCGTCTCCTGGTTGCATGCTGGTTCGCCGCGAAAGTCCTTCCCCGTAGGAGCGTTAAGATACGGCTCATGCATGTAGGCCGTGTACGCCTCGGGACAGCCGTCCAAAATGTACTTGAGGCCTGCCATTCGGACGCGCTCGCCGTGATGACGCACACGCAGGGCCTGCGACTCTGACATCGGAGCGTCGAGCGCAGAATAGTAGCTAATACGCAGCGTACTCAGGTCCTCGCTCGCCAGACGGTCATAGATGTCGTACACGCCGGGCGTAGTCACGCCCAAAGGATACATATCACCAATCGAAGTTATGCCGAGCTTGTTGAACTTGCGCATCGACTTGAGCAACGACGCATCAAGGTCCGGCTTATTGAGCACAACATCGAGCAAGATGTTCGTCGCCTGGGGCTCGGACAGAAAGCCATTGGGCTCGCCGTTGTCAAAGTGGCGGATAAGGCCACCTTCAGGCGTCGGGGTATTGCGGTCGATACCGACCGCCCTGAGCGCGGCAGTATTGCACCACACCACGTGCATTGAAAAGTCCGAGAGCACGATTGGGCGGTCGATATCGAGCGCATCGAGGCTGCGGCAATCAGGGTCAGTCGGGTTTTCCCACGCGGGCGAATACCAACCCTGACCGTAAATCCACGGATTGTCAGGATGCTCGGCGGCAAACTTGGCAACAGCATCCACGCAAGCCCGCTCGCTCGGCAGAAACATCAGATCGCAACAGAAGTCTTCATCCTTCTGGATTGAGCCGAGCGCAAAGTGCATGTGCGAATCGTTGAATCCGGGCATGACCAGTTTGTTGCCGGCGTCAATGACCTCGGTATCGGGACCGATAAACGGCTGCACCTTGTCGGGCGAGCCCACAGCCACGATCTCGCTGCCGCGAACTGCAACGCATCCGGCGTGAGGCTCAAGTTCCTCGGCAGTAAACAACGCCGTCGTCTTGAGGACGATATCAGCGGGAACTACCGCCTCCATGGCTACTCACCATCCTTAGCGGCGGCAGCCTGCATGGCCTTGCGGCCGAGCTCGGGCAGGAAGAAAACCGGAACTACGGAAAGCAGGAAGCAGAGGCTCTCGAGACCCATGTTCACAGTGTAGTCGGCACCAGCAACGGCAGAGATACCGATGGGCAGGAAATAGCTCATGAGCAGGGAGATGGTGCCCACGATACCGCCAGCGGAACCGGCATACTTATCACCAATCTCGGGAAGGAGAACAGGCATGGACTGCATAATCGGGCCGTTGATGGCGGTAAAGAAGCCATTGATGACCAAAATCGTCCACAGAAGGAAGCCGACCGGGGTGTACCACGTCACGAACATCGATATGGCACCGATGAGAGTAGTGACGATGAGAAAACCCTTGAACTTTCCAAGCTTATCGCAGAACGCAGGCCCAACGATGCAGCCGAAAAAGCTGCCAACGGTAACAATTGCGGCCATGAAACCAGCAGTGGCGACGTCTATGCCCTTGCCAAGCTGAAGCGCCTGAGGCAGGAAACCGGCATAGGCAGTGGTAGAGGCAAGTCCAAAACCGACGCCGATGGAGATTAGCCACACGCCAGGACTCTTGATAGCAACCTTGAGGTAGTCGAGCACGGGCTCGGGCTCGGGGAGCGATTGCCCCTCGGGCACATCTCGGTCAAGCACAATCCAAAGAACCCAGGAGATGGTCATGACGACAGCAGCGACCATATAAGAGTTAAAGACGCTGCCGAACAAGCCAGCACAGATCTGAGCGACAACGATGGCAACGCACGAAGCCGCGTAGAACAAGCCCATGGCGAAACCAGTCTGTTCACGGAACCAGGTGCCGAGCACCTTGATGAGGTTGGCGTTGAGTGCCGAGATTCCCATGCCAATCAGGAACATCGATGTCATCTGCATCGTGAACGAATCGAGCGTAAAGCAACGGAGAAAACCGCCGGCAACCGAAATTGCGGTGCAAACCGTGACAACTTTCTTAGAACCGATACGGTCACCAAGGGCACCCAGCGGAATTGAGAAGAAAACGGCGGTAAGCATAGGAACGAGGAACAGCATCGAAAAGCCGACGGTATCGATATTGAGCATAGGCATGACCTCGACGGCGAGTGCTGAGACCTGGTACTGCATGTAGTTAGCCATAAAGCACAGCAAGCAAACGACTGAAACAATCGCCCAACGCCATGAAGGAAGCTTCTCTTCCATGATGACTCCTTTAATAAGTCGGAATAATCAAACAGCTTGGAGAACCGGGCCCTGGCTCTTAGGTATTCATATTTTGCGATTGGCCCCTCACCGAAACCATTCGGCTAACGGCTTATCATCATTCGAAAAAAGGAGTAGTATCTCTACGCATATTAACTAAAATGCCAGCTAAACCACTACGCAATCTCATCGGAGGTCATCTTGAGCTTTTTGTCCGATTCTGAATGGCTCTGCTTAAACGATCTCGTGCTTTCGATTAATTCCATCGACAGCGACCGCGAGTTTCGCTCGACCGTCCTCAAAAAGCTGCGTTTTCTCATCCCCTACGAGTCGGCTGCATTTTTCCTGAGCGACCTTTCCAGGGATCTCGTATCCACCCCGCAAGAATGGAAAACGCGCGTCTTTCTTGACCCTCTTGGCATCGATGTCCCCGCTGGGATGCTCGAGCTCTACACCGAAAAGTACTGGCAGCAGGACATGATCGTCGCCCACCGCAATCTTACGCGCTCGACGGTGCTGCGCGAGTCCGATCAGCTCAGCCCTGGCGATATCGACAGCAGTTATATGAAGGATTATCTTGGCGGCCGCCACGTCGTCAACGTCAGTTTCTTTAATGACGAGGGCTTTTTGGGATCGCTCAATCTTAATCGCAAGAAAGAAGAGGGCGACTTTAGCGATCGCGAAGTTCAAATCCTTGAGCTCATCGAACCACACCTCACGAACCGACTATCAAAATGGCGTGTGCGCGCCGACCGCAGCTCGTCTGAAATCGTATTTGCTCACGACTACGACGTCTCAGCGCGCGAAATCGATGTGTGTCGTTGCGTGTTATCGGGCATGGACAACGCGGCCATCGCCGAAGAGCTCTCCATCAGCACTGGCACCGTTAAAAAGCATCTGGAGAACATCTTTCGAAAAACACAGGTCAACAGCCGCGTTGGGCTCATGGCGCTCCTTCAGCAGTACACGGCGCTCAAGCAGTAAGACCGTTCTCGCCCGCGAACCCGCTCACGCCCTATAAAACACGTTGTCGGCAAAGAAGTCGGTCGGCGGCTCCATGCAGGCGATCTCGCCATCAAACATCATGGCGATGTCGTCGGCTACCTGCTCGGCAAAATCCAGGTCGTGCGTTGCCATGATGACGGTGCCGCCAGCCTTCGCATGGTCACGCAGGGCGCGAGCGATGATGCGGCGGCTCTCCAGGTCCAAGCCCTTCGTGGGCTCGTCAAGCAGCAGCAGCTCGGGGCCAATCAGCAGCAGCTTTGCCAGCGCGAGCAGCTGGCGCTGTCCGCCCGAGAGGTCGTAGGGGTGACGCGTCTCCAGGCCGTCCAATCCCAGTTGCGCCGCACGCTCCCGCGCCAAGTTCTCGTCATATCCGCAGGTCGAGGCCCATTCCATCAGCTCATCGTGAACCGTCTCGGCAACCAGCAATGCTTTGGGGTTCTGAGGCAGCAGCGCCGCCGAGGCCGCTCCGCGCACCATGCGGCCGCGCTGCAGCTTGGCGGTCTTCGCCAGCACCGAGAGCATCGTCGACTTACCGCATCCGTTGCCGCCCACGACCGCATGCACCGCACCGGCCGAAAACGCCACGTCGAGCCCGCGCAGCACCCAACCGCCCGCGCGATCGTAGCGAAACCAGCTCCCTGCCAGGGTGGTAGCCGACCCGCCGTGCATTTTTTGGAGTATTCTGCTCCCATCCGTGCGCGGGAAGGCTTCCGAGCCGTTCTCGAGCGACGTTTGCGCCACAAATTCGGACGATTTGTCCAATTCCGAACTTTTTTTCGCGCTCGATACGTCCCCGGGCGGCTCCAGAGAGCCCAAATTGTCCTCACGCCTGCTGAATACTCCGTTTTTTGCACATCGGACGGCACCCCACCCCAACATGTCGTCGGAAAACAACGATTCTCGGCGTCCCAAAGAAGCCATATCCGCCACCTCGCGCACGCGACCGTCCTCAATCCGGTACGCACACGTCGCATACTCGAGCATTGGACGCGGTTGATGCGTAGCCACAACAACCGTGCAGCCCAACTCACGGTTCACGCGAAACAGCGCGTGCAGAAAATTCTTCTCGGCAACGGGATCGAGCTGAGACGTGGGCTCGTCGAGTAGCAGCACACGCGGACGCAGCGCCAGGACGGCGGCAAGCGACAGCAGCTGCTTGCGGCCGCCCGAAAGCGTATCGGTATCGCGATGAAGCCAGTCCTCCAGACCAAAGAAATAGCTGGTCTCAGCTACGCGACGGCGCATCTCATCACGTGCTAGCCCCAAGTTTTCCAGGCCAAACGCCATCTCGTGCCACACGGTTTCGCACACGATCTGGTTCTCGGGATCCTGGAACACATAGCCCACGCGCTCCGCCGATGCCCGCACGTCCATGTCGGCAACGTTCTCGCCCAGCACGCGCGCATCACCAGTGCGCTCGCCCGCCGGCGCGATCTCGGGCTTGAGCAGCGACAGCAGCGTCGACTTGCCCGAACCGGTACCGCCAACAAGCAGCGCAAATGCACCTTGGGGAACACGCCAATCAAGCCCCTCGAGCACCGGTGCCTCGGCCCCGGGATAGGCAAAACTAAGGCCCTGCACCTCAATCGCCGGAATATCCGGGCCGCACGCCGCGCCCGACACCGGGCCCCTATCCAACCGAGCCATCAGCCAAACCTCTTCTCATCAATCGCGTGCGACGCGCAAGGCAGCATCATCCAGGCAGCGTACACGACATAGCCCCGCCACGGCGCCGGCACCGAGAGCTGCGGATAAAACGAATACTGCGTTGTCGCGGTCCATGCCACCGCCACCGCGGCGGCACCAAACACCGCAAGCCCAGCCAGCGCGGCAACGTCGCTGCGCCCCAGTCGATACCGCGCATACGTCGTACGACGCGTCGCGGCACCCCACCCGCGCGAGCGCATCGCGTCCGCGCGCTCCAGCGAATCTTCCATGCCCCAGCCCATCAACACACTCGATGCCCGCAAACGCGAACGCACGGGGTCGGCCGGCGCGCTGCCCGGCACATCAATCGCATCCTGCACCGCCAGCACCGTACGACCGCGGCGCAAAAACTGCGGGATAAGCCTCATGCACATCGAGATCATGAGCGCAATCACCGGCGCGGCATTGCCCAGCAGCGCGAGTACCTTGTCGTATTCGAGCATCGATGCCGCCGCCTCAAACCACAACACGCTCGCCACAAACAGCCCGCCCATGCACAGGCCGTATACCATGCTCTCCAGATACACCGCGCGCATGCCAATACGGAACAGCTCCGTCGAACCCGAGGCGCTAAACAGCGGATTGAGCAGCGCGACGATCAAAATCACCGGCAGCTGCCAGCGGAGCGCGCCCAGCGTGCGGGCAGCCCCACGCGTCGCAAATCCATACGCCAGCCCGCCTGCGAGCGACAGCGCGATCAGTACCGGCTGCATCGAGAACATAGTGAGCCCCAGCGTCAGCACTATATAGAGTGCCGGCACAGCCGGATGCGACATCGAGAATGCCGCGACGGGCCCGCCGCCAAACTCCTCTCGTATGTTATCCACGGGCACCCCCGTTCCCTCGCTCAAACAACAGCTCCGCAGCACCGCCAACGCCGCACGCACGCAGTGCAAACGCCACGCCGGCGGCGCAAGCCTCAACCGCCGCAAACCAATCGTTACGCGCTCGTCATATGCCTGCGGTATCATATTGCGCCGTGTATCGTTTCCAAACACACGTCTCTATAACGTAACAGGAGATCACATGGACGCAACCGCAATTATCCTCGCTGCCGGCGAGGGCACCCGCATGAAGTCGAACCACTGCAAGGTTTCGCACAAGATCCTGGGTAAGCCCATGGTCCAGTGGATCGTCGACGCTACCATCAAGGCCGGCTGCAGCCGCGTCGTGGTCGTCATCGGCAGCCACGCCGACGAGATGCGCGCCCTCATCGACGGCGCCTACGCCAACAGCGCCACCAAGGTCGAGTGCGTCGAGCAGACCGAGCGCCTGGGCACCGGCCACGCCGTAAAGGTCGCGCTCGAGGCCTGCGGCATCACGCAAGGCCCCGTCGTCGTGCTCAACGGCGACCTGCCGCTCATCACCGCCGACACCGTCGCCAAGTTCGCGCAAACCGTCGCCACCGGCGAGCTCGCCTGCACCGTCATGACCATGACCCCGCCCGATCCTTTCGGCTACGGCCGCATCAAGCTGGGCGCCGATGGTCAGATCGAGCGCATCATCGAGCAGAAGGACTGCACGCCCGAGCAGGCCGCCACGCTGCTGGAGTGCAACGCCGGCTGCTACGCATTTGACGGCACGCAGCTCGCCGCCCACATCAACGAGATCGGCAACGACAACGCGCAATCCGAGTACTACCTGCCCGACATGCTCGAGATCCTCAAAGGCCACGGCCAGGCTGTCTCCATCTTCCACTGCGACGACTACCGCGACGGCCTGGGCGTCAACAGCCGCATCCAGCTCGCACAGCTCACCGCCATCGCGCGCGACCGCATCAACGAGCACTGGATGGCCGAGGGCGTTACCTTCATCGACCCCACACAGGCCTGGATCGGCCCCGATGCCGTTATCGGCCGCGATACCGTCGTGTGGCCGCAGACGCACCTGATCGGCCACGTCACCGTGGGCGAGGAGTGCCAGCTCGGTCCCAACAGCCGCCTCACCGACACCACCGTCGGCAGCGGCTGCACCATCGATGAGACCATCGCCATTGAGGCCGTCATCGAGAACGGCGTCGACTGCGGCCCGCGCGCCTACCTGCGCCCGGGCACCCACATGCTCGACGGCTCCAAGGCCGGCACGCACGTGGAGATCAAGAAGTCCACGATCGGCGAGGGTTCCAAGGTGCCCCACCTGTCCTACATCGGCGACACCACCATGGGCTCCGGCGTCAACGTGGGCGCGGGCTCCATCACCTGCAACTACGATGGCGTGCACAAGCACAAGACCGTCATCGGCAAGGACGCCTTCATTGGCTCCGACACCATGATGGTCGCGCCCGCCCAGATCGGCGACGGTGCACTCGTGGCCGCCGGCTCCGTCATCACCGAGCCGGTCCCGGCAGACGCGCTCGGTCTGGGCCGCGCCCGTCAGGTAAATATTGAGGGCTGGGCCGCCGATTACCGCCGCCGCCTGCACGAGGACGACGAGGTATAACGTTTTACCAAGCACAAAAGGAGCTGCTCCATGGGGGCGGCTCCTTTTTCTATCGTGACCTGCGCAACCGGATGAGTGGTCGGTTCGTGTCCGTTGGCGGTAAAGACGTTATCAAGACCCGATAAACCCCGCCGCGCGGTTACAATGCAACAAGGCATCTATATGGCATTCGATGTATAAAGGAGAAGGGTAATGCCGATTAATGATCCCGAGAAGTCGGAGAATATGCGCAAGTCCATCCGCGTGTATTCCGGTTCCTCCAACCGTCCCCTCGCTCAGAAGATTGCTGAGTACCTTGGGGTCGAGCTTTCGGGCCTTACGCTAAAGCAGTTCGCCAATGGTGAGATTTACGCCCGCTACGACGAGACCGTCCGCGGCGCCGACGTCTTCCTGATTCAGTCCGTGGCCGGCGGCAACGTCAACGACATGCTCATGGAGCTGCTCATCGCCACCGACGCTGCCAAGCGCGCATCCGCCCGCTCCATCACCGCCGTTATCACCCACTACGGCTATGCCCGCCAGGACCGCAAGGCCGGCCCGCGCGAGCCCATCACCGCCCGCCTCGTCGCCAACCTGCTCGAGCGTGCCGGCGTCAACCGCATCATCACCCTCGACCTGCACCAGGGCCAGATCCAGGGCTTCTTCGATATCCCGGTTAACCACCTGTCCGCACTGCCGCTATTTGGCCAGTACTACAACGACATGCACTTCGACACCGACAACCTGGTTGTCGTCTCCCCCGACGTGGGTCGCGCCAAGGCCGCCAAGAAGCTGTCCGACATGCTCGGCTGCGACCTGGCCATCGCCCACAAGGGCCGTCCGCGCCACAACGCCGCCGAGGTCATGGGCATCATCGGTGACATCAAGGGCAAGACCTGCATCATCAACGACGACATGATCGACACTGCTGGCACCCTGTGCGCCAACGTCAAGGAGCTCAAGGCTATGGGCGCCGGCGACATCTACGTCTGCGCCACCCACGGCATCTTCTCCGGTCCGGCCATCGAGCGCCTGAACGATGCCCCCATCGTCGAGTGCGTCGTCACCGACGCCATCCCCGTCGAGGTCGGCGGCAAGATCAAGACTATCTCGGTCGCCGAGGAGTTCGCTCAGGCCATCTCCGCCGTTTACCACGAGGAGCCCGTCTCCACGCTCGTCGGCGGCGACTTCGCGCTGTAGTCCAACGCGCATCGCATCATCTTTGATGCTTTTAAAGGGTCGGAAGCTCGCTTCCGGCCCTTTTTCTATCCCTCGCCAACCTTCCCTGGACAATTGGTTCAGATACGTATTTTTTAAAGCCCCAAAGGGCCGTTCGGAGCCTTCTGAGCTCCCCGGCGGATGCCATGCCGCCCAAAGCTCATCGTTTTCGAGTACAACCGCCGCATATTTACCCTCAAATCACCCTCGAAGGCCCTTAGAAACGCCTCGAATGCCCGTCGCCTTATACGTATCTGAACTAACTGTCCAGTAGCTATCGTCAACCTTCGCGGCAGAGCTCAATTTCCTGCAATCCCCTCAACCGATTCCATCGATTTCATAACACCCAGCCGTTCATGGCGCACAGCGCCCCGCTGAGCGAAAAGAACGGTATGGCGGTCGCATTCTGCCGCCAACTTAGTACGTTATAGCTATGACGACCGTGATTTCACATTTCTCCGCCCTCCGCGCAATTCGTCGCGCACGACGGGCGTACTCTGCCCTACCCTGGGACTCCGTTGATAGTGAACAGCAAGCACAGGCCTTGGCTAGCTGCATTCCCAATAATGACGCGATAGACTTTGGCGCACTTTCGATACTCGACGCCTGGAATGAAGATGATTCCGAACTACTCGATCTTCTCGTTTCAAACGAAGACAACAGACGCCCCGACAAGCGACTTCTTCAGCATATTCTCTCCGCTCCGCTTCCTGAAGGTGCAATTATGCACGTCGAGGCCGACATCTACGCAACGTCTCCTGCCATGACAGCCATGCTTTGTTCTAAAAATGAATCGGTCGCCAAAACCTTGATGCTCCTTATGGAGCTGCTCGGAACCTACTCCCTTCCGCCCGAGGCAACCTACCCCATCGCCTATGACGACATCTGGCCCAAGGGCGATAGCTGCGCAGCGACGGGCGATCTTGATTGCCTGGGCGGCCAGTCGGCAGCCAAACAGCAGAACGAAACCCGCTACGAACAGGCGCACTACAAATGCGAGCCCGCCACGACCATCGAAGATCTCGAGGCGGTCGCGCGCTTCGCCAAAAGTAGCTCATACACCTCGTTTCGCACGGCAGTCAAGCTTGCCCGACCCGGATCTGCATCCCCAGCCGAATCCCTAATGTTAGCCGTTCTCGGAGCGCCCATGCGCTTTGGCGGATTCGGATGTTGCAGCCTGCCCATGGGAGGCCTGCTACTCAACTATCGAATCGACTTCGACACTCTTGCGGTTAACATGTCCTCCGGCATCCCTTACGCCATCTGCGACCTATATTGCCCGGCCGCCGGAGTCGACAACGAATACAACGGAATTGGGCATGAGCTTCAAAACGCTCGCATCCACGATGGCAATCGAAATAATGGCCTCAAGGCAATGGGCATCCACGTCCTGGTTATCAATCGCGACCAAATGAAAGACCTTGTTGCACTCGAAGCCTTCGCCCAAACGATGCATCGACTCGCAGGAGTCCGATTCCGATATCGCATCAAGGGCTATCGCAAGCGTCAGGCCGCTTGGCTCAACGCTCTGCGGGCCGGAATCGGCCTTGCGCCGGTCTAAACGGCGAATCACCCGTGCGCCGTCGAACAGGGCTGGACAGTTAGTTCAAATACGTATAAATAGACACATTGAATTAGGCTGTTTTGCAGCTATCTCTATACCATTCGCCCTATTTGAAAGCGGGGTAGACTTCAAAACAGCGTCATATGGACTAACTAAAGTTCCAAAACAACGTATCGGCATTGAATTGAGCAATTCGAGTCCTCAGAACTTATACGTATCTGAACTAACTGTCCACCTCGGATTTTGACGGCCGTCCAAACGCCCCCAAACAACCTCAATTGCCCTCCATTTGACAGCGGCAACAGGGTCGCTCACCATAGCAGGCGACAAATCAACGAAAGGATGAACATGGCAGCTGCACAGCCGCTTAAGATTCGCATGGTTGCCGGACTTGGCAACCCTGGCGATGAGTATGCCGAGACCCGCCACAACGCCGGTTTTAAGGCGATCGACGAGCTGGCCCGTCAGGCCGGCGTCACGTACTGGAAAAACCAAGCAGGCGCCGAGGTCGCGCTCATCAACATCAACGATGCCGAGGAAGAGAACGGCAAGCGCCAGATTGTACTGGTCAAGCCGCAGTCGTACATGAACACCTCGGGCGGGCCCATCTCCAAGCTCTGCCGCGAGTACAAGATCAAGGCCGAGGAGCTGCTCGTCATCCACGACGAGCTCGATATTCCCGCCGGCGACGTGCGTGTTAAGGTGGGCGGAGGCCATGCCGGTCACAACGGCCTGCGCTCCATCATCGACAAGATGGGCAGCCGCGACTTTAGCCGTATCCGCACCGGCATCGGCAACCCTCCCGGCAAGATGGCCGTGGCAGACTACGTGCTCAAGCAGCTGCGCGCCCGCGAAGCCGAGGATTTCCAGGACACCTGCGCCCGCGCCGCAGATGCCGCCGGTCTGGCCATCGTCCACGGCGTAATCTACGCCCGCGATCACGTAAACGGCGCCGCTTCCGCCAACGGCAAGCACTAAAACCTACCATTTAGAGATGTTTATTTTGGCAGGTTTCATCTGCGGAAACGCCGCGGCGGCTGCGTCGCAATAAACCCTGTGCCGCTATACATATGCAACGCTCCAAAGGGGGCCGGCCTCACCGAAGCGCGAGGCCGGCCCCCTTTGCCGTTTTGCCTGATAAAACCTGCCAAAATAAACCTCTCCCCCTTTGGCAGGTCGAAGTGGATAAACCCTGCTCCCAACCGCCGAAGACACACGTAAGTGACATGTCCATGAGGGTATAATTTGCACCGTATGTCTGCACAACGCCTGTGCGCGTACGGTTTTATTCGGGCTACCGTCCATTTCCGTGGAGGCACGGTTCGGCGGCCCTAACAAGAGAGGGGTTCTATGTATAAGATCCTGGAGAAGACGCAGTTCTCGGAGAAGGTGTTCAAGTTCCGCATCGAGGCGCCCGCAATCGCCAAGCATGCGCACGCTGGACAGTTCCTCATGGTCCGCGCCAACGAGACGGGCGAGCGCGTCCCGTTTACCCTGGCCGGCTGGAACGGTGACGAGGGCTGGGTCGAGTTCATCTTCATGGTGATCGGCAAGACCACCGAGATGCTGTCCACTTACGAAGCCGGCGAGTCGCTGCGCGACGTCGTGGGCCCGCTGGGCGTTCCCACCGAGATGGCCGAGGGCCCCTGCGCCGTCATTGGCGGCGGCGTCGGCCTGGCAATTGCCTTCCCGGTCGCCAAGCACCTGGTCGAGACCGGTCACGAGGTGCACGCCATCATGGGCGCCCGCACCAAGGACCTCCTGCTCATGGAGGACCAGTTCCGCGAGCTCCTCGACGAGGACCACATCCATATCACCACCGACGACGGTTCCTACGGAGAGCAGGGCGTTGTCACCGCTCCGCTGGAGCGCCTGCTGCAGGACAAGGCCGTGAGCCAGGTCTTCTGCGTCGGCCCCGTTCCGATGATGAAGTTCTCGACCCTCACCGCCCAGAAGTACGATACCCCCATCACCGCGTCGCTCAACCCCATCATGGTTGACGGCACCGGTATGTGCGGCTGCTGCCGCGTCGAGGTGGGCGGCGTGACCAAGTTCGCTTGCGTCGACGGCCCCGACTTCGATGCCACCCTGGTCGACTGGGATGACCTTCGTGCCCGCCAGGCCGCTTACCGTTCCGAAGAGGGCGAGTCCCTCAAGGCCTATGAGGAAAAGAGCTGCGCATGCCACTAGTTAACGGTCGTTTCGTTGCCGATATGAAGTCGCCCCGCACCCCCGATAACGAGGAGCCGGCTGCCGAGCGCGCCTGCGACTTCCGCCCCGTCGACAAGGGCTTCACCGAGGAGATGGCGCTGGCCGAGGCCGAGCGCTGCCTCAACTGCAAGAAGCCGTTCTGTGTTGAGGGCTGCCCCGTCAACATCAACATTCCCCGCTTTATCGAGCAGATCCGCGCGAAGGACTTCGGCGGCGCTCTCGATACCATCCGCGAGGACTCCATGCTTCCCGCCATCTGCGGCCGCGTCTGCCCGCAGGAGAACCAGTGCGAGGGCAAGTGCATCCGTGGTAAGAAGTCCGAGCCCGTGGCCATCGGCCAGCTCGAGCGCTTCCTGGGTGATCGCCCCGAGCTCGCCTCCACGCCCAAGATGGCCCCCAAGAACGGCAAGAAGGTCGCCGTCGTCGGCTCCGGCCCGTCCGGCATCACCTGCGCCGGCGAGCTTGCCCGCAACGGCTTTGACGTTACCGTCTTCGAGGCCTTCTTCACCGGCGGCGGCGTGCTGGTCTACGGCATCCCCGAGTTCCGTCTGCCCAAGGCAGTCGTCAAGCGCGAGATTGACGGCCTGGAGGACATGGGCGTCAAGTTTGAGTACAACTCCGTCGTAGGCAACATGGCCACGGCCGAGGAGCTGTTCGAGCAGGGCTTCGACGCCATCTACGTGGCGACCGGCGCTGGCCTGCCCAAGTTCCTCAACGTCCCCGGCGAGAACCTGCCCAACGTCTTCTTCGCCAACGAGTACCTCACCCGCGTGAACCTGATGAAGGCCAACAAGTTCCCCGAGTACGACACCCCCACCAAGCACGGCAAGAACGTCGTTGTCTTTGGTGGCGGCAACGTGGCCATGGACGCCGTCCGTACCGCCAAGCGCCTGGGCGCCGAGCACGCCATCATCGCCTACCGTCGTACCGAGGACGAGATGCCCTGCCGTCGCGCCGAGCTGCATCACGCTAAGGCCGAGGGCGTCGAGGTTCTGCCGCTCGTCTCCCCGCTCGAGTTTGTCGCTGGCGAGGACGGCTCCGTGTGCGCCGTCAAGGTCCAGAAGATGGAGCTCGGCGAGCCCGACGAGTCCGGCCGCCGTCGCCCGGTGCCCATCGAGGGCGCCATCGAGGAGATTCCCTGCGACGTCGCGATCTCGGCTATCGGCACCAACGCCAACCCCTTCGCTGCCAAGATCGGCGGCAAGATGGAGCTCAACAAGTGGGGCTACATCGTCGCCGACGAGGAGACCGGTCAGACCACCGATCCCCGCATCTGGGCCGGCGGCGACATCGTCACCGGTGCCGCTACGGTCATTCTGGCGATGGGCGCCGGCAAGAAGGCCGCCGCTTCCATCACCAAGAGCCTGCTGGGCGAGTAGTCACCTGCAGCACTAGCCATCAAACGGCAAAGTCCCCGTCGAGCACACGCCCGGCGGGGACTTTTTCTATACCGCCCGCCCGACCACCACAAAGGGGACAGGCACCTTTGTGGTGGTTGGGGACTTGCCCGGTCGTTTTGTCTCAATCTGTAACAGTTAGGCCCCGTTGAGCCCCGTAGTTGTTACAGATCAAGATATTGCTCCAGCCGCCCCCGCTTTATCTCAATCTGTAACAGCTAGAGGCCAAATTCCTCGCTACGTGTTACAGATCGAGACGTTAGGTTGGCGGCCGAACAGTTCATCTCAATCTGTAACACCTGGAACCCAAATATCTGGCTTGGTGTTACAGATTGAGATTTTACTGAAGCCGAGGATGGGCGCCGTCGCCAAAACCTAGCGCTTGCGGCGCTTGGTCGCGGCGATGCCGGCGGCGACTACGGTTGCGCCGGCGATGCCTAGGGCAGCGACCGTCATCGCGGCGGAGTCACCCGTGCTGGCGAGCTCCGTGCCTCCGGACTTCTTGCCGTTCTCGCCCTTACCCTTGGACTTGTCCGTCGTCACCGTGGTGGTCGTCGAAGTCGAACCGCCCGCAGGAGCCCCGGTACCGCCAGAGCCATCCGCACCGCCACCCTGCTCGCCGCCGCCAGGCGTCGGCTTGGGTTCCGGCTTGAGCTCGGGCTCCGGCTTGGGCTCAGGCACCGCCTCATCGGTCACCGTAATCGTAATGTTCAGACGCTCGGAATACTCGCTGTACGACATGCCAGGGCGCTGTGCCGCAATGCGCACATACATGTTGCTATCGAGCGCAATAGGCTCGGTGTACTTTACGCGGCCTTCGTCACGGCAGGGGCAGGTGTCGTTGGTGGTGTACCAAATCGTCGCGCCATCTTCGGCCGAAAGCTCCAGCTTCGTGCCCTTGGGCACCGTAATGTAGTTCTCCTTGGGCGACCATGCACCAAACGTCGTCGCACCAATCGTCGCCACCGGTCGCGCCGGTCGCACTGCCTCGGCAGACACGCGAACGTCAACTTGCTTGGATAGCGCCGTGCCGTCCACCGCCGCCGTCAACGTCGTCAAACCGGGCAGAGCACCATGCAGCACAAACGTCGCCGCGCCGTCCTCGCCCGTCACGGCCTGGGTGGCATCGACAGAGCAGATAGCCGAGGACTCCAGCCCAACACTAACCTTGGCGCCCGCAAACGGCTTGCCCGCCTTATCGGTCACATGCGCCACCAGCTCAAAATCACTGCCCTCAAGCATGGTCACGGCCTGCTCCACGTTGAGCTTGAGCTTGTCGGCGCGAACGCCCACGACAAGCTCGCCACTTGTCCAGCGCGCCATGGCCGTGCCGGCGTAGTTGCGAGCACCGTCGAGCTCAAACGCCACCGCCGAGCCCGCCTCACACGCATCGGCATAGCGAATACGCAGCACGCGCGACAGAGGCTTGCCATTGGGATCGTCCTGCTTGTCGAGCCACGCATACGTCACGTCGCCCAAGCCCTGCGCGCACAATGCGACCAGGGCATCGTCGCTCGCATCCATATACTGCGCAAACTCAACCTCGACGCAATCGGTATAGGCATGGGCCGAAGCCACCTCGGGCGCCGCCGTCGACACCAAACCAATGTTCACCTCAGTCTGAATCGGCGGCACGCGCAGCCAAGCCGAACGCGCCTCCTCATACCCGTCCTTGATCACGCGCACCTGATACCAGCCGGTCGGCGTATTCCAGTTGTAAGCACCGTCCGCACCCGTCGCAAGCGGATTGTCCTGCTCATACTCCTCGGCATCCCAACGCACGGCATTGGTACCGGCCGCATCGTCGGCACGCCACAGCTCAACCGTCGCGTCCTTCACCGCGTTGGACAGCAGTCCCTCGTACACCACACCCGAGGGATCGGGTGCCGTCTTGGCCGCCACGTGACGATAGCGCGCCTCAAAGATCGACTGCATCTTCTCGTCCGAAATCAAACCATCCTTGTTGGCGTTATAGACCTCGGCATCGGTCAGCTCGCCCCAGTTGACCGTAATACGATTCTGGCATGCGCGCTCCACCTGCTCGCAGGCAACATCGTAGGCGCATTCGGCATTGGTCAGCTTAATCGCGCGCTCCGAACCTACGCTGGTCGAAGCTGCGTCATAGGCAGCGCCCACCACGGTACCCGCCGAACCGGCCGTCAGCACGCCGGCGATTGTCATAATGGAGCCCACCGCCACATCGGTGCTGTCGTGGCAGAGTTGGCGATACAGCAGATCCTCAAACGCACGCGCCTTCTCCATGGCGTCACGCAGCGCGTAAATGCACTTCCAGTCATCCTCGGTCTTCTCGGGCTTGGCAAGCAAGCGCGTATGCTGAAGCTCATAGCCCTCGCGCTCGCCCTTCACCTTCTGCATGCGGACGTTCACGTTCTCCCAGTTCTTGCTGGCATCGTTCACGCCGTAAATGCCGGTAAAGATGCCGATACCCTGGGTTGCCGCGGGAAACGCCTGTCCGGCTGCCTTCCACGCATCGGTCTTAAAGACCTGGCCGAACATCTCGCACTCGATCTTATAGCTCTTGAGCGAACGGATCGTGCGGATGAGCTTCATATGGGCGCTCACGTCGCCGTTGCGCTTCCAAGCCATAAGCCAGCCGCGAATCGTAGAGTTATTGAGGCTATGGACCACATTCCAGTTGTCGTACAGGTTGTCCAGAATGTCGCACTGCATGGCGATCGAGTTAAACAGAAGCGCCTGATTCTTGTTGTTATTGGAGTTCTCGATAAATTCCGACTCTATATAGGCCGTCTGCTCGCCATCGGGCGCGGCGACCTTAAAGCCCTTGACGGTATCGTCGTCAGCCGCCTTGTAGCTCAGCGAGCTGCCGAGCGCCTGGCCCAAATCGTTAAACCCGCTCGTCGACTGGCCGTTGTACTCGCTGGCCTTAATGCCCGCACACTTGTTGAGCGCCGCAGCGGTTGCGTCATTCCAGCTTCCGTATTGGTTGAGCCGACCGATACCCATCGACTGGCCCACCAGATCCTCGGCCTGCTGGGCAATAAACTCCGCTCGCGACGCATGGTCGACAAGTTCCTTGATGGCCGCCGCGTCCGCCGCATTTGCACCCTGAGCCGACGCGAGCTCCTGGTACCAATCCTCGCCGGTGCCATACGCGTCCTCAAAGATCATCTTGTCCACGTTGACGCCATAGCTGTCGCCCTGCTTGGTCAGCAGCGCCGACGAGCCCCCAACCGCAGCCTTAAGCTCGGCGGCAAACTGCGCGGCCTCGTCGTTGCCAGCATCATCACCCTCGCCGTCGCTGACGGCGGGGGCGCGACGAGCCTTGCGGGCAGCTCCACCTTGGGCTTCGTCCTCTTTACCGCCCTTCTCTTCCTCGGCAAACGCATCGGCGACCATCTGATCAATCGCGTCGTTAAACGCCTGGTCGACATCATTAAACGAGTTATCCATCATATACTCGTGCCACTGCTGCGCGGCATTCGAGAACTCCTGCTGGCGCTCCTCGGCCGCGGCGGAATGCTTTTTGGCCGAAGCGTTGGCGTCAAAACTCAGCATGGTCATAAGCTGGGCATTGGAGATGCGGTAGGTCTGCGGCATAAAGATCTGCTCAAAGTTGCCGCAGTTCACATAGGTCGAGTCATTCGCCTTGTTAAACTCGTCGAGCAGCTTAAGGTAACCCTCGTCCACATACTCCGCTACATAGCGCACATGGGTGCCCTCGCGCGACTTTTGAGTCAGAGGAATCGTCACCGTCTTGCCATCCACGCAGTCCACGTACAGGTCGAGCGTGTCGGCGGCCTCTTCGTTTCCCACCTCGAGCGTGATATCGAACGTCCAGTAGGCGTTCTTCTTTTGCGGCAGATGATGGAAGGTCCACAGACTCTTGCCGGTGTCCTTGCCGTCCTTGACCAGGCTTTGCGTACCGCCACGATACGTCACATCAAAGTTCCAGACCGAAGCGCCCGGAACATAGCGCACATAATTGCGAGCCGTCACCTCTGCGGCAGCGGCGGCAACATCGGTCGAGCCCACGCGCGCCTCGAGCGTCACGCGCTCGGCGGCAAGCGTATCCTGCGGCAGGTCGTATTCAATCTTGGCACGGCCGAGTTTATTGGTCTTGCCAGTGTACTTTGCGGCCGAGGCGCCCGCGCCCACGGTAAGCTGCACGCTTTTGCCGGGCGCCGCATAAACGTAGGCCACATTGCCCAGCAGGCTGTGAACGTCGGTGTTGTCGACCTCGATGCGCGATCCGCTAACCTCGAGCGTGGTGCTTCCCAGCGGCAATGTCACCTCGCCCAGCGTAATAAGCGGCGAGATAGCAAAGATGCCCGCGGCCTTAGGCTTAAAGCGCACAAACACATCGGCGCCCATGCCCTTCTTCATATCGAGAACGAGGTTGTCGCCCTCCCACGTCGCGTCAGTCCACCATGTACGGGAGCTATCACCGGGATCGCGAGAGCCTGCGGACACATCCTCGACGGCATCCTTGGCCAGCGGAATCTCAATCTTGGCAGCCTGGCTGTCCTTGAGCTCGTAATGAATGCGCAGCTCGGTCTCCACGCCAACGACCGCGGACGAACCAGCAATAACCGAGCCCGCCGTCAGCCCGCGCTCGGCACGATACGTCTCCACGTCAAACGTGGGGACGTCGAGCGTCACGTCGAGCTGTTTGCCGTCATCAATCTTCACCTGCTTTTGCGCGATATGCTTCCCCACGGTCAGCCCTAGGCGGCTAAACGTGGAATAGCTCGTCGCTTGAATGTCGTAGCTCGTCTTGTTAAAGGCGACGATGGTGTACGAACCGGCCTTAAGGCGCGGCGTCTCGGCCTTCATGATAGGCGTGGTGCCATCGTCTTCGTAACCCATCAGATAGGTGACGCCGTCGGCGACCAGCTTGCCGTCGGACGTACGGAACACCAGCACGCGGTTAGCGCCCTGGTAGTCGCCCTTGGTCGTGACCGCCGCCGTGCCCCAGGGCTTCAAGTCGATATCGACCTTGCCGGCCGAAGGCTTCACCGTCGCCGTCGCCCCACCCAGCTTGAGGCTGTCTTTGGGCACGAGCGTTATCTCCAGATCCTGGTCCGCGTCGGCAATGGCCTGCGACACCACGAACGCTGTACCCTGGATACGGTAGTCGTTTTCCTTGTCGCCCTTGGCAGGTTTGAGCGTCTTGCCGCCGCTCTTCACCGTCAGATCGATGTTATCGAGACTATCGAGCTCAATGCGTTCGGTCTTATCCTGGCCTGCGACCGGTTCGAGATAGGCCACATTGAGTTCAATCGCGCGCGAAGTCGGAATCTTGGTAAAGTCCTCCGCCTTAATCTCTCCGATATTCCATGTGCCCGTCATCCGGTCGCCCGGGCGCGCCAGCACCATGTCATAATAACCGCCGAGCGAAATGCGCAGGGTGGCTGCTGTCTTGGAGAGAGCGTCCGCTGTAAAGCTGCCGTCATCGCCAACCGCCAGCGGCGTGGACTGCCCCGCCTGCACGAGTGTAGCCGTCGCGCTCTGGGGAAGTTTGCCCGTCACCTGGGCCGCCTCGCCCATCCACTCAAACGTGTAGGCAGGCTTCGAGGAATCGACGGAGTCCTTGCGATCGGCCACGGCATCGGCAAGCTTTTTGACCATCGAGGGGTTGCCAGCCGAATCGGTCGCATAGGCATAGATGGTCTGGCCTTCACTAAAGGGAATCGCATACGTTACGCCATCGATTGTCACGCGCTCATTATAGTCGCCCGGATAGCCCGCCTCACCAAACTGAAGATCGGGGTTCATCACGCGCAGGGCAACGGCATTATGGTTCGTCTCGTTTCCGTATCTCGTGTTCTCAAAAGCTCCCCACTCTATCATTTCCACGCTTTTGGGTAGCACAATCTCTTTGCCGGCAATCGCAGGATCAAGAGAGGCGAACGCGAGCGCCCCGATAGATTTGACACCATCGCCAATCGTCACCGACGACACAAAGGAGCACCCACAAAATGCATAGTGCCCGATCCGCTCCACCGTGCCCGGCACATTGATCTGCGTAAAGGTGAGTACCGTTGTATCCGAGACATAGAACTGCGGCACGCCGCAATTGGCGAAGGCACGATAGTCGATAGTCTTAACCGAAGGTGGCAGCGTTGCCACCACATTGTCGTCAAGCTGTTCGCAGCCCTCAAAGGCCTGCTCGGGAATCGTGGTAAAGGCCGCGTTATTGGGCCAGGTCACCGTCTGAAGTGTCTTGCTTCCGGTAAACGCGTTCCAGCCCAACTCCTCGACCGAATCGGGCAGTGCGATCTCTTTGATGCTGCTGCCGCCCAAGCCGCCAACCGAGCGGACATGCGAATTAGGGGCGAAGGTGATCGATGTGAGCGCAGCGTTTCCCATACCCGTAAGGCTCACGACATTTTTGTCGTCGATGGTCGAGGGCACCTCCAACGTGGTAATGCCCGCGTCGCCATACTCGATAGAAATTTCGTTGGTGAGGCTATCAATCGAGAAGTAGTACTGCGCGGGGGTCTGCTCGCCGGCCACGTAGCCATCGTCGTATTCGTCCTTTACGCCCGTGGCGCCCTTCGAGGTTGCCCAGAGTTCAAGTTCCTCGTTCCAGGTCGCCTCGGTGCCGGAAGCCTCCTCTTGCTTTTGCTGCTCGGCGAGCTCCTTGCCCTCGATAAGATCGGTGGCAAGCGTACCCGCAGGTGTGCTCTCGGTCTGTCCGGCGCCCGTCAGGCCCGCCACCGATGCAATCTCGGAGGCCGGGGGCGTAGGGGTGTCACCGGCCTCGAGCGCTGTGGGGTCGGCAGCGCCGGCATCGGGCGCGGGGTCGGCATCGGGCGCGGGGTCGGCGGGGTCTACTTGGTCGACATCCGTCTGCGCAAAGGTGCTATCGGTGGTGAGTGCCTCAGCAAACGCGCCCACAGGCAACGAGCCCGTCACCATAGTGAGGGTCACCGCGGCAATGGTCAGGCGGCGGCAAAGCGCTCGAACAGTAGTCCACCTCATGGTCGTTCCTTTCCTGCAAACCAAAAGTCATCCAGCGTAATCGTCGTCCAAAAACAAAGCGAACGGTAGGTTCATATATACGAACCTACCGTTCTACCTGCGCAAACCACCGCAAAGGGGACAGGCACCTTTGTGGCGGTTCTGGACTTGGCCGGCCAGTTTGTCTCAATCTGTAACAGTTAGAGGCCAAATTCCTCGCTACGTGTTACAGATCGAGACATTAGATTGGCGGCCATTCGGTTCATCTCAATCTGTAACATCTGGAGCCGTTTTGGGCAGTCTGGTGTTACAGATTGAGATTTTACTGAAGCCGAGAACGAGAGCCGTCACCCAGCCCTAATGCTTGCGGCGCTTGGTCGCGGCGATGCCGGCGGCGGCTACGGTTGCACCGGCGATGCCCAGGGCGGTGACCGTCATCGCGGTGGTATCCCCCGTGGTAGCCAGGACAGCATCGCCCTTCTTGGCCTGCGTGGTTTTCTCAACCGTCTTGATCGTGGCGGTTGTCGTGGCCGGCTTGGCCGCGGGCTTGGTCTCAGGCTTGACTTCAGGCTGCGGTGCGGGCTTTTCGGGGTCGACCGGAGCCGGCGTAGCTTCGGGCGTAAACGTCAGATCGGTGTTGAGCCACAGGGTGTAGATCCAACCGCTGTCCTCATCGGATACGCTATCCGCGACTTGGTAGCCGCACTCCTGGCCGTTGATCACCAGCTTGGTGTCGGGCGTAAAGTAGAAGCCGCGCGCGGACTTGAGGTAGATGCCGTAGCGATAGGTCACGCCAGGCTTAAAGGCGTCGATGTGGTTCGTAATGTTCTGATCCCAGAACTCCTGAGAGTTCACTTCGCTGCCGTCGCTGCCCGTCCAGAACTCACACTGAGGAAGGGAGTTGGAACCCGTCGGAACATTCGCCGTAAAGACCGGCCTATCGCCCGCCTTGAAGGTGGTCGTGGCGCCGTTGATCTCGATAACGTCGATGGCCCGCCATTCGTCGATCGGCTGCTCGCACAGCATATTGTCAGCGTTTGGCGCGAAGACGCGGTTGGCGGTCTTTGTGTGGTGCACCCAATGACCGTTGACGTTCATATTGCAGTCATCGGCCACGGTATTGTCGCCCTTGAGCCTCAGCTCAACGGAGTACATGTAGAACTTGCCCTCTTCGAAGTGTTCGATCCTCCTCGCGCCCGGCGTGTACTTTGCGGGGTCGGAATACCAGAAGGCAACGGGCTTGAGCTCGGCAGGGTCGCTGCCATCCATCTCTTCCCAGCACTCATAGGCGATCTCATACTTATCGGCATCGGCGGCAGGAATCGTCGCGGTCGCACGCGGCGCCTCACCGGGCGCGTAGTCGATTTTCACATCGTTGACGTTTAGATTCTCAAGAGCTTCGTTTTCCGACGAAGCAGGCATCGTAATTGTTTTAATAGCAGGGACATACAGGAATTCTCCGCTTAGACTCGACTTTACGGTTTCCCCGTTTACGGTAACAACGGTTTCATCGCTGAAGAAATATCCGTCTTTTGGCTTCAGCATAAGAGAATACACGTACTCTTTCCCGCTTTTAAACTTTGTAATAGTCGGCAGGGAACCATGTGAGCCGTTATCGGAATACCAGGCAGCAACGGGTTCGTTGTTTTCAAATTCCTGCCAGCATTCATAAGCGATTTCGTATTTATCTGCATCGTAGTTAGGGACACCTGCCGTCGCCTGCGGACCAGTATCCAGCTGCCAATTGAAGTTCGTATTCTGAACATTGGCAAAGGAGATGGATTCCGATTCTGATTCCGCTGCCGGGATAACAAGGCACGCCCTCTCGTAGACATGGGTGCGGGTGTAGTAGTCATCCCGGATCTCGTTAATAGTGGGTTTTCCGGTCGCCTCGGTGTCTCCTTTAAAGGCGTCGTCCGGATCACCGATGATGATATTCCCGGGCTCTGTACCCGTATACGTAAGCTTGGATCCATCATAGGTGGTCGTCATCTTGGACTTATTCTCCTTGTACTCCGTAAAGTACTTCTGCTCCTCCTTCTGTCTCTGAATCTTGCTGATATCCAGGGTAAGCGTTGTTTTATTGCTCGCACTGTCATACGCCGCATGGACGATCAAGTCCCCCAGGCCGATAAAAGTCAAAGCGCTACCATCGAGAGCAGACTGGTCTCCATCTACAAGGGCAATCCCCTCCACATACTCAATCGTTTCTTCTTTCTTGATGTCGGTGTAATTGTTCCGCACCGTAATATTGACCCTAACGCCGCTGCCGCCAACAACATCGGTCACACCGCAGGGCATGATGGCGTCATTCGCCGGCGTGGCGGCGTTGTCGCTGGGAGTATTTTGTTCAGCGGGTGCCGCATCGTTGGATTCATCGGTGGCGCCAGTCGGGGCCGTCTGCTGAGGATCAACGGTGGCTTGCGCCGCCGGAGCAGCATCGGTTGCAGGCGCGGTCGAAGCAGCTGGTGCGGTCGTTGCAGCCGTATCCCCCGCAACCGTCGGCGTCACCGGAGCTGCGGCAACCTCATCCGTCCCAGCGGCGGGATCGGCGCATTCCGTCGCCAGCGCCACGCTCGGCAGCAGCAGCTGACCGACCATAAGCGCGCACGCGCCGGCGCAAGCTATTTTGGCACCCGCACAACGCCAGGTACCGTGAACCAGCGAGCAGGTACGCTCGCGCTGGGTTTGCTTTCCAAAGTGGCTTCCGCACATAACGGCCTCCTTGGTCGTAGGGGCATACCACCACAAAGGTGCCTGTCCCCTTTGTGGTGGTCCTGTACCACCAAGATGTGTCAAATGACTCCGTACGCCTAGGTTCGTAGATGCGAACCTAGGCCTCTACCTGCGGTTTAAGTCAATATGATTTCACCATCGCCACACTCGTCCCGGGAACGCTACAATCGAGGACACGATTATTCGTCCACCCAAAGGACCGTCCTTGAACCTGAGCAGGCCTAAAATCAACGCGCTTCTGGCACTCGCGCTCTTCACCTTCGCCTTCCTTGCCGCCGAGTTTCGCTTCGACGTCAACGTCGGCCTGCTCGCCGGTGCCGAACGCGTTGTGATCGCACAGGGCTTTATTCTGGGCGCGAGTGTACTCGGCTTTATCGGATATGCGCCGCTGCTCGGGCTCGCACAGCGCAAAGGCTGGCCTCGGGCAGTTGTCAGCGCCGCCGTCCCCATCGCCATCTTGGGGTTGACTCAGATTCAGTCCCCCACGAGCCCGCTTGCGCTCGAGATCCTGGGATGCCTCGCATTCCTCGGACTCGGCCTACTGGGTGGCGCGGCACACCATGCCTTCGCAACGACATTCCAAGACGATCCCAAGCTCGCCACCGGTGCGGGAGCAGCCTATGCCGCGGGCATCCTGATGCAGTTCGCCATCAACCTGCTCAATTGCGGCGGCATCGCAGAGCTCATCGTTCTCGGCACAGCGACGATCGCCATCTCCGCCCTCAGCGCTGCTCCTCAAAACACAGACACAGCCGCGAACCCCGCCATCAATCCCTTTATTGAGCCCTCTCACGCCCTCGCCAAACAGGCGTGTTGGAGCATCGCGCTCGTCATGATTCTTGCCTGCCTGTTCTCGACCCTCGACAACGTGGTCACGCTCTCCAACGCCCACGGCACCATTGCCGTGCAAACATGGCCGCGCCTCTTTTTGGCGGCGAGCGGCCTTGCCGCCGGCATTATCTTTGATCTTGCCGAGCGCCGATACATGGGACTTGTCATGCTCGGCATCGCCGTGCTCTCGACCATTTCCATCCTGGCCGTGGAGGCCGGCGCCGATCCCAACCTGGGCCTTGTCGTCTTTTACCTGAGCTCGGGCTTTTTCGTCACGTTCTTCACCGCCACCTTTACACAGCTGGCACCGCGCATGCATGCGCCCGCCCTCTGGGCCGGCATGGGACGCGCCGCCAACAACATGTGCGCGTTCACTACATCGGGCATCTCGCTGGCACTTGTGACCTCGGGCAATGTTGCCCTCATCATGATCGGCGCACTCGTTTTGCTCGTCGCCGCCTGCGCGGCATTCGTGGCAGCCGGCCTGTTTCGCCTGCCCCAAACCGAGCAGGAGCGCGAGCGCGAACAGCTGGCAGAAGAAGCACTCGCCGCTCCCACCATCGAAGAGCAACGCCAGGCCTTCATCGGCAGCCATGCTCTCACCCCGCGCGAAGTCGACGTGCTCATAGCCGTGACTCAGGATGAACGCCCGCTCAAGCAGATCGCCGAGGAGCTTGGAATCTCGATGCGCATGGTGCAGCGCCACCTGAGCTCCATCTACCAAAAGACCGACACGCAAACGCGCGCCGGTCTCACCAAGGCCTTCCCCTCAGCCTAAAACAAAAACCACCACAAAGGTGCCTGTCCCCTTTGTGGTGGTTTTGGTCGGCTAGCCTTCGAGCTGCGCCACTTTATAGCGGTAGGCTGCGGCGATGACGTCTTTACAGCCTTCGCGGCCCAGCTTGGCGCGGTTGACGACGATGTCCTTGCCGCTCGTCATCTTCCACTTTCCGGCGCTGTAGCGCTTGTAGAACGCCTCGCGCGCCTTCTGCTGCTGTTTGACCAGCTTGGCACCTTTCTTTTTGTTAAGTCCGCGCTTCTTGCGCACAATCTCGACGCGGTCCTCAAAGGGTGCGGTCACCAACACGGCAATGTGGTTGGGGTTGTTACGCAGCAGGTAATCGGACAGGCGACCCTCGATAATGCAGCTCTCGGTCTCGCCCAGGTCCAAAATCACCTGGCTCATCTTTTGAAACAACTTATCCGAGTACGAACGCGCATCGTAGCGGTCGGGCAGAAACGCCATGTTCTCCACGGCCAGGCGCTCATCATAGGCGGCCATCTTATCGAGCGACTCGCCCGCGCGCAGCGACGCACGCACCAGCAGCTCGTTGTCATACAGCGGAATCCCCAACTCGTCGGCAAGCATGCGACCAATCTCGTGGCCCTCGGCGCCAAAGTCGCGCGCGATGGTAATGACCACAGGATTCTTCTTATTCTCCAGATCGCTCATCGCGATTCCTTTCTCTGTGTGGCAAAGGGGCTGTCCCTTTGCCACATTCTACGCTGCCACCATTCGCCTCTGATATGCGCGAACCAGCAGCGAGATACCAAAGTTGAGCACAAAGTACATCGCAAATACCAGGCCGTAGAGCATAAGCACCTGCGACAGGTCGATCGCATGGGCCATCACGACGTTTGCCGTGTACATGAGCTCGGCCACGTTAATGCCCGAAAGATACGAGCTGTCCTTGATGACGGTCGTGCACTGGCTAAACAGCGCCGGGATGATCGTCTTAAACGTCTGCGGCAGAATGATGTAGCGCATGGTGGCAAAGAAGCCAAAACCCTGGCTCTGCGCTGCCTCAAACTGGCCGCGCGGAATCGAGTTGAGGCCGCCGCGCACGATCTCGGCCATAACGGCGCTGGTAAACAGCGTAAAGGCGATGGTCGAAATCACAATGTCCAAACCCTGCACCGTAAAGTAGATAAACAGAATCCACAGCAGGTTCGGCGTGCAACGGAACAGCTCGATATAGGCGCTCACCAAAATACGGAACGGGCGGGGCGCATAGCTTTTAACAAGCGCCAGCACCGTGCCAAAGATGAGCGAGAAAAAGATCGACAGCGCCGAGATCTCGATTGTCTTAACAAAGCCGCCCCAAATGTAGAGCAGGTTGGTCGCGTTGAAGATTTCCATGCGCTAGGCCTCCTCTACGTTGTCGAGCCCCAGCTCGGCCAGGCTCACGCCACGCGGACGCTCCTTGGAGCGGCGCTCGAGCCACTGCACCAGCATGGCGAGCGGAAAGCAGATGATAAAGTACATAAGGCAGCAGACGATGTATCCCTGCAGGTAACCGTACAGACTCACAAAGTTGTCGGAACGGTACATAAGGTCGCCGCCAGCCACAAGCGCCAGCACCGACGTGTTCTTGACCAAGTTGAGCGCCTGGTTACACAGCGGCGGCAGAATGATCTTGAACGTCTGGGGCAGTACGATGTACCAGTATGCCTGCGCCCGGGTGAAGCCCTGGCTCTGGGCCGCCTCCATCTGACCGCGCGGAACCGCCTCGATACCGGTGCGGATGACCTCCGAAATGTAGGCCGCGTGATACAGGCCCACGCCCAAGAAGCCCAACACGAACGGCGCGATACGCACCGGCTGGTCGGCACCGGTTATGGCCTGCAAAAACTGCGGACCGGCCATGTACATAAAGAGCACCTGTACGGGCAACGGGGTGTTCTGGTAAAACTCCACGTACACGCGACTTATGGCGCGCAGCACGCGCGAGCGAGTGGTAGAGAACACACCCAGCAGCGTGCCCAGCACCAGCGACAGCAGCAGACCAGCAACGACCACCTGCAGCGTCACGCCAAAGCCCTCCCAGAAGGGCCCCATGTTTTGAAATGTCGTCGACCAGCGGTCGGCGTCAAATAATCCTTCGAGCATTTGATTCCTTCCTTGGACGATGCGCCTATACAAGACCCCAGGTCTTGACCTCTTGGTCGAGCCAGCCGTCGGCCAGACGATCGCAAATCACCTGATCGACCACGGCCGAAAGGTCGCAGCCCTTCTTGGTCGCCACGCCGTAGCCCTGCTCGCCAAACTTGACCTCGGGCTGCAACAGCTCAACGGTCTCGTTCATGTAACCGGCCAGCGTGGAGCGGTCCATGGCAAAGACGTCGATATTGCCGGCGTCGAGCGAGCTCTTGATGATGGGGTAGCCGCTAAAGGCCCTAAACTCGGGCTCGCAGCTAAAGCCGTTGTCCTTGATCATCTGCTCGATCAGGCCCTGCGTGGTAGCACCCTGGCTCACGCCGATGACCTTGCCGTCCAGGTCCTCAATCGAGGTAAAGCCCGAACGCTTCTTGACCATGAGGCCCACGCAGTCGGTGCGGTACGGCGTCGAGAAATCCCAGCTCTTCTTGCGTTCGTCGGTGATGGTGTAGGTCGCCGCGACCACGTCGAGCTGGCCGTTATCGATCAGCGGGCCGCGCGTCTTGGGCGTTACGTCAGTAAACTCGACCAGTTCCTGGGCACGGGCCTCCTTGTAGCTCACGCCAAAGACAGCGGCGGCGATCTGGTAGCACAGATCGACTTCCATGCCTTCAAAGCGACCCTTGGCGGTGTCGTAATAACCGTAGCCGGGAACGTCCTTCTTAACGCCGGCATTCAGGTGGCCACGCGACTTGATGGCCGCAAGCTTGGAGCCCTTGTCGGAGCCGCCGCCGGCGGAGTTGCCGCAACCGGTAAGCGCGGTCCCCGTCAGCGCAAGCATGCCGGCGCCCGCCAGCTGCAAAAAGTGACGGCGCGACACGGCCGCCCTCGTCATATCCGTCATGTCCATCACCGCGCCTAGTGCAGAATCTTGGACAGGAACTCGCGGCAGCGCGGGTTCTCGGGGTTATCGAAGAAGTGCTCGGGCGTGCCCTCCTCCAGGATGCGGCCGTCCTCCATAAAGATGACGCGGTCCGCCACCTGGCGCGCAAAGCCCATCTCGTGCGTCACGCAGATCATGGTGATGTCTTCCTGCGCGAGCTCAATCATTACGTCCAAGACCTCCTGGACCATCTCGGGATCGAGCGCCGAGGTCGGCTCGTCAAACAGGATGATGGGCTGCTTGGTGCACAGGGCACGGGCGATGGCGATGCGCTGCTGCTGACCGCCCGAGAGGTTCTGCGGATACTCGCCGGCCTTATGCGCCATGCCGACGCGCTTGAGCGCGGCGACGGCGATCTCGGTCGCCTCCTCCTTGCTCTTCTTTTGCAGCTTGATGGGCGCGAGCGTCAGATTGCCCAGCACCGTCATGTTGGGATACAGGTTGAACTGCTGAAACACCATGGAGCTATATTTGCGAGCCATTTCCAGGTGATTCTTCTTAGTGAGCGGCGTACCGTCGATGATGACCTCGCCCGACGTGGGCTCCTCAAGATAATCGACACAGCGGATGAGCGTCGACTTACCCGAGCCGGAAGGCCCGATCATTACGAGCTTCTCGCCGCGCTTGACGGTGAGGTTGATATCTTTGAGCACATGCAGGTCGCCAAAGTACTTGTTGAGATGCTTGATCTCGATCATGTCTGCCATGAATGTCCCTTCCCTGCGTTTACACGAGTTGAACTATTGTACGGAAAGAACCACGTTTCCGCAGCCCACACTACATTCCCGTAAAGAACCCGCAATCTTCCACCCACTCATTGGGGACAGACTTAAATGAGTACCCGGGAAGTGGGCACTCATTTAAGTCTGTCCCCAATGAGTGCCCTTCAGCTGCCATCAAAAAAAGGGGCGCGACCGCAATGGTCACGCCCCCTCAAAATCAACTATATGCCGCTCGGTCCCTACGCGAGTTTGGCTCCAACGATCTTTGCTGCTGCCGGCTTATCGAAGTTGCCGCCAGTGGCCTTACCCAGAGCGCCCATGACCTGGCCCATCTGCTTCTTGGACGTGGCGCCCAGCTCGGCGATGACCTGCTCGATCAGGGCCTCGAGCTCCTCGCCCGAAACCTGCGCGGGCAGAAGGCTCTCCAGAATCTTGACCTGCTCGGTCAGGTTGTCGGTACGCTCTTGGTCGGTGCCGGCCTTGATGGACATCTCCAGCGTCTCGCTCGTCTGCTTAATCAGACGCTTGATCATGCTGTTGACGTCTTCCTCGGTCACATCGCGGCGCTCGTTAACTTCGATATTCTTCACCTCGGCCTTGACCTGGCGAATGATGGACAGGCGAACCTTGTCCTTAGCCTTCATGGCCGCGATCATTTCCTTCTGCAGCTCTTCGTTGGTCATCTGCAAATCCTCTCTAATAGCGTGGGCGGCACTCGCGCGAGTGCCGCCCCATGATTACTCAGTCGTCGACGAATCGTCGGTCGAGCTCTTGGTGACGCCCTTCAGGCTCACGTTGTAGGGCACATCCTTGGGCATGGGGTTGACGGTAATGTCGGCGTCTTTCTTGTACTGCTCCAGCCACTCGCTGTATGCAGTACTGGCCGCCTGCGTCTTCACCACGTTGGAAACGTACTTCTTGATGTCCTTGGGCACCTGGTTGATGTCATCAACCTGATTATCGACATGGAAGTAGTCAGTGCATTTGATGATGTGGTAGCCATAGGTCGACTCGATGACTTCGCTCACGTCGCCCTTGTTGAGCCCCTCGAGCGCCGTCTGGTAGCTGTCGACAAAGGTGGTGAGCTTATCCCAGCCCACATCGCCCTTCTTCTCCTTGGAACCGGTGTCCTCGGAGTACTGCTCAACGGCGTCCTCAAAGCTCAGCTCACCGGAGTTGATCTTGTCCAGGCACTCCTGCGCCTTGGCCTTGGCGGCAGCCTTGTCCTCGTCGGAAGCGTCGGAATCAACCTTGATCAGGATGTTCGACGAGCGGCGGGCGTCGTTGTAGCTGGACAGGTTTTCGTTGATGTAATCGACGATCTCGCTGTCCTTGGGCTTGCTCGTGGGCGCGACGGCATCCTTGAGTTTCTGCTGCGCCAGACTCTCCTTGAGCGAATCCTTGTAGGTATCCTCGGTATAGCCGTAGGTCTTGAGGGTCTTCTTAAAGGCCTTGGCACCGCCCGCGCTCTTGCACGCGTCCTTCCAAGCCTTCTCAACCTCCTCGTCCGACACCGTCACGCCGTTCTCCTTCTGTGCCTGTTGAAGCAGAATCTGCTGCGTGTAGGAGTCGATGAGTTGCTTGCGGTACTTCTTGGGCGTGAGGTCGTTGTCGACCAGATACTGCGCCCAGTCCTTGTCCTTGGTGTAGCCGTAGGACGTGCGCATGCTCATGATCTGCTTGGTCACGGTGTCCTCGGTGAGGTTGGTGCCGTTGATAGTGGCAGCAACACCGCCGGTCAGCTTGTAGCCCGAGGTGTCCTCGGCCTGCGACATAAGGCCGGAGCACGCCATGGCCGAGACAGAAAGCAGCATTGCCAGCACGCCAATAACCACCAGGACGATCTTGACGGTCTTGGACACGCGGGTCTTGCGCTGCTTCTTGCGAGAGCTGGAGGCGGCGCGAGCCTGCTGCTCGGGCGTCGGCTCGGGTGCGGGGTTCTTTTTCTTATTTGCCATAGTTGGCCTTTCGCATAACGAATCGAACAAACGCCATTGTGTCACAACGCAGCCCCCGCGGCACGCTTGGTGCATTGGTGACAGGTTAATCTGCACCATTTTGGTGCAAAGGGGACAGCTCTGGCAGCCGGCACCTTAGAAGTGACGGCGGATAGCGTCGACCATGCCCTGGGACGTGGTTTGGCCGAGCACGTCGGCCGCAGCATCGGCGTCCATAAAGATGTTCATGAGCGCCTGCAGGGCCTCGACCTGGCCGCCCGGCTCGGCAATACCCAAATTGATGACGATCTGCGCCGGCACCGGAGCGCCCATGCCAGCCATAGCGTTAAATGTCACGGGCGCGGCGGGCTTCACCACCGCGATATAGGGCTTGGCCACAAACCCCGGATCGGTATGCGGAATGGCAATGTTTGCCGCCGGCATGGCAAGACCCGTGGGATAGGCATCCTCGCGCGTGCGAACGGCGTCGAACCAACCGTCGGCAATGTAGCCGCGCGGAGCAAGCTCTCCCTCAAGCCGCGCGAACACCTCATCCGGCGTCGCACACTCCCAATCAAAAAACACCAGCTCAGGCGTAAACAGCGCTTCGTTATCCGCCATGCGCTCACCTCTCTCACCTAGTCATTCAAGAACGTCGCAGGTGACTACCCAAAACAAAAGGTGGCCACGCGCGCCTTGGCGCCAATGACCACCCTGACTACTCGGCTAAATTGTACTGTGCGCCACTAGCCGCGAGGCGCGTCAATTGCGACCTTGCCGCTCTCCAGCACGTGGACGCGACCGTCAGCGAGCATTTGCACGACCTCGGGATACAGCACATGCTCAATCGCGTGGATGTGCTCCTCGAGCGTGTCGACATCCCAGCCCTCCTCAACAGCCAGCGCACGCTGGGCGATGATGGGACCGTTGTCGTAGACCTCGTTGGCAAAATGCACGGTCACGCCGGTCACCTTGACGCCGCGCGCAAACGCGTCGTCGATCGCATGGGCACCGGTAAAGCTCGGCAGCAGCGCCGGATGCAAGTTGACCACGCGGTTGGGAAACGCCGCCAGCAGCGGTGTGTGCACCATGCGCATGTAGCCGGCCATGACCACATACTCGCAGCCGCGCTCGAGCAGCTCGTGCGCGATGATCTCGTCGGCGGCAATAGGGTCGGCATAGACATCCTTGGACAGCGTGAGCGTCTGGATGCCCGCGCGCTCAGCGCGCTGCAAACCCTTAGCCGAAGGACGGCTCGACACCACAAGCTCAATCGAGGCGTTGAGCTTACCGGCGGCGATCAGATCGATCAGCGCCTGCAGGTTGGTACCCGAACCGCTGATGAGCACACCGATCTTGAGCGGCTCGGCCGTATCGGTGCCGGTCGGACGGGTATAGGGCACAAAGTCCAGGCCCTCGGCGGCAGCCATCTGCTCGTTAGCGCTCATCGGAGTACACGACCTTACCGGAACCCTCGACGCACTCGCCCACGCGGAACGGCTTCTCGCCCAGCGCGACCAGGGCTTCGGTAACCGCGGCCTCGTCCTCGGGGGCGACGATCAGGCACAGGCCGACGCCCATGTTGAAGGTCTTGCATGCCTCGTTGGGCGCGAGCTCGGCCTGACGCGACACGTAGGTGATGACGGGCGGAACATCCCAGCCCATCTCGGCGCCGTTGCGGGTGACCACGGCGTCGACGTCGTCGGCGAGCGCGCGGTTGAGGTTCTCGGTAATACCGCCGCCGGTGATGTGGGCGATGGCGTGCACGCTGGCGCCACCGCGGAGCAGCTCCAGGATCGGCTTGACGTAGATGCGCGTGGGAGCCAGCAGGGCGTCTGCCAGCGATGCGCCGCCGAGTTCCTCGAGCGGACGGCTCAGTTCCTCTGCCTTAGCGGCAGCCTCGGGCGTGCCCGGCTTGATGCCGTCGACACCGATGACCTTGCGCACGAGTGAGTATCCGTTGGAGTGCACGCCGGTGGAAGGCAGGCCCAGGATCACATCGCCCGGGCGGACGTTTGCGGGGTCGAGCATCTTGGGACGGTCGACGACGCCCACGGTAAATCCAGCAAGGTCGTAGTCGGCAGGAACCATAACGCCGGGGTGCTCGGCCATCTCGCCGCCCACGAGCGCGCAGCCCGCGAGCTTGCAGCCGTCGGCCACACCCTTGATAATCTTTGCCATGTGCTCGGCCTCGATGTGACCGATGGCAATGTAGTCCAGGAAGAACAGCGGCTCGGCGCCCGAAGCCAGAATGTCGTTGACGCACATAGCGACCAGGTCCTGGCCCACCGTCTCGTGACGATCCATGATCTGGGCGAGCACGAGCTTGGTGCCCACACCGTCGGTACCGCTGATCAGGATCGGGTCTTCCATATCCTTAAGCGCGGCGGCCGAGAACAGGCCACCAAAGCCACCGATGCCGCCGATGACCTCGGGGCGGTTGGTGTCCTTGACCATCTGCTTAATAGCGTCGACGGCGCGGCCGCCCTCGGCGGTATCGACGCCGGCGTCCTCGTACGTCACATGCTTGCTGTCGCTCATCTGAGCCTTCCTCTCCCACTACCGTGGCGCCGCGCGGGCGCCAAACGGTGCTCATAGTTGCGTTCATTTCGGCGCGCGCCATAACAGCACGCGCCGTCATATCAACAAAACAGCAGGTAAAACCTACCAAAATAAACCTGTCCCCACATGGCAGGTTTTAGGCCTCGCCGTGCTCCTCTTCCCAGCTGCGATCGTCGTATTTCTCGACCACGGCGTCGTCGTCAAAGTACAGCGGCTTGTCCAGGTTGCGGGGCTTAAAGCCCTCCATAAACTTGTCGCGGCCAAAGCTATCGGGAATCGCCACGGGATAGCGGCCGGTAAAGCACGCGTCGCAGTAGCCGCCCTTGGGCATGACCTTAAGCAGGCCCTCGACCGAAAGGAAGGCCAGCGAATCGGCGCCGATATACTCGCAAATCTCGTCGACCGTCTTGTTGGCGCTGATAAGCTGCGACTGCACGTCGGTATCGATACCGTAGAAGCACGGCCAGATGACCTCGGGCGAGTTGATGCGAATGTGAATCTCCTTGGCGCCGGCGTTGCGCAGCATCTTGACGAGCTGCACCATGGTGGTGCCGCGCACAATGGAGTCGTCGATGACGACCAGGCGCTTGCCCTCGATGTTGTCGCGCAGCGGGTTGAGTTTCATACGCACGCCCATGGCACGCAGCTCCTGCGTAGGCTCGATAAACGTACGACCCACGTAGCGGTTCTTGATAAGGCCCTCACCAAAGGGAATGCCACTCTCGTGCGAATAGCCCTCCGCGGGCGGCAGGCCGGAGTCGGGCACGCCGATGACCAGGTCGGCCTCGACGGGCTCCTCATGTGCCAGCTGACGACCCATGTCATAACGGCAAGCGTAGACGCTCTTGCCGTTCATGATGGAATCGGGGCGAGCGAAGTAGACCTGCTCAAAGATGCAGTTAGCAGGCTCCTCGGCGGCAGGCACGCCCTGCTCGGACACAAGGCCCTCGGCGCTGATGCGCAAAATCTCACCGGGACGGACGTCACGGACGTACTCGGCACCCACGATGTCGAGTGCGCAGGTCTCGGACGCAACGACCCAGCCGCCGGCGCGGGTGACATGGGTGGTGGCGTCAACCGTCGCGGCGCCGTCCTGCGACGGCAGCTGCGAAACGGATGCGGCATCGGCCTGGTCCAGGCCCTCGTCCACCAGCTTGCCCAGCACCAGCGGGCGAATGCCATGCGGATCGCGGAATGCGTAGAGCGCCTGCTCGTTGATGAGCGTCATGGCATAACCGCCGCGCACGAGCTCCATGGTCTTGCGAATGCCCTCGCGCAGGTGGCCCGTACGCTGAGTAAAGTAGCCGATGAGTTTGGTCGCGACCTCGGAATCCGAGTTGGAGAGGAACGGCACGCCCAGCTCGATCAGCTGACGACGCAGCTCGTCGGTGTTGACGAGGGTGCCGTTGTGCGCGAGCGCGATAATGACGCTATTGATGGTAGAGAGGTGCGGCTGAGAGGCTTCCCAGCTTTTGGCACCGGCGGTGCCGTAGCGCACATGACCCACGGCCAGCTGACCGGAGAGCGTCGACAAGTCGGCATTGGAGAACACGCGGTCGAGCAGGCCCAGATCCTTGCGGACCATAACCGTACCGCCGTCACCAACAGCGATTCCCGCCGATTCTTGGCCACGGTGCTGCAGTGCACGCAGGCCAAAGTACGTCAGTCGAGCCACGTCGCGATCGGGCGCCCAGACACCAAAAACGCCGCATTCCTCATGCAGCTGGTCGGAGTCCGGATCATACGTCGACATGGCGTTCACCTGTCCCGCGGCACGCTCGGCCGCGCGGATGGTTTCTTGAGACATGGCATCCCCTCAGAGCCTCGTATTTTGGCGTTACCCGCCTTATTATACGCACGGCGCGACGCGCTCCCCAGCGCATGAGCAGCGCTTTTTAAAAGCCCACCGAGCTAATAATCCGTTTTGTTGCCAAACATTTTATCGGTCTGTCCAGTGCAAGCGCCCGCGCCCCCCAGATGGCCGCCGCGTCCACCGTTGGGGATTACAAAGTTGCAATTGGGACGTTCGTCCTGTCTTTTGGCAGGTCGGCGGCGTATCCTTATAACCGGCAACAAAGCGAGAAAGGTTATGTATGGGTCGAAACGAACTCGATCCCCGTGTTCCCAGCGCCACGGAGGTCAAGAAGATCCCCCTCATCATTAAGGTGTACGCCGCTCTGTGCATCCTGTCCGGCGTGGGCACGCTCCCGTCGGTCGGCACCTTTATGTGGCAGGTCATCACCGCGCTCATCAACGGCAACGCCGCCGACAAGCTCGGCGACAACATGCTCATCGCGGTCGGCCTTATCGTCGCCGGCATCATGCTCTCTGCGGCAAGTGCCGTCATCCTAATCATCTTTGGCCTGGACCTTATCAAGAACCAGCGCCGCAATGCCGCCCGTCTGTCCTATATCCTTATCGCGTTTACCGTCGTCGAGCTTTTGGTCGATGTGATGCTCCAGGGTATCGGGCCCTTCTTGCTGCGTCCCGCTATTCAGCTCGGCATCCTCATCGCGCTTTCGGCCACCGTCGACCCCACGCTTCGTCAGGAGCGCGAGCTGCAGCGCCGCCTGCAGGAGATGCTCGACCGCGATGCCGCCGCCGAGGGCATGCTCGGCCGCGATGAGACCGGCGAAGGCTACATCAAGCTCAACTACTTCAACCTGTTCTGGGTATTCTTCGTCTGCTGCGTACTGGGACTTATCTTGGAGGACATCTGGCACATGACGGTCAACGAACCGGGCGTCTACCAGGACCGCGCCGGCATGCTGTTTGGCCCTTTCAGCCCCATCTACGGATTTGGCGCCGTGCTCATGACCATGGTGCTCAACCGCTTCTACAAAAAGAACCCCATCATCATTTTCCTGGTGAGCGCTGTGCTCGGCGCGAGCTTTGAGGTGTTCGTGGGCTGGTTTATGCAGACCGCGTTTGGCGTGGTCTCGTGGAGCTACTCGCACATAACGCTGTTCGGTTTGCCCGATCCGCTCGTGGTCCTCACGGGCGGACGCACCTGCACGGGTTTTGCCTGCCTGTGGGGTCTGGGTGGCCTTATCTGGATCAAGCTGCTGCTGCCGAGGCTGCTTAAGCTCATCAACAAGATCCCCTGGAAGAGCCGCTACTCGGCCACCGTCATCTTTACCGTCATTATGCTGGTCGACGGCGTCATGACGCTGCAGTCGCTCGACTACTGGTACCAGCGCGTTAACGGCACGGAGCCGGACATTCCCGTCGCACAGTTCTACGGCAAGTATTTCGATAACGACTACATGGAGAACCGCTTCCAGAGCATGACCATGAGCCCCAAGGATGCCACGCGCGTGTAACGCTGCGCATTCCCAACGGACAAGTAAGCCCGCCGGCAGTTCATCACAAGCTGCTGGCGGGCTTTTGTTGTGGATGGGACGGGGCGCCTTTGTCCCACTCAGGCGCGCTTTTCGCGCAGGCGGCGGCCGATGAGGATGGCGATGGAACCGCCTGCCACCAGCAGGCATACCACGCCAATAACGTAGTCGCCGGTCGTGGGCAACCAGCCAGGCGTGCCGCGATCGGCCTCAGCGCCACCACCGTTGCCACCGGGATGGTCGACATCCGCCCACTCGAATTTAGGATCGACGTCCACATCATAGGCAAACGCGCCGTCCTCTAACTGCGGCACGGAGACCAGTACGGGATCGCAGGTCAGGCCCTTGTTGGCATCGGCCACACCGGTTCGTACCACTAGGTACAGGCCGCTATCGAGACCGGAAAACGTCAGCCTTCGCGCACCCTCCGACACCCTCTGCGACACGCCGGCATCAAGCGACCCCGCATCGCGCGAGGCCTGCGCCAGTTCACGCGCCGCGGCAGCGACGTCAGACGCGGTCAGCGACGCCCAATCGCGGTCGTAACGCTCGAAACCCGCTGCTATGGTGTACGCCACGCCCGCAGACTGCCCGTTGCCGCCGTCGTATACCTGCGCCGTTGCGACCCGTACCAGGGTGAACGTATCCCCCGCGAGCTGATGAGAGCCACGAGTATCCTCAGCGACAACGGACAGGGAAACAGACCCCCTCGGAGCGGCAGCCGCCACCTGAGGCGCGACCACGGCGGCCGCAAGCATCCCGGCACACGCGAAGACGGCGAGTGCCAAAGCGAGGCACGCGCGCCGAACCGCTCGAAACCAGGCGCCCGCAAAGGCACCGCCACCGAAACGGCGCGAAGCCCACGTACCGTTATCGCATGTGCTTGCCACCATGGCATCTCCTCCTTGTCGAATCGTGCGCTCCGTGCGCTCCGGCCGTGCCAGCCGCGTCGCACGAGCTCCCCGCCTGCCGTGCACCGGCCACGCGCGAACCCGCCGCTGCATGGGCGGCGTCGCGCCGCGCCTTGATCCCGCGTCCGATCAGCATCGACGCGAGCAGCATGGCAAGCACCACCAACGCGATCATCAGCGCCAGGTACGGCAGCGGAATGTTGATGGGATTGCCGGACACGCCCACCTGCGAATCCATGTCAGCCGTATACGGTATGGCATGCCCTCTCACCAGCAGACGATGAGAATTTATGCCGTACGGTGTACAGGTGACGAGGGTCAGGTAGTCGTCCCCGGCGGTGATGTTGAGCGATTCCGTCTGGTCGGGCAGGACGGTCTCGATCTGGTCGACCTGGTAGGCGAACGTGCTCTTGAGCACGCGGACGAAGAAGATGTCGCCCTTTTTCATCCGGTCCAGGTCCGTGAACAGCTTGGCGGACGGCAGCCCGCGATGGCCGGACAGCGCCGCGTGCGTGCTGGCCCCGCCCACGGGCAGCGACGACGTGTCGATGTGGCCCACGCCCACCTGGAGCGTGGCCTCGTCGGTGCCGTGGTAGATGGGCAGCGTCTCATCCAGACGCGGGATGGTAATGTAGCCCATCACGCCGTCGCCGTTGAGGTTGAGCAGCTGGCTGTATTGCTCGCGCAGCTGCGTGGACGAGACGGTGCCGGCATCCGCGCCGCCTTGATCGGCGGAGATGCCGGCAAGTCCCGCAAGCTGGGCATTGTACGCCCGCGCGGCATCCATCATGGCCTGGGCGTCCTCGTCGGAGAGGCCCGACACGGCCTTTTCGTAGCCCGAGACCACCCGGGAGGCGTTGCGCTCCACAAGGAAGTTCGAGATGGTGGGGTACGCCATGATGGCCAGCCCCACCAGCACCACGATCAGGGGAAGTATGTCGCGCAGGCGCTTCAACGATCCAGCCCAGGCTCTGCGCTAGTTCTGAGCGCGACGACGGGCGATGGTCCACGCCACGCCGGCGATGACCACGGCAGCACCCGCGACGGTGAAGACGATGGTGCCCATGCCACCGGTGGAGGGCAGCAGGGTGCCCTTGCGGTTGACGATGGTGACGAAGCCATCGTTGCCCTTGTTGGTGACGGTCCAGGTGCCGAGCGTACCGTCCGTCTCGTATTTCGCCGTGATCTTAATCTCGGTGTCGGCGGCCTTGTTGTAGTCGGTCGGAGCCTGGGTCTCTTTCAGCGTGTACTCGCCGTCGTCGAGGCCGGTGAACTTGATGATGCCGCTCTCAGGCGTCTCGACCTCGGTGACCTTTTCGCCGGCGTCGGCGTTGGTGGCCACGCGATAGGCACCATCAGCGGCCGTCACGAACTGGATGGCTTCGGTAGAGCCCTTCTTGTACAGGGAGAACTTGGCACCGGCAAGAGCCTGATTGTCGCCGTCGACCTTCTTCAGGTCGAAGCCGAAGGTGTAGGTGTGGGTCTCGGACGGAGTGGACTCGCCGAAATCGGTGGTGTTGGGGCCGTTGGTGTACTGGACCTTGGCGGAGTTGGTGTTGCCATTGCCGGTCGTGCTGGTCTCGGCCTTCTCGTTCAGCGTCGCGCTGTAGGTGACGGTGATGGTGTCGCCAGCCTTGGCAGCTGAGGTGCCGCTCTCAGGCTTGATGTAGGTGGAAAGGTCGAAGGTGACGGTGTTGTTGTTATCCGTGGAGGGCGGCGTCACGGTGTAGTCCGTCCCGGCCGTCAGCTTGGTGCCGCCAATGGTGATCTCGGCATCCCTGTTGAAGGTCAGGCCCTGGGACATGGTATCGAGTAGCTTGAAGGTGTAGTGATCGAACTCGGAGGTGTCGGGCACCTTGGAGGTCAGCGTGAAGGTGACCTTGTCGCCCACTTGAGCGCCGTTGCCCTTGCTGTTCTCGACCTTCTTGTCAACGGTCGGGTAGGTGTTCTTGAGGGTAATGGTGGCATTTTCGTCGACGACACTGATGAGCATAGCGTCGGTACCGCGAGTGCTGCCGTCCTTCTCACCGGAAGCGTAGGGCTTCACCAGGTAGTAACCGAAATCGAGACCGGAGAACGTGGCGGTGTAGTTCGAGCCAGACGCCGTAGCGGTAGCCTGCTTAGTGGTAGGAATGGAGTTGTCCTTGGCCCACTTGGCGGCCTTCTTGGCGAACTTGGTCACCTTATCAGAATCGGCTTTACCCAGGTTGCGCACGTAATCAGAGGCATTCGCGTTGAAGTCCTTGTCATCCGTGATGCTAGGATAACCTTCAGCCGTATTCGTGAAGAAGCCCTTCCAGCTGTCAACAACCTCCAACGTGTACGTGCTGCCGTTCTTTGTCGCCGTGAACATCTGCCACGCGTCGACCTTGGCACCGTTGAACCCGGCATCGCTGCTCGTCACTGTGAGCTTGCCGGTCCCGACAGCATACGCAGGCGCGGCGACCACGACGCCGGCCAGCACCACGGCGACAAGCGCAAACAGCGCAGCCGTCTTCTTGAAGATAGTGGTCATCTTGTTTCCTTTCTCGCTATCTCCCCAATTGATTCCATAGCTATTACCTCGCGACGCCGAACTCGCCGGCTCGCGTTGATATGCATACGCATCCGCTCACCTCGCGCGCAGCGGCGGCCCGTCAGGCGGAACCCCCGGAGACCGCACGAAGCGCCCTCCCCTGCTGTGCACGCCCGTGCGCCGCAGGCAGCTCACAGAACCGCTCATCGCGCACCCCCGTCACGGAAGTGGCCCCCGACCGGCCGCGGCTGCAGCGCGGTAACCGTAGCGCCCGCAGTCGGGGCGCCCGCCACGGCGAGCTGTCCCGCGCGCCGTCGACGCCATGCCTCATAGGCCCCGGCGCAGCCCACCGCCGCACCGATCATCAGGAACAGCCAGATGCCGCGGCCGCCCGTGTCGGGCAGGGGATCGCGATGGGTGTTGGTGACGGTGATCGTGAGAGTGTTGGCCTCGGAGCCCACCGCGGAGCTGTAGCCGGCCTGCTCGGGCGGCACGTACGCGGTGTTGCCGCCCTCGACCTTGCCGAACCGCACGCCAGGCTGCGCGGCGGCGCCATCATTCACGGCCTCACCTTGCACGGCATAGTTCAGGTAATGTGTGGCGCCGTCAGCGTCCTTCACCGCCACCGGCAGCCCCTCGATCACCGTGCGCCAGGTGTCGGACCAGTTGGATGCGTCCTTACCGGTCAGCTCCACCTCGTGCGGGTTCGTCCAGGTCGACCCATCCTTCAGCGTGATCGCGGGCGTCACGACATTCCCGGCAGCGTCCTTGTACGACGCAACCACGGTCAGCTTGATGCTCGCAGGCCGCAGGCCGGCCTTGTTGCCTTGGTCATCCCACACCTTTTGCAGCGTGAGCTTCACGTAGGTGTCGCACGGATCCTGCCCCTCGCCCGGCTCGGGCGTGATGCCGCCGGCGTTGTCGGACACCGGGGTGTCCCGCATCAGCACGGCCTTGGCGGCGGATTCATAGGCCTTGAGCTCCTGCCTCTGGCTACCGTCCGCATTCTGGCGCACGGCGTCCTTGATGCCGAGCCAAGCGGTGTCCGCGTCACCGGACGCCTCGCTCGTGGGCACGGTGCCATCGTAGGTGTTGACGGAGGCCTTGCCGCTCGCGTCCACCGGCTTCAACAGGCTCACCGTGAAGGCATCCATGCCGGTGCCATCGGCGTTGCCATCGCGCTTGGCGAAGGTGGCGCTCGCCGCCCCACTCTTGCTGTTCGACGTGAATGCGTCGGCCAGGCTCTCGTTCCTGGAGCGGTAGATCTTGTACGAGTTGTAGTTGCCGTCCTTCTCGCCCACGATGTCGCTCATGGAGTTGAAGTCCCACACGCTCTTGAGCTTGGTGTTGGCGAAGGGGTCCACCAGGCCGCTCGTGCCGCGGATCACGTCGGCGAGCACCATGTGGTCGTTCGCGAGTACGCCTTCGTCGTTCAGGCCGGCGAAACCGCCCGCGTAGCCCGTGGTAAGGCCGTCAAGCCCGTCGCCGTTCTCAGCCTGGCTCGCGCCGCCGCCGAAGACGTCATAGCCCACCGCGATACCCGTGACCGAGGAGTTCTCCACACGCGTGCGGTTGCCCTTGATGAGCTGCGCGTCGATGTTGGCGCGATCGCCCTTGGTGTCCACGCCGCCTTTTTCCGTACACGGCAGCTTGATGGTGGAGTCGCCGATGGTGATGATCGCCACGTCAGTCTGCTGCTTGTACTCGGTATCCGCGCGGGACAGCGCCACGCCGACCTTCAGGCCGAAGAGGTTCACGTAGAGCGTCTCGCCCTCGGCGAGCACCTTGAGGTCGAAGACCTTGCTCACGCCGGGGAACCACTTGCCTATGTCGATGACGCCCAGGTTCTGGAGCTGATTCGCGTAGAGTAGCTTCAGCAGCGCGTTCACGATCACCAGCAGACCGTCCACCAGCACGGAGCTAACCTGCGCATCCACCAGGTATGCACGCTTGGTCTCGCCCACGAAGCCGCCGGCGACCTCACCGCTCGCGACCTTCTTGAGGTTGGTGACCGTGCAGTCCTTCACGCGCGCCAGGTCGGCGTAGCCCGCGAAACCGCCCGCGGCCTCGCGACCGCTCGCGGCCTCGGTGCCGCGGCCGTAGTCAGCGCCCCGATGCGTCGACGTCACCGTGTAGCCGTCGGCGATGCCCGTCACGCTGGAGTTCTCGACGTGGGAGCCCCAGATGTCGAGCACGCCCGCGGTGGCGCCGAGGAGGTTGAGGTTCGACAGGACGCCGACCTTGTCCGCGTCCACCGTGCCACCCTTGCCCAGATGCCCGATGAAGCCGCCCGTGTAGTTGACGCCCTCCACGGAGGACAGGTTGGCGACGGTCGCGTTCTTCACGCTGCCGTTGATGAGCGCGCCGCCGAAGCCACCGGCCACGCCTGTGAAGCGCGTGGAATCGAGCATGCCTTGCTTGCTGGCATCGTGCGCGCGGACCTGGAAGCCGTCTGCCACGCCCGCCACGTTCGCGTGGTACACGTAGGTGCGGAAGGCGTCGAGCGCGGAGATGTTGCCAGCCTTCAGCAGCTTGAGCAGCAGGCTCGTGGACTGGTCGCCGTTGGCATCGCCGTCGCCGCCCGCCACGGAGGCCACGCTCTCGATGTCCGCCTGGCCGAAGAATCCGCCCGCGTACTGGCCGCCCTCCACGCCGCGCAGGCCGATGACCTGCAGTGTGTTGGTAACGGCGTCCGTTGCGCCCTCGTCCCGGTCCTTCGTGCCCGCGACCACGGCCTTCATCGATCCCGCGAAGCCGCCCGCCGCGCGGGCGTACTTGGTGGCGTTGCCTTCCTTATAGGAGCCGTCGACTGTGAAACCCCAGGCTGCGGCGTTCTGCTGGGCCTCGGTCGCGCCATCCCCCGCCGTCACGGCGGAGACACTCGCACCGCGCACGGTGGAGACCGTGGCGTTCAGCACCTGCGCGAGGTCGTTCGGCGTGGAGATGATGCTGTCCAGGATCTTCTGCAGCAGACCCGAAGACGCATTCGTGTTCACGTCCGCCACGCCCGCGGCCGTCATGAGGCCCGCGTAGCCGCCCACGCAGTTAGCGCCCGAGACCTTGCGCAGGTTGGTGACGTTGTCGCCCGTAGCGGTGTAGCCGCCATGCGTGGCGCCGATGGACCAGCGGTTGGCATCCTTGTCGGCATCGGAGAACGTGGCATCGCCCCACAGCTGCGCGCCAGAGGCGTAGCCCACGTAGCCGCCGGCAAAGCCGGTCTCGTGCTTGAAATCGGTTCCCGTAGCCTTGACGGCCATACCCGTGCGGAAGCCCTGCACGCTGGAGCTCTTCACCACCGGAACGAGCACCTGGGCCACGTTGAGCAGCTGGCCGAGGTTGAGGTTCAGTCCGAGCACCTTCACGCCGCCCAGCTCCACGGCACCGCCCGTCTCCATGCGGCCGGCAAATCCACCCGCCGCGCGCATGGCGCGCACGGTCTTGGTGTCGAAGGCCCGGCCGTTGGTGACGGTGCCACCGCGCATGAGGCCCACGTAGCCGCCGGCCACACCGCCGTGCATGGTGTTCGCCTTGTTCTCGTATGCAGCGCGCCCAGCAACCACATTAGTACCATAGACGTAATCAGCGAGGAAGGCCGCGAGCTCATCCTCGGTGGTGAACGTCTTGCCGTAGAAATCGCCGCCATAGTAGCCCTTAGAGGCAACGTGCTGAGACCAGCTATTCCACGTCTCGAGGCTGATGCCGCGCACGGGGCCCGTGACCTGCGTGTTCTCCTCGGTGGGATAGGCCACCTGCAGAGCGCCCAGGATATTGTTGGCCTTCACCAGGCCGAAGAGCAGGCTGACGCTCCCCGTCTTGGCAGTGTCGCCAGGCTCCATATAGCCCGTGAAACCACCGGCCATCTCGGCGCCGTAGACGCTGCGGATGCGCTCGGCCATGGCGTCGCGCCGGGTGCCGGTGTAGTGGTTGCTGCCGTCCTTCTCGGACTCCCACGACGCGGCGCTCGTCCACGGCGCGTTGCTGGTGCCCCAGATGTGACCGCCGAGGTTATGCCCCACGTAGCCGCCTGCCATGCCGCGCTGCACGCTCTCGGTGCTGGCGGCCTGCGCGCGCACGGCGCCGCCGCAGGGGATGGACGTGGTCTCGGAGTTGCGAACCGTGGGCACGAAGTCCTGCACGAGCGACGCGAGGGCGCCGTTGGTGCTCACCAGGCCGTGCAGCAGCTCGGCCAGTGCGGACTCGTTGTCCTTACCGGTGTTCAGCTCGCCCAGCACGCGCGCCACGTCGCCCGGCTCGATCTGCCCGGCATAGCCGCCCGCCGAAATCTGGCCGATCACGTAGGAGAAGTTGTAGGAGTTTGAATCCTGGATGTGCCCGCCGGAGACAAGGCCCGCGAAACCGCCCGCGTCGCCGATCTCGGAGCCCGTGGCACCGGAGCTCGCGCGCACGGCGAAACCGCCCGTGCCGCCCGTCACGTCGGAGTGCTCGATGGTGGAGACCACGGCACGCACCACGCCGAGCACGTCGGTGAGCCGCAGGCTCGTTCCCAGCAACGACAGGCCGTCGCCCACGGAGGCCGCAGAGCCCACGTCCATGTGGCCGATGTATCCGCCGGCGTAGCGCGGGGCGGTGACGGCGTAGGAGCTCTTATTACCGAAGTAGCTGCTGCCGTCCGTGCCCTCGAGATCCTTCGGCTCGGTCACCGCGGTATGGCGCAGTTGCGTCACGTTGGAGTGGCTCACCTGCACGCCGGAGCCATAGCCGATATAGCCGCCGGCCGTGCCGGACTGGGAGGCCGTGTCATCGAGGCGCGAGGCAGAGACGACGAGGCCAGGGTTGGCGGCATCGCTCGGCCTGGCGCCCGAGGCATCCGCGGCCACCGTGTCCGCGTTCGACAGCACGCCGGAGCGGTTGATGAGGGGCACGTACCCCTCGACCACGTCGAGCAGCTGGGCGATATCCACTGTGCCGAGTTTGCCGAGCAGGCTGATTCCGCCCTTGCCCGCGCTCGCGAGCGCACCCGAGGTCACGCGACCACCCCAGCCGCCAGCGTACGCGCCGCCTGTCACGTGGTCGATGTTGATGACGCCCCAGGGGGACTGCTCGGCCGCGGTCTTCGCACGGGCGTACGCACCCGTTGCGTCCTTGAGGTCATCGTCGGTGTAGATATTGACCTTACCGCCCTGGAAGTCTCCCGCGAAACCTCCGGCGATATCTGCTTCAACGCTACCGCCGTTCACGAACGTCACCGTGGCGTTCTGGTAGTTAGGCAGCAAGTAGGGAACGGCGCCCACGAGACC
>ERZ894191.60-NODE-60-length-93466-cov-16.512691_pt1 | contig 93466 bp, 92 predicted proteins | sample MGYA00380282_ERZ894191 | MGnify/ENA primary metagenome ERZ894191 (study PRJEB32331, sample SAMN06328485) | human gut metagenome | biome: human gut microbiome; feature: stool | host: Homo sapiens | collected 2013-02-21 ...
AAATGAGGATTTTCAAATAGAAACTGCCCGGACAGGGAGTGTATCGTCGGGGCGGCTGTTATCGCAAGATTTCTGTTTTTTCCGGCTCTTGACCGTCAGACGCGGATAAACGCGAACTGTCGGCAAGCACCAGTTTGAGCAGCTTGTCGCGGAATGTTTCTGTGCTGCTATGATTGAAAAACAACTCCGCAACAATGGTCTGCCCGTTCCTCTGGGTCGTGATGATACTGTCGGGGGTTTGTTCTGCCATAGGCGGCTCCTTTCTCCGGGCGCAAAAGAGGGATTTCCCGTAGTTCGGAAAATCCCTCTTGGTTGACGGTTATTCTGTTTTACTGTGTGGGCTGTGCGGCGGCAGCCTGCGCCTTTCTCCTTGCCCGGTATTCCCGCGCTTTCATGCGGTCATACTCCCGCTGCTTTTCAAGGTTTCGCGCCCGGTACTCCCTTGAATACTGCCGGTGGTAGGCGCGGCTCTTTTCCTTTTTGGCTTCTTCGATTTCCTCCCGCATTTGCCGGATTTCCTGCTCGGTAGGCTCTGCAAGCTGTGTCACTTCATTCTCAAACTTGCCGATATAATTGAAATATATGCTGATGTGCTGGATTGCGTATCTCGCCCTTTTCTGGTCGCGCTCATGCACTTCAATCCGGCTGATAAACTCGTTGAGAATGGCGGGGGTAAGCTCGGTAAAGGCGGCATGGCGTTCCGTCAGCTTCAAAAACTTCTGCGCCCGTCCTCCCGCGTTCTCATAAGCGGACAGCTGCTCCTGGAGCGTGGCAAGCTCCGCTTTCAGCGCGTAGTATTCTTCTGAATACTTCTGCGACATCTGCTCATAGCGGTCTTGCGGGATCGTGCCGAGGGCGTTGTCCTCATAGAGCTTATTCAGCACCTTGTCAATCTGTTCAAGGCGCGTCGTGATTTGCGGAATACGCTTCTGCTGTTTCTTGGTCTGGTCGGTCTGCTGCATGGCAAGGTTCTTTTTCACTAAGGCTTCAAACTCCGCCCGGTTGCTGATAGAATAGTCCTCGATTTTCTTCAGCACTTCCGCGACGGTCTGCATGAGCAAGTCCGCGTCCATGATGTGCGGGGAATTGCATTTGGGGTTCTTGGCTTTTCCCTTGTGGTACTCGCTGCAAAAAGCAACGTGCCGCTTGCCGCCGTTTCGGTAATCAATACGAATGTGCATTTTTGCGCCGCAGTCCTTACAGAAAAGTAAGCCGGACAGAGGGTGGATTTCCCCGTCCCCGTTGGGGCGTCTGACGGGTGCGTTTTCCAAAATCCGCTGTACGGTTTCAAAATCGCTGCGGCTGATAATCGGCTCATGCACATTTTCTGTGATGTGCCACTGGCTCCGGTCTACATAGTGGTTATGTTTATCCCGGAAATGCTTTGTGGTCTTGAAGTTGACTACATCTCCGCAATACTCCTGCCGTGTGAGGATATTGGTCAAGGTGACTTTGTTCCACTTGCAGCGGTTATCCTCGTTGAGCGTCTTATTTTTACAGGTTCCCCGCCCTCGGTCTTTCATGTAGAAAGTGGGGGTTGGGATTTGCTCCTGTGTCAGATATACGGCGATTTGATTGCGGTTCTTCCCACCGATAAACAGACGGAAAATCAAGCGGACAACCTCGGCGGCTTCTTCGTCGATTATCCAAAAATCCTTGTTGTCCGGGTCTTTGACATAGCCGTAAGGGGCTTCGGTGACAATCGGCTTTCCACTCATGCCTTTGGTCTTAATGCCCGTTTTTACTTTCTTGCTGATGTCCTTTGCGTACCACTCCGACATGATATTGATAAAGGGCGCAAACTCCAATGTGTCGGGCTTCTCGCTGTCTATCCCGTTGTTGACCGCGATAAAGCGCACATTGTTCCGTCTGAATATCTCCATCGCGTTGCCGACTTGGAGATAGTCACGCCCCCAGCGGGTAAGGTCTTTCATAATGCAGACACCGATTTTCCCGTTTTCCACATCGTCCATCATGCGGGAGTAGGCGGAACGGTCAAAAAATCTGCCGCTTTCGTCATCGTCGATGTAGTGCCGGATATTGGTTAGGTGCTGCCCTCTGGCATAGTTCTCCAAAAATACTTTTTGGTTCTGTATGCTGTTGCTCTCGCCGCCGTCCCTGTCCTCGTCGCCCACGGAAAGGCGGGAGTAAAGGGCTGTGATTTTGCTATAATCAGTCATGTGCATAACCTCCTGTGCGTCCATGTATGTGTCATTTACACTTAAAATTATGCACTCCATCGGGCGCTGCCATATTCCACGCCTTTGCGGTATTTCTTGGCATTCTTGCCTTTGCAGTACACCATGAGCCGCAGCGCCGCAGCACCGGCGACGCCGATCAGCAGGTCAAAGGGGTTGAAGCTGGGGGCGGCACTTTCAAAGGCCGCCGCGCAGCCGTCCGCATAGTGCAGGAGCTTTTGGGAAAGGTCGATGCCCTCCGCCAGCCGGTACGCCTGCCCCAGCTTGCCGAACAGATAGACAAACAGCAGATAGGGCAGGTTGGCGATTATCAGTTTTTTCATTTCCGGCTTCATCGTGACAGCCCCCTTTCCTTGAATTTCTCCTTGGCCCGGTCAGCGTTGCGGGCCGCTGCCTTTTCCTTGCTTGCGGCAATGTCCTTGCGGATCGAGGGCCGTTCCTCCCGCTGCAACTTCTTGGCCGTGAACTCCTTGAACGCCTGTTCCATGTTGTCGGCGTCCTTGGCCTTGAAAATCACGATGTAGTGCGGGGGATGGGTGGTGGCGTCTTTCCGCAGCGTGAAGTCCACGCCGTATTTCTTGGCGCAGGGCCGGAAAAGGCCGATATTAGCGTCGGTGATCTCAATGTTGGACAGGGCCGCCCCGTGCTTTTTGAGCTGCTTTAGGCTCTGCTGGCCGTGGTGCAGCTTGGTCTTGCCCTTGTTTCTGGCTTCCAGAAACTTGCGGGCCGCCGCTTGCAGCACTTGGGCCGTCACCTTGGCCGATTTGATGGAAAAGGCTATTGTCTTTTGGGTTACTTCCTCCTGCAATCGCTATCCCTCCTATCGCAGAAGTGTGGCGGCACGGTTAAGGTGGCACCGTCAGCCGCCGCAGGAAACAGAAAAGGGACAGCCGCTTGCGCCGGTTGTCCCCGATTAAATCCGCACCCGCAGGCCGGAAAGGTCGTCGGCATGGATGCCAACCAGATACCAGTTGTCCCCGTACTCAATGCGGGTGGGCTTCCACCTGCCGCCCACCATCACGTCAAAGGTTTCCCCACAGTGCAGGCCGCCGTAGTAGTCCGCCAGATCAAAGCGAATGTCGTAACGGTCGCTGCGCTCGTCAAAAATCAATGCACCCTGTTTCATAGGGCCGTCCTCCTTTCAGATTTTGCCGGTGTTCATGTCATGGGCCACCAGCGCGGTATAGTAACCGTTGATCGTGCTGGGCGCATTGAACAGCATAGCCAGCAGGTATTTCTTGATGTTGCGGATTTCCGAAGTGTTCTTGCTCAAACAGTTAAAGACAAACTGGATGTGAGAGCTGTCCAGCTTCATAAACTTGGATTTCACCAGCTCTGCCGGGTAATCATCCCCAGCAATGCGGATGGTCTTGCGGGCGCTGCATACGGTTTCCACCAGCAAATCCACAATCTCGTCCAGCGTTTCCCGGTCAATGCTCTTGACGTGCTGGCAAAGGTGTTCGTACTCGATGTTGTCCATGATGATTTGACGATAAATCTCTATGGCGCTCTGTGATTTCGCTTCCGTCCCTTTCCGTTCCGGCGGCTGTGCCGCCTCGTCCTCCAAAGGAGAGGGTCGGGAAAGGATAGGAATGGGATCGGTAATTGATACATCAGTAATTGATTTTTCTTTACTTGATATATCTTTATTTAATTGCGTTGGTTTTCCCAACGTAGGCTTTTCCTGCGTTGGATTATCCAACATTGGATTTTCCAACGTAGGTGAATCCGGCACAGGCTGGGGCTGTTCATAGATCACATAGTCCGCGCCGCGCAAGCGTCCTTGGCTGTCGCGCTCACGGGATCGGACGATGTACCCGGCCTGTTCCAGCTCCCGGATTGCGGCCCGGATCGCGTCGATCTGCTCCCGGTTGATAAGGGACAAACCTTTCAGCGTATAGTCCCAATCTTCCGGCAGGGAGAGCATTTGCGATAACAGGCCCTTGGCTTTCAGGGATAAATCCTTGTTCCGCAGGTGGTGATTGGACATCACCGTGTAGCCCTTGTTACGCTCTACACGAAATACTGCCATGTTCTCAACTCCTTTCACTCGAAATGTCACCGCGTCGTAGGCGGTCAGCTTGCCCGGCTGGTAGGGACATTCCGCATAGACGCAGAATTGATATTTCCAGTGCGGGCGATAAAAGCGGCAGGTGCCGCAGTCCTCCGGCGTGACCGCCTCGCCGCTGTCGTAGTGGTCGAAACCGGGCTTGCCCTGCATGAGCTGTTCAAAGGCCCGGTCGCTGCCGGAAGTGAAGTACATAGGCCGTCGCCTCCTTTCTGCGTTTGGGCAAAAAGAAAAGCCGCAGACTTTTTTCAAAATCTGCGGCTTGGCCGGGGAACAGAAAAGGGCGCTGTCATGCTTGACAACACCCTGTTTCTGTCTGATTATTCAGTTGTTTTGACCTGCCCCGTTTTCCGCTGCCCTAAAAAACATTGATTTTACTGGGTTTTTTCATGTTTTCTTATGGCACCACGGTTAATTGCAGAGTCCTTTTTCGTTAAAGCCCACAGATTTTTAAAATCTGTGGGCTTTGCTTAATCTTTTACAATCGTCAATTTGACGGCGCCTTTTGCAAATTACGCCTCCAAATACCGTTTCAGTGCGTCCATGCGACGCTCGGCTTCCTGACGGCCTTCCTCGTACAGCGCTTTTAATTTCGCCGTGTCCTTTTCCGTGTGCGAAACGTTCACGGGTCCCTGCGGGCGGATAACGAAAATGCGGCCTTCTTTCTCTAAGCGGTCGATCTCCCTTTGCTGGGCGTCGTAGCGCGTCGGAACGGCGTACAGCGCGCTCAAAAAATTCGGGAAATGCCGGAAATACTTCGCATACAAACGCAGCATAGAGGGCTTTGTATAAAGCTTGCGGTAGCCCTGCTGGCGCGTTAAGACCAGCACGATCTTCTCAAAGCCGTCATCGATGGCCTTTTGGTACGGAATCGCCATGGCACAGCCGCCGTCCAGGTACAGCTCGCCGTTCATCTTCACGGCTTTCGAGAGCATCGGCATACTGCTGCTGGCGCGAATAGCTGCCAAAATATCCGAGCAGGCACTTTTTTCAAAGTATTCCGCCTCGCCGGTTCTTAGGTTCGTCGCCACGGCGGTAAAATGCTGCGGCGATTTATAAAACGTGTCAAAATCCATCGGCAGAATGCTGCGTGACAAATCGTTAAACAAAAAGTCAAAGTTAAAGATCTCGTGGTGCAAGATAAGATTATTTACGCCAAGATACCGCTTGTCGTTCACGTAGTCGATGTTAAGCTTTGCGGAACGCCCCGGCTGGCGGGAAACGTAGTTCACGCCGGTCAAAGAGCCTGCGGACACACCGGTCACATCGGAGAAATATAAGTTGTGCTCCATGAAGACGTCCAAAACGCCGGAGGTAAAGAGCGAGCGCAGAGAGCCGCCCTCCAAAACTAAAGCACCGTTTTGCATTTTTAATTCGTCCATCACGTTTTCCTCCTTGACATATAAAGTGATATGTAAGTCTAAGTTTGCGCTTTTTCTTATTATAGCAAAACGCCCGAGGCCTTTCAATGGAAAAAGAAGAAAAAAGCGCGCAAAACAGGGAAAAATCAGAATCGCACTTGCACACTTTTCATTTCTGCGTTAAAATAGGCAGAGCGAAAATAACGGAAAAGAAATGAGGATAAAATTTTGAGAATCCGAAAGAAAAAGTGGGCGCGCCCGGAACTTGCCGCGTGCCCGTTTTATGTGCACGAGCCGAAAACCGCCGCCGGAACTTGGGGCGAGCGCTTTAAGAAGCAGCAGCCCATCCATTTAGACCTCGGCTGCGGCAAATGCACGTTTTTGGCAAGGCTTGCGCACCGAGAAAAAGACGTAAATTTCATCGGCATCGACATCAGTGAAGATATTTTGGGCGTCGCCCGCCGCAACATCGAGGCGGAGTTCGGCGAGGAGCCCGTGGAAAACGTAAATCTTCTTTCCTATAACATTGAAAAGCTTGATACGCTTTTTGCGCCCGATGAAAAAGCTGCGCGAATTTATGTAAACTTCTGCAATCCGTGGCAGAAAGCCGGCGACCACAAGCGTCGCCTGACCCACACCCGCCAGCTGAACACCTACAAAAAGGTGCTCGCAACCGGCGGCGAGCTGTGGTTCAAAACCGACAACACCGACCTGTACCTTGCAACGCAGCGCTATTTAGCGGAAGCCGGTTTTGAAATTCTCTGCAAAACGGACGACCTGCACAGCGAAGACGCGCCGGGCAACATTCAATCCGAGCACGAGGTGATGTTCACCGCAGAAGGCATCAAGACAAAAGCCATTATCGCCCGCTGGAACGGCGAGCCGGAAACGCCCGAAAAAGTTTCCGCCGAGCAGGCAGAAAAAGTGGAAAACACAGACGAGTAAATTCACCCTTGCGCTCGGGCCATACGTGGGTTATACGCTCGCCGTATTCGTGCTGCTTGAGGGGTTGCTGTACGGTTTTGGGCTGTGGTGGTTTTCGTACCTCTATATCTGGGTGATTTTGGCCGTCGCCGCATGGCTGTTCCGTAAAATGGAAAGCCGCCTCGGCTGGGGGCTTCTGTGCGGGTTTTACGGGCTGATTTTCGGCACGCTCACCGCGATACCCGTGCTCATTTTAAGCGGCCCCGCGGCAACACTGGCGTATATCATCAGCGGCATCCCGTTCGACCTTGTCCACGGTGTCTCGAACTTTCTCCTTGCCTTTTTGCTCCTGCCTACCCTCCGTCGCATCTTAGCGCGCCTGACGAGATCGCTGAACATGGGCACACTGTATTTTGAATAATTATACGCAAAAAGCACGCAGGTTTTGAAACACTGCGTGCTTTTGCTTTTGAAATTTTGAATTCACGCTCTGGTCAGGTCAAACCGTTTGATGAGACGCATGGGATAGGTGTAGATCTCCAGCGCGGTAACTTCGGCTTGGGTGAAAACATCATTTTGGAAGACGAGCTCGAGCGCGTCCTGCAGCTCCGTAACGCGCACAACGCTGAGCGTACAGTGGATGACGGGCTTGTCCTCCGAAACGGCAGAGAAGCTGCCGATGCCTTTGCAGAACGATTCATATTTTTCGTGGAACGCATAGTAAAAATCGACAAAAGGCTTTGCGTGTACCGGGTTCAGGCACAGCACGGCGGTTTCGCGGTGCGTGGCATACGGCGGCAGAAGGCTCACAGAGCCGAACGCCAGCTTTTGGCGCGTGTGCTCGCGGACGAACTCCCCTGTCCAGTCGCAGAGCGCTTCGGCATCGAGATCTTCATACGCCGCAAGCGTGATATGCGGCGGCCACTCGGAAGACGCATATCCCGCGTTTGTCATCTCGCGGCGCAGCGCAATCAGTTTTTCTTCTGTATTTTTATCAAAACGGGCAAGCACAACGTAACGATTCATAAACCATAGTTCCTTTCGAGGTTTTTGTTATCCGAACAGGCGCTTTAGGTGTTCGGCGGAAAAAATGGGGTCTTTGTGCAGGGCATCGAGTGCCATTTCCATGTTTTCGGCGCTGTATTCCACCTGCTTGGAGTAGTCTTTCGTGCAGACGATGCGATCCCACGGGGTGAATTCTCCGGTATCGCGCAGGCATTTTGTGTTCATCAGGCAGATGAACCACACGCTCACAGCGCAAAAGCCCACGCGCGCCGCGATGCGGCCGTCGGTCACACCGTGTGCAAAATGGCGGTACAGGAAATACACAAGCAGGTTTTCGTAGCCGCCGTCGATGTCGTCGAGATTCGCCTGCAAGCCGTTATCCTCCAAAAGCTGCACGTAATCGGGCCACGTTTCGTCGTAGGGCTCCATTTCGGTCATCATGTCAAACAGCGCGGCGCGGGTATCGGTCTCGTCGGTCGTATCGCGTTCGGCAGGCGACATATTGCCGAACAACGTTTTCTGCGCCTGCACGCCGAAATCGAGCAGGCGGTGCATGCGCACGCGCAGCGGCAGAGAGCGGTCCTGCACGATGGCAAATGCTTCGTCCCGCAGATGGAACACAAGCGGATCCTCCGGCGCATTCGGCAGCTCGCCGACATTCGTCGTGATGAACGTGACGGGATTTTTCTGCTCAAACAGCAGTCTGCACGCCTCTTCACAGCAAAGGCCCACGCCCATTTCCACGCGGCCGCCGAGCTCCTCATAAAAGCGTGGGTGTTCACGGCAAATCTCGCACAAAGCATCATCGCCAAGCTTTAAGATAAGCTCGCAGAGGTTGTCGTCATCGAGGAACGGGCAACGCTCGTTTTCGCCGAGGCGGAAGCACACCGTGCCGTCCGGCAGGTCGCACAGCTCTTCGCGCAGGCGGTCGCCGAGCTCTCCTTCTAAATTTTCGTAATATTCAACGGTATCGGGATCAACGTCGATTTCCCAGCCGGCGCAGCAGGTATCGGAACATGCGGCGGCCGTGCAGTGAAACGCGTCGTAAAAATTCGGTTTGATAAATTTCATTTTGCTTTTATGTACTTTACTTCTCTTTCTCATCGGTTTCAGTCGGCGCTGCATCGGGCTTTGGCAGCGTGACTTTTCTTTCAAATACAGGCTTCATGTGCGTGGTGAAGATGCGGCGCTCCGGTTCCGGCAGTGCATTCCCCGCTTCCACGCGCTCAATCAAGAGCTTAGCGGCTGTCTCGGAAAAATCGATCGTAGACGGCAGATACTGCATGGAGTAGCCGAAGTTCGGCAGCGTGTTGTCATCGTCAAGGCCGGTCAGGTACACGTCCTCCGGCACGCGCAGTCCTGCAGAATGCAGCGCCTGCAGCATGGTATAATCCCAGCCGCGCACAAAGTTGATGATCGCCTTCGGCGGGACATCCCGACGGGCAATGTCATGCAAAAACGCATTCAGCGGTTTCGTATCTTCAATCGGCGCAAGAAAAATATTCTCCTGCGGCACCGTAACGCCGAACTCCTTGCAGGCGTCCCGGAAGCCGCGCAGACGGTCGCGACCCGGTCCGTATATGGGCGGGTCTGCCATATATGCAATATTGCGGTAGCCGCGCGCGAGCACGTCTTTTGTAACCTCATAACAAGCGGTATAGTTATCGATATACACGCCGTCGCAGTGGATTCCTTCAATCTCACGGTCTACGCACACAACGGGCGTGCCTGTGCTGCGGATGTGGTCGAGATACTCTCCTTGTTGCTACCCTCGTCGCCGTCCACGGGCACGATGAGCAGCGCGGCGATCTTATACGAAAGCAGATCGTCAATGAGCTCTTTTTCACGCTTTAAGCTTTCGTCGGAATTACACAGCAGAAGACGGTAACCGTACCGCTCCATAATGCGGTCTGCAATGTAATACATCTGGCTGAAAAACGGTGCAAAGATCTGCGGCACGATCACGCCGATCATGCGCGAACGGCTTTTGGAAAGACACACCGCAATAGCGCTGGGCGAATAATGCAGCGCTTCCATGGCTTCTTCCACGCGGCGGCGGGCGTCTTCGCCCACATAGCCATTGTTGTTGAGCACACGGGACACCGTGGACTGCGAAACCCCGGCGGCCTTTGCCACGTCCCGTATGGTGGCCTTTTTCATATTCTTTTCTTCCATAACTTCTTTGCACGGCAGTGCCGTGCGTTCTCCCCTTCGAAAAATGATACAGGTAAGGTATGCGGCCTCCGTGCCGCATTTTGGGTGTTTCCTGCTGAAATACTCTAAAATAATATTGTAAGTTTTTTTAAACGGATTGTCAACAAATCCGGCGCAGAAACCGCTTGCATATGGGCAAAATGTTTGCAAAAAAGAAAAATTTTTCATAGGATTTCGCATGGCAGCTCACGCCATGTGTAAACTTTGTATGACAGGGCACAAAAACGTTTGACTTTTCGCCGAAACTTGGGTATGATAAAGGTAATCAAAATCGCCCAAAGTGAGACAGTGTACGGTCTCTTTCAGAATGTTGGCGAACCGGAAAGGATGGTTTATCATGAAGTGTTTGAACAAGGTGCTCACCATTATCGGCTGCATCACCGCTGCCGTTGCCGTTGTTACCGCCGCTTTTGCCGTGCTGAACTATTTCAAGGAAAAGAAAGAAAATGCCGAGCTGGAAGCGTATCTTGAAGGTTCCATCCAGTAACGACCAAACTGATGTAAAAATAAGCGCCGCGGAGTTTCATTTCTCCGCGGCGCTTGTTTTTTACGCACTCACATTCAAAAACGAATCATCATTCATTGTCACACCTATGCAAAACCTCAAGATAATCAAACCCGAGCTTTGCGATAAATTCCGCCTGCTCGATCGGCATACACACACCAAACCGCATGGCAACCCCTCCAAAGTCTTTTTCTCATTGTAGCCCGCGCACGCGGAAAAAGCAAGGAAAACACTTGCAAACGCGCATAAGTTTTTCTATAATGAAGGCAAATAGACTTCATTTGGGAGGCTTGTTGTATGGAAAAAATCAAACTTGGCAAAAGCGGGCTTTTGGTGCCGCCTATAGCCCTCGGCTGCATGCGTCTTGCGGGCGCAGAGCGCAAACAGGCAGATGCATTTCTGCACACCGCGTTGGAGCTTGAGCTCAACTTTTTCGACCACGCCGATATTTACGGCGGCGGTGCATGCGAGCGTGTGTTCGGCGAGATGATAAAGGACGCGGGCGTTCGCCGCGAAGATCTTATCCTTCAGTCGAAATGCGCCATTGTGCCCGGCAAAATGTACGATTTTTCAAAGGAACACATTTTGTCTGCCGTAGACGGCAGCTTAAAGCGCCTTGGCACGGATTATCTTGACGTTTTGCTTCTGCACCGCCCGGACGCTTTAATGGAGCCGGAAGAAGTAGCGGAAGCGTTTGACACACTCGAAAAGAGCGGCAAGGTGCGCCACTTCGGCGTCTCCAACGAAGACCCGTACACGATGGAGCTTTTGCAGAGCGCTTTGCATCAACCGATCTGCGCAAACCAGTTGCAAATGAGCCTGACAAATGCCACGATGATCGCGCAGCCGATGAACACAAACATCTGCGACGGCTTAAACCCGGTGCTCGATAACGGCGTGTTGAACTACTGCCGCCTGCACAACATCACCATTCAGACGTGGTCGCCGTTCCAGTACGGCTTCTTCGAGGGCGTTTTCATCGGCAGTGAAAAACACCCGAAGCTAAACGCAAAGCTCGACGAACTGGCGGAAAAATACAACGTGACAAACACCGCCATCGCGCTTGCGTGGATTCTGCGTCACCCTGCAAAAATGCAGTCCGTCACAGGCACCATCAATCCAAAGCGCCTGCGCGACTGCGCCGCCGCGCTTGACATTACGCTCGCGCGCGAAGACTGGTACGCACTGTACCTTGCAGCGGGCTACCGTCTGCCGTAAACTTTCGCTTGACAAATGCACCGCGCTCCCGTAAAATATGGATATAAAAGGGAGTAGCAAACAGGAATATCTGTAATGTATGCGTCAGCACGACGGTTTCCCCCGTCCGTATACGTTGTAATCTGCGAGACTTTTATCATGCCGCGGCAGGATAGAAGTTTCTTTTTTATTTTCTTTCGGAGACAAGGATTTTGCAAAGGCGGCAAAAACATCCGAGAGGAAGGTATGAAAATGAACTTTTTAAGCGAGCTTTTCGCGAACGTGGGCAATGTGACGTGGCAGCACGCGGTAATGTGGTGCATAGGCGGCGTGCTCATCTACCTTGCCATCGCGAAAAAAATGGAACCTGCGCTGCTTTTGCCCATCGGCTTCGGTACAATCCTTGTCAATCTGCCGCTTTCCGGCGCGGTGACGCAGGGCGAAGAAGTGGGCGTACTGACGTTATTATTTGACAGCGGCATTGCAAATGAGCTTTTCCCGCTGCTCCTCTTCATCGGCATCGGCGCGATGATTGACTTTGAGCCGCTGCTCTCAAACCCGAAGCTGTTTTTATTCGGCGCGGCGGCCCAGTTCGGCATTTTCTTCACGCTGAGCATGGCACGGCTGTTTAACTTTGACCTGCACGATGCCGCCTCCATCGCGATCATCGGCGCGGCGGACGGCCCGACCTCCATTTTTGTCGCGAACGTCTTAAATTCACAGTATATCGGCGCCATCACCGTGGCGGCATATTCGTATATGGCGCTTGTGCCCATTGTGCAGCCGCCGGTCATCCGCCTGCTGACGACCAAAACCGAGCGGCGCATCCGTATGGCGTACACGCCCGGCTCTGTCTCAAAAATGACCAAAATTTTGTTTCCTGTCCTCATCACGGCGGTCGTCGGCATTGTGTCCAATCGCTCGGCGGCGCTTATCGGCTTTTTGATGTTCGGCAATCTGCTGCGCGAGTGCGGCGTGTTAAACAGCCTTTCGGATGCCGCGCAGAACGTGCTGTCCAACTTGATCACCCTGATTCTCGGCATCACAATCACCGCACATATGACAGCGGCGGAATTTTTGCGCGTGGACACGCTGCTTATTTTGGGACTGGGTCTCATTGCATTCGTGTTTGACACCGTAGGCGGTGTACTGTTTGCGAAAATCATGAACCTGTTTGTTAAGAATAAAGTCAACCCCATGATCGGCGCGGCGGGCATTTCGGCGTTTCCGATGTCCGCACGCATTATCCAGAAAATGGGACAGCAGGAAGACCCGCAGAACTTCCTTTTGATGCACGCCGTAGGCGCCAACGTCTCCGGTCAGATTGCGTCTGTCATCGCAGGCGGCATCATCTTAAACATGATCCATTAAGGAGGATAACGTATGTTCAATGTTCCCGCATTTTTAGACAGCTTACAGTATATGGCAAAAGGCATGACCGGCGTTTTCCTTGTCATTGCCGCAATCATTTTGAGCATTTACCTCTTAAACCGTGTGTTTAAGGCAAAGTAAAACTTATCAGGAGCGCGAAAGATAAGTTTGTCCTCATCGGCTTCAAAGAAGCCGATGAGGACGAAAAGGATGAAAAGGGATGGTGCTGTCAGGCAAATTCCCTTTTTCGAGCTATGAGCAAGCGCCGCAGAGTTTCCGTTCTCTGCGGCGCTTATTTTTTACGGTTTTTCTTTCGGCTTTGCGATGGCGGCCATCAGGCAGCTGAAGAAGACGGCTGCAGCAATGCCGGCGGCACCGGCGGTGATTCCGCCCGTGAACACGCCGAGGATACCCTTTTCTTTTACGGCGGCTTTTACGCCCTCGCTTAACAGATATCCGAAGCCGCTCAGCGGCACGGTGGCGCCGCAGCCCGCGAAATTCACGAGCGGTGCATACCACCCGAGCGCACCCAAGATCACACCGCCCGTGACGTAGGCCACCATGATTCTGGCCGGGGTGAGCTTTGTCAGATCGATCAAAAGCTGACCGATCACACAGATTGCCCCGCCGACCGCAAACGCCCTTACATATTCCATGTGAAAATCCACGCCTTTCGTTTTATACGTTTTCTTTGGGTTATTCTGTGCGGAATAACCCAAATTATGACGCGCAGAATAACTGTGCAACGTTAAAACAAAAGGAGAGTACAGCATGAAAAAAATCGCATTTTTTGATACAAAACCGTATGACCGCACGTGGTTCGACATTCTGGCAAAGCACTATGAAATCGCGTACTTTGAAGAAAAGCTGAACCGCCACACGGCGACGCTGACAGACGGCTTTGACGCCGTGTGCGCCTTTGTGAACGACCGTGTGGACGCGGCCGCCATTGACCGCATGCACCGCTGCGGCGTGCAGCTTTTGGCACTGCGCTGCGCGGGCTTCAGCAATGTGGATATGCAGGCAGCAGCGGGCAAGCTGCGCGTGGTACGCGTGCCCGCCTATTCCCCACACGCCGTTGCGGAGCACACCATGGGGCTTTTATTGACGTTAAATCGCCGTTTGCACCGCGCCTACATCCGCACGCGCGATTTCAACTTCAGTATTGTGGGTCTGACGGGCATAGACCTCTACAAAAAGACCGTCGGTATCATCGGCACGGGGCGCATCGGCCGCGCATTTGCGGAAATCTGCCGCGGCTTTGGCATGCGCGTTTTGGCGTATGACAAGTATCCTGCGCCGGACTTTGAGTACGTTTCGCTCGATACACTCCTGCGCGAAAGCGACGTCATCTCCCTGCACTGCCCGCTCAGTGAAGAATCCTACCACATGCTCGACCGCGAAGCGTTTGACAAAATGAAAAAAGGCGTGTTTTTATTAAACACCTCGCGCGGCGCGCTTATTGACAGCGAGGCGCTTTTGGACGCATTGAATAACGGCACCTTGCGCGGCGCGGGACTGGACGTTTACGAGGAGGAGGCGAAGTTTTTCTTTGAAGACCATTCCGACACCGCCGTACAGGACGACACTTTGGCGCTGCTCATCTCCCGCCCGAACGTCATCTTAACGGCGCACCAGGCGTTTTTGACCGAAGAGGCATTGTATAATATTGCGGAAGTGACGGTGCAGAATCTCGATGATTTCTTTGCCGGAAAGCCGCTTAAAAACGAAGTGTGTATCCGCTGTGCAGGAAATTGACCTGCCGCGAACGCACACTTTTCAACCGTTTTTTACTTTTCTGTGGAAATCAGGGCTTAATACTCCAAGCCGTACGGCCAATCGACCAAGCTGCCGATGTCGTAAATATGCGTATAGCCGTAGGATTCGAGCTTCATCGCCGCCATAAAGCTGCGGCGGCCGCTCTTGCAGTAAACAAGAATCGGCGTATCGAGCGTGGGGATCTTTTCCTCCGCGGTGTCTTCGTCAATGGTATCCACCGGGAAAAGCACGGCGTTTTCGGCGTGGCCCGTGATATATTCGTCTTCGTCGCGCACGTCCAAGATCACGCAGTTCGGCTCGGTATCGATGATATGCTTTGCTTCCTGAAACGAAACCTTTTTATATGATTCTTCCATGGCATTCCTCTCGTCTTCACTGAAAAGCCCCGGGGCAGGTGCTCCGGGGCTTTGTTACGGATAAACTTAACTTAGATCTGAACCTTCTTGATGATCTCCTTGAGGCACTCAGAGCTATGTACAAGCGCGGCATGCTCGCTCTCGGTCAGCGGCAGGTTGAGCTTATTCACAACACCCTTGTGGCCGACGGTGGTGAGCAGGCTCAGGCAGACATCGCTGATGCCGTATTCGCCGTTCAGCATGGTAGAAACCGTCATGTTGGTATCAATGCCGGAGAGGATGCACTTTACGATATGGCAGACGGAAATGGAAACCGCATAGAACGTTGCGCCCTTGCGCTTGATGACGTTGCCGCCGGACTTGCGCATGTAATCCTCAACGTCCGCATAGTTGAGCGGCGGAATCAACATGCCGTCGGTGTTTTCCATAGCCTTCTGGTATGCGTTTGCCGGGATGTTGGAGATGTTCGCAACGGACCACGGCACGAAGGAGCTGTCGCCGTGCTCGCCCAGAACGTAAGCGTGTACGTTCTGCTGGTTGATCTGGTAGTACTCGGAGAGACGTGCACGCAGACGGGCGGTATCGAGGATGGTACCGGAACCGAGGATGCGGGACTCCGGAATGCCGGAGCACTTGCAGAACGTATAGGTGAGGATATCAACCGGGTTGCTGACAAACAGATAGATTGCATCCGGTGCATACTTCGTGATGTTCGGCGTGATGCTCTTGATGATGTTGACGTTCGTCTGTGCGAGGTCCAGTCTGGTCTGGCCGGGCTTACGGGCAATGCCGGACGTGATGATAACGATGTCGGAATCCTTTGCATCTTCATAGCTGCCCGCGTAAACGGAACATGGCGTGCAGAACGGAACGCCCTGACGGATGTCCAGAGCCTCGCCCTTTGCCTTTTCCTCGTTGATATCGATCATGACAATCTCGGAAGCAATGCCCTGCACGGTGAGGGTGTAAGCGATCGTGGAGCCGACGCTGCCGCTGCCGATAATGGTAATTTTATTCATAGTTCAAACCATCCTTTTTTCAGTATAGTTGCAGAATTTTGGATTATCGTTTTGATTATAGTATATTCAGGGGAATAAATCAAGTAATTTTCGGCGTTTTGGGCGCATTCTGCGGGCTTTTGGGGATTTTGTCAAAGCTGTGTCAAGCCCGTGCGAAAAAGTGAACAACATGCACGGACACCGCAGTTGTATGGCAAAACGCGCATATCTTTGTGGCGCTTTTTATTTATTGTAGACCTTTTCCATGACGTAGGCAATGTTCGCGATGCCGCCGTCCTCGCGGTGGAACATGCCGTCAAACTTGCGGGCATAGAGAAATTTGCGCCCGAGGAACTCCGTTTCGAACCGGTCGTCGTCATCGCTTAAAATCTCCTCGCACAGTATCAGCGCTTCGTCTACGATGTACGCCGGAACAGCCTGCAGACCATGACCGCCGTAAAACTTGTCGATACCCTTAAGATATGTCGCAAGGTGGTCGAGGCTTTTCGCATACGTCTCAACCGTTGTGGAGCACGGCAAACCGAGCAGTGTGTTCGCGTTGCAGGCGTCGCCGGAATACAGCACGCGGCGGGCACGGTCCAGATAGACCATGGTTCCCGCGGTATGACCCGGCACGGCAATGGCCTCAATCTGCACGCCGCCGAGGTCGAACACGTCGCCGTCTTGAACAGGCAGCGTCTTCACTGCGCACGGCGGCACAACGTCTTCCTTTTTGGGCACAAACGCCCCCTCCGGCTTGCCGCCGCCCATCACAAATCCGTAGCGCTTGTCGATGTCGCCGTGCTCGTACAAAAGCGCAACGTCCGCCGGGTTCACATAGCATTCCCCGTACTCAAACGATGCGCCAGCGTGATCCACATGTCCGTGCGTCAGCACAAGCGTAACGGGCAAATCGGTACATTCGCGTACAAACGCTTTCAAACTGCCTACGCCTGTAAGGCCATCGATAAGCAGCGCTTTTTCACTGCCTTCGATCAAATAGCAAAGCTCGCCGCCCAGACCGCCGATCTGCGTAACATTGTCAAAAATCTTTCGGCTTGTAAAAAACTTGGACAAAATAAACGCCTCCTCTGTAAATTTGCGGCTCTGCCGCCTTTTTATAAAGCGGCTGCCGTCTGCGCCGCTTTCCTGCGTTTTTCGCTTTTATTATACGATATCGTTAAAAAAATGTCTATAAGGAAATCTCGGCTTACGGGGCTTTTGCATTGCATTTAAAGCAGATTTTCACTATTCGGATACAAATTGATACGCCTTCGTATCCGTTCAATTTTTATAGAACCGAAGCACTTTACTGCCCTTATAACGGCAAACCGCGCTTTTTATCTGCCGTTTTGCGAAAAAAGGCAAAAAAGCTCTTGCATTTTCGGGGGCTATGTGGTATGATTATGTCTGCGTTATTGGAGTTCAAGGCGAATCTATGCCCACCAATACGGTTCAGGCGGTTTCGCCGTACTATAATCCTACGATCGAGGAGGTGTCTACTGTGCCCAACATCAAATCCGCTAAGAAGCGCGTTAAGGTCGCTGCCGCAAAGACCCTGCAGAACAAGATGATCAACTCTCAGCTCAAGACAGAGATCAAGAAGGCTAACGTTGCTATCGAGTCCAATGCTGCTGACAAGGCTGAGGCTGTCAAGGTCGCTGTTAAGAGAATCGACCAGGCTGCTGCAAAGGGTATTCTGCACAAGAATACGGCTGCCAGAAAGAAGTCCGCTCTCGATAAGAAGCTGAACGCTGGCGCGTAATTTTCCCAACATCGCAATGCATTAGACGACTGCTTTCGGGCAGTCGTTTTGCATTTTACGGCACTTTTTAAAGAGAATATGTAAGGCGGAAGCAGGCTTTTCGGCCTGCTTCCGCCTTTTTTATTTTTGTGCGTTCTCCTATTCTAAACGTTCGTCATACGAACGCTTCAAGAAACCCCTTGATAGGGTTTCTTGCGGCGGAACAATCCACCGGATTATTCCGCCTATCTTCCTGATCTTTGGCTAGGCAAAAAGATTTCGTCGTCTGCGGACGACGACTCGGGGCGTTGCCCCAAGACCCCACAAGCTTTTGAAAAAGCTTGAGCAAAACTTTATTCGTTCGCTCACCGGCAGAACTTCCTTACCACAACGACTCAATAAATACCATGGCGTACAAAAAGATGCTGAACACGGTCGTTATCATGCCGATGGTAAGCCCGGCGACGGCAAGGCCTTTACCCCGCTGAAAGCTCTTCTTAATCTGTGAAAGCCCCAATGTAGAGAACACGATGCCGAGGATTGACAGCGGCGGGAACACACACATCAGCACAAGCGCGACGCACGAAAGCACAAAGCCCGCGACCGCGTAGCCGTTCATGCGGTTATTCATCGGCATCCCATACGGCCGGTAGGGCTGCACATACGGATTTTTCGGTTCTTCAAACTCCGAGTTCGGCGCAAGCTGTATTTTCGCTTCACTGCCGCAGTTTGGGCAGCAGCGCATTGTTTCCGGGTATACGGTGCCGCATTCATAGCATTGTACCATTTCTCCACCTCATTTTTGCTCTTTTCCCCAGTATATCGGGTTTTAGTGGCCTTGTCAATGCCCGTTTCTGTCCGCGGCGGACGGAAAAAAATGACAAATTTGCCCATGTGTAGAGGATTTTACGATTTTATGAAAAAAATCTTTAAATCTCTATTGACAATCATACGATTATATTGTATACTCTCATCATCACATAGAAGGAGATGAACAAAGTGGAGTGGACACTTCCCGGAACGGTGCTCTCCGTTGACGCAGACCGGCCGCAGGCGGCGGAGGAAGTTTTTTCTTCCCTGTTTTTAGCCGGCGGGCTGGTGCTTTCGCAGGTGACGCAGGTCACGGGGCTGGAGCCGTACATCATTCAAAACTGGGTGCGGCGCGGCTTTTTGGCACCGCCGAAGCAGCGCAAGTACACGCGCCGCCAGTTGAGCCGCATCTTGATGATCAACGCGCTGAAAGGCACGCTTTCCATCGAGCAGATCTGCAAGCTTTTAAGCTACATCAACGGTGTGCTGGACGATGAGGGCGACGACACCATCGACGATACGGAGCTGTACGGCGCATTCGTGCTGGTGGCGGGCAGCGTGCAGAAGCACGGCTTGACCTCGGAAAGCGAAATGAACCGTTTGATCGCGGACGGCCTTAAGGACTACAAAGAGTCAATTCCCGGCGCGAAGGAACGGATTGAACAGGCTTTGCGTATTATGATCACCGCGTGGCGCGCCGCGCAGCTGCAAACCAAAGCGCAGAGCATGATGAACGCGCTCTGCGTGAGCGCAGATTTTGAAAAAGGAGAAATATATGTTTGAGGAATTCAAGGGCACCGCGATTCCCATCCCAACGCCAAAAAAGCCGAGCGGAGACTTTTTAAAGAAGCTGCCGAAAATCGTGCTCATCGTCGTGATCGCCCTCGTACTGCTCGCCGCTGTGGCAAGCTCTTGGTACACCGTGAACGACAAGGAGCAGGCCGTTGTGACCACGTTCGGCAAGGTGACGGACATCACGGATGCCGGCTTCCACTTTAAGCTGCCGTTCGGCATTCAGAAAGTGGAAAAGGTCAACGTGAACGTCTACCAGAAGATCGAGCTCGGCTACCGCAGCGTCGGTTCCGCCGATAACTTTGACATCATCGAAAGCGAAACGAAAATGATCACCGGCGACTACAACATCGTCGACGTGGAGTTCTTCGTGGAGTACAAGGTCAGCGACCCTGAAAAGTACCTCTACGGCTCGTATGACCCGGAAACGATTCTGCGCAACCTGCTGCAAAGTCAGGTGCGCAACGTGGTCGGCTCCGAAGCCGTGGACGCTGTTTTGACGACCGGCAAGGAATCCATCCAGATGCGTGTCAAAGAGCTTGTATCCGAAATTTTGCAGGAATACGACATCGGTTTGACGCTTGTAGACGTGAAAATTCAGGACTCCGACCCACCGACCGATGAGGTTACGGAAGCGTTTAAGGCCGTGGAGACCGCAAAGCAGCAGGCTGAGACCGTGCGCAATGAAGCACGCGCCTACCAGAACGCACAGCTCCCGCAGGCGGAAGCCAAAGCCGACGAGCTGCTGCGTAACGCCGAATATTTGAAGCAGAAGCGCATCAACGAAGCAACGGAGCAGGTCGCGATGTTTGAAGCCATGTACAAGGAGTACAGCCAGAATCCGGGCATCACGCGCTCCAGAATGTACTATGAAGCCATTTCCGAAGCCCTGCCGGACGTGAAGGTGTATATCGATACCTCCGGCGAAAACGGCGTGCAGAAGGTGCTGCCGCTTGAAAGCTTCACACAGGGCGATGTGACTACGACCGCCCCCGAAAAAGGAGAAGAATAACCGATGAAAAAGAAAACCGTGATCCTCTTGGCCGTGCTTATACTGGCGGCTGTGTGCCTCTTTAATTCCATGTACACTGTGGAGGAAAACGAATACGGCTGCACCGTACGGCTCTCTAAAATCATCTCGACGACCGACGAGCCGGGCCTGCACTTTAAAGTGCCGTTTTTGGACAGCGTGAAGTCCTTCCCGAAAGCCACCATGCTGTATGACATTCCGCCAAGCGAGGTGCTGACCGCCGACAAGCAGAACATGACCGTGGACTGCTACGTGCTGTGGAGCGTCTCCGACCCGCTGAAATTTTACCAATCGCTCGGCAACACGAGCGTTGCCGAGGAACGCTTAAACGCGCTGACCTACAACGCCCTCAAAACCGTAATGGGCACGCTTTCGCAGTCGAACATCATCAACATGGACGACGGCGCAGCGCGAAACGACATTTACGAGGGCATTACCACAAGCGTCGATACGCTTGCCGCAAACTACGGCATCAAGGTCGAGGACGTGAAAATCAAGCGCTTTGACCTGCCGGAGGCAAACGAAAGCGCCGTTTATGCCCGCATGATCTCCGAACGCCAGCAGATTGCGGAAAAGTACACCGCAGACGGCAACTACGAAGCATCGCTTATCCGCAATGATGTCGATAAGCAGGTGAACATCATCGTCTCAAACGCGGAGGCCGAAGCCGCAAAATTGCAGGCCGAGGGCGAAGCCGAATACATGCGACTGCTCGGCAAAGCGTACAATACCGAGGATAAGCAGGAGTTCTACAAATTCACGCAGGCGCTTGAAGCCTTAAAGAGCACCTTAAACGGCGACGAGAAGACCATTATCTTAGGCAAGGATTCGGTCTTGGCACAGATTTTGACGAATCCGTAAAGCCTGATAGCCACCCCGGCAAAACCGGGGTGGCTATTCCCATATAAACGAGAACGGCACAGCCCGGGAGGAAGCCCAAGGCTGTGCCGTTCTCTATTCAAATCACATAGGAGTCTTATGATCTCAAATTATTCATCGAAGATGGAGACGATCTCGCCGTCCAAGATGCGGTTCATGTTCTTCACCGCGCAGAAGTTGCCGCACATGCTGCATGTGTCTTCCTTCTCCGGGCGAGAGGATTCGCGGTAGCGGCGCGCCTTTTTGGGGTCAATCGCGAGGTCAAACATCGCGTTCCAGTCGAGCTTCTTTCTGGCAACTGCCATTTCGTTGTCCCAATCCATCGCGTGCGGAACGCCCTTTGCGATGTCAGCCGCGTGCGCTGCAATGCGTGCCGCGATGATACCCTCCTTCACATCGTCCACGTCCGGCAGGCGCAGATGCTCTGCGGGCGTGACGTAACACAGGAACGATGCGCCGTTCATGGCTGCCACCGTGCCGCCGATGGCGGAGGTGATATGGTCATAGCCCGGGGCGATGTCCGTGACGATCGGGCCGAGCACATAGAACGGTGCGCCGTGGCACAGCGTTTTCTGAATCTCCATGCTCGCCGCAATCTGATTGAGCGGCATATGGCCGGGACCTTCGATCATGATCTGCACGTCTTTTTCCCACGCGCGCTTGGTCAGCTCGCCGAGCGTGATGAGTTCTTCAATCTGCGAAGCGTCGGTCGCGTCCTGCAGGCAGCCGGGGCGGCATGCATCGCCGAGACTGAGCGTCACGTCATATTCACGGCAAATGTCGAGAATTTCGTCAAAATACTGGAAGAACGGGTTCTCCTCGCCGGTCATTTCCATCCATGCAAAAATGATGGAGCCGCCGCGGGAAACGATGTTCATCAAACGGCGGTTGCGTTTAAACTTCTTCGCCGTCTCTTTATTGATGCCGCAGTGGATGGTCATGAAGTCTACGCCGTCCTCCGCATGCATGCGCACAATGTCAATCCACTCGCGCGCAGTGATTTTGCCGAGCGCCTTGTGGTAGTAAACGACCGCGTCATAGATCGGCACGGTGCCGATCATCGCCGGACACTCGTGCGTCAGCTTGCGGCGGAACTTCTGCGTATCGCCGAAGGAGCTGAGGTCCATAATGGCCTCCGCGCCCATTTCGACCGCATGATTCACCTTTTCAAGCTCCATGTTAAGGTCGGTGAGGTCACGGGACGTGCCGAGATTGACGTTGATCTTCGTCTTCAGCATGGAGCCGAGACCGTTCGGCTCTATGCATGTATGCACCTTATTGCACGGAATGATGACCTTGCCCTCCGCCATGAGCGCCATGAGTTTTTTCGGCTCCAAGTGCTCTTTTTCGGCAACTTTCGCCATTTCCGGCGTAAAAATACCCTTGCGGGCGGCATCCATTTGCGTTGTGTATTCCATTTTCTGTTCCTTTCCTAATGCGTGTTTCGGAACAAAAGAAAAGGGCATGTGATAATGACACATACCCGGATATTTCCGTTCCCTACGTTGGCATTATCCAAATCAGGTTTTTCGGGTCGAGGGTCACACCCTCCTCTCAGCCCGTATACGAGCACCCCGTTTATTATTTTTTGCGTTTTCCGCGTATTTACTCTACCACGCCAAGTGCGTTTTGTCAAGATTTTGCCTGTGTTCTCGGCTTAGTGTCCGCGCACGTTGATCTCTTTTTCGCTCAATTTCGAATAAATAAGCTGCTGTCCGGAATAAAGGCTGAAATAGCCCGAAAACAGGAAGCTTACAAGCGCCGCGATCATGCAGAACAGTGCGCTTTCGCCGCCGAAGAGCTCTACGCTGAGCAGAATTGTCGCAATGGGGCAGTTCGTCACGCCGCAGAACAGCGCCGCTATGCCGATGGCCGCACCGAACGCGGGACTCAGACCGACAAGCAGCGCCAGCGTACCGCCGAGCGTGGCACCGATGAACAGCGTGGGCACGATCTCGCCGCCCTTAAAGCCTGCGCCGATCGTGACGGAGGTAAAGATTATCTTGAGCAAGAATGCCTCGGGACGCACGACGCCCTCTTCAAAAATGCGCTCGATGACGTCCATACCGCCGCCGTTATACGCGCGCGTACCGACAAGCAATGTGAGCAAAATCACCACAATGCCGCCGACCGCCGCGCGGAGAAATTCGTTTTTAAAAAGCTTTTTGAAGAGCTTTGCGCCGCTGTGCATCGCCCAGCAGAACAGCATACTGGCAATCGCACACAAAATGGCGATGACGAGTACACGCCACATTGTGGAAATGTCAAATGCCGGGACATTTTCGACGAGAAAATGCTCCGGGGCAACGCCCATGACCAGCGCCAGTGCATAGGCAGACGCAGAGGACACGATACACGGGAACAGCGCCGAGGTGCAGAAGCGACCGACGCTGACGACCTCTATCGCGAAGACACATGCCGCCATCGGCGTGCCGAATACCGCCGCGAACACAGCGCTCATGCCGCACATGGTGAGAACGTGGCGGTCTTCCTCATTTAAACGGAACAGCTTGCCGAAGAACGTCGCCACGCTTCCGCCGATTTGGAGCGCCGCGCCCTCGCGGCCCGCGGAGCCGCCGAGCAGGTGTGTAATCGTTGTGCCGAGAAAAATGGCCGGCGCAAGCAAAATGGAAACACCTTTATTGCTGCGTACACCCTCGAACACCTCGTTCGTGCCCACGCCGGAAACGCGGCAAAGTTTATAAACGCCCACAATGGCCAAACCGCCGACGGGCAGCAAATATAAAAGCCATGGGTTAGCGCCGCGCATGGCCGTTGCCCACGCAACGGATTTTGCAAACAGCGCGCCGACGAAGCCGCCAAGCCCGCCGACAAGTAAGCCTAAAACGCCCCACCGCAAAAACGCCGCAATGTACGCCCACACGTTTTCCGCAAGCGAGCGAATTTTCTCTTTGTTCTCCATTGTTCTTTCCTCACTCAGTTCATGTCTTTATTGACAAATAAAGTTTTTGATTAACTTTTTTCAAAAAGTTGGTCAGATTCCAAAGGTGAAACCTTTGGTCGAGCTCCGCAGAGCTCGAAATCCTTTTGCCTACCAAAAATCAGGACGGAAGGACGGAACTTCCAGTGGACGTTCCGTCCGTGGGAGACCCAATTAGGGGGTCTCCCAAAAAGGCGAAGCCTTTTAGAATTTACTTTCTCACAAAATTTATTTTCTCACAAACAAAACGCCCAGCGTGTTCGGACCGCAGTGACTCGAGACCGTGCAGCCGGCATAGGTCTCCAACACCTCGTCAAAGCCGCCGCATTCCTTGATGATCGCTTTCACATTCTCCACGATCTCCGGCGCACAGCCCGAGTGCGTGATGAAAATGCGATTTCGTCTCAAATCGTCTCTGCCCTGCAAACGCTCGCGCACATACTGCGCAATGCAATTGTCGATCTTGCCGCGGTACTTTTTGCCCACGCCCATTTTGCCGTCCTTCACTTCAATGCACGGCTTTAGCTTCAATAAATTCGCGCCGAGCGCCGCCAAGGTGGAGCATCTGCCGCCCTTTTGCAGATAAAAAAGCGTATCGATGACGAAGCTCGCCTCTACTTTTTTCGCCGTTTCGCGCATGAGCGCGGCAATCTCTTTGGGGTCCTCGCCCTTTTCCGCACGCTCTGCGGCATCCAAAACGAGCAGCGCAATGCCCGTGGAAAGATTGCGGGAATCGACCACATACACGTTTTCAAACTCCGCCGCGGCGGTGCAGGCGTTCTGGTAACAGCTGGAAAAATCACTGCTGATATTGAAATGGATCACCGCGTCGTAATTTCCCCTGCATTTTTTGAAAAATGCCGTGTAATCGCCCACGTTCACGGCAGCCGTGCGGCACACGCCCTTGCCGGAGCGCACGTAGTCGAAGATCTCCTGCGACGTGATGTCCATGCCGTCGCGGCAATTCTGCCCGCCCTTTTCAATGTACAGCGGCGTAATGCCGATATTATACGTTTCGATGAGCTCCGGCGACAGGTCGCATGTGCTGTCCGCTGATATTTTAATCCTCATTGCAGAATTCTCCTCTCCGCTTTCGATTCGTTTTACGGTGTTTACGTTGTTTCAGTATACAACAGCCCGCGCTTTTTTTCAAGATTTCACACCGTTTCCGGCATGATTTTTCCGTCTCTTTCATAAATTTTAAGACATTCTTACATTGCGCAAAAACGCTTGCATCTAAAGAAACTTTTCGCTACAATAAAATCACAAAACAAAGATGAGAGGAGACCGTATATGCAAGGTCAAAATTACAATCCCTACACCGGCGCACCGCTTTCCGGCATAGATCCGCCCGCCGGTTATCCGCAAAAAAGCCGTATCGCAGCCGGACTGTTCGGCATGCTGATGGGCACATTCGGCGTGCACAATTTTTACCTTGGCAATACACAGCGCGGACTGATCCAGATTTTGGTCGCTACGCTCGGTGCACTTCTCACCTGCGGTCTTTCCACCGTTGCCGTGTGGATCTGGGGCCTTGTTGAGGGCGTGCAGATCTTAGAAGGCAAGATTAAAATGGATGCAAACGGCATCAAGCTGAAGGACTGAGAAAGGAGATCTTTATGACAGATGAAAAAAACACCCGGAACGCCACCCCGGAGACTGCAAAGCCGGAGCCGACCTTAACGAATCCCGTAGAGCAGAGCTTTGCCGAAGCCGAGCGCCTTGCGGAGCAGGCAGAAGCCGCCGTAAAGAACGAACCGTGCTGCGATATGCCGAAAGCCGAAGAAGCTGCCCCGGAAGCACCGAAAACGGAGATGCCAACGCCGCCGCAGTATCAGCCGCCGCAGTACACCTACGCGGCCTACACCGCACAGCCGCAGCAGCCCACCCCGCAGGAGGGCGCGGGCGACTACCGCCCCCCGCGCTACACGGAGCAGTACCAGGCGAACGCCAATAATGCAAATTATAACAACCCGCAGCAAACCTACTACGCCCCGAACGGCCAGCCGCAGTATGGGCAGAACTACGCACAGCCGTATGACCCGCCGCAGGGCACCAAAAGCCGCATTGCAGCCGGTGTGCTCGCCATTTTATTAGGCGTATTCGGCGTGCACAACTTCTACATCGGCAAAACGGGCCTTGGCATTGCACAGCTTGCCATCACCGTTTGCAGCTGCGGCACGCTTGCCATTGTCTCCGAAATTTGGGGCATCATAGAAGGCGTGCGCCTTTTGCAGGGCACAATCTACACGGACGGTCACGGCATGAAGTTTGTTGACTGAGTTTGATTATACCATTGACTAAAATTCCAAAACAGCAAAACCCGATGCAGCCGAATCCAGACTGCACCGGGTTTTCTCTGTTCTGTTATGACGATATAAACGCGTTTCTTATTTGACCGGCAGCCAGACACGCATCTGGTTTTCGCCGCGGTTTGCCCATGTGTAATACGGGATAAGGCGGATTGTCTTTTCCACAAATTTCGGAGCCTTTGTGGAATACAACGTGTCGATGTCTTGCTGTGCGCAGCCTGCGATCTCTACGGGCACAATGCCGCCGAGCGTTTCGGGCTCGAAATCGAGCGCCTTCGGCTCTGCACCGGCTTTGACATACAGCGGCAGCACCTTGCCGTTATCGACTTCCTCTGCGCAGTAGACGAGCGCGCCGCGCTGTACACACACCTTGCCGCTGTCCGCCGCGATCTTTGCGGAGGCGTACACAACGTGCGGGGTCATATCCATGGTGAGCGCAAGCGTATCGCCGTCTTTCCATGCACGGGTGATGTAAGCGTAACCGTCCTTTGTTACGGCGTTAAGGTCAACCGCTTCGCCGTTTACGGTCAGCAAGCTCTTTTCGCTCCATGCCGGAATGCGGATAGCGACCGTCGTTTCCGCTTCGCCCTTAATCGTATACTTTGCCGTGCCGCCGTGCGGGAAATCGGTCTCGCAGGTGAGCGTGATGCCCTTTTCGGTCTTCACCGTGCCGCCTGCATAGAGGTCAATGAAGAACGTGTCTTCATTTTCGCTGTACGCATAGGAGCCGAAGGAAGACACCATGCGCGCCACGTTCGGCGGGCAGCATGCGCAGGCATACCACTGCGGGCGGGTGGGCAGCACTGCGCGGTGCGTGACGGCCTTGCCGGAAATGCCCGGTACGACCTCGAGCGGGTTCACATAGAAAAAGCGCTTGCCGTCAAGCTGCATGCCGGCGAGCACGGTGTTGTGGAACGCGCGCTCCATCACATCGGCATATTCGCCGCGGTGCTCGTTTTCAAGCATCTTCTTCGCGAAGAACATCAGACCGATGGAGGCGCAGGTCTCGGCGTACACGGTATCGTTCGGCAGGTCGTAATCGACCGTAAAGGCTTCACCCATAAACGTGGAGCCGATGCCGCCCGTAATGTACATGCGGCGCTTTGTGATGCTCTCCCACAAATTGCGGCAGGCAGCAAGCAGTGTCTCGTCCTGTGTTTCCTTTGCAACGTCTGCCATGCCGGTGTAAAGGTACACGGCACGCACGGCGTGGCCCACGGCGTCCTTCTGCTCACGCACGGGCAGGGTGCTCTGGGTGTAGTCGGTATTCAGCTCCGCCGTGCCGTTCCAAACGTTCCAGCCGCGGTTCTTTTCTTCTTCCACGAAGTAGTTCGGGGACTGACCGCGCACGTCTACAAAGTGCTTTGCAAGCTCCTTATACTTTTCGTTGCCCGTGGCGCGCCACAGACGCATCAGTGCGAGCTCCACCTCCGGATGGCCCGGGCAAGCGCGCGTGTTTTTCTTCATGAACTGCTCGTAGATGCAGTCTGCATTCTTCGACATGATGTCGAGCAGCTCGCGCTTGCCGGTAACCTCATAATACGCCACGGCGGCCTCCATCATGTGACCTGCACAGTAAAGCTCATGTGCCTCGCGGATGTTCGTCCACGTTTTGTCGGGACACTTCACGGTGAAGTAGGAATCGACATAGCCGTCTTCGTGCTGGGAAGCGCCGTAGAGCCGAACGGTCTCGTCCACGGCCTTTTCAAGCTCCGGGTCTTCGCCCGCTGCAAGCGCATACGCCGCCGCTTCGATCCACTTTGCGACATCGCTGTCTTGGAACACCATGCCGTAGAATTCGTCCGGCTTTACGTCCTTGCCCCTCAGCTTTTCAGCCGCAAGGCGGATATTTTCAATGGCGTGGCTCTTTTCGATATCCGGGATGGCGTCGTTCAGGATCTTGTACTGATACGGCAGCACCTCCTCGCGCACGAGCTTCTGCACTTTGCCGATGAAACCGTTATCGGCGGAAAAGGATTTTACGGGGATACGTTCGCTTTTCATCTTTATAACCCTCCATCATGAGTCTCAAGTTGTCCGTACATCTTTTATAGCACATTCAACCGGAGAATGCAACTGTTTTCGAAAAACTTTTATTTTGATACGGAAAGTTCATGAAAAACGGTTGCAATTTTCACGCGTTGCAGGTAAAATCAAACTATAAAATTTTTTCCGAGAAAATCGAACCGAAAAGGATGCGTGCCGCATGGCCATAAAGATAAAAGGGAAACTTCCGCTTAAAATTTGCAGCGTGCTGTTCGTTTTGTACGGTGCAGCGTCGCTTGTGGCGCTTCTGCTGTGCCTCATCGACCGAAAATACGTGGAGGAATACGACCTTTCCGCTTACTTTAATTCCTCTATGCCGGTGCTGTCCGTTGCGGGCGCGATGCTTGTGCCCGTTCTGCTGCTCATTGCGGGGCTGATGGGCCACGCCCGTGCAGACCGCCCGAACAGCATGAAGCCGTGCTTTTTTCTGGGTCTTGCTACCGGCGCCATCATTCTTTTCAATGTTTTGTATGAGATCTTCACCGGAAACGCGCCGAATATGCCGGAAATCTGCACCTATGTTCTCGACCTCGTTCTCCCCGTTCTCTACACGTTCTGCGCATGGCTGAACTGGAGGCACAAAGGAGACGACACGCCGAAAACCGCAGATGCCGACCCCGCACCCGCTTCCAAGTCCTGATCGTTCCCTTTAGATAAAAAACTCAAGCACGCAGAACTTTCGAGTCTGCGTGCTTTTCTTTTGATTTGTTCGGTTTTTGAAAGGCGGTTTGTGACCGCCTTTTAGGAAACCCATGCAACTGGGTTTCCTACGGATTGAACGTCCCCCGGACATTCAATCCTACTTTCCTAGTTTTTTGTTAGGCAAAAAGATTTCGCTTTCTGCGGAAAGCGACGTAGGGCTCTGCCCTACGCACCCGCAAGTTTTCTGAAGAAAACTTGACTAAAGACTTTAAACCGCCGTTGCCTCGGGCTCGTCAGTTCATCAGCGCTTTATAGATTTCGCCTTTCTTAAATCCGGAGAGCTTTGCGGCCTCTTTAGCGGCGTCGCTGGCGGAGCTGCCGTTTTCCATCGCCTTTTTTGCGGCTTCTACGGCGTCCTCTAACGTCATTTCTTTCTGTTCTTCCGCCTTCGCACCCTCAATGACGAGCACGAATTCGCCCTTTGGGGCGTTCTGCTCGTAGTATTCGGCAGCTTTATATAATGTTGTGCGCACGCACTCCTCGTGGATTTTCGTAATTTCTCTGACGAGCGCGATGCGTCTGTCGCCGAACACCTCCGCCATATCCTTTAACGTATACGGCAGCTTATGCGGCGCTTCGTAGAACACCATGGTGCGCACTTCGTTTTTGACGGACTCCAAGTGGTCCTTACGGCTCTTTTTATTGACGCTCAAAAAGCCCTCAAACGTAAATCTGCCCGTCGGCAGTCCCGATACCGCCAGCGCGGAAATGACGGCGCTCGGGCCCGGCACAACAAGCACCGGCACGTCGTGCTCGGCGCACAGCGCCACAAGATCTTCGCCCGGGTCGGAGATGGCCGGCATGCCGGCGTCGGAGACGATGGCGCATGTTTCGCCCGCCAAAATGCGGTCTACAATGCGCCCGCCCTTTTCGGCCTTGTTGTGCTCATAATAGCTTACAAGCGGCTTTTTAATACCGAAGTGGTTTAAAAGCTTCATCGTGACGCGCGTGTCCTCCGCTGCGATGAAATCCACCGCCGCCAAGGTCTCCGCCGCGCGGGGCGAAAAATCCGACAAATTTCCGATGGGCGTGCCCACCACATACAATGCACCGCGAAGCAGTTTATTTTCTTCCATCTGCGCGTCCTCCCTCGTGACCGAATTTGTAATTCCCGTAAATTTCCAGCATTTCGGCGGAAAACCCGCCGTTTTCGTCTTCTATAATAAGTGTCGGCAGTACGGAAAGCCCCGGTTTGCCGCCGCGCCGCACTTCCAGTAAAAACAGAGACGGCGCGGTGTTTATCCTTTGCTGTACGAGCCGCAGCCTTTTCGGCTCTAAGCCGTAGCTTCTAAAAACATTCATTGCGTCCGCAAGGCGCTCCGGGCGCTGACATAGGCAAAACCGGCCGCCGAAGCGCAGCACGTCTCTGCCTGCTTTCGCGACATCTTCAAGCGTGCAGGTGCACTCGTGCCGCGCGTTTTCCATGCGTTCGTCCGGGTTGCGCAGCCCCGCGCCCACGGCCTTATACGGCGGGTTACACGCCGCAAGATCTAACGTTGGGTGCGGAATGATTTTTTTGATCTCCCGTATATCCCCCCGAATGACCTCGATATTTTCTTCATACCCGTTTTCCGAAACGGAGCGCAAGGCCTGCGAAAACGCCTGCTCGCCGAGTTCCACCGCCGTGATGTGCCGCGGGGTGTAATTTGCCTGCCATAGAAGTGAAATGGTGCCGCAGCCCGTGCCGAGGTCAATGCAGCGCTCTTTGTGTTTCGGCGCGGCAAAATGCGCCAGCAAAATGGTGTCCGTATTAAACGTGTGCTCGCGGCTGACGAGTACACGGCAGGCAGGCGCAAGCGGCTCCCAGTGCAGATTTTCCACAGGTTTTCTCCTTTCGGTTGAATTTAGCTTCCGATAAACACGGTCAAAAGTCTTTGATTAAACTTTCTTCGAGAAAGTTTACGAATTCCAAAGGCGCTGCCGCCCTTTTAACAGCAAAAGAAAAAGGACTGCCGCTTGGGCAGCCCTCTCTTTTACGCAATGTCAGCGATTATGCCTGCTCCGGAGCGGAAACCGGGCAAGTGTCAGCGCAAGCGCCGCACTCGATGCAGGTATCAGCGTCGATCTCGTACTTGCCGTCACCCTCGGAGATTGCGGAAACAGGACATGCGTCTGCGCAAGCGCCGCAAGCGATGCAAGCGTCTGTAATTTTATATGCCATTTTAGGACACCTCCATGTATTTGATACCTACATTCTAACACAAATCCATGAAAATGCAAGCGAAAATTGCTTTTTTACAGATACGTAACAAAAGCCCGCCAAAATACAGGTGCTTTTAGTTCTCCAGCTTCTTGAATTCCTCAATTTCCTTCTTATTCAGCTTGATCTGCCCGTCTTTCAGCACGCGTACGTCTTTCACTTTGTAGACGCTCGGCGCGGCGTCCGGACTCTTATCGAGCCGCACGGTCAGTTTTCCGGTAAGCAGGTTCTGGTCGATAACAACGCCCTTGCCGTCCGGCGTGGAAACCACAGCGTTCACCTTCGGCGTGGTGCGCAGCAGGTCAAGGTATGCCTCCTGCTCATATTTCAGGCAGCACATCAGTCTGCCGCATGTGCCGGAGATTTTCACAGGGTTCAGAGAAAGCCCCTGCTCCTTCGCCATTTTGATGGAGACCGGCTGAAAGCCGCCGAGGAACGAGCCGCAGCAGAACGGTCTGCCGCAGATGCCGAGGCCGCCGATCATCTTCGCTTCGTCGCGCACGCCGATCTGACGCAGCTCAATGCGCGTGCGGAACATGCCCGCAAGGTCTTTTACCAGCTCGCGGAAGTCCACGCGGCCGTCCGCCGTGAAGTAAAAGAGGATTTTACTGTTGTCAAACGTGTACTCCACGTCGACAAGCTTCATTTCGAGTCCGCGCTCCGCAATTTTCTTTTCGCACTGCGTGAACGCATTTTTTGCTTTCAGTTCATTTTCCGCCACGCGGCGCAGGTCGTCTTTTGTTGCCTTGCGAATCACTTTTTTGAGCGGCTGCACAATGGAATCATCCGCAACATCGCGGTTGGCCATCGCCACTTCGCCGCACTCTACGCCGCGCGCCGTTTCTACAACGACGTGGTCGTCGGCGGAGAGCTTCTCGCTGTTCGGGTCAAAGTAATACACCTTGCCCATGTTCTTAAAACGAACACCGATTACTTCTGCCATATTTATATCCACAGCCCGTAAAGGGCTTCCTTTCTTTCCGGGAAAATCCGTATTGTTATTTTGACAACACGGACGATTTTTATTTCAAAACAGGCTTTATTTGCCCGCAGTTTCTTTTATTTCGGCGCACAGCGCCGTTACAAGCAGCGCCATGTTCGCGTTTCGCCGCCAGTATTCCGTGTATTTTGCCGTCATTTCGCACAGCGCCATCAGCGCTTTTAAAGACAGCTTGCGTCTTAATTTGTCGCAGACCTCGCGCGCGGGCACCTGCACATTTACATTGTTTTTCAGCAGACATGCATCGCGCAGCAAAAGCTGCAAGCGTTCCATACTTTCCGGGAATAAGGGCTTGTCTTTGATGAGCGGCGCGGTCGCCGCCAAAAGGTCATGCTCCGTGCCGGAAACGAGCGCGTTTGCAATGTCTTCCGCCATTTGCTCCGCTTTTGCGGCGCGGCCGTTTTCGCCGTCCGAAAGCATTCTGCCGATGTTGCCGCGGTGCAGAGATGCAAGCTTTTCAGCTTCCTCCATGGGCATGCCGGTCTTGTTCTGCACGTAAACCGCCGCTTCGCTTTCCTCCGGCGGGCGCACGGTGAAAACCTGTGCACGCGAGCGGATTGTCGGCAGCAAAGCGTCCGCAGAAAGCACCGCAAAGATGAAAAGCGCGCCTGTCGGCGGCTCTTCAATGACCTTCAAAAGCTTATTCTGGGTGATCTCCGGCATGGGATTTTCCGCAAAAATGCAGTAGACGTTGATATCCGCTTCCTCCGGCTTTTTGTATGCGTCGCGGATGACTTCATCGACGGATGCGACCGAAATCGTGTTCGATTTGCCGCTGCCCGTAACGATGCGGATATCCGGGTGCGAGCCTGCTTTTGCGCGAATACACGCCGGGCATACGCCGCAGGGCGCTAAATCGCGGTCTTCGCATGTGCAGACCGCCGCGCGGGCCAAGATTTGCGCCAATGTGCGTTTGCCAAGCCCCGCTTCACCCTGTAAAAGAAGAGTATGCGGCAGCCTGCGGCGCGAAAACGCCGCCGAAAGCGCCGTTTTCAGAGCCGCATTCCCCGCAAAACCTTCAAACTGCATTAAACCTTCTCAAAACGGTCTACGTTCAGCACGAAAATGGTAGAGCCGCCCACGGTGACTTCCACCGGGAAAGAGGAGTACATGCCCACATCCATGGTGGAGGTACTGGGCACAACCTGCGTTCTGCGGCGGGAATGCTTCGCGATGATACCGATGACTTCATCGACCTTTTCGTCTTCCACACCAGAGATGAAGGTGGTGTTGCCGGCCATCAGGAAGCCGCCGGTGGTAGCGAGCTTTGTGACGGAGAAGCCGCCTCTTGTCAGTGCGGAAGAGACCGCACCGCTGTCATCGTTGCTGACAATCGCAAGGATCAATTTCATAATATTTCCTCCTTATCGCGTTTTTTTTGAAACGCATATTCGTTGTTTTTTTTTGGAGATCAGCAAAGACAGGCTAAACGAACCGTTAAAAGTCCCTCTATCCATCGCTTTTCTCTCTATTTGTATTTTAACATCTTGCCGAAGAAAAATCTATACCTTTTTTGGCTTTTGGGCAATTTGTTTTGCAAAAACCTGCGGCGTTAAAATCAAAAGCGCCGGGACGTTCAAAAGCGCCATAAGGCCGTTAAACGCATCACATACATTTAAAACGCCGAGAAACGGCGACATGCACCCCAAAAAGCAGGAAAGCGCCGAAAACGCCATGTATATTCTCTTTTCCGCCGCGCCTTTTTTCGGCAATAAATACAGTAGCGCGTCCATACCGTAGCAGCTCCACGCCAAAACCGATGCAAACGCGAAAAGCGCCACGCATACGCCGGCAGAAAGCTCGCCGAACCGCCCCAAAACGAGCGAAAACACCGAAAGCGCCGCTTCCGGGGAAAAATCACGCACGGGTGACACCAGCATGCACAGCGCCGTAATTGTGCACAGTAAGATCGTGTCGATAAACACCTGCAAAGCGCCAAGTGTACCGATCTGCTCCGGGGTCTTATTTTCCGTGCGGAACGTCGCGAATGTACCGCTGCCAAGGCCCGCTTCGTTTGTGAACACCCCGCGTGAAATGCCCTCACGCACGGCTAAAATCATGCCGCATACGCCGCCCGCACCGGCTTTCAGCGAAAACGCACCTTTCAGCATATTCCGTACCGCGCCGGGGATATGGCTTCCGCGCAGAAGGAGCACCGCGGCGCACAACACCAAAAACAGCCCCGCCATGAACGGCACAAGCTTTTCCGTGACGCGCACGGCTTTCGGCAGGCCGCCGCGCACGCAAAGGAGCAAAAGCCCCGCAAATACAACGCCCGCAAGCACGCGCGGCACACCCATGGGCACCAGCACCGACGATGCCGCGCCGGTCTGCGCCATGGTGCCCATGCCGAGCGCCGAAAGCACACAGCCTGCGGCATAAATTTTTGCGCCGTGCCGCCCGAACGCCTTCTGCACATAGCCGATCGCACCGGGGGCGTTTTTCGTGCCGAATTTTGCCGCCAAAACGCCCTCGGCATATACGGTCATCATGCCGAAAAACGCCGCAATCCACATCCAGACGACCGCGCCCGCGCCGCCGACCAGGATCGCCGCCGCAACACCCAAAATATTCCCCGTGCCGAGCGAGCCGGCAAGCGACGCCGTCAATGACTGAAATGCGGAAAATCCCCCGCAGCGCTGCGCGCCGCACAATGCCCCGCGCGTCATGCCCGGCAGCTTTGTCACCTGCATGAACCGCCCGCGCAGCGTGAACCACACGCCCGCAAGCAAAATCAAAAGCAGCACGTGCGGCCCCCACAAAACCGTTGTCAAAACACGGACAAACGCCGAGAAGCGCTCGTTCACAGCGCGCAGTTCATCTCAAGGTACGCACACACTGCGCGGGTAAGCGCTTCGGCAATCACGGTGATATTATTTTTAATCCACGCTTCGTCCTCGGCGTTGTCGTGGTACGCGATCTCTACGAGGACCGCCGGTGCGCTCGTTTTCGTAATCTCCGCAAGGCGTGTCGTCGCCACTGTGCTCACAAGGTCGGGGTCGGGGTAAATTTTCCGCAGCTCATCGGCAATAAGCTCCGCCGCGCGCTTGCCGGAAGCGCTGTACGGATAATAGTACACATCCGGCCCGCGCAGCTTTCCCGCCAAATTTGACGGCCCGGCGTTCGAGTGCAGCGCCAAATGCAAATCGTAATTCCCGGCGTTCGATTCGCGTATCGCCTGCCCAAGAGACGTGTTCGGCGTGTTGCGCACAACGTTGATGCCGTTTTGCTCCAGCATGGGCACCATGTCGTCCGCGATGCGGTTCATCCAGTACTGCTCATCACCCTCTGTCAAATACTTATTGTACGGCTGAATGGACGGGCTTAAATAGATTGTCGGCATAAGAACCCTCCTACATCATGCTTTCAAAATGTGTTCAAAAAACGACTCGCTGTTCACACCCGAGGGACGCAGGTAGCGGCCGAGGTAATATAAGCTTTCCGGGGCACGCGTAACGGTGCTGACACGCTCCTCACACGAAAGCGTGACCTTAAACCCGAGGTTTTTGATGATCTCCGGCTCTCCCTCACTCACTGCGCCGAACGGATACGCAAACAGAACGGGCTTACTTTGCAGGTTTTCTTCTGCTTTCTGCTGAAAAAGCGTCAGATCTTCGGTGAGAAGCTTCGTGTAATCTTCCAGAGATTCCCCGGAAAGCTGCTTTGTGCCGAGCCGCGCACCGTCCGAGCTGTGCAAGTCATACGTGTGGTTCGCAATTTCCACCACGCCGGAAGACTGCATTTCGCGCAGCATATCCCATGTGCAGTGCGCATAGTACGGGCTTTTGTCCGGCGTTTCGGTGTAGAGGTCGGCGTATTTTCCGATGGGAGAAAGCACAAATTTCATGCCGTACCGCTTTGCGGCGGGGTAAGCGTATAAATAGTTATTGTAATACCCGTCGTCAAACGTCAGCAAAATCGGTTTTTCAGGCAGCGCGGCGCCGTTTTCCGTGTAGTTTATGAGGTCTTCGGATAAAATTGCCGTGTAGCCGTTTTCCGAAAGCCACTTAAAATCGCTTTCGAGCTCCTCCGGCGAAATGACATATTTGCCAAGGCGCGAAGCGTCGTCCATGACGGCGTGATACATGATGACCGGCACGCGCACGCCGGGGTCCTCCGCCATGACCGTTAAAACCGCGCCGAGCGCCCCGATGGCGCCGAGCGTCAGCACTGCGGCCGCCGTTCTGCGCAGCCATGCGGGCAAAAAGCGATAAAACGCACCGACTCTCGGCACACGATGCGAATGCAAGCTCAAAACGCCGTACATACACCTTCCCTCCTTTGTGCCATATATACGCGCCAAAAGGGGGTTATATGCAAAAGCCGCGCTCTGCACAGAGGATAACATCCATGCAGAGCGCGGTTTTTCAAAGTTTATAAAGCTTTATAAAGCCCTGTATTTTATTTTTCGGCTTTGACCAGAAGCATCATCGGGCGGCGCAACTCGTCTTCCATGCCGGGGACATCCATCATGCCTTCGGGCGGCACGGCTTCCTCTACGGCTTTAAGCGTAAAGCCGCTGTTCAGCACGCCCATTAAAATCTGCTGCAGCGTGTGATGCTGTTTTTTTACGATGCAGCCGAGGAAATTTGTGACCCGCTCGCCCGGCATGAAATACTGATCGATCGGCCAGTAAAGTATTTTTCCGTCTTCGCTGTAAATCCAATCCTGATCGACACCTGCCGTAAATGACGGATGCTCGATATTAAAAAGCAGCGTGCCGCCCGGCTTTAAGGTTTTATAAATCTTCCTGAAAACGGTGTCCAGATCCGCAATATAATGCAGGGCAAGGTTTGAAACCACGCAGTCCCATGTGTTTTCGGGGTATTCATAGTCTTCGATGCCGCAAAGACGATATGTGACGGCTGCGCTTCTCGTGCGCCATGCGGCTGACTCCAGCATTTTCTCGCTCAGGTCAATGCCCAGCACCGCTTTGGCACCCTGCTCAGCGGCATAACGGCAGTGCCAGCCATAACCGCAGCCGAGATCCAGAACGGTTTTGCCCTCGAGCGCCGGGAACAGCGGCCGCAGCTGATGCCACTCTCCGGCGGCCTCCAGGCCGTCTACGCTGCGCGCCATTTTTGCGTATTCCTCAAAGAATGTTTCGTTGTCAAATTCGCTTTCCTTTTTGTGTTTCTCCATTTTGCACACTCCGTTTCCCCACCGGTCTTTTGGATAATTATAACACGGTTTTTCATGCGGCGCAAGATTGGCGCTCTGCAAAAGCCGAGCAGCCGCCCTGTCCGGAAAACCGGGCAAAGAACGGCTGCTCGCTTGGCTTTTCTATTTTCAAATCACGGGGAACTCTGTGGCTTCTTCCGAAGTGTCGTCGGCTTTTTCGGTGGCTGCCGCTTCGGTCTCTTTTTCTTCTTCCGCAGCAGGATTTTCAACGGATTTTTCCGTTTCTGTGGAAACTTTAGACTCTGCTTCCGTCTCTTCTTCGTAAACCGGCTCTTCCGCCTTCGGCAGGTGCAACGAGAAGAAAGCATATAGGTCTTCGTAGACCTGCGCACTGTTCATCTCGGTGATGAGCGCGTGGCGGATGCGCGGGTAAAGCGTCAGCTTCACGTCGTGCCCGGTCTTATTCAATTTATCAAACACACGGCGCACACCCTTGCCCATATCGCCCACGGGATCGTTTTCGCCGGAGATGAGCAAAATCGGCAGGTCTTTCGGCACACGACGGTACCACTGGTCGGTGTTGATGGCGTACAAAAGCGTGCCGAGGTCGATATACCCCTGCACCGTGAGCGGGAAGCCGCACAGCGGGTCGTTTACAAAGCGATCCACTTCCTCTTCCTTACTCGTCACCCAGTCGTAATTTGTGCGGTTGGGCTTGAATTTCTTGTTGTACGGGCCCGTGGCGATCTTCTCAAGCGACGGAATTTTCGCCCATGCGCCCTTTGTCTTTTTCAGCATGTTGAGGTACGCGCGCTCGGCTTTCCACATGGCAGTCGAAATACCCGCGCTGGTACCCATGAATACCACCGCCGTGAGGGAGTTACCGTAGGCGGCCGCAAATTCGCGTGCAATGAACGAACCCATGCTGTGTCCCATGAGAAAATACGGCAGCTCGGGATATTTTTCGCGCATGATGCTCTGCAAATTGCGCTGATCCTCGACGACATTATAGAGGCCGCCCTTTTCGCCGAAATGCCCGTAGAGCGCGCCGGAGGTCACGCTGCGGCCATGGCCGAGGTGATCGTTGATGACAACGACAAAGCCGCGCTGCGCCATGTATTCGCAAAACGGTTTATACAACGCGCTGTGCTCCGCCATGCCGTGCGAAATCTGCAAAACAGCCTTCGGTTCGCCGTCCGGCTCATACAGGCGGGTGAAAATTTTGTTATGTGCCGTGCTGGAATCAAATGTAAATTCGGATACCTTCATGTCGCTTAATCCTTTCGGTTTGTGATTTATAGAAAAGCCAATTATCAAATAACTACCGTAAACACGCTCAGCGTATGCAGCACGCTGCCGGCTAAGACAAACAGGTGCCACACGGCGTGCATATACGGCACTTTTTTGCCGAGACCGTACAGCACCGCGCCTACGGTGTACGCCACGCCGCCCGCGATGAGACAGTTTAATCCCACACCCGGCATTTTTGCCGCGACCGTATTAAATGCCAGTACGACGACCCAGCCCATCATCAGGTAGCAGATCATCGAAACGACCTTGAATTTTTCCATATTGACGGCGTTTAAAACAATGCCCAGCACCGCCGCAGCCCACACGGCCGCGAACATGACGATGCCCTGCCTGCCCTCGATGCAGCACAACGTGATGGGCGTATAGGTGCCTGCGATGAGCAGATAGATTGTGCAGTGGTCGAGCACGCGAAATACCTTTTTCGCGCGGTTCACATTCAATGCGTGATAGAGGGTGGAGACCGTGTAGAGCAAAACCATTGTGCCGCCGAAAATGCTGACACTGACGACGTTCACAAGACTCTTTTCGCAGAACCACAATAACATAATGAGCGCCGCCGCACCGAACAGCGCGCCCACACCGTGCGACACAGCGGAGAAGATCTCTTCCCCAAGCGAATACAGCGGCAAAGACAGCCGCATCCTGTCTTCCTTATGCCAAACCTTTCTTGCACCGTAACCGACGTATGCCGTCTGCATATCCATACGTTTCACCCTTTCTCCGGGAACCTGCCCCGATTCTTTATTTTAAAACTGTTTTTTATTTTTCTTTTATATGGTTTTCAATACCAGATATATTCATATTATAATCTGCATGTTTCAAAATAGCAAGGGGGAATTTGTGAATTTTCTTCGCAGACGCCCCCAAAGCTGTAATTTTCAGTCTATTTAGTGCTAAAAAGTCTATTCGGCTCCATTGTTGCACGCCTGCCGCACACAAAACTTATATTTTCTAACAAATTTTTTGCTCAACACGATTGACTTTTTGTATCTGTGATGTTAAAGTTAAATCACCGTCATACTATCTATGGGTTCGGAAAGCCGTGTCTGTTTCCGGGCTCATACCGTAAAAACCTGTGTGTTCATGGCGTTCGGCAGCGGGACACAAACAAGCGGTTTTTGCGGCATACACGCTGTGAAGGGCTCGAAGCTTTGGCTTCGACCCGTTTTTCTGTGCCGACACTAAACACCCGGCACAGTGTGAGGTGCGCAAAAGGATGTCCATACCGTCGGGAAACCGCGCGGGCAAGAAGCAGCTTGAGGTGTGGCCGACTTCTCCTTTTTTGTTTAGACAAAATGCGCACCGGAAAGGCAACCGGTATATTGTGAAAAAGGAAAAACGCACGACCATTCTGCGGTTTTACTCCTTTACAAAGGGACTGCGCCACAATTTTGTGCTGGCGCTGCTCACCATGGCGATCTCGGTCTTCGCCGGGTACATGACACCGCAGATCATCCGCGTGACGGTAGACTCCGTCATCAACGACTCCCCGTTCAACCTCCCCTCGTTTTTGGCAACACAGATCGAAAACATGGGCGGACGGGACTTCTTACGTCAAAATCTCATTTTATGCGCCTTAGCGTCGCTTTTGTTCGCGGTGCTCGCGGGCATTTCCACGTACCTTTCGCGCATGAATATGGCAAAGGGCTGCGAGGGCACCGTGACGAAGATTCGCAACACGCTGTTTTCGCACATTCAGCGCCTGCCCTACGCATGGCACAACAAAAACCAGACCGGCGACATCATCCAGCGATGCACGCAGGATGTCGACCTCATCCATAACTTTATCAATGACCAGATGATGGAGCTTGTGCGCGTGGTGTTTCTCATCGTCGTCTCACTCGCCCTGATGTTCTCCATGAACGCAAAGCTCGCGCTTATCGCCTTTATTTTTATCCCGATCGTCGTGGGGTATTCCATGATCTTCTTCGTCATCGTGGGCGACCGCTTCCGCATTGCGGATGAAGCCGAAGGCAAGCTGACCGCCATGGTGCAGGAAAACCTGACCGGCGTGCGCGTGGTGCGCGCGTTCGGCCGCGAGCGTTTTGAAAAAGATAAATTCAATAAGCAGAATGACCTCTTTTCCGACCTCTGGGTGCGCCTCGGCCACGTGATGGGCGTCAACTGGGGCATCGGCGACCTGCTTTCCGGCATTCAGGTGTTGACGATCATCGCCGCCGGCATCGTGTTCGTCGTGGACGGCGCCATCACGGAGGGCGAGTACCTCGCGTTCGTCGCGTACAATTCCATGCTTGTGTGGCCTACACGCAGCCTCGGTCGTCTTTTGAGCGAGCTTTCAAAAACCGGCATCAGCTCCAAGCGTATTTTTGAAATTCTCGACGCGGAGCCGGAAAAGGATGCGGAACCCCCCGTTACCCCGCCCATGGACCGCGACATTGTGTTTAAGCACGTCAACTTCTCCTACGGCACTTCCGGCGAAGTGCTGCACGACATTGACCTCAAAATTCCCGCAGGCACCACGCTCGGCATTTTGGGCTCCACGGGCAGCGGCAAAAGCACGCTGACCTACCTTTTAGACCGCCTATACGAGCTGCCGGAAGGCTCCGGCGAGATCACCATCGGCGGCGTGGATATCCGCAACATCGCGCTTTCGCACCTGCGCGGCAATATCGGTATTGTTTTGCAGGAACCGTTCCTGTTCTCAAAGAGCTTTAAGGACACCATTTCGGACGGTTCCAATCGCCACGATATTGAAAGCGTGCGCAAATATGCCCGCCTTGCCGTCATCGACGACACCATCGACCGCTTTGCCGAAGGCTACGATACGCAGATCGGCGAGCGCGGCGTGACAATCTCCGGCGGTCAGAAACAGCGTGTCGCCATCGCCCGTATGCTCATGCAGAACACGCCGATCAAAATTTTCGATGACTCTCTTTCCGCCGTGGATATGGAAACCGACGCGAAGATTCGCGAATCCATCAACAAAAACGTGCGCGGCACAACGATTTTGATCGCCCACCGCATCACGACCATCATGAATGCCGACCAGATCATTGTCATGGATAAGGGTCGCATCGTGCAGCGCGGCACGCACGAAACGCTCTCGAAGGAAGACGGCATCTATAAACGCATTTACGACACACAGCGCTCGGCTACTTAAGCCGCGCACGGGGTATTTACCGATATGAAAATCAAAAACAAATCCTTACAAACGTGGGCAAAGCTGCTTCCGTTCCTTGCCCCGTATAAGTGGCAGATGATTTTAATCATCGCACTGATGATCCTCGGCGCCTGTTTTGACATGGTGCAGCCGCTTTTTTCCGGCTACGCCGTGGATAATTTCATCGAGCCGCGCACGACGGAAGGCCTCATTCCCTTCACGGCCGTTTACCTTTCCATGGTCGTCGTGCAGACCATTACAACCATTTTAATGGCAATCTACGCCTTAAAGGTTGAAATGTACTTAGGCCGCGACTTAAAGCGCAAGCTTTTCGACCATTTGCAGACGCTCGACTTTTCCTACTACAACACAACGCCCGTCGGCACCATTATGGCGCGTTTAATGAGCGATACCGGCAAGATCGGCACGGTTTTGGCGTGGAGCCTTGTGGATATTTTCTGGAGCTCCATGTACGTGCTCGGCTGCGTTGTCATCATGCTGTTCGTCAACTGGAAACTCGCACTCATCCTCATCGCGATTATCCCGATCATCGCCGTCATCACGGTCGTGTTCCAGAAGAAAATTTTGGCAGTGAACCGCCGCGTGCGCGCCATTAATGCCGAGGTCACCCGTCATTATAACGAAGGCATCTCCGGCGCAAAAACATCCAAAACGCTCGTCATCGAAGAAAAGAACGACAAAGCGTTCGAAAAAGTCGCGGAGGACATGCGCTCCACAACGATCCGCGCCGTGCGGTTAAATGCCGTGTATATTCCGATCATCAGCTTTCTGACCGCCATCGGCGTCGCGATGGTCCTGAATCAGGGCGGCAACATGGTGCTGTTCGGCGACATCACCGTCGGCGAAATGACCGTGTTCATCAACTATGCTTTGATTATTGCCGACCCGGTACAGCAGCTTGCGCGCACCATCTCGAATTTTATTTCCACGCAGGTCAACATTGAGCGTGTCTCCGCCCTTTTGGAGCGCGAGCCGCTCATCAAAGATACGCCTGAAGTCATTGAAAAATACGGCACCGCATTCGACCCGAAAAGAGAAAACTGGGAGCCGATTCAGGGTCACATCACGTTTGACGACGTGACGTTCCGCTACCCGGACGGCGTAGAAAACGTCTTAGAACATTTTTCGCTCGATATTCCCGCCGGCACCACGGTCGCCATTGTCGGCGAAACGGGCGCGGGCAAAAGCACGCTCGTCAACCTTGCCTGCCGCTTCTTTGAGCCCACCGAGGGCCGCATCCTCATTGACGGCAAGGATTATCGCGAGCGCTCCATGCTGTGGCTGCACTCCAGCATCGGCTACGTACTGCAAACGCCGCACCTCTTTTCCGGCAGCGTACGCGATAATATCCGCTACGGCCGCTTAGACGCGACGGACGAGGAGATTGAGGCCGCTGCAAAGCTTGTCAGTGCACATGACGCCATCATGCACATGGAAAACGGCTACGACAGCGACGTCGGCGAGGGCGGCGACCAGTTGTCCACCGGCGAAAAGCAGCTCATCTCGTTTGCAAGAGCCGTGCTGGCCGACCCGCGCATCTTCGTCTTAGACGAAGCCACCGCGTCCATCGATACCAAAACCGAGGAGCTCATTCAGCACGCCATTTCGACGCTGCTTGAAAACCGAACCTCGTTCCTCATTGCGCACCGCCTCTCGACCATCCGCCACGCCGACCTTATTTTGGTTGTCCGCGCGGGCAAGATCATCGAGCAGGGCACGCATGAAGAGCTGCTTCAAAACAAAGGCTACTACGCCGATCTCTACAACAAACAGTTCGAGCAGGAAAACGTGAAGCATGTGTTTGGGGAATAATACGGTGTGTTCCTAAAACCACCGATTTTTCGGAACATGAAAAGACCGGCGAAAACCACAGCGTTTTCGTCGGTCTTGATTTTTTTGTGTTTTAATATTTTCTAAACCGCTCATACCGCTCTTTTAAAAGCGTTTCGGTGTCTTTTTTGCACAGCTCGTCCGTCTGCACGGCAAGCATCTCTTTCACTCGGCTGAAAAGCTCCGCCTTCGTTTTGCCGGATTCACTGATGACGCGTTCCACAACGCCAAGCTTTTCCATGTCCTGCGCGGTAAGATGCAGGCACTCTGCGGCTTCCTTCGCTTTCTTTGCATCTTTCCAGAGAATGCTCGCGCAGCCCTCCGGGGAAACGACGGAATACACGGCGTTCTCCAAAATCCACACGCGGTCTGCAACCGCCAGCGCAAGTGCACCGCCGCTGCCGCCTTCACCGACCAAAATCGAGATGACCGGCGTTTTCAGCCCAATCATTTCCACAAGGTTTTCGGCAATGGCCTGTCCCTGCCCGCGCTCCTCTGCGCCGATGCCGCAGAACGCGCCGGAGGTATCCACAAAGCAAATGACCGGGCGATGGAATTTCTCTGCCTGCTTCATCAGGCGCAGCGCCTTTCGGTAGCCCTCCGGGTTCGGCGAACCGAAGTTGCGGTAGACCTTATCCTTTGTGTCTGCGCCCTTTTCAATGGCGATGACCGTCACCGCGCGGCCGCCGAGCGTCGCGATGCCGCCGATGACCGCGGGGTCATCCGCAAAACGGCGGTCGCCGTGCAGCTCAATGAAATCCGGGAAAATATTCTGAATGAAGCTGAGGCCGCTCGGGCGTCCCTTGCCGCGAGCAAGCTGAACCTTTTCGTATGCCGTTGCCATTATGCTTCAGCCTCCTTTGTCTCACCTGCATCCGCCTGCTGTACGCAGGCATCCTGTTTGCCCTCGTTGTGCAGACGCAGAAGCCGCGCGATCACTTCACGCTGCCGACTTCTCGGCGTGATGAGATCAATAAAGCCGTGCTCCAAAAGGAACTCCGCGCGCTGGAAGCCCTCCGGCAGCTTTTTGCGGATGGTCTGTTCAATGACACGCGCACCGGCAAAACCGACCATGGCGTCAGGCTCCGCCATGATGATGTCGCCGTCCATAGCAAAGCTCGCCGTCACGCCGCCCGTTGTGGGGTCGGTCAGCACGGTGAGATAAAAGAGCCCTGCATCGCTGTGCAGGCGTACCGCGCCGCTCGTTTTCGCCATCTGCATCAAAGACAAAATGCCCTCCTGCATTCTGGCACCGCCTGCCGCCGTAAAGCCGATAACAGACAAACGGTGCTCTGTGGCATACTCAAACAAACGCGTGATCTTCTCGCCGACAACCGTGCCCATGCTGCCCATCATAAAATGCGGATCCATGCAGAACACGGCGCAGTCTTCGCCCATTACCTTTGCGGTGCCGCAGACAACGGCTTCCTTTTCTCGGGTCGCAAGGCGCGCGCTTTTCAGTTTATTTTCATAGTTCGGAAACTCCAGAATGTCATGGCTCGTCATGTCGGCATCGAGCTCCGTAAACGTATCGTCGTCCGCCAAAAAGCTGATGCGCTGGCGTGCCGTCATGCGGAAATGGTGGCCGCAGCGGCAGACGTTCAGGTCGTCCCAAAGCTCGGAGACCGGGGTCTGCGTGCCGCACTTCGGGCATGTCATTGTGATCTCGTGCTGCTCCTCCTGCGGGTTTTTCAGTTGTTTTCCGCCCTTTTCCAGCTCATTCTGGGGCGAGCGGAACAGACCCATCAAATTCATAACGGTCTACTCCCTTCGGTAAATGAACTTCCTCAGCCCTCACGGTTTTTGATGAAGTCCGTATAATAATCTCCGCTGTGGAAAACGGGGTCGCGGATAATATCGATCTGATCTTCAATGTTGTTCGGCAAACCGCCGATGACAAGCTCGCACAAGGCGGACTGCATCTTGCGTATCGCTTCTTCTCTTGTCGAAGAAAACACGATCATCTTGCCGAGCATGGAATCGTAAAACGGCGGCACCTCGTAGCCCTGATATAAGAACGTATCAAAGCGCACCCACGGGCCGGACGGAATGTGCAGGAAATTCACTTTGCCCACGCCGCCCGCGTTGATGCGGCACTCGATCGCCGCGCCGCGCACTTTAATGTCTGCCTGCGTGCAGTCAAGCTCTACACCCGCTGCAATGCGGATCTGCCACTTTACAATGTCTTTGCCGGTGACGAGCTCCGAAACCGGATGCTCTACCTGAAGGCGCGTGTTCATTTCCATAAAATAGAAATTCTTGTCGCGGTCCATCAAAAATTCCACCGTACCGGCGTTCACATAGCCCACGGCTTTCGCCGCTTTCGTCGCCGCCTCAAACAGCTCGGCGCGCTTTTCCTTTGTCACACCGGGCGAGGGGGATTCTTCAATCAGCTTCTGGTTATTGCGCTGAATGGAGCATTCGCGCTCGCCAAGGCACACCACGTGCCCCTGCTCGTCACAGAGCAGCTGCACTTCTATGTGTTTTGCCGGGTAAATGTATTTTTCCATGTACATGCGACCGTCACCGAACGCCTGCTGCGCTTCGCTTGATGCCGTTTTAAACGCCTGTTCCAGCTCGTCCTCGGTCTTTACAAGTCGAATGCCCTTGCCGCCGCCGCCTGCCGATGCTTTTAACATGACAGGGTAGCCGATCTCCTTTGCCGCCTTTTTTGCTTCGTCAACATTTTCCAAAATGCTGCTGCCCGGAATAATCGGCACGCCGGACGCTTTCATCAGTCTGCGTGCGGCGTCCTTATCGCCCATGCGGTCGATGAGTTCGCCGGACGGGCCCACAAACGCGATACCGTACTTTTTGCACAGCTTCGCAAACGAAGCATTTTCCGCCAAAAAGCCGTAGCCGGGGTGAATGGCCTGCGCTTTCGACGCAATGGCCGCGCTGATGATGCGCTCCTGATTCAAATAGCTGTCCTTCGCCGCCGCCTCGCCGATGCAGATGGCTTCATCGGCCAGCGCCACGTGGATAGACTCCGCGTCCGCCTTGGAATACACCGCCACGGTGCGGATGCCCATTTCCTTGCAGGCACGAATAATGCGCACCGCGATTTCGCCGCGGTTCGCGATAAGCAGTTTCGTAAACATAGCCTGTTCCTTTCCGCCGGGCTTACGCCTTGACGAGCGCAAACGAGAACTCTGCCGAAACGCAGACCTTGCCGTTTACGCGGCCCGTACCCTTTGCAAAATAGAACATGCCGCGCTGGCGCACGAGCTCGCACTCGGTCTCCAGCGTATCACCGGGCTTCACCATGCCGCGGAACTTCACCTTATCGAGGCTCGTAAACACCGGGGTCATGCCCTCCGATGCACCGTCTGCGAGCAGCACGCAGGCGCTCTGCGCCAGCATTTCGCACTGGATCACGCCCGGCACGATGGGGTTGCCCGGAAAATGGCCTTGCAAAAAGTATTCGTCACCGCGGATGTGGCACTTGCCGAACGCTTTGCCGTCAATGAGCTCCACTTCGTCTACGAGGAGCATCGGCTCGCGGTGCGGCAGGATCTTTTTGATCTCTTCCTTGTTCATCTAACGTATTCCTTTCCACGGAAAAATCCCGGGGACGCGCATTTTTTCGGCGGCGCTCCGGGAGCTTTTCATCTTAAATAATGCGGAACAACGGCTGGTCGTATTCGACGACCTGCCCGTTGCCGACGCAAATCTCGGCAATCTCGCCGTCCATTTCGCTGTTGATCTCGTTCATCAGCTTCATGGCCTCAATGATGCAGAGCGTGTCGCCCTTGTGCACCGTGTCGCCCACGGCGACAAACGGCTTGCTGTCCGGAGACGGCGCGGCGTAAAACACGCCTACGGCAGGGCTTTTTACATAAACGCCCTCTTTCTCCTTCACTTCCGCAATGGGCTCCGTCGTGTGCATCTGCTCCGGCACGGCGGGCTGCACGGCGCTCAGGATCGGCGCCGCCTGCACGACCTGCGCGGCGCGCTCAATGACGATATTTTCGCCGTTTATTTCCAGCTTCGTCAGCTCGTTCTGCTTGACGATCTCCGCCAAAGCCGCAATGTCTTTAATATTCACAAACGTCCCTCCGTTGAATCAAGCGGTATTTATCCGGGTATTCCCGCAGATACCCTGCGGTGTCGTACCCTATATTTTACTACAAAACCTTGCGAATTGCAATACAAGCGTTGTGGCCGCCGAAACCGAGGGAAACGGACAGGGCGAGGTCAAGATCAACCTTTCTCGCTTCGTTCGGGCAGACGTCAAGGTCGCAGTCCGGGTCCGGCTCTTTGTAGTTGATGGTCGGCGGAACGATGCCCTCTTTCACGGCCAGCGCGGAAGCAATGGCCTCCACCGCGCCGGCCGCGCCCAACATGTGGCCCGTCATGGACTTTGTAGAGCTGATGACAACGTCATATGCGTGCTCGCCGAACGCCTTTTTAATGGCCAGCGTCTCACTGCGCTCGTTAAGCGGCGTGCTGGTGCCGTGCGCGTTGATGTAAATTTTCTCGTTTGCAAGGTCCGCGCCCGCTTCTTCGTAAGCCATGCGGATGGCTCTTGCGCCGCCGTTGCCCTCCGGGTCCGGGGCAGTCATGTGGTGCGCATCGTCCGTAGCGCCGTAACCCACGATCTCCGCGTACATTCTCGCGCCGCGCGCCTTTGCGTGCTCATATTCTTCGAGAATGAGCGCCGCGCCGCCCTCGCCCATGACAAAGCCGCTTCTGCGCTTATCAAACGGGCAGCAAGCGTCTTCCGGGTCGGGGCAGGTGGTCAGCGCCGTCATATTGCCGAAGCCCGCCACGCCCACAGGGACGATGGCTGCTTCCGCGCCGCCGGCGATGATGGCATCGAGATAGCCATGCTTAATGGCGCGATACGCTTCACCGATCTCATTGTTGCTCGTCGCGCACGCCGTGGTGATCGGCAGACAGGAGCCCTGCGCGTTGAACTTAATGGCGATGTTGCCGCCCGCGATATTCGCAATGAGCATCGGGATAAAGTACGCGGAAACGCGACGCGGGCCCTTTTCGTTCAGCGCCGTCACCTGATTGGAGAACGTCTGGATGCCGCCGATACCGGAACCGAAATACACGCCGAAGCGCTCCGGGTCGATCTTTCCCATGATCTCGCTGTCGTTCACCGCCTGCGTTGCCGCCGCGATGGCAAACTGAGAGAACGGGTCGTTCTTGCGCACTTCGCCCTTATCCATGTACAGCAGCGGGTCAAAATCCTTGACCTCCGCCGCCACATGCGCTTTAAAGTCCGTGGAGTCAAACTTCGTGATTTTCGTGATGCCGCACTTGCCGGCTTTCAGGTTTTCCCAGAACGTATCCACATCGTTGCCGATCGGGGTAACTGCGCCGAGACCCGTGATAACTACTCTTCTTTCCATATTTTTCAGGCTTCCGAAACGGAAGCACTCCTTTCTCTTGAAAGTTTTGAACCGATTTATCTTTTTACGTTGAAAACTTAATCAATAAGAACTTTTTCAAGCCCGTAAAATCTCAAAGTTCACAGGTTTTAAATAGCCAAACCGCCGTCTACCTTCAGCACTTCGCCCGTAATGTACGCCGCACTGTCGGAAGCCAAAAACGCCACTGCCGCCGCAATATCCTCCGGCTTGCCCATTCTGCCCAGCGGGATGCTGTTTAAAAGCGGATTGTTGTCACCGAGATTTTCCGTCATGTCCGTCTGGATAAAGCCCGGCGCCACCGCATTGCAAGTGATGCCGCGGGAAGCGAGTTCGCGCGCCACGGATTTCGTCAAACCGATGACGCCCGCCTTTGAAGCGGAATAATTCGCCTGCCCTGCGTTGCCCATAATGCCGGAAACAGAGGAAATGTTGATGATTCTGCCGCTTTTCTTGCGGATGAAGCCGGAATAGCACGCGCGAATCATGTTGAACGCGCCCTTCAAATTTGTGTCGAGCACCGCATCAAAATCCTCGTCCTTCATGCGCAGCATCAGGCCGTCGCGTGTGATGCCCGCGTTGTTGACGAGAATATCGATCTTGCCGAGGTCGTTCGTCACCGCTTTCACGGTTTCGTTCACCGCGGCGGAATCCGCCACGTTGCACCGGTATGCTTTTGCGTTTACGCCAAGCGCCGTGATTTCGTTCACAACAGCTTCGGCCTTATCGGCGCTGCCTGCGTAGATGACCGCCACATTCGCGCCGTCTTCGGCAAGGCGCAGCGCAATGGCGCGGCCGATGCCTCTGGATGCGCCCGTAACGAGCGCCGTTTTGCCGTTTAAGCTCATGCGTTTTCTCCTTCTGCACGGATCGCCTGCACCGCTGCCGAAAGCGTCTCCGCGTCTTCCACGTTATATACCTTCACCGCGCGGCTCGTCTTTTTGATGAGGCCGCACAGCGTTTTGCCTGCGCCCACTTCAACAAACGTATCCACGCCCGCCTCAATCATTTTTTCAACGGTCTGCTGCCAGCGCACCGGGTGTGCCACCTGCTGTGTCAGCAGTTCCTTTGCCGTTTCTTTCGTGTACGGCTCCGCCGTGTAGTTCGCGTAGACCGGCACGGTCGGCTCCTTCACGTCCATCGTCTCCAAAACGTCGTGCAGACGCGCAGAAGCGCTCTCCATAAACGGAGAATGGAAGCCGCCGCTCACATTCAGCGGTACGGCTCTGCCGCCGTTTGCGGCAACGTCGGAAAGGAAATCCGGCAAAGTCGTTTTCAGACCCGCCACGACGAGCTGACCCGGGCAGTTGTAGTTCACCGGGAACACGCTCTGATGCATGCGGCACAGCTCCTCAACCTTTTCGTTCGGCAGCTTCAAAACCGCCGCCATGGCGCTGTCTGCCTGCTCGGCTGCCGCCTGCATCGCTTCGCCGCGCTTTGTGACGAGCGCGAAGCCCTCTTCCGTTGTAAAGATGCCCGCAAACGTCACCGCCGCCACTTCGCCGAGTGAGAAACCCGCCGTCATGTCGGGCGTGATGCCTGCTTCGCGCAGCGCTTCAGCCGCCGCCAAATCAACGCAGAAAAGGCACGGCTGCGTGTTTTTCGTAATGCTGATCTCCTCCAAGGTGCCGGAGAAGCACTGGTTCTTCGTGCCGGGGCGGATGCTTTCCGCCGTGTCAAACACGTTCTTTGCCGCCGCGCTGTGCTCGTAAAGGGACTTGCCCATGCCGCTGTACTGTGCGCCCTGACCGGAGAAAACAAAGGCTACTTTACCCATTTGGTCGCCCCCTTCAGCACGTCTTCCGCCTGCGTGAAGATCTCTTCGATGATCTCCTTTGCGGTCTGCTCTTTGTTCACCATGCCGGCAATCTGGCCCGCAAGGAAGCAGCCGGTCTTTTCATCGCCCTCCACGGCCGCGCGGTACAGAGAGCCTCTGCCGTACGCTTCAAGCTCCTCGTCGGAAATATCGCTGTACTCAAGCTTAAAATATTCCTTCGTGTACGGGTTCTTGATGCTGCGCACCGGGTGACCGAGACGCTTGCCGGTAGACATCGTCGCAATATCATTGGCCTTTAAGACCTTGTTTTTGTAGTTCTGGTGCACACCGCACTCCTTTGCAACCAGGAAGCGCGTGCCGAGCTGCACGCCCACAGCGCCCAGCATGAATGCTGCCGCCACGCCGCGGCCGTCGCCGATGCCGCCCGCCGCGATGACCGGAATCGTCACTGCGCTCGTCACCTGCGGTACAAGCGCCATGGTGGTCGTTTCGCCGATATGGCCGCCGCTTTCGCCGCCCTCCGCAATGACCGCACAGGCGCCCACGCGCTGCATCAGGCGTGCCATGCTGACGGATGCCACGACCGGGATAACCTTAATGCCGGCCGCAAGCCAGTCTTTCATATATTTGGAGGGGTTACCCGCGCCGGTCGTTACGACCGCCACTTTTTCCTCCGCGACCACCTTTGCCACCTCGTCCGCGAACGGGCTCATCAGCATGATGTTCACACCAAAGGGCTTATCGGTCAGTTCTCTTGCAATTTTAATCTGCTCGCGCAGGTACTCTGCGTTTGCGTTCATAGCGGAAATAATGCCAAGGCCGCCCGCTTCGGAAACGGCGCCTGCTAATTTGCCGTCCGAGATCCAAGCCATGCCGCCCTGGAAGATCGGGTAGCGAATGCCAAGCATGTCACAAATCGGTGTTGAGATCATAATGTTTTCCCCTTTCTGGCTTTTGCCTGTTGAAAACGTTTCGGTTTTTCTTTATTTTTGACTGTATGTCGTGTTTTTACCAGCGGATGATCATGGCGCCTGCAGAAAGACCGCCGCCGAATGCCGCCAGAATGATGAGGTCGCCCTCGTGAATCTTGCCCGCGCGGTTCATCTCATCTAAGAGGATCGGCACACTCGCGGAAGACGTGTTGCCGTAGCGGTCGATGTTGATGCAGAACTTCTCCGGCGCAATGTCGGGGATTCTGCGTCGCGCTTCGTTGATAATGCGGTAATTTGCCTGATGCGGAATAACAAGCGCCACGTCTTCGCCCGCAACGCCCGCCGAAGCCATCAGATCCTTGATGTTGTCGGACATCGCCATAACGGCGAATTTGTACGTCTCGCGGCCGTTCATGTGTACGGACGTAATCTCGCTGATCTCGTTTTTGTACCACGGGGAACGGTCATAGCGCGTCGGAATTGTGATTACGTCGTCGCCGCCCTTTGTCATCAGGTGAGAGGCCACAAGGCCGTCGCCCTTGCCGAGCACCGCCGCGCCCGCGCCGTCGCCGAAGATGCAGCACGTACCGCGGTCTGTCCAGTCGATGATACCGCTCATGCGCTCTGCGCTGACGACAAGCACGCGGTTATACGCGCCGCGGGAAAGGAAGCCCGCCGCCGTTTCCAACGCAAAGAGGAAGCCGCTACAGGCCGCCGCAAGGTCAAACGCCGGGCAGTGCGCGCCGATGCGGTTCTGCACCATGCATCCCGTGCCCGGAGAAAGCGTGTCGCCCGTGATGGTCGTCGCAATGATGAGGTCGAGCTCATCGGCAGAGATACCCGCATTTTCCAGCGCGCGCTCGGCCGCTTTCACCGCCATATCTACATTCGTTTCCGTCTCGCTGATGTGGCGGGAGCGCACGCCGATGCGCTGTGCGATCCATTCATCGTTGGTGTCTACAAGCGCAGAGAGGTCGTCGTTCGTCACAACATGCTCCGGCGCGTAGCTGCCTGTACCTAAAATTTTAAAGCTCATAGTTTTCTTTCCTTTCCGGCCGAAAAAAGTTTCGGCAGTGCCGTAAAGGCAATATAATAACCTTGTTAAAGTGAATATTTGTTAAAAGTCTTTGATTAAACTTTCTTCGAGAAAGTCAGGAGGGGAAAGTTTATCGTCCGGTGGACGATGAACTCCGGGGAATCCTATCAAGGGGTTCCCCAATGATTTGCCGCGCAAATCATTGAAAGAAATTTAAAGAAATCATAATTTCGTCTGAAAATAAGAATTGATGCGCGTCATGGTGCGCAGAAGCTCCTCGCGCTCCTCTTCCGAAAGATCCTCGCAGATCTCCGCAATGATGCGCCGGTGGCAGCGGCGGTGGAACGCCTCCACTTTTTTGCCCTCGGGCGTTAGCATTACCTGCACCGCGCGGCCGTCGCCGGGCAGGCGCTGCTTTTCGCAGTAGCCCTTCTGCACCAGCTTGTTCACCGCCACCGTAACGGAGGGCTTTGTCACCTTGAGCTGCTGGGCGATCTCGCTGACCGTCATGCCGGTTTTGCCTTTGGCAATGAGCTCGATCATGTGCATCTCGTTGATGGAGATGTTCAGCCGTTGTTTTTTCAGTTCGTTCTGCTCCAAGATCTGCACATTGCGATAGATCTCCACCAGAAGCTCGTTTGCTTTCGCAGAAAAGCCGGACATGCTGCACACTCCTTTCGCCCATTTGCGCCGTTTTTCGATAAATTTAGTTAAACAAACTAACGAACAACCGCTGATATTGTACTCGTTTCGCGGCAAAATGTCAAGTAAAACGCTTTCGCGCATCCTCTTTTTCCTTTGAAGCGCCCTTCTTTTCCCCGTAAAGTTATCTCGAAGCTGATACCGACTTGGGCTCCCTTGTAAGAATTCTGAAATAAATCTGTTCTTTTTCCGTAGTAATTTGCGCTTTAATTCTTTTAAGGAATTAAAAATCGAAAGTTATCATGTAAAATAGTCCCGTATATAAAAAGGGGGTTCGTATGCCCTTTTATGAAATCGAAATTTATTGCTGAAAGGAAGTTTTTCCGTTGAAGCTGTTTTCTAAAAATATGAAGCGCATCACTGCAGCCGTGCTTTCCGCCCTGCTGCTCTGTGCCGCACCGCTCAGCTACGCCGATGATACCGTAGCCGATATGGAAGCCAAGCAGACCGAGCTCGCCAACAAAAAGGCCGACCTCGAAAACAAAATCTCCTCTCTGGAGTCTCAGGAGGCCGATAAAACCGAATACCTTACCCTGCTCTCCGAAAAGATTGATACCATTAAGGAGCAGATCGATACCGCAAACAGCGACATCACCGTGCTGAACACCAGCATTAAAAAGCTCGAAAAAGAGCTCAGCGATTCCGCAGATCAGATCTCCGATACCATGGAGCTTCTGAAAAAGCGTCTCGCCGTGCTGTACTCCGCCGGCTGCACCGTCGGCACACTGGAGATCCTCTTCAATTCCGAAAGCCTGCATGATTTCTCCATGCGCGCAGAGGCCGTCTCCACCATCACCCGCCACGATAAGCAGCTCATCGATACGGTTGCAGCGTACATGAACGAGACAAAGGCACAGCGCGAAGAGCTTGAAAAGGAAAAGACCGCGCTCGCCGATGCCAAAAAGCTGTATGAATCAAGCGAAGAAGAATTAAAGCAGCTCGAAAGCGACAACACCGCCCTGCTCGAGCAGATCCGCTCCGATAAGAGCAGTGCCGAGACCGAGCTTTCCCGTACCGAGGAAGAAGAATACGTGCTCGCAAACATGATGGCGGCAAAGATCGCCGAAATGCAGCAGCAGATGGCACAGGCAAAAGCCACGCCCACCCCGACCCCGGTACCGACCGTAGAGCCCACACCTACGCCGACCCCGGTGCCTGAAGAAGAAGTGGACGATAACGGCAACGTTATGCCTACCCCGACACCGACCCCGGTGCCGACCGTAAAGCCGACCCCCACCCCGACCCCGGTGCCGCAGCCGTCTTATGGCGATGACTATTCAGGTGAAAGCTTTGCATGGCCTGTTCCGGGCTGGACCGGCGTCAGCTGTGCATTCGGCAACGGCCACTACGGCATGGATATCCCCGCAAGCCGCGGCACGCCGATCGTGGCATCCCGCTCCGGCACGGTCATGACCGCAAACGGCTCCGATGATTGGGGCTATTCCTGGGGCTACTACGTCTCCATTTACCACGACAGCACTTATTCCACCCTGTACGCACACATGAGCGCCGTCGCCGTCAGCGAGGGCCAGTGGGTCAACAAGGGCGATGTCATCGGCTATGTCGGCGATACCGGCTATTCCTTCGGTGACCACTGCCACTTTGAGGTCTATCAAAACGGCACCCGTGTAGACCCGTCCCAGTTCGTATAATTTTTATCAATAAATCAAGCGCCGAGCTTTCATGGAAGCCCGGCGCTTTTGTTTTCTCTATAATTTCTGCCATCACGCATGGCAAAGAGCTCGGCGTATACCTGTATATCTACACCGGCGGCGACGCCGACCCGTGCGTGTTCATCCGCTATTCCGATTCCAACATCCGCGAAAAAGCACTGCTCGAAATCCTGCAGTCGCCGCTCTTCATGGCGTACCACGACGGCCAGCCGTTCAACGAGAACCACCTGCGCCCGTGCCCCATGTTGGAAAACCCGGAGCTGCTGCGCGAGATGATTGCGAAGGTCGGCGGTTTTCCTTTTTATAAACGTCCTAAGACCCCTCACCGCCCAAAGAGCCGTTTCACAAATCTCGAAGGGATTTATCTTGTTGAAAAAAGGACTTTGCAAAAACGCAAAGTCCTTTTTTCTGGCTGGGCTGGCGGGATTCGAACCCACGAGGTGACGGAGTCAAAGTCCGTTGCCTTACCGCTTGGCGACAGCCCAATATTCGATACCCCAAGAGTATAGCATATTTCAGGCCGTTAGTCAAACGTTTTAAGCAAAGAAAAGCCGCGCGCAAACAGGTTTTCCTTCTGCGCACGGCTCCATATCCTTCTTTGAAATTATTCCGCTTTCAGCGTGTAGCGCTTGTACGGGCGGTCTGCAATGCCGCCGGAGATTGGCATCGTAGATTCCGTCTCCAGCGTGAGCGCGTCACCCTCAAATGTGAAAATCATTCGTCTGCCGCCTGCGGATTCCGCACAGCGAACTTCGAGCTCAAAGCGCTTGTCACTGCGCCAGCGACCCACAGCGCCGTAGGTACGGCCGCCGAGCGTAAAGCTCGTGAAGTGGCTCTGAAGGCCGATCTCTGCCGCAAATTCGCCGTTATCCTGCTCGAAAACGAGATTTGCTTTTTCGGGCGCAAATTCAAAGCGCAGCGTCTTTGTCACACCGCCCTGCGGGGCCACAATCCACACACCGCCGATGAAATCGACAAGCCCCGGAACTTCCTCCGTAAATGCGAATTTCTTACCCTCAATCTCTTTTTCGGACCACGGGTTGCGGGAAGACAGCATCGGCGTGATCTCCGCTTTTTCCAAACGCTTCTTCAAAACGTGCGCCATGGGGCTTTCCGGCAGCGTCTCCTCGTCCGTGATAGCCGGCAACAACGCCTCCCACGCGCAGGTCAGCTGCTCCTGCTGGTTGGAGGAAGAACTCTGCAAAATGAGCACGGTGTCTTTGTCCTCAAACACCACGCCGTACTGGCCGAACGCGCCGTCCGCGCGGAACACATGCTCCGGCACGCAGCGCCAGAACTGGAAGCCGTAACCACAGCGCCTGTCGGGGTTATCTGCATTATTCGCCGGACTGATCGTCGAGACCTGATTTGCGCTCGCCATGTCGAACCATTCGGCGTTTAAAAGCTGCTTGCCCTCCCACTTGCCGTGCCGGGAAACAAACAAAATAAAGCGCGCCATGTCTTCGGTCTTCAGGCGGCTGCCCGCGCCGCCCATTTCAATGCCGTCCGGCAGGCGGAAGCACTCAATATTCTCAATGCCGAGCGGCTCAAAAAGACGCGGCGTAAGGTACTCGAACAGATTCTCACCCGTGCGGCGCTTCAGCGCGGCGCACAGCATGTTCGTGCCGGCGGTGTTGTACATAAAGCACGTGCCGGGCTTATATTTAAACTCGTGCAAAAGGAAATTCTTAATCCAATCCGGCTCGTTCACGTCGAACGTATTGATCTCCGTCTCGTGGCCGCAGGACATCGTGAGCAGATCGCGCACCGTGCAGGCAAGCAGATTTTCGCTCGGATTTTCCGGAATCTTGTCCGGGAACAGCTCGCTCAAGCGATCGTCAAGAGACAGCGCTCCCTCCTGGCACGCAAAGCCGATGGCCGTGGAGGTCAGCGCCTTTGTAAAGGAGAACATCATGTGCGGCGACGCCGGATTATACGGCTTCCACCAGCCTTCTGCGCACACCTTGCCGTGGCGCAGCAGCATCATGCTGTGCAGCTCAAGCCCTCTGCTTTCTGCAAGATCGATAAATTTCAATATGCCTTCGGAATGAATACCCACGCTTTCCGGCGTGACTCTTTCCAATATCATAAATAAAACCACCTTCCGTTTAATATTTTAATCATAGCACAGCCGCCCGCCCGTTTCCAGTAAAAAGAAAATTCCCCCCGTAAAATTCACTGTCAGAAATTTAGTGAACTTGTCACGTTCTGAAAGCCGTGCTATAATTTACCCGAAAAAGGCGGCTGCTCGGGCCGCGAAAGGAGAAAACTATGCTTTTAGATAAAGCGTCTTCAAAAGGCAAATTTGCGCTGAAAATTCTTGCCGTGTTTTTGATTTGTGCCGCGGATATGCTCTTCGCCGCATGGGTCATATACGCCGAAAAACAAAAAGGCACGCTGCTCTCCGTGCGGGCGGCTTACTCGCACCTGCCGCAGCTCTTTGCGCAAAATCTGCTCACGTCCGCCGTGCCCGCTTTTCTTGTTTTCCTCGCGCTCGTTTTCTGCAAAAAGCGCTTTGTGCAGGCGATGCAGCTGACCGTCCCCAAAGGCAAAACAAGAAAAATCGCTGTTTTGTTGCTGTTTCTCCTGCTTATCGTCACGGCCGCAGCGCTGATCGTAAAGCCGGATAAAATCACCGTGCTGTACAGCCTATTCTACTACACCGTTTTCATCGCGTTTTGTGAGGAATTCGTCGTGCGCGGCGTATGCGTGGGGCTTTTGCGGGGCGAGCCCGCCGCCGTTCGCTACCTCGTGCCAAACATTCTCTTTGCCGCCATGCACGTGTTCGCCTATGCGGATTTCGGAGCGATCACCGCGTCTTACCTTGTGCGTTTTGTATGCTCACAAATGGCGGGGCTTGTCGCCATGGGCTGCCTTTTCCAATACCTCAAAGAAAAATCCGGCTCCCTGTGGATCCCCGTCCTCGTGCACGCCGTTTTAGATTACACAGCCGTGTTCGGCTTCTAAAAATTCCCCGCAGCTTCACGTCGGAAATTTCGCGAAGCTGCGGGGAATTTTTTACGAAAACACCTTTTCCGTGTTCTGCACGCGCAGGAACAGCGTTAGGATCATGCCGAGCATCATCAGGCCCGCCATGGCAAAATACAAGATGCGGATACTCGTGTTTTCCACCAGAATGCCGCCAAGGTTCTGCATCAAAATGGCACTCATCGCGTCCGTAGCGCTGATAACACCCAGCGCCGTGGAAACGGAACGCACCTGCACAACGCCGCGCACAATCTTCAATAAGATCATCCCGAACAGCGTAGAACCGATAGCACGCAAAACCAGCATGGTCACAACCGCAACAAACGCGTTCGGCGCCGTGGCGTACAGCAAAAACTGCGCCACCATAATAGCAAACGCCAAAAGCATCAGCGTGCGCCCCGAAAAGCGATCCATAAATTTGTACGAAAACAAAATGACAGGCAGCTCAACAATCGTACTGAAAAACAGTACTGTGCCCACCGCACCCGTCGGCATGCCGAGCTCCTGCAATAAAATGGGGCTGTATGTCATGTTGAGATTTGAGCAGCCCGAAAAAATAAACCCGATGATGACGAACAAAATGTACATCGGCGCACAGAGAAATGAAAACTGCTTGCCCGCCGCAGCCTTTGCCGCTTCCGTATCCGTAAACGAAATGTCGTCCGTGCCGAGGAAACCCACAATGGCCAGCACCGCCGAAACGGAGACCGAAACAAAAATCAGCTGCGGGCTCGTAAATTCCATCATGGCGCAGGCCACCTGTACGGCCGCCGCATAACCGAACGTGCCCCAAATACGAATGGTACCGTAGCGGTACTTCGTCGAGGTTGCCATGCGCTCGCTCACCGGCGAAAGCGATGAGATAAACCCCATGATGCAGCCGTTTAAAAGGAACAGCAGCATCGTTTCGCGCACCAACGCAAACAGAATGCCGAACACCGCCACGCACGCCATCATCACCGTACAGATAAGCCGCGGCTTTCGCAGCTTATCATTGATATACCCCACGATCGGGATCAGCACCACGCCGAACAAGCTCGAAGCCGACATAATGAAGGACATCTCCGCTTTCGATTTGCCGATGCCCGTCAGATACATAGACAGCACCGAGGTAAACACGCCCAAGCTCCAGTAAAAGAAGAAATAGGTCAGGGCATACGCCGGGTAACTGCCACGAAACGTTCGCTTGCTTTTTTCCATCTCAATCCAACCGCCTTCCCAAAATTTAGGGCGCACGCCGCACACAATGTGCAGCCCTTCCCCTCAAGGCTTATTTACGTCCATCATACCAAATCCCCCGTTGCGTTTCAAGCTTTTTGCGCACGGAAAAGCTTTTATTTTTGCAAAGCGGTAAAGAAGTACACCGGGCGAATAGCGAAGCAGGATACGGTGCAGCCCTTTGAAAATGAGTGTAAAATAAGCAATCATGTTCCACTTTAACTGCGAGGCGATGTTCGGGAGCACTCCCGTTTTTTCTTTTCCGACGTGACGGAAGAAGCGTTTCATAAAAGTGTCAGAGAAATCTTTTTCGCCCATGTTACTCAACTGTCGGTCGGTTGCTTGTGCGGGTGGACTATGGTATGCTAAAGAAAAGTCCTAAGGGGAGGAAAATTTATGAATTTATCAAAAATAGGACAGTTTATCAGCCGGCGCAGGATGGCCATGGGTCTTACTCAGGCTCAACTGGCCGAACGACTGAATGTAACCGACAAAGCGGTCTCTAAGTGGGAACGTGGCAAAAGCCTGCCCGACGTGACGCTTTTCAGCCGTGTGGCTGCGGAGCTGCGCGTCAGCGTTGTGGAGCTTCTCAGCGGCGAACTCATGAATGTGGTTCGCAGCAGCAATCTGGACGAGGCCGTCGATTGGGATGGAAAAGCAGCTCAGGCCACACCTCTCACCTTACGCCGGGACGATCCTGCGGATTTACTGGTTTCGCCCTACTTGTTCGGCTGCAACCTGGAGCACACTCGCTCCTGTATCTATACCGGCCTATCTGCTCAGATGGTTCGCAATCGAAAGTTTGCCGGGAAGCCCACGGCTTGCGAGGGCTGCGCCATAGAATGGTTCCCCTTGGGGGAACGTGGCGTGTTTGCCTTGGATGAGCCCTACACCCGCCACGGAGAAGGCTACCACATGAAACGGACCCTCGAATGTAATTCCGTCGGTATCTTCAACCCCTACTGCGGGGAAGCTGTCGGCATGGGTCAGCATGGCATCACAATATCCCAAGGGCAACCGTATCTGTTCGGAATGGTGGTTAAAACCCAAGAATCGGTGAAGTTTACGGTTTCATTGACAGATCGAACCGGAAAGAACGTCTACTGCCGTGCCACGTCTGTAGGTGGCGGCGACGATTGGACCCGTTTAGAGGTGGAGCTCACCCCGCAGGCCGCTGACTCTGATGCCGACCTGCGAATCTGCTGGGAGAATGCGGGTTATGTCTGCGTAGGAGCCGTTTCTTTGCTGCCCAAGGATCACTTCCACGGAATGCGCCGCGATGTGGTGGAAGCCATGAAGGATTTGGGCATCAAGGTGCTGCGCTGGCCGGGCGGCAATTTTGCCGGGGAATTTAACTGGATGGACGGCCTTTTGCCGGCGGATATGCGTGCGCCGTTCCAGTCTTATTTGGGTCTGGAGACTCAACCTCACACCATGGGCTACGATTTCAGCGAGATGAATACCGATGACTTTATCGCCCTGTGTCGAGAAATCGGTGCCGAGCCGTTTATCACCATCAACCCCTGTTGGAACACCCCCGATGAGAACGCCGCTTGGGTGGAATACTGCAACGGCGATGTTTCAACCCCCTACGGAAAACTCCGAGCCAATCGGGGTCACCAAGAGCCTTACAATGTGCAGTTTTGGTCATTGGGTAACGAATTCGGCTATGGTCACATGGAGGGCGACAACACTCCTGCCGGGTACTGTCAGATCGCACTGGAGAATGGCAAAAAAATGCTGGAGGCCTCACCCGGCCTCAGCCTGTGCTCCTCGGGACCCTATCCTAACAAGGAATGGGCAGAATTTTCAGCCAAGCCGCTTGCCGGAATTTCTCAGATGATTTCCCAGCACTATTATGGCTACGACCCCCATTACACCGACCTTTCCACCGTAGAGGAGGAATATAACCGGTGCATGGCTTCTGTCTCCCGGATGCGGGAGCTGATTCACCAGTCCCGGCAGTGGCTGGAGCCTTCTATACGCATTTCCATGGACGAGTGGAATGTGTGGTATGCCTGGTACCGTCCTTCCAGTGTTACCGACGGTATTTATGCGGCGCTGGTTCTGCACATGTTGATGGAAGAGGCGGAAAAAAGCGGGATAGCCCTTGCGTGTCACTTTCAGGCAATCAACGAGGGAATGCTGTGTGTGAAACCGGATCACGTGAGCTTGACAGCGCAAGGACAAGTGTTCTCCTGGATGAATCGCTGGCACATGGGTAATCGTCTGTGCTCCGCGTCTCAAGAAGCCGTTATTACCGTGGATCGAGAAGGTCGGGTGTCCGCCACGGTGGTGAACGCCGCATTTCACCGCAAAAAGCCGGTGGACTTCTCTTCCTTTGGACCTTGCAGCGAGGCGGTGCTCTTCTCCAGTGACACCGTGTTGCCTCCCTCCTCATTTACCCAGTCAAACGTTCTGGACCAAGCTGCGGGCGGAACCTTGCAAATGCCGCCGCACAGCGTTTTGTTCTTGCGCTTTTAAGAAGCAGGTTTTTATTCGAACGGTCGGGAAATACGGACAAAACCGCCGGGCTGTGAAGTGTTTTCGGACTTGAACTGCGGCGAGGATGTTTCATGTTGTATCGCTTTTTTCTTGACGCAAGAGTGCTTTGCCGTTATAATGAGAAAAAGTGAAATTTAAAGGGGGGCACCACGATGGCAGACATTCGGGCATTTCATGCCATGCGGTACACAAAACCGGCGGGAGAAGCGAAAGAACTGACCTGTCCGCCGTATGACATCATCAGTGAAGCGGAGCGCGCGGCGTTTTTGGAAAGGAACCCGCACAACGTCATACGCCTGGAGCTGCCGCGCGGCGAAGAACCGTATAAGACCGCCGGCAAGACGTTGCACACGTGGCTTTCCGACGGCACTTTGCGCTGTGACAAGGACGCAGGTCTTTATATCTACGAGGAAGAATTCAAAACCGACGTAGACCATGGCGAGGTGCGCAGCCTAAAGGGCATCGTGTGCCTTGTGCGCGTGGAGGATTTTTCCGCGGGCGTTGTGCTGCCGCACGAGGAGACGCTCTCTAAGGCGAAAAAGGACCGTTTTGAGCTGATGAAGGCGACGAACTGCAACTTCAGTTCGATTTACTCTTTGTATCAGGACGAAAAGGGCGAGACGCAAAAGCGCATCGACCGCCTTTCCGTCGGCACGCCGTACTGCGAATTTTCGGACGGGCTTGTCACACACCGCCTGTGGATTGTGAATGACAAGCAGGCGCTTGAAGCGTTCCGCGCCGATTTTGCGCCGCGCAAATTGTACATTGCGGACGGGCATCACCGCTATGAAACCGCAATTCATTACCGCGATTACTGCCGTGAAAACGCCGTTTGGGCGCCGGGCAGCGAATTCGTCATGATGACGCTCGTCGATATGGCACACCCGGGGCTTGTGGTGTTCCCAACGCACCGCCTTGTGCGCGGCATTGAGGGCTTTTCCGCCGAAAAGGTACTTGAAAGCTGCGGAAAATACTTTCAAATCGAGACGCTTGCGGACAAAAGCGAGATTGAGCCGCGCATGAAAAATGCGTATGATGCCGGGCAAAAGGCGTTCGTATTCGTGTATAAAAACGGAGACAGAATGAACTACGCGCTGCTGATTTTGAAAGACGCGGCGGTTATGGAAGAATTTATGCCCGAAAAGAGCGAGGCCTCGCGCGGGTTGGACGTCAGTGTTTTGCACACGCTCATTTTGGAGCGCGCCCTCGGGATTGATCGCGAAAATATGGCAAGTCAGAAAAACTTGACGTATACGCGCGATTTGAACGAAGCGCTTTTCACGGTTGAAAGCGACGAGATGCAGTGTGCATTTATTTTGAACCCCACGCGCGTGGAGGAGATCGGCGCGGTAGCGGCTGCGGGCGAAAAGATGCCGCAGAAGTCCACGTATTTTTACCCGAAGCTTATCACAGGGCTTGTAATGAACAATTTGGAAACGCTTGTGGAAGATTAAAATTTATTTTTAGTAAGTCAAGCGCCGTGCTTTCATTCAAGCATGACGCTTGATTTTATATATCAACACAGAAAACAATCCTTTCCAAACCATGCCGCTTTTCACGTCAAAGCAGGTACCGGACGCACCACTGTGTATTTCCGTAAAACTTTGTAACGTGTATAATTCCCCGCATTTCTCAAATACTACCCATACCGAAACTTTGAAAACAAGGGAGATTTGAGATATGAAGGCAACCGGTATCGTCAGACGTATGGATGATCTCGGGCGAGTGGTGGTGCCGAAAGAGCTGCGCCGCACCATGAAGATCAGCGAGGGCACGCCGCTTGAAATTTTCATCGACAAAGACGGCAGCATCATCTTCCGCAAATACTCGCCCGTGGGAGAACTGAACGAAAGCGCCAAAAACATGGCGGAGTGCATCTCGGCGGCAAGCGGCATCGGCACCGCCGTGTGCGACCGTGACCGCATCATCGCAACGGCAGGCATCCCGAAAAAGGATTTGCTGGATAAGCCCGTCTCCAAGCAATTGGATGAGCTGATGCGCCGCAAAAAGGCATTCGTCTCCTCCGGCGAGGACACCGTTTTGGCGGCGGAGGGCGGGCTGCGCACCGCAAACGCAGCGTTCCCCATCTCCTGTGCGGGCGATTTGTGCGGCATGTTCCTGCTCATTAAAGACGAAGATGCAAAGCCCGGCGAAACGCAGGAGCATTTGCGGCTCGGCAAGCTCGCGTCCGATTTTTTAAGCCGCGAAACAGTTGAGTAACATGGAAAGAGCCGCTGAAAGCTTTTAATCCAACTTTTTTCAAAGAAGTTGAAACCGAACTTCTCGTTCGGTTGTAGTTTCCAAAGGCAGCGCCTTTGGTCGAGCTCCGCAGAAAGCGAAATCTATTTGCCGACTGATATAATTTATCCTCTCCCGGCGTAGCCGGGAGAGGATTTCTTTATAATATGAAAAGGTGCTGTGAGATTCGTTAGCTCGCTGTATTTCTCCCTCAGTCAGCTTCGCTGACAGCTCCCTCATCAGAAGAAGTCTGCTATATATTTCTCAAATCCTGCCGAATTTTATCCTTTTCAAAAGGAATTTGAAAGCTTATTGCAAAAAAACATTTCCAGAATATACAACATGCATAAACTTCAAATATGCAAAATAGAATATCTGTATAAATTGCAATTCGCCATTGCAATATCTGGCAATATGATATATAATTAAAGAGCAATCTCAAATTGAAATTGTAAATTATACATATAAGGGGTGTTTTTCCATGAACACATATCCGGCTAAGAACATCATCAACGTTGCTATGGCAGGCCATTCCGGCGCCGGCAAGACCTCCCTCGCGGAAGCTATGCTTTATCTTGCAGGCGCATCCGATCGTCGCGGTAAAGTAGGCGAGGGCAACACGGTCTGTGATTCCGACCCGGAGGAGATCCGCCGCAAGACGTCTGTCTCCACGGCCGTGGCACCGTTTGAATGGAAAAATAAAAAGATCAACCTGCTGGACACCCCGGGTCTTTTCGACTTCCAGGGCGGTCTGTATGAAGCCGCACGCGCGGCAGAATCCGTTGTCATCGTGCTTGCAGGCAAGAGCGGCGTTTCCGTCGGTACGGAAAAGGCTTTTGCGGCAGCGGAAAAGCGCGGCCTGTCTAAGATTTTCTTCGTAAACGGCCTGTGCGATGAAGGCTCCGACTTCTATAAAGTGTTCGAAGATCTAAAGGCGAGCTTCGGCCCGTCCGTCTGCCCGATTGTTGTGCCGCATTTTGAGGACGGCAAGGCAGATAAATATATCAATATGCTGGAATATAAGGCGTACGATTACTCCGGCGGCAAGCCTGTACAGGTAGATATGCCGAACATGGGCGCCCGCCTCGAGGGTCTGCGTACCGCCATTTACGAGGCCGTCGCCGAAACGAGCGACGAGCTGTTCGAGAAATATTTCTCCGGCGAAGAATTCACGCCGGAAGAGGTTATCGTCGGTGTTTCCCAGGGTGTTAAAAGCGGCACCATTTCGCCCGTATTCTGCGGCGATGCTATGCTTATGCGCGGCATGGAGCAGTTTATGGACGGCCTTTGCTGGCTCGCCCCGAGCGCGGCGGATAAGGGCGCGGAAATCGGCGTAGACGTAGACGGCAACCCCGTTGAGATTGCCGTTAAGGAAGATGCCGCCACGGCTGCCATCGTCTTCAAGACCGTTGCAGACCCGTTCATCGGCAAACTCTCCTACGTAAAGGTGCTCTCCGGCAAAATCTCCACAGAGACCCCGCTCATCAACATGCGCACCGGAAACACGGAGCGCGTCGGCAAAACCGTCATGATGTGCGGCAAAAAGCAGGAAGATGTAAAAGCCATCACTGCGGGCGATATCGGCGCCATCCCGAAGCTTGCCGGCGTCAACACGGGCGATACGCTTTGCGCACCCGCACGCAAGGTCACACTGGACGGCATCGCATACCCCACCCCGGAGATGCGCATGGCCATCGTCCCGAAGAATAAGGGCGACGAAGATAAGGTCGCGCAGGGCATCATGCGTCTTGCGGAAGAAGACCCGACGATTCGTTTTGAAAATAACGCAGAGACCAAAGAAATGGTCATCAGCGGCATGGGCGAACAGCACCTCGATGTCATCGTCTCCAAGCTGAAGACGAAGTTCGGCGTAGATGTCACGCTGCGCAGCCCGCGCGTTCCGTACCGCGAGACGATCCGCAAGACCGTTTCCGTACAAGGCAGACATAAGAAGCAGACCGGCGGCCACGGCCAGTTCGGCGACGTGTGGATCGAATTCTCCCCCTGCGATGCAGACGGCTTGGAGTTTGCAGAGCGCGTTGTCGGCGGCGCAGTGCCGAAGGGCTTCTTCCCCGCCGTTGAAAAGGGTCTGCGCGAGTGCATCGCAAGAGGTCCTCTCGCCGGTTATCCGGTCGTCGGTCTCAAGGCGACGCTGTATGACGGCTCCTATCACCCCGTAGACTCCAGCGAAATGGCGTTTAAGACCGCTGCTTCCATCGCCTATAAGAACGGCATGCCGCAGGCAAATCCCGTTCTGCTTGAGCCCATCGGCGAATTGAAGGCTACCGTGCCGGACGCTAACATGGGCGATATCATGGGCGAAGTCAACAAGCGCCGCGGCCGCGTGCTGGGCATGTCCCCGGCAGAAACCGTCGGCTATCAGACCGTAGACGCCGAAGTGCCGATGGCCGAAATGTACGATTTCAGCACCTATGTGCGCCAGGTCACGCAGGGCAGAGGCAGCTTCACGTTTGATTTCGTGCGCTACGAAGAAGCCCCGCAGAATGTTGCGCAGAAGGTTATTGAGGCCGCGAAAGCCAACGGCGAGATTGACTGAATAAAGCCATGACAAAAAAGAGACAAAAGATACTATCAATCTTGATGTAATTCTCTTTAAATGCAGCAATAGCATACGCGTGGTACGTAATCCATTCTAATTTCACGAATAAAGCTAAGGCACAACCTACAGATTTTCCTCCGTAAGTTGTGCCTTTTTCTCAACTGTATCGTTCAAATGCTTCTTTACATAGTAACCGCGTTCCGCCTCAAAATTGAAGCGGAACGCGGTTGCTTACTCTACACTGATTTTCAAAGGTGCCTGCATCTCTTTCCAGTCACCGTCACTCTTCGCCTTTGGATTTTGCTTAGAGTGATAACCATGTGCCTTTCTCTGCGGACTCTACAATAGCATCCAGCAGGTGCTGGTTTGCCTGTCCATCCTGAATATTGGCAGCAAGACCATCACCGGTGCCATTCACAATGTCTGCAAAGGACTGCATCTGATCGCAGAAATACTGCTGCGGAATAGGCAGATGGTTGAAAACATGGGCATCGGCATTGATGTCTCCGGAGCAGACTTCAATTTCGTCAATTCCGGCAGGTGTGGCATCCAAGCTGTAGACAATGGCACCCTCACTGCCGTAAATCTCCATACGCTGATAGTTACCGCGGCCATAAGCAAATCGGGTGATCTGGAAGCTGACAGAAATCTCATCTTCCATATCCGCCATGTAGTTGCTGAAATCGTCCACATCTACTTTTCCGACACCTTTGCCGTCCAGCAACGGACGCTCGTGTACGTAAGTACCGGTATGTCCCACAACGCGTGTATATTCTTTGTTCGTCACAAATCGTACCAAATCCAAGGCATGGCTTCCCAGATCTCCCAGAGCACCTGTACCCGTTCTGCTCTTGACATAGCGCCATACTAAGGGGCAGTTGGCACGGGGCAATCCCCACGCCTGGAAATACTGCATATTCACGTGATAGACACGCCCGATCTTGCCCTGCGCAATCAGATCCTTGGCGTAGCGGGCAGCAGCCTTGAATCGGTAGGAGAAGCACACCATATTCTTGACATTCTTCTCCTGAGCCGCCTTGGCCAGTATGTCTGCTTCCTCTGCGGTCAGGGTGATGGGCTTTTCCAGGTTAAACGGCTTGCCGGCTTCCACGGCAGCCATTGCCACCTTGAAGTGGGCGTCATTAGAGGTGCAGATATCCACTGCATCGACAATGTCACAGTTAACCAAATCTCGATAATCCGTAAAACGGTACTGCGGAGGAATCCCATACTTCTCGCCAACGGCTTCGAGCTTTTTCTCATCAATGTCGCAGATGGCCACCAAGGTCAAATCGGGACTCTTGGCAATACCGGGCTCGTGCACGCCGCCCCAGATGGCTCCTACGCCTACAGATCCTACGCGAATAACTTTCTTTTCCATGTTGATCACAACTCCTTTAAATTAAGTTATAAATTAAATAAAATTAATTTATTTTTTCCAGAATCATTGCAGAGAAGGGAGGAACTTCCACCACGGTGGCATTCTGAGCCCCTTCAAAGGCCTTTTCACTTAACAAATCACGGACGTAATTTCCCGACAACGTGTAGTTTTGGGGACAATCTGTGTTGTTGATTACCGTCACCAGAAGCTCTTCCTGCAATTGGCGTTCCATAACAAACAAATCTCCCTGAGAACGGAATCTAACGGTTCCCTCCTGCAGTGCTTTTCTGGTTTTTCGCAACCGCATCAGCTTCTGATAGTGCGTCCGCAAATCCGTATTCCAATGAGATTCCTCCCAGTCGAACGCCTTACGGCAATCCGGGTCGTTCTCACCCGTCATACCAATTTCCGTGCCATAGTATGTGCAGGGCATACCTACAAAGGTGAACAGGAAAGCCGCCGCGTTTTTCAACCGCGCCGTATTCCCTCCGCTGACCGTAAGGAAGCGGGCAGTGTCGTGGCTGTCCAGCAGATTGAGCATAGAGTCATCGGCCGCATCGGAATAGCGCATCAAATTTTCCGTGAGAATCTCCTGAAAACGCTGAGGAGCCACTGCGCTCTTGGCAAAGTACTCCACTGCCGCACGCTGAACACCATAGTTCATCACGCCATCGTACTGATCCCCCTGAAGCCACGCTTCCGAATTGCGCCAGAACTCTCCGATAATCAGTGCGTCGGGATTGATCCCCCGAACGGTCTCCCGAAACTCTCTCCAGAAATGGGAGTCCACCTCGGTGGCTACATCCAGTCTCCAACCGTCAATACCCATGCGGGTCCACTTGGCCACGGCTCCCAGAAGATATTCCTTCGCCTGAGGATTTTCCGTGTTCCACTTGGGCATACAGGCCGTTCTCAACTGTTTTTCAGATAAATTTTTCAAACCGGGGTGTCTGGGGGCATAGGGAGTGTCTCCGAAAGAATCAAAATTCAAAGGATCAAAACTCACCGGAAATTCCCGAATGTAAAACCAATCCCGGAAAGGGGATTCCTCTCCGTGCTCCACCACATCTTGGAACTGCCTAAAACCTCCGCCACAATGGTTGAACACGCCGTCTAAAATCACTCGGATACCGCGCTTATGCGCCTGATTAATCAGCTCCACCAAATCGGACTCATCGCCAAAATGAGGATCGATGCGCGTATAGTCCACGGTGTCATACTTGTGGTTGGAAGTGGCTTCAAAAATCGGGGTCAAATACAGGGCGTTCACTCCCAATTCTTCCAAATAAGAAAGCTTTTGGGTAATACCCGGCAAATCTCCGCCCATAAAAATCTGTCTGTCCGGCGCGGTGCCCCAAGGCGCCACATTCTCCGGAGAAAGCTCAGGGTTTCCGTTGCAAAAGCGCTCCGGAAAAATCTGATAGAACACCGCACTGTTGACCCAAGATGGCTTTTTATGGATGTCAATGCGGTTGATAAACGGAAAATGGAAGTTAACAAAGGCTGAAGATTCATCCTCGTCCACGTTGACCAGTTCCGGCTTTGCGAAACCGCTGTCCCCATACAGCCACTGTTCGTCCCCCTTTTCCAAAAGGAAGTAGTAGGCAACGCGAGGGTCATCTACCGGATACACATAAGAATAGTAATCAAACAGCTCGTCTGAACCTTCCACCTCCATGGGAACTTCCTTGCGGGTGTGCCAGAGGTATTTATTTCCAATGACCAAAGTCACTCGGTCCAAATCGCCCTTCCCTGCACGCAAACGAACCTTGAACTTTTCATAAGAAATGGGAAACGCATAATTGCTGACCGGATTGTGAAATATTGCCTCTCGATTCATGGAATCACTCCTTTACAACAGAATTTTAATCTGATCGGATTCTGCCAGCCGCGTGAACACACAGTCATTTCCGAAGGTACGCTCCGGCAGCAAGATCATTACATTGACGCTCTGGGAATCCACAACAAACTGGCGGCCGTGAAGCACACCGGGATTCAGCCGGACAAAGGTACCCCGGGGAACACGGAACGCCTCAATGGACGCAGGATTCACCTGAAAACCGGAAGGTCCCACAAATATATCAATGTCACCGTCCAGAGGAAGAATTCCCTCGCTGGTAAATCCATGGTATTCCACACCGGTGATGATTCTCTCACACTGGGACACCCGTGCCACGCATACCGAGGCCTGCATTCTTTCATCTAAACGGAGTGTCGTCAGGTCCGGGATGAAGATATTATCCGCTCCGGCCATAGCATCCATCTGCTTGATATGGAGCAAATCCACAAAATCTCCATAGGGACGAAACGACTCCCGATCCAACGGTTTTGAAACAATCTCTCTCATGGCAATTTTTCCTTTCTAAGATTACAGGCTATACACGCCCTGTTCGTCCGCATCATCAAAAATCATTCCCAGATAACGGGCGGCTTCCCGCAGCACCTTTTTGTAGTTTCCGTAAATTCCACCCACATGATGGATATAAGGCCCAAACATCAGCTTCTCTTCCCACATCTTCCAGTTGTTCGTTTCGAACCACACATAGGTTCCGTTGGTTTCGGGTCCGTCTACTCCTTTGCCCTCACCGCCAAACAGATAGTACTTTCCGTCCATATCGTCGAAACGGCATACCGTAATGGGGCCCTTTTTCAGTTCAAACCGTTCCTGTCCCTGGACAAGTCGGGCAACACTGGAAGAATCCTTCAAGGAATACGGGAAGGGACCGCAATGCCACAGCAGCTCCGCGTTGTCGTTCTGCGGATGGCGAATGGTCAAATCCGCAAGGAAACAGGCCTCTTTGCCCAAGGTGACCGCCTGCAACATCGCCATGGTCACTGCTCCGTTGACATCCGTCTCACAGGAAACCGGCAATCCTTCATCAGACAGCTCGCCCAAAGCCATGCAGACGGGTGCGCCTAAAATTGTAACCGCGCTCCAACACTCCATCGCTCCGGCTGCACAGTGCTTTTCCTCCATCAGATCCTGAATGGCCAGTTTAGCTGCTGCGGCTCGCTCCACCGCCTCTTCCTTCATACCGGAAGCATCCATACGTTGCTTTACATTCGCCACGTAGTCTTGTAATCTGGGAGAATTTTCACCGATCAACTGATCCATGCGGGCTGCCACTGTGTTAGGAGATATCGGCACCACAGTCACACCCAATTTGGTTGCCAAATCTCCCTCATTGGCCGTCACACTCATAAACGGTTCCGGTCTTGCTCCAAACTTGGCGATTCGCAGATTTTTCACCGCCTTTATAACGGACACCACACGGATAAAGCTGTCAAAGCCATTGCGAAAATCCTCGCTTTCGGTCTCGCAGTTCCAAATATAACTATACTGCACTCCGAACCGGCGCATCACCTTGGTGCAGGCGAACATGCCGCACTGCGTATCTCTTCCTCGGCTTTCGTCGGTGTTAGGCCGCTCATCTCGGGCACCCCATACCAAGGTGGGTACCTTCATCGCTGCCGCTACGCCTGCGGCACACTGCTCTTCACCAAAATCGCAATGGGGGGTAAACAGCGCATCGATCTTTGCTTGGCGGAATTTTTCCACCACCTGCGTTATTTTTTCCGTTTCGAACAGTATTCCGTTTTCGCATATGTCATCAATATCCACCAGAGTGACCACATCCGGATGAATACCGCGAATAACAGCCATAAACTTTTCCTTTTGCCGCTTGGCCTCCTCCATGCTCAAAAAGCCGCGCTTAGTAGGCGCTACGCCCACCACAATGTTCTGCTTTTTCATATCTGCAACTTCCTCCTATAAAATTCTACACGCTGATCAATTTCCGTATAGTCGATTTCCCCGGTGCGCAAAAAGCGCTGCACCGTATTCCAATCGGGAATGCCGGCTCTGCCACCAATTCTGGTACACTTGATGCAAGAAACTCCCGTGGCAAGCCGAGCGGCTTCTTTGGAAGAAAGCCCGCGCAGCAATCCTACGGTATATGCGCCGTGGAACACATCTCCGGCCCCCACTGTATCCTGTACATCCACTGCAAAGGAGGGCATCTGAAAAAAGCCATCCTCCTCGCTGTACCCTATGCAGCCTTTGGCCCCTAACGTGAATACCACAATAGAAGGGCCCATTTTTTGGACCTCCCGGCAATTTGCTTCAAAGGCCTCCTCCTTCCCCCGGAAAAGCACCTTATAGAAGAATTCCGAAGCAATAAAAGCGTCGATGATGCCGATATTCTCCATCATTTCCGATGAGTAGGAATCGGCGTCCACGATGATTTTGGCTCCCGCTTTCTTTGCCCGCTTGGCTGATTCCATTGCCACATGTGTGGCATGAGAGATAAAAAACCACTGACACCCCGTCAGAATTCGTTCCTCTATCTCCTCCAACGTAAGGGGATTTGCCGTGCCGGATCGGTACACGATACTCCGTCCCTGCGTCTCGCGGTCGCTGAGCACTATGGAGAGAGATGTCGTTTCTCCTTGGCGCGTTTTCATTCCGGATATGTCAATTCCATGACGTTCAAAATCCCGTAAGCAAAACTCGCCGTAGTCATCGCTTCCCACTGCACCCATCATGGCGCATTTAGCTCCCAATCTGGCTGCCGCCACCATGCCGGTGGCCACTTTTCCTCCGCCCTGCCAGCTCATAGCGTTTATCCCGGTTCCTCCGTTTGGCTTGGGAAACACATCCACATTCACTGCCAGGTCTACACAGGGCATGTCATAGCCCGCTATTTCAAATTCTTTTAACACAACTCTTCCTAAAGCCTCCTTTGCGTTAAGTTAACTAAAATGTAAACTTATTCGGATTAAGCAAACGCATTTTACCGCGTACAAAATCTATAGCGTTTTCGGAAGTCTCCATCATCAGTCGGAACATGTCCCCGTTCTTTTCAGTCGGATCCCCATGCTGTACCACACCGTGATAGCAAGCTCGAAAATACTCAGTGGCTATGTTGAACTTGCTCATACCCAAACGCACACTCTCCTGCAACTGCTCGGGAGGAATATCCGAACACCCATGCAGTACCAGCGGAATGGGCAGAGCGCTACGCAAAGAAGCAATACGGTCAAAGTCCAGATTCGGGGTTTGCACGTAGGCACCGTGCGCATTGCCCACAGCCACCGCCAGAGATCCGCAACCCGTGCATTTCACAAATTCCACAGCCTGCTTTACGTCGGTGTAATGATCGCTGTTGACGATGTCATCCAGATTGGCTCCCGAGCCCACATGACCCAGTTCGGCCTCCACGTCTACGCCAAACACGGCTGCTGTTTTCACAACAGCTGCTGTCAGCGCCATATTTTCCTCATACGGCAACGCTGAGCCGTCCACCATCACAGACGGAAAGCCATCCCGCACGCCGCTCACTGCTATTTCATAGCCGGCAGAATGATCCAGATGCACGCCGATGGGCACTGAAGATTTTTCTGCAAAATCTTTGGCGATAGCAGCCACATGTTTTAAGGCGATGTACTTGTCGAAACCGGGATAAAACTGGATAATCACCGGAATTCGCTCCCGATTGGCCGCCTCAGCCACCCACTTAATCGTTTCATAGTTGAACACGTTCACAGCAGCTACTCCGTAACCGTTTTCCGTGGCGTGGTGCAGCAGCTCATTTACTTTAACCAATGGCATTCTCTTTTCTCTCCTCTCAGTTTGTTGTCTCCGTATTGAAGAACAGTGTGTAATGGGGTAAGCCCTCCATAAAGCGTCTGCTGGCTCGGTCAATCACATCGTAGTCCTCCTTACTGAATTGCCAGCCGGCGGCTTTCAAGTTCTCCTGAGCCTGTCTTCCGTTTTTCGCTCCGACAATCGGTGCCGTAATCCCTTGGGTTTGCAGCAGCCAAGCAATGGCGCCTTGGGCCGGTGTTTTGCCATATTTCGCACTGATCTGTGACAGTACGTCCGTCACTTCCAGACACCTATCGTAGTTTTCCGGCTGGAACAGGGCCGCTCGAGCGCGTCCGTCCGTGAACACTGCGCCTTTTTGGTACTTTCCCGTCAGCAATCCCTGAGCCAGCGTGCTGTAAGGAATCACCGAAATCTCCTGCTTTCGGCTAAACTCCAGCAAGGCTTCATCGTATCTCCACAGCAGGCTGTAGCAAGGCTGAATCACATCTACCTGTCCAAATCGCATAGCCGCCTTCATCTCTTCCAGAGAGAAGTTAGACAACCCGATTGCTCGAATTTTGCCGGCCTTTTTCAGTTCTTCCATGGTCTCCATTCTTTCCTGAATGGTAACCTCTTCCTCCGCTACCGGATAGTGTAAAAAGTAAACGTCCAAGTAATCGGTACCCAAGCGCTGAAGGCTGTCTTCGCAGGCTTTAATCATCTTATCGTGGGACATAGAGGGCTTGAACACCTTGGAGATGATTCGCACCTTGTCCCTGCCAATCCGACGGGCAGCCTCGCCCATCACTCGCTCGGAACGGCCATCGCCATAAATCTCGGCCGTGTCAAAGGTATTCACACCATTCTCATAGGATACTTCCAACGCCTCCAAAGAGCTTTTGTCCTCTGTTGCGCCAAAATAATCTCCTCCCATGGCCCAACAACCCAGAATGAGCTCCGAGACTAGTACATCACTTTTCCCAAGTTTCTTATATTCCATTTTAAAATTCCTTTCTTTCAAAATTCCTTTCGCAAATATGCTGTCTATGTTTTGGCAAAATTCCGGTTAGCCGTCTCGATCCTGTTTCGGTGAGACATGATAGTACTGCTTGTACGCCCTGGAAAAGGTATACACGCTTTCATAGCCAACCAGTTCTGCCACCTCCTTTATTTTGATTGCGGGATCTTCTTCCATCAACCGCTTGGCCTCTCGCATTCGGACAGACAGAACATATTCCGAAAAGCTTTGATGAAGCTGCTCTTTAAACACACGGCTAAAGTAGCTGTAACTCATGGAAACCATCTCGGCCACTTCGTCCATGCTGATATCGCGGTTGAAATTCTTCTGCACATACTGCTTTGCTATGGAAAGAATATGGGCATACTTGTTTGTAGCGGTCTGCACAGCCGCCTCCATCTGCTTCAAAACCTTCTGCAGGTATTCTTGCATTTCATTTAAACTGGCAAATCTGCTAAAGTGGGGAAACGCTTCCAATTCCAGATGATACGCAGAAGCCATCTCCTGAACCTGAGACTCCCAATACACATAAAATCGTCGAATCTCCTTAGGAAAGGGCTGCTCCTGAAAAAAATCCCGACAGAAGATTTTTTGAAGCAACTGATAAAGCTCAGCAAAATTTCTGCTCTGAAAGGCCGAATGAATCCGGGCTTGAAACCGCGGAAACCGGCTTTGCTCCGTAGCCGCTTGAGCAGAGGAAAACCGAAGGTCGAACGGCTCCAGCATGCGATAAGCCATGGTGTACCGTGCCTCTTTATAAAACACAGGATACTCCTCCAAACGCGTAAACGGTCGACTCACTGCAAAACAGGGCCGTCCCGCCCCCTGCCTGACACAGGACTCCTGACACGTTTCGATGTACGTTTTTACAATGTCCTCCCGGCTGCTTTCGGTATTCAACAGCACAACTGTGTCTTGCGTTACGTTGCGAGAAAAGAATACTGCTACATCCTCCGACGCTTCCTCGGCAAAGACTTTCTCCGCCCGGAAATCGGATTCTTCTTCCCCGCCAAAAGGCCATGCAACCCAGAATACCGGATGGGGAAATTCCACCGGAGGCTTACCGGTTTTACCCGCGAGTAAACCGTTGAGCCAGTTTTCCAGTACCTCCCGGTCGTTGCCGTTTCGGAGAGATTGTGCCTTTCGGCGGCGAAGATTCTCCTGACACTTGAGCAACACTTCCTGAATTTGCATCAGCTTTACGGGCTTGAGCAGATAATCCACCACTCCGCTGCGGAGAGCGCTCCGCATATACTCGTAATCGTCATAGCCGCTCAGAATCACCAGCTGAATCTCCGGGAAAGCCTCGTGCACCTTGTCCGCCAGCTCCAGTCCCGTCTGATAGGGCATTCGAATGTCGCTGATTAATACGTCAACGGACTTTTCCTGCAAAATTCCCCATGCCTCTTGGGCCGAGTGGGCTATCAGCGTTTCTTGAACTCCTAACTGGTTTTCCTTGTCAATCATCTCGATCTTTCGTCGCATGGCTGTGCACAAAAGGGGATCATCATCCACTATCATCACTGTAAGCATCTGCATCCTCCGCTTTTCTGTCAAACTCTCCGTCTCACTTGGCCAACACCGGCAAAAAGCACACCCGTTATAAGTCAGCTTACTGCTATAATGTTTGTAAAATAAACATACTGGTATACTTTCCCTCCCGACTCCTCAGTACCAAACGATCCTTGGAATGTGAAAAGATCTGAAGTCGATCATTGATATTGTCCAGCCCAATCCCCCGCTCTTTCTGATGACGCAGAGCTATGGCATCATAGGGCTGAGAGAATTTTTGATTCATCTCCTCCACTTGCTTTAGACTCATTCCCCTGCCGTTATCCCGTACGCGGAGAACCATTCGGTCACCCATCTTGCGGGCCGTGATGATAATTTGCCTTTTCTCCTCCGGAGCCATCCCGGTAAACCCATGTTCAAAGGAATTCTCCACAATAGGCTGAAGCAAAAAGTGGGGAATTGTAATCTGCCGAAGCTCCTCCGGGACATGAATCCGCAGCTCCACGCTGTCTCCATACCGGCACTTCTCCAGGTTCACGTAATTAACCACATGCTCCAGTTCCTTCTCCAAAGGAAGCTCTGTGCTCGTCATGGTGTTATAGCGGATCATCTGGGCAAAGTCGCAAATGTAATCCGCCGTTTCAAACTCTCCGTCCAAAGTCAGCTTTCCGGCAAACATGTCCAAGGTGTTGTAGATAAAGTGAGGATTGATCTGAAGCAGAAGAGCCTTTAACTGAGCGTCTTTATATGCGGTTTCTTTTTGGATATTTTCCTGCATCAAGACGTGCATTCTGCCCAAGACACGGTTGAATTGATTTCCGATCACTCCAATTTCATCCTGACGTTCCACCTCTAACTCCCCGCTGAAACCGGATTCGGCAATGCGCTCCATCTCGTCCCCATACCTCCGAAGACGAGAGGTGATGGAGCGAAGCATGGAAAAGAACAGAGACAAAAACAGTAGCGAAAGAAATCCCATGAAGATCAAGATAAGCAGAGAACTCTGCTGAAAATATCCGTGTTCCGACACCGGCAGCGCCACACCCACGCGCAGAGAAACCCGTTGAATCTCGGTGGAAAAGCACCGCACAGATTCTTGATAACCTGCGGTTTGCGGAAAACGGAAATCAGAATTCAGAATTACATTGCTGAGTTTAGGTCGGTTTTCCTCATCCAGTAGGAATAGGGCCACACCACTCTGTTGCGGCATTCCGAATTCGGGGAACAATTCATCCACCTGCATTTTGGCCAAAAGATAACCTTGGTTTTTATATACCGAGGAAACAATGGGACAAAGGTAGTACAACACATCTTTTCCGTCTATCTCCGCATGATACCAAGTGGCTCCCCCTCCGTTCTCCAACAGCTCGGTGGGAATACTCTTCGGAACAGAATCGTAATGGTACACTGTGCTGTACCCTTCTGGGATAGTAGTGTTTTTCGTCAGTAAATAGACGCGTTCCAGAGGCGGTGACACCGCATTGCTCGCTCCCTGCAGCAACGGCATCACAGTTTGCGTGTACTCCTCGTGAGAGACGGAGCCATTGTAATCGTGAGACAGAAAAGCAATCAGATTTTGATTGCAGGACAACACCTGCATCAGCATTTCCACATGATCCATTTTTTCGTTCACACCACTGACTACCATGTTCAGCATATATTGCCCATCCTGCGCCAGCTGATGTTCATAGTGCGTCGCAACCGAAGCAAAACTGAACACCGACAGCAAGGTAAACGGTAGAGCGATGAGCCCCAAAAATCCAAGAACCATTTTGTGCGCGATTTTCATCCGGCTCAGCCACTGTTTCATTTATTTTCCTCTTTTCCTATCATCAAAAACGGCATTAAAATCTCAAACGCGGACTTTTATGGAACTTACATAAAAAAGCACTGGACATTTTAAGATTAATAGCTTATTATGATGTAGTATAACAAGTATAGCAATAAACGTCAATTATTCCTATCGACTCGTAGTCGACAAAGTTATACTCCAAAAGAAAGGAATTGCCATGGATACTCCACACAACGATAAACAGCGCACAAGCTTATTTCCCTATAAGCTTGTTCAAACGCTTGTCGGGTTGATTGCCGTATGTTTTCTTATTTTCTGTATTCGCTCACCCTCAACTCCCAGTCCCTCTCCCTTTCAGACGACATCCTCCGAGAAAGAAACCGCTTTGAAATGGATTTTCATAACACCTTATGGCGAGACGGATTCCTCCTATGCTGAACTGTTTCTCTCCCAAGAGGATTGCACCGAATTGGCCGGAACACCTGTGGAACTCTCCTTTTGCACCATTGAAAAATATTTGAACATGACAGCATCGGGAATCTCTGCAGATGTGGTCACCTGTTGGTACACCGATTCCAACTTTAAACGATTGGAAACAACCGGAACTACCTGGGCTCTGCAGGACTTGCTGAACAAGGAAATTCCCGGCTTTACCCTGCCCGAAAACTTTATCCGGTGGTGCGGAAATTTTCAGGGAGATGTTTACGCCTATCCGCATACCGGAACCATTCTCTCTGAGGATACCTCTATCAAGTCTGCCGCCGCTATGATTGGCCGCAAGGACATTCTGGAAAAAATCCACTGGGATAGTCAGCAGCCCCTGTCCAAAGCGTATTGCTTGGAACAGCTAAAAGCCGTTCGGAAAGCCTATCCGGAGTTGATTCCCTGCTACGTGGAGCTTCCCTGTCTTCAACAGATGTTTGGCGTCACCGCCGATACCGGCACTGCGTGGGAGGATCCTTTTTTTCACCCCGGTACTTTGGAGTCACTGGAGTTTATGAACACCCTGTTCCGTGAGCGACTGCTTTCCCGCGATGTGTTCACCCTCAGTCAAGAGTCCCTGCTCAGACAGCTGCAAAACGGCGAGATCTTTTTGGCGGCTTCCCCCTCGCTGGGCAAGCTGCTCTCCCTGCTCCCGGAAAGTCACCCAATTTGGGAACAATATGAAATCCTCTCGCCCATCCTCTCGGATTCCGGACGGGAACCGGCACTCAGTAACAATTTCGAGGAACAATACGTCTCCACCCTGTTTGTTAAAAGCAGCACACAAAGCCAATTCCAAGCCAGACTGTTGGCAGCATTTTATCTGCAAAACATGGAGCCTTCTCCCGAACAGGAGAACGCTTTGGAGCGCTCCGGGCTTGGAGATTTGCTCAAGAATGCAGAACCGATGAAATCTATCGGCATTGACAGCCAGTACACTGTTCCGATCATTCACTACGAAATCCTGTTTTCCCTCTACTCCAACACACGTCTGGCTACGGCAGACGAACGAAAACAGAAATTTCTGGAAAATCAGATCGTGAATTTGGTGGAGGATTGTTCTGCCGATGAAATCGCGCCGACCTACGCTCGTTTGGTCAGTGAGTTGCAAAGAGGAGACTATAAGTTGCTGGACACCTGGAAAAAGCAGCAGTACCAAAAAGCGATATCTATTTTGCAGGAGTGAACCTGACTTTTTTCGAATCCTCTTGCCGGGAAATAATTTTTCAGATAAAAAGTGCGCCTTCCAACGGCTGATGCTGATGAAAGGCGCGCTTTCGTTATCCCTGCTTCCCGCGCAAGAACCTTGGCCTTTTCACATTGGTTCCTTAGTTAAGAGATATTAAGAAAGAAACACATCTGCTTTTTAGGAGATGCTCTTCTGGTCGTGAAGCCCCTGAACACTATGTTCCATCTCTCCCTTAACGGGCATAATGGGTGCAGGATTTCCAAAGGTGGTATTGGGGAAACGGATGGGCGCTGCCCACTTCACCGCATTGATAATCACCTTTTGAATTTCCGGCTGATGATAGATGGGGAACACCTCATGGCCCGGACGGAAGTAGAAAATCTTTCCTTTTCCGCGATGCCAGCAGCAACCGCTGCGGAACACTTCTCCGCCTTCGAACCAGCTGATAAACACCTGCTCATCCGGCTGGGGAATATCAAAGCGCTCACCGTACATCTCCTCGTGCGGAATGATAATTTTCTCGTCCAGACCGTCTACAATGGGATGGCTGGGATCTACAACCCAAAGGATTTCCTTCTCGCCGTCCTCACGCCACTTCAATTTCCAGGAATCCGTTCCGCACAGCTTCCGGAAGATTTTAGAGGCATGGCCGGAATGAAGAACGATAAGGCCCATTCCTTCCAGAACACGATTGTAAACGCGATCCACAATCTCATCCGACACTTCCTGATGAGCCATGTGACCCCACCAAATCAACACATCCGTATTGTCTACAACCTCCTGAGTCAGTCCGTGTTCCGGCTCTCGCAGCGTGGCGGTTTTCACATCCATACCAGCTTCTTTCAGAAAGTCTGCGATGCAACCGTGAATACCCTTGGGGTACACCTCAGCCACTTCCGGGAATTGAACCTCATGGAGGTATTCGTTCCAAACAGTTACTCGAATTGCCATTTTAAAAAAACTCCTCTCATATCATGAATTAATCACAGGGTAGCCATTTTTCTTCTTCCGCGGAGCGGATAATTACGTCCAATGCATGCTGAATGCGGCAGCCGTCTTGAATGGTGGCAGCCATGCCATCGCTGCAGCCGTTGAGAATATCTGCAAAAGACTGCATCTGATCGCACTGGAAACGCTGGGGAATGGGAAGCTTTGTGTAGATTCCGGACCTGTCATAGGGGTAGCCAAAGCAGACCTCTAATTCATCTACACCGGGAGTAACATCCAAGCTGTACACCAAACCGCCCTTGCTCCCGTATATTTCCATACGCTGGTAATTTCCTCTGCCATAGGCAAATCGGGTGACAGAGAAATTCGCCGAGGTCTTTCCATCCATCTCCATCAAGTAATGGCAGAAGTCATCTACATCTACCGGACCGTATCCTTCGCCCTCTTCCAGACGGCGCTGGGTCACATAAGTATCCGTATGTCCCACAGCCTTCCGGTAATTTTTACCGGTGACAAAACTTACCAAATCCAGAGCGTGACAACCCAGATCGCCCAGTGCGCCGGTTCCGGTCAGCTCTTTTTGGTATCTCCAAGAACGGGGCAAATCATAGGAAGGACCGCCGCCGCCCTGCAGATACTGCATGTAAACGTGATAAATGTCGCCTAACATTCCCTTCTCCACCAATTCCTTGGCGTAGCGGGCAGCAGCCTTAAAGCGGTAGGAAAAGCACACCATATTGGGAATTCCTTTTTCCTGTGCGGCTTTGGCCAAAATGTCGGCCTCCTCCGCTGTTAAGGTGACAGGTTTCTCCAAGCAAAACGGTTTTCCGGCTTCAATAGCTGCCTTGGCCACTTCAAAGTGGGCGTTGTTGGAAGTGGAAATGTCAATCACATCCACATCCGGGCAGGCAATCAAATCGTGATAATCCGCAAAGCAGTGATCTTCTCGAATACCGTATGTATTTCTGGCGTACTCCATGCGCTCAGGCTTTAGATCGCACACGGCCACAAGTTCCAGATCCGGGCTTTTGTAAATTCCGGGAAGGTGAACGCCTCGAGAAATTCCACCAATGCCTACACTTCCCACGCGAAATACTTTTTTCTCCATGAAACTCCTCCAACACTATCTGTTGTTCTCCATATTTGATTTCTTGAATTTTCGATAAAAGCAAGGCAAGACCTGAAGGCCGGAACAGCCTTCAGGTCCTGCTCGAAAGCTTTCCTAAAATCTCAACAAATCAATATTTGTCCATTAGCCCGCGTTATTGTAAACATCCAGAGCTTCCTGATAAATCTCCATTAAACGCTCCAGGCCCATTTGGTTCAACTGATCCACATAGGCATCCCACTGCTCGTCGATGCCGCCGTTGACAATCCAGCTAGCCCAGGTCTCGTTAACATACTTGTAAATGTCCACCGTCAGAGAAGAAATCTCTTCGGACTGTTCAGCGGTGTAGTTCACAACAGGATAGGGCTTTGCCACAAATTCCTTCATCATCTCGTCTTCCTTCAATTTAGCGCCGTCGCCGCTATTCTCGGGAAGAGTGATCTTCGCTTCAAACTCGGGGGTCACATACTTCGGACCGTAGTCGCGGGGGCAAATTTCCCAGTACCACTGGTCGCCGTTCTTTCCTTCGGGAGGATCCAAGAAGGTAATGTTGCCGTCCTCGTCCTTATTCAACGCCACACCGTAGGGGCCCCAGTAAGACTGGACAGAAATGTCATCGGTAGAGAAGTAATCCGCCCAACGCATAGCCACTTCGGGATGCTCACAAGCGGTGGTAATGGTATACTCGTTGCGATGATAAATGATGATTTCATCGTTGCCGCGGACGTAGCGGTCGCCGTTAGGACCGGCCAGCGGAGGCATCGCAACATATTCGTCCGAATGAGGCTGAGTAGCAGAGGAGGTTTCCCAAGCGATACCGGTACCTACCAGAGATACATCTGCGTTTTTCATTTTTGCGTCGGACATGGAACCATCCTGCGTGATGAACTCCGGATCCATAATGCCTTCTGCGTACAACTTATGGAAGAAAGCAACTGCTTCCTTATAGCGCTCGTCAGCCGGAATGAAAACGGGCTTCAGCGTCTCCTGATCCAAAGCCAGGAAGTTCTCCTGCAAGCTGTCCGTGAGGCCCCAGGGGTTGATGTAGCGGATCCAGTCAAACAGAGCGCTGCCGGTCAGAGGAATCTCGTCGTTCGGATCACCGTTGCCGTTGGCGTCCTGCTCCTTAAAGGCCTTCAGCACTTCGTACCACTCGTCCACGGTGGTGGGCATTTCCAGGCCCAAACGATCCAGCCATGCCTTGTTGATAAAGGGCGTATCGCAGCCCTTCGGACGCATAGGCTTCTTACCGGGCAGCGTATAGATATGGCCGTCCGGATTGGTAACCATCTGACGCATAGTGGGCTCTGCCTCCCAAGCCGCCTGGATGTTGGGGCAATACTTTTCCACATAATCTTCCAGCGGAATGAACATGTCAAGGTTGGTGGCAATGTCATTATCCTTCAGAGCATTGTCTCCGAAGAATACGTCGGGCAAATCACCGCTGGCCAGCAAGAGCGACTTCTGCTCACCCCAGTCCGCATCGCCTGCGTACTGCCAGTTGATCTTGACGTTGGTGTCCTTTTCCATCTGCTGGAACATGGCGTTGTCTTTAAAATCCATCGTATTGGCGCCTTTGACGTAAAGGAAAGTTAACTCCACGGGTTCTTTGACAATAGGCAAGCCCGTCTCATTGAAGTTATCGTCCCCTGTTGCAACCTCACCTGAAGTGCCGCCACTTGTCTGTTCCCCACTGCTAGAGCTGCTGTTGCCACCGCCGCCACAGCCTGCCAGCATGGAGGTAACCAGGGCCAAACAGATCAGGCTTTTTCCTAGTTTTGTCCACTTTTCTTTCATGTTTGCATCTCCTCACTATAGGATTTTTTATTTGACGGTGAAATCCTCAGGGTATATTCCCAAGGTAACGTCACAGAGTAATTTGGGGAGAAAACTCACCCCTTGATTGCGCCGATCATTACGCCCTGACTGAAATATTTCTGTACAAAGGGATACATGCACATAATCGGCACGGTGGTAATGATGATAACGGCGTATTTCATCAAATTTGCCAAACGCATGGCCTCCTGAGCAGCCAGGCCGTCACCGGCACCCACCAAAGACTGGTTCGTGATCAGGATATTTCTCACCACCAGCTGCAGCGGTTTTAAGTTCTCGCTGCGTACGTAAACCAGAGCATTAAAGTAAGAGTTCCACTGCGCCACGGCAATGTAAAGAGCAATTACAGCGATTACGGCTTTGGAGAGAGGAAGAGCGATGGAGAAAAAGAATCGCAGGTTCCCACAGCCGTCAATCTGTGCTGCATCCAGCAAATCCTTTGGCAAGCTGGAGTCAAAAAATGTTCTGGCCACAATCATGTTGTACACCATTACAGAGAAAGGCAAAACCATAACCCAGAATGTGTCATATAAGTGAAAATCTCGAATGGTGAAGTAAGTAGGAATCAAGCCGCCGTTAAAGAACATCGTGAATATGAAATAAAACGTGATTAACTTGCGGCCTACCAGATCTCTGCGAGACAGAGAGTATGCTGCAGAGATGTTGACAATCAGGCCGATGGCTGTTCCCACTACCGTGTAAAGGATGGTGTTCCAATAACCCATCCAGATATTCCCGTGACGCAACAGCTCTTTATATCCGTCCAGCGTGAACTGGCTGGGCCAGAACCACACGTTGCCGTTAGACACTTCAGAAGGGTTACTAAAAGACGCAATGATGATAAAGTAGAGAGGATACGCAATCAGCAGCAAGATCAAGCCGCAGATTCCGTACAGAATAATGTTGAAAACAACATCTGCCTTGCTCACTTTTTGTGATTTATGTATTGTTTGTGCGCTCATAATGCATCCGCCTCTTTTCGCTAAAAATTTTCAGTCCGTACGTTCTCCGCTTACCACAAACTTGTGTCTCCAAGTTTTTTGGAAAATCCGTTGACCAGAAGTAACAATACAAAGTTAATAACGGTGTTGAACAGGTTTACTGCCACAGAAAGGCTGTACTGATTGCTGATCATACCGATTTTGTATACATACGTGGAGATTACTTCGCTGATACTGGTGTTCAACGGGTTCTGCATGAGATACACCTTTTCGAATCCCAGATTCATCACATTGCCTGCACGCATAATCAGCAGGATCACTGCAGTAGGAATCAGGAAAGGCACATCAATGTGCCACAACCGTTGGATCTTGCTGGCACCATCCACCGTTGCCGCCTCGTACAAAGAGGGATCCACCGCTGCCAGCGCCGCAATGTAGATAATGCTGTCCCAACCTGCGTGTTGCCACACATCACTCCACACATAGACGTGCTGAAAGGCGCTCGCCTCTCCCATGATGTTGACCGGATTCTGAACGCCAAGCACCCGGGCCAGATTTCCGTAGATTCCTTTGCTGGGGGAAAGAAGGATTAACATTATGCCCACCATAACCACTGTGGAAATAAAGTGGGGCAGATAGGTCACCACTTGCAAAACCTGCTTGAAGCGTTTCACCCGGATCTGGTTGACCATCAGAGCTAAAATAATAGGGAACGGAAAGCCTGCAATCAAGCTATACAAGCTCAAGCTCACCGTATTCCAAATCAGGTTTTTAGATTGGAATGAGTTAAAGAATTTTTGAAAATTCAAAAGTCCCACCCAAGGGCTTCCCTGAATTCCCTGTGAAGGAGAAAAATCCCTGAACGCAATTTGCACGCCGTACATGGGCAAGTAGTTGAAGCAAAACAGCAACACGACCGCCGGAAGTAACAACAAGTACAATCCCCAATTTCGTTGAATCCCTCTGCCAGCTCGGTATAGCTTATACCGCCAACCTGACCGCTGTCTTCCCATTGGATTTTCTGTCATAACCCTCATCTTCCTTTCTCCATTGTCTCTGACAAAGCTTGCACTTGTCAAATTGGATGTTGTGGCAATATTATAAAGCGTAAGCCCTGCAAACAAAATGGCTGAATTTATGATTATTTACCACTTTTTATCTATTTTCACCCGATATTTATTCGAATTTGATAAAAGTCTTTTAAAAGGAGTACCTTTTCCGCCCGGAAGCACTCGTTTTTCGCCTGTGTTTTAACCGTCAAAAGCCATCGGCTGAGTCAGAGATTTGATTCTTACTTTTTCTTTTTGTACAACTGCGGCATTTCCGTTTTTTCTTTCTTGATATAAAGGGGTCCTTTCCCGCGTCAATGTCAGCAAAAGAGATGGCTTTCGGTTGAGAATTTTGCTTTCGCGAAACAACAGCTCCCCCTTGTGTAAATCCGGAAGATAGACAAAAGAAGAATATGATTTTAAGCGAGGACTCAACCAATGGTCGGTTGTTTTGCTCTTTGCTTTTTGCTATTGTAAGGATGAATTTAACACTGACGGAGCGCTTCATTACGTAGCTACCCAACCTATGGGGAAATAGGTGTGTAAAAACAGACAGTAAAAGACAGCCGTGTTCCCTTCAAGGCAAGGGAATACGGCTGTCTGGTTGAATTTATAGATTCTAAAGAAGATTTTTATTCGAAAACAGGTACACGTTTTACCACGCCACCGTCCATGGCAGATTGGTGAGCGCAGATTCCTACACCGGTCCAGTAGGCGCCGTCAATATCGCTGGGAACCGGGGTTCGATCTTCCAGAATGCTTCGGACAAACTCGTGGACTAGATGAGGATGAGAACCACCATGGCCACCGCCTTGCAGGAACGATAGATGGGGATTGCTGTCATCATACACTGTTTGTTTGGTGAAGCGCCCAATTTCCGCCGGTAAACGATCTGCATAGTCGGGGATTTGGATACGTTCTTCCGTCACAAGGCCGCCTCGACCGTAATCGTTCATAACATGTTCAGCATTTGCACCAAGCGCCATGGAGAACAGTACCGGTTGTTCCGATTCTAACTGCTGCCATTCAAAACTTTTTTGTTCACCATATATGTTGAAACTTTCAGTGTAGCCTCGGGCTACGTGGTAGAGGAACCGAGCCATTTCAATGCTTACATCACTGTCTTTTAGGGAGATCAGAGCTGACTCAAAGGCATATGGACAACCATAGGGAGCTTCCACTTCTTTACGTACTTTGCCGGAGCCCTTGCAATATACGGTTTCCGGACGCTTACCCAGCAACATCAGGCAAGGCGCTACCGCATGGGTAGGATGCATCAGCGGAGGAAATCCCAACCAGTAGTCCGGCCATCCTTCCATATCTTGATAATGCGCGCAGCGCATGAACTGTATTCTGCCCAGCTCTCCTTTTTCGTAAAGGTCCTTCACATACAGAAACTCTCGACCATAGACGGAGGTCTCCATAAACATATAGTGTTTCCCGCTTCTTTTTCGAGCATCGATGACTTGGTACAATTCATCGATACTCATTCCCATCGGAATGGTACAGGCACAGTGCTTTCCGGCGTTCATCACCTGTATAGATAGGGGAGCATGAGTAGCAGGCGGTGTTACCAGATGGACGGCGTCGATGGTTTTATCTTCCAACATGGCATTAAAGTCCGTCAAGCGTTCTTCCAGAAGAAACTTGTCGCCAACCGCATTCAGCAGTTTTTCATTCGTATCCACTAACACCAAAGAATCTACGTCCGGGTGTTTCAGATAGATGGGTATGAATTCCGCGCCGAAGGAAACTCCTACGAGCGCCACTCTTAATTTACCGTTTTTCATGTTGTATCCCTCCTAGGATTCTTTGAAATGATCATACAGTGTATCCGAAAAAAAGTCTATGGAGAGAATGAAAATAGTATGGAATAAACGAAACTATTTATTGAATTATTGTCTGGCTCCTTTTAGGCAGACATGTCATAAGATCATTTTACTGGAAAAGGCAGATGTTCAACCATGGATATAAAACAAACCGATCTCCACTGGTTTCGGTTAAACGAGGAGATTCGCGTGGAGGATGTCGATAAGTTTAGCGGCAATAATATGCATCCGGATAGAATGATGACGCAGTGGGTACTGGTGTTGATGATCAGCGGAGAACGCTCTTTCCGTGTCTACGGTGAGAATTACGTCGTTCATAGCGGCGAATTTTTCCTGTTGCCTCCTTACGTGCAGCATTGCGGGCTTCAATATGATAATCATGCAGCCTATTTTGCTCATTTTCAGGCAACAGGTATTCAGGTTCCACCGCCTGTAAAGGTAGATACCAATCATATTTTGCTTCCGTTACATGGACAGATTCCTCTGGAGCTACCCTGCTTTGATCTGATGGAGTACGCGATTCAGCACCGAACATTGCCTTTTTCAAGCAAAAATTTTTTATCATCCCAAATTCAGGCGATTCTGTACCAGATTAGTTTCGCTGTGCAAAAAAGAGAGCTTTGGTGTAATTTGGAAAGCAGACTGGCCTACCGAATCTTACAATATATTGATGACAACAAAGACCGGCACTTGAAGAATCGGGATTATGAGGATATCTTTGGGAAAACATACAATCGTCTAAATACTATATTCCAAACAGTATATGGTATGACGATCAAACAAATGCAGGTAACCTTGCGTGTCAACCAGGCAAAGCGTATGCTCAGGTCCGGCTATACTATTTCTGAAACCAGTACAGCCTGTGGGTTTGAGGATTATTTCTACTTTTTGAAAGTGTTCAAAAACAAAACGGGGATGACACCATCCGAATATAAAAATTCCTGATCAAATCGGCAGTAACTGTGATTCCAATGGAAATTGTTTTATCAAGCCGCCGATTTAGTTCTAAAAAACGTTGCATTGTACTCACAAATAATAACACTTGTCCATTTTTAGGCAAAAAATAAGAGGATGTAACTGAAATCAGTTACATCCTCTTGATATGGGGTGGAAGATGGGATTCGAACCCACGGTCTCCAGTGCCACAAACTGGCGCTTTAACCAGCTAAGCTACATCCACCATATGGCGCGCCAAAAGGGACTCGAACCCCTGACCTACTGCTTAGAAGGCAGTTGCTCTATCCAGCTGAGCTATTGGCGCATATCTCTTTATGCCGCCCAAGGCAATCGTCCCTTTTCTGCGGGTTGGAGCGGGTGATGGGAATCGAACCCACACGACCAGCTTGGAAGGCTGGGATTCTAGCCATTGAACTACACCCGCATATTCTGCGACACTGACGATTATAGCACAGAAGATTCCGTTCGTCAACCTGTTTTCTTCTATTTTTTCGCATATTTTTCGCGCCGGGCACCCTTTTTATTCCCGACGGCGGAAAGCTTTCAAATTTTGCTTTCGTGTGTGAAACCGTCGCACAAATTCCCTTCCGCCTTCAAAAGAAAAATCGCGCAGAAAATTGACAATTCGTTGACAATGCGCGCCCTTTTGTGCTACGATAATACTGTTCGCCGAGACAAACTCCCGAACGATTTCCGCGGCGGAACGCCGCAAAAGAAAGGACCGTTTCAAATGAAGAAAATAACCGCTGTTTTGCTCGCCATGCTGCTGTGCATGACGGTATTTGCAGCCTGCGGCCAGAGCGGTGCCGCCTCCTCCGAGAGCACATCTTCCGAAAGCAGCGCTGAAGCCGCGGCAGAGCCCACCGCCGAGCCTACGGCTGAACCGACCGCCGAACCCACCGAAGCGCCGGAGGCATTCACCCCCGCCACCTATGAAGTCGCTTCCCTCAAGGGCCCGACCACCATGGGCATGGTCAAGCTGATGCAGGACGCCGAAAACGGCGAGACTGCAAACATCTACAACGTCACGATGTACGGCACCGCAGACGAAATTACCGCCGGCATCGCGAATAAGACGATCGACATTGCAAACGTACCGTGCAACCTCGCTTCCGTGCTGTACAATAAGACCGAAGGCGGCATCAAGATTCTCGACATCAACACGCTCGGCGTGCTCTACGTCGTTGAAACCGGCGAAAGCATCCAATCCGTTGAAGACCTCAAAGGCAAGACGATCTATTCCACCGGCAAGGGCACCACGCCGGAGTTTGCGCTCAACTACATTCTGCGCGAAAACGGTATCGATCCCGAGACCGACGTGACCATCGAGTATAAATCCGAAGCGACCGAGGTCGCCGCAGCGCTTGCCGAGGCCGATAACGCCATCGCCGTGCTGCCGCAGCCGTTCGTCACCACCGCTTTGATGCAGAACGACAAGCTTCGCATCGCGCTCAGTCTCACCGATGAGTGGGATAAGCTTGATAACGGCAGTACGCTCGTCACCGGCGTCACGATCATCCGCACCGATGTGCTGGAGGAAAACCCCGCCGCCGTTGAAAAATTCCTCGAAGAATACGAAGCTTCCATCAACTATACCGAGACGAATGCGGAAGACGCTGCAAAGCTCATCGCACAGTACGAGATCGTACCGAAGGAGCCCATTGCTTTAAAGGCTCTGCCCGGCTGCAACATCCACTTCATCAAGGGTGAAGAGATGAAGGAGAAGGTCTCCGGCTATTTACAGGTGCTTTTTGACGCCGACCCGAAGTCTGTTGGAGGAACGCTGCCCGATGACGCTTTCTACTACACGGAATAACCCCGCAAAGCAGAAAAAAGTGAAAACAAAGAAACAGAAAGCCATAGCCGCCACATGCGCTGTGGCTTTTTGGCTATTGGTGTGGCATGTCGTCAGCCTCTGCGTCGGCTCTGAGCTCGTGCTCGTCTCGCCCGTAAAGGTCGTACAAACGCTGTTCACGGTCATTTTCGACCCCGATTTTTTAAAGACCGTGTGGTATTCCGCTGCGCGCATTTTAGGCGGATTTTTCACCGCGCTCACGCTCGGCACGGTGCTCGGGTGGGTTGCCTCGCGGTTTTGGGTCGTTGAGACTCTCCTGCGCCCCATCACGGCCGTCATTAAAGCCACGCCGGTCGCGTCGTTCATCATTTTGGTGCTGCTGTGGTTTTCCGGGAAAAATTTGTCCGTCATCATCTCCATGCTGATGGTCTTCCCCGTCATTTACATGAATGTCTTAGAGGGCATCCGCAGCGCAGACGAAAAATTGCTCGAAATGGCGCAGGTTTTCAGGCTCTCAGTCGGCAAAAAGCTGCTTTACATCTACCTGCCCGCCGTCGCGCCGTTCTTCGTCTCCGCCTGCTCCGTGTCGCTCGGACTATGTTGGAAAAGCGGCATCGCCGCCGAGGTCATCGGCACGCCGGACGGCTCCATCGGCGCGGTGTTTTATCAGGCTAAAATCTTTTTGCAGACAAGCGAGTTGCTTGCGTGGACGGTCGTCGTCGTCGCTGTCAGCGTCGCATTTGAAAAGCTTTTTATGCTTTTGCTGCGGTTGGTCTTAAAAAAGCTCAAAATGGAGGACGTGTTAAATGGCAAGCGTGCATAATCTCATCGTAAAGCGCGGTGAAGCGGAAATCCTCAAAAATTTCTCCGCCGAGTTTCCGGAGCACCAAGTCACCGCCGTTTCCGGGCGCTCTGGCTGCGGCAAAACCACGCTGCTCTCCGTCTTATTAAATCTTCTGCCTGCGGATTCCGGCGAAATCCACGGCTTTCAAAAGTCGAGCGCCGTGTTTCAGGAAGACCGGCTGCTGCCGTACCTCACCGCCGCCAAAAACATTTCCGTCGCCGCCGGGTGCACGGAAACGGCCGCAGAAAAAGCGCTTTTGCAGGTCGGGTTCGACCCCGAGGACCTCAAAAAGAACGCCGTGCAGCTCTCCGGCGGCATGGCAAGGCGTGTTTCCATCGTCCGCGCCATGCTGACAAAAAGCGACGCCGTGCTGCTCGACGAGCCGTTTAAGGGACTCGATGACAAAACACGCGAAAAGGTTGTGCGGTTTGTCAAAGAAACGCGGCAGCACCGCACAATGATTCTCGTGACGCACGACCCGCGCGATGCAAAAGACCTGAATGCCGCACAAATTCTCAACATAGAGCCGGTTTAACCCGAAAAAATTTTTTATAAATCAAAAGCTCTCGGTGTGCAATCTGAACTGCCGCCGAGAGCTTTTTTCGTTTAATTCAATTTTTATTTTAATTTTTTCGACAAGTACAGAACCAGTTCATCATCATTCACGCACGGCGCGTATTGCTCTAACACGTGTCCTTCGTACCACACGCCGGAACCATCCGGCACGTATCCGCGCAGCACGTACATCCGCTGCGCCACACCGTAGCCGCTGTGCAGACCCACCCCCAGGCACACCGTGTCCGAGGTCTCCGCCGCCAACGCTTCCACCGCGTCCATCAACGCCGAGCCGACACCCCTGCCGCGCACACGCTCCAGCACCGCAAAATCGACAATATACGGCCAATTTGTGCCCGAAAACGGCCCGCTCGGCTCTGTATACAAATTGACATACCCCACCGGCTTGCCGTCAAGCTCCGCGCAAAGCGGAATGCACTTCCCGTCCGCAAAGTCGCGCAAACGCGTCTCGAATTTCTCCGTTGTCGTGCCCCAGCCCTGCGCCTGCTCCTCAAGAGCAAGCTGCGGCCCGTCCTCTTCCCGCAAAAGGCGGATCAAAATCTCGCCGCCCTTGATTTTCACCGTTTTCGGCGCAAAAATCACTTTTTCCTCCATGTTATCTCCTCCATAACGGCTAAAGCGCCGTTTTCCTTTTGGTTTACATAACACTTGCGCACTTACAATTTCTTTTCCATTACAAGGCTTCGCACCGACATGCCGGCGCTTTCATAAAACCGCATCGCCGATTTATTAAACGACCACACCGTCAGCTCCAAAGATTCCGCACCGCGGCGCTTCGCTTCCGCCTCGCTCGCATACAGCAGCGCCGTGCCGATGCCCATGCCCTGTGCCTGCGGCAACACAGCCAGCTCCTCCATAACCGCCCGCACACGCGACAAAGTAACCGCATCCCCGGCATTTTCCCGCATCACCGTGCGGGCAAGCCCTAAAATTTTGCCGTCTCGCACCGCACACAGCATGATTTCGTGCGGGTCATCGCACATTTTGAAAAATTCGTCTTCGCCGAGCGGGGCATTCGTCTTTCTGTAAATATCCGGGCGATTTGCTTGGTGCAGCGCATGCACAAACGCAAAAATTTCCGCCGCCTGCGCGTAATCATTACGTCCAAGTGTGCGGATCTCAAAGTTTTCAACGTTCTTCGGCATAGCTTCTCCTTTCCTGCGGCGGCACATCGAGCGTGACCGAAATATTATCCTTGGATATCCCCGTCTTCAGCGCAATATTTTTCGTGATTTCCTGCGCAGTCTGCCGCCGCATACGCCCGTTCCCCGCCGGAAACAGCGAGATCGTGATTTTCACACCGCTCATCCGTTGTTCTGCCTCATCACACTCCACAGGTGCAATTTTTTCGTTCCTCATACAATTTTCGGAGAAAGCCAAGCAATTTTCTTCTATTAAAGAATATTCCTCTTCAAAATATGCGGGTAAAACCGAAATTTTCAGGTTTTTTTCAATGCCTGTCGCCGTCACGTCCCGCACAGCCTGCACGTCCTCGTCTTTCCACGCGCCAAAAAATTCAATCCGCACCATAATCAGCATTCCTCCGCATCATTCAAACATGGCCCAAACGCCCTGTAACTGTGTTACCAATTGTCAACGTATTTTCCTCGCAGCCCCAATTTCTTTATTATTATACTTTGGACAAAACCGCATGTTAAAAGTGGCATCGTTTTCAATATAACAAAAAACAGGATACACAATCGTGTATCCTGTAGGTTTTATATACCCTGAAAACTGAATAAAGGGAGAAGCAAGAAATCAATGGGAGAAGAAAG
>ERZ894191.69-NODE-69-length-88151-cov-23.414355_pt1 | contig 88151 bp, 102 predicted proteins | sample MGYA00380282_ERZ894191 | MGnify/ENA primary metagenome ERZ894191 (study PRJEB32331, sample SAMN06328485) | human gut metagenome | biome: human gut microbiome; feature: stool | host: Homo sapiens | collected 2013-02-21 ...
TATTTCCGCTTTTTAATTATTCAGTTGTAACACATGTATTGTAATCCTACACTTTGTAAATCATGGATTTTGTTCTTTTCATTGTTTTTTACCTTTCACCCTGTTATAATGGGTTTACCTTTCTTTTTTTTGATTGGTGCCGGTTGTGTGTCTTCCTAGGATTTCAACCGGCTTTTGTTTTATTTGTTGATATCAATATAACACTAAAAATAGTGTTTGTCAACACTAAAAAAGATGTTTTTATAGCAAATTATTTATTGCGTTTCTGATGTGAGTATTGTATAATTACATAAAACAAAAAAGGGAGTGATTTGAATGTTTTCTTATAAGATAGATGTATTAAAGGCGTTGTCTGAACGCGGGTATACATCAACAAGAATGAGGAAAGAAAAGATAATGAGTGAAGCAACAATGCAGAACCTTAGAAAAGGTAAAGGAATTACAACTGACACAATAAACACTATTTGCATTATATTAAGATGTCAGCCATCGGATATATTGGAAATAGAGCCGACTGATGAGGAAAAAATAAGATTTTTTTAACACTAAAAATAGTGTTGACAAACACTAAAAACAATGTTATTATAATATTGTCGAAAGGCAATAACCCAAACGGGAGAAAGGAGAACCATGAACGAGATGACCAAAGAAGAAATGCAGAGATTTTTAAATCGTGAAGCTGAAAAGGGCAGCACAGAGTACGAAGCACTTAAGGCACTAGCGGACATTCTTGGGATTGAATTTCCGGAATTGAAGCAAAAAGAAAAAGCAGAATAACCGGACAGCATAAGCAAAAAAGGGGCGGAGAGATTCGCCCCCAATATTTTTAGAAAGGAAGCGAGGACTTGAAGAACAAAACAAAGAACAGTACAAGGGCGGCTGTGAGTCGATACGATGAAAAATTTGAGCGAGCAATGATAAGAATGCCAATAGGAACTAGAGCAATGATAGCAGACACAGATCTGAGTGTTAACGCTTTCGCGAACGATGCAATAGAAAGACAGTTAAAAGCGTTGGAAATGTTTGATTTTGAGGACGATATAAAGAGTATGACACCGCCGAAAGAAGTTGACGGAAAGCCGGTTTATAATTTCGTGGACGAAAGAAAACATATAAAACCGGGCAGATGGTGGCATGACGTTGTATTCTTTTGGGATGATCTGGAACTAAACGACTTATTTATCAGGTTTATGGACGAAGAAGAGCCAGGAAATAATAACTACAAAGACGGATGCCGGATTATTTTTGACATTGTCGATACTTCCAGATATGAAATTGTAGACGCAAAATACACGGACGAAGAGCTGGCACGAATGACATACAAGCAGTTAAAGAAGATTCCCGAAAAAGACTTTGGGGGAAAGCAGGACAACGCCGATAAATTAAAACGTAAGTTTAGAAAATACCTGTATAAAGGCGAGAAACAACCGTTATATGATTTTCTCGGAGTTGGTCAAGAATGAACGGAAAACAATTTATTTGCAACAGCTCTATTATGACAGATAGCACTTTGAGCAGATCCGCGAAATGGCTGTATGTGGTGCTGTCGTTCCTGTATGGTCAATATGGCTTTAAAACGGGATATTTCTACCGTACAAATGAACAGCTTGAAAATGATTCTGGAATTGAAAACAGAACATTAAAAAAGTGCAAAAAGGAACTTATTGACGCCGGATATATAAAGGTTTGGCATCATAACACGAATGAAAATACAAAAAATATTAGGGTGTGTTTTTATTCAATTTTGAAGTGAAAGGGGTGTAAAAACATCCCTTTTTTGATGCCTAAAAATATATAAGCATCTTATACGATTTCAAAATAAGCAGCTTATACGCTCAAACATACCGCAAATCCCTATTTTACAAGGGTTCGCATTACTTTTCTAAAACTCTAAAATACATGGATTTTCTATCTTTTTTCTTCAAAATTTCGATTTTATATAAGTTGCTTATATGTTTTTTGTCCTTTAGATGGTGTAAAATTTTCCCCTCGGTATGGTGTAAAAAAATCACCACCTAAAAGATTATTGATAAAGATTACAAGAAGAAAAAGAAATATTAAAGAAAAAGTGAACTCACTGACTGAATCATTTTCGAGGTATTTTGGGGATGATCTGACATCCGATCAACCAGACATTCGGGAATTGATATTTTTTAATCTATGCTTGACGATTATATTTTATCGGTGTATATTATGGGCATACAAACAAACGGTTTTTAATTTATAAAATTAAATACAATTAAATCCGCCCAAATCCCGGCGGTGTGAGAATGGATTCGGGAGATCCGCAACTATATGTTGTGGGTCTCTTTTTTATTATTAAGTGTTAGGAGGTGCGGAAAATGGAGAGAGTACAGGATGCAGAGCAGACAGTCGAAGTATTTGAGAATGAAATACAAATGTATTTGTCTATGTTCTGCGAATCCAACGCGATAGAAAGTGAGTATGATATATTGCCGAGCCAATGGAACGCAGCGCTGAGCTATATTTATAAACACGTTATAAAACCAAATCCCGATATATTAACTATACCTCATACCGTTAGTAATAGTTATAATATTAATGCTGTTGATGATCTGTTAGAGATGTATATCTATATGTGTTACTGCCATAATCAAGAGATAAGTATAAAGGGATTTTGTTTATTATCTGGTATATCAAGAGATACAATACATTCGTGGGGGAATAGTAATACAAGGGCTTATATATACAAGGACTTACAAGGGAATATTATAAGTGATATAGCAGTTAACAACCTGAAAGAAGGGGAGTATATCAAAGAACCAAGTACAGCGGCTTCAGACATTTACAAAAAATTAGTGGAAAATAACGAGGAGTCTCTCGTTTGTTTGCTAAAAGACAGAAGAAACAACCCAATGAAATACTTGCCGATACTTAACAAACGTCACGGTTGGAATCTTCCGGGAGTGAGCAAGGAACGGACTAGCGAAAGAGCATTAACAGCTTCGGAACTTCCGAAACTGGGAGAAGTAAAGCAGATCGAGAGCGAAAAAGATTGATGTATTTTAACATTTAGAAACGGAGAATAATTTAGATTAAAATATATCATTGACATTGGTGCAAATATAATAAAACACGTATAGACGTATTTGATAAATAAGGATTTATTCGATAGATACATATGTTCGATAGTAAATGAATGATACCTACCCCTCTATACACGAACGCAAAAATCTGCCTACTTAGTCCCCCAAATTCCGAAATAAACAAAAAGAGGTATTTATGAGACAGACAGGAGGTTATATGTCGTGATATTAGCACTAACAGAAGAACAGGCAATAGAAATACGAAAAACCGGATTGTCTGTTATACAGTTTAAGTATTGCATCAAGAATGGAATTAGCATAGCGGTCTACAATTTAAGACAATTCCTCATTGCTGCTAAATCAGTATTCGAGAAAATGGGAAAATTATTCAAGCGTGTTAGAGATGTCATTGACGATATTCGGTACTTTTTTGAGACAGTACAAGACAGGCTCGGATATCCGGTTTCAAGAAGATATAATTTTGTGAAAATTCTTGGCAATATTGGATACCGGAAACATGACGTTTGGGTTGCGACTCGCACGTATTTGCCAAGAAGTAACTGCTGATTTCAAAAATTTTTCAAAAAATAAAAAGAGGGTGATACACATGAACGGATGTTGCGGAACTTGCAAATATGGTCACTACGATAAAATGCAAGGCTATGTATGTGTGAATGATGAAAGTGAATATATAGCCGATTTCGTAGAATATGAGCATTGGTGTGAAGATTGGGTGAGTAAGAATAATGAAGATGATTAAGCGGTTATTCTGTAAGCATAAACATGTTGATCCATTATACACATACCTGGAACGACAGGAAGATGGTTCATGGATTACGCATCATGTTTGGAAGTGCATAGATTGTGGAAAGGAGATTTATTAATGATTAAAGGATTTTTGTTAGCGTTTAATGTAATTTTGTTTGCACTGTTCTTGATCGGAATGATTTTTGGATTAAAAACCAAAGAAACAGGAATGGGGTTGTTAAGCGGATCGGTCGCATTGATCATTGCATTAAATTCATTATTTATTTTAAATTCATAAGATTCTGTGAGGTGCTGGAAAAGGTAGACAGATTTAGTCGTGAGAACTGTGCAAATTACTTATCTTGTGACACGAGCGAAAGCGTAGACTGTCGGAAAAAAGAAATCGAAAAGACATGGTTCATGTGTGGTGCAAATCCACACCCTCACAATCGACGCAGTTTTTATTTTTTATTGTTTCATCCTTTCTCCCCATAGCGGAATGCTGTTAAGAGCCGTCACAAGGCTCGTGGGGATTTGAATAAGCAATTAAATACAGCGTGAAGAGACGGTAGCGGAACAAGGTTTCGTGGAAGCACATATTTGTGTGGATGGTACAAGTCGGGTAAACATCTGGTCGAAACCCTGCCGATAAACAACAGAAAATCATAACGCTTGTCCTCATTCGTGAGTGCCGACTAACTGTTGCATAATCTCAGTTGCTTGTTCTTGTCAGTAAAGACGTTAAAACCCGTCCTTATACCGAGACGATAAATCTGTTCCATCACGAGAAGATGGTTAAAAACTGTCGCCCTGGCATATGGCAAGTTCGCAATAATGTGCCGATATAGACATTTTCCACTCGTGGTCGGTTTGAAGTCCTGCAATGCTATACAATCGACAAAAAACTTAATCCAAAGGAAATGAGACAAATTCAGTGATTGCAGTAGTCTGGATGCTTTGGATATTCGCCGGAAGTAATTAAATGAGTGACTGCTGGGCGGTCGAGGGTGGTTTATAAGGCGGATTAGTGTCAAGCATGGCACGATAAATATGAATGCAAGCAGGGAAGACCTGCTTTAGCCCTATGGTGTAATGGTAGCACACGAGACTTTGACTCTCGTAGAATAGGTTCAAATCCTGTTAGGGTTGTGCGTCCCGCTCATTACCGGATAGACGAGCGCATGAGGTCAATGCCTCGGCAAAAAAAATCAATGCAAAGATAGGAGCAACTGCAAATCCTAGGAAGTTGTTCTCATCTTGGAAACCTCACAGAAAGGGGAATTGTTATGTGTGAATTTTGTGAAGAACAAAAGATAATTGAATTTTTTGATGGGAAAATTACATGGCATATCAGAGAAAAAGGAAAAGGTTATGACACGTACTATGCAAATAGCAAGACTGGGGAACTTGGAATAATCGATATTTCGTATTGCCCTATCTGTGGAAGAAAACTAACAGATGGAGAAGAAAAGCATCTGCACGAAAATGAAGAAAAATTTACAAAATGCGATAAATGTGAGCAACTAGAAGAATGTAAGGAAAATAGAAAAGTGCTTAATATTAATTCTGGTTGCGAAGAATTTCCACATTATGTTCCAAACATAGGAACATTTTGTGGAAAAAAAGAAGTTGAAACAAATACAGACATTGCAGAATCTATTGATAAAATTGCAAAACTAAACGATAGACATCAATCCGATTGCATTAAAATCAATCAACTAAATGTGGTAATTGATGTGCTTGTGGAAAAGTATGCGAGATTACGGGAGGTCCATGGATTATGATTCACGAGGAAAAATGGTACACATGTGATCGCTGCGGAGAACGGATTGAAAATCTGGTAGAAGATGTTCTTGATTGTCTGCCGGAAGAAGTTTCAGCACAAATTCCAAGAGACGATTATTTGAAAATTATGAGCGGAGAATCGGATATTTCTATCGTAAATGCGGAATTTGATGGAAAAGATACTGAAACAGTTACAATACGAAAAGTGTTCTTAACGAAAGAAGATACAATTCATTTGTGCGGCAAGTGTAAAAGGAAATTTGAGAGGTTTATGAAAAATGATAAAGAGGTTATGTAATCTGTACATAAAGAGAAAAACAAAAAATCTAACACGAATTCCATTGTTCACAATGACATTTAATTATAAAAAATATAAAGAAAATGGAAAAGAGAATAGTTGTATGTTGTATACACTACACCCGGATATTGCGCGAGACGAATTTTTGAAAGAAAATTTGCAGAAATGCGTAGATTACATAAGAGAAAATTACGATATGGAAGTTTTTACTAAAATTTGAAATTGGAAATAGAATTTTGAAAAGAGGTATGCAAGATGAAAATATATAATCCGTTCAAAAAAAATTAGTAAACTGGAAAGAGAGCTAAAAGATTCTTTACTCGATTTAGATGACTTGAAAAGAGAAAACGAAAGACTTAGTGGAAAACTTGAATATTTGAGAGAAAATAAAGAAAACCATGAAACAGGAATGTGGTGTAATGGATGCAAAAATCTTGTAAAATCAATGGAAGATACTGCTTTTGGTAGAAAAGAACTAAGATTTTGTATGTTAGACAACAAATGCAAAGACAGGGAGATAGAGAATGAGTGAAAAAGAGATTCAGAAAAAGATTGTGGAGCAGTCTGGAACGATTGCGAAAGCAATTTGTAAAGGGAAAGACGTGGAATTAAGAAAATCTGCAAGTGGCGTGTCTGTTGCGGAGATTTCCAAGAAAGTTGTGGCGAGATGAGCACAGCGAAAGGAATTATTTCTGTTATATTAGTAATACCATACATATTGCTACTAGGATCAATGACTTTTAGCGTGGAATTTTCAGATGGAACAGAAATATGCTACAACGGATGGATGATATAATATCTAATGACATAGCCGAGATGGTGGCTATGTAACAAGTCGAAATGGAGGCTTCTTTTATTTTTGAGTAAAGGAGGTCTCTTTCTTTATGTCTTTGGAACTTCAACAAGCAATCCAATCATACGAAAATTATATATCGGATAACGGAATAGATGAATCTGTCATTGATGCAATGATAGAAGCGTGCAAAGTGGCATATCAGACGGAAAAAGACATTCCGTATGCGCTTAAAGTGTCTGCAAGGACGAAAGAGATTATAGAGAATTTTGTTCTAAATCTGACGGGTACGGATATTTGGGGACTAGAGAAATATTCTTTTGAAAACAAGGTCAAGTATGAAATTATAGACAGGTTTTATGAAGTTCTCTTGTTGGAAGCGCAAAATAAGATTGTAGACAGCGGTTTTCGGTATTTGGAGCGGAAAAGAGAACCGAAAGAACGATTTTATATGCCAAGAAGAAAACAATTTTTGAAAATCGGTCTTGTGGATGCGCTACAAGGAATGATCGATGATAAGTATGACATCCTTTGCATATCACTCATTCCTGGTGCGGGTAAAACTAGTGTGGAAAAATTTTTTAATGCTTTAGTAATCGGATGGTTTCCGAAAGACTTCACGCTTTTTTACTCACATAGTGGCGATATTACACGAATGTACTATGACGGTGTGTACGATATTGTGACAAACACAGATGAATATACATGGAATGAAATCTTTCCTGATTTACACGTTACAAGTACCAATGCGAAGATGGAGCAGTTTAACGTAGGAAAATATAAACCGTTCCCAAGTGTGCAATGTACATCTGTCGGAAGTAAAAATGCTGGTAAGGTTCGTGCTTCCAAGTTTTTGCTTGTTGATGATATGATTGGTGGAATCGAAGAAGCGATGAATCCAAGCATTTTGGATAAACTGTGGGATAAATACGCCGTAGATGCACGTCAGAGAAAGATACAAGACACAGACGGGAAAAACTGCAAGGAAATACACATAGCGACTCGTTGGAGCGTACATGATGTGATCGGGCGCATTCAAAACATGTACGCCGGAAACCCAAGAGTAAAAGTGATTGCGGTGCCGGATATTGACCCGGTTACTGGAGAAAGCAATTTCGAGTATGAGTATAGCGGTTTTAAAAAAGAGTTTTTCGCAGACCAACAATTACTTATGGATGATATTTCTTATCGATGCCTGTATAAGCAAGAGCCAATTGAGCGTGAGGGATTATTGTTCCCAGACGATAAAATCAGACGCTATCTGCATTTACCACATGGAGAACCAGAGATTATTACAGCTCAATGCGATACAAAAGGAAAAGGTACGGACTATTTTGTTATGCCTGTATTACAGAAGTACGGAGAAGATTATTACTGCGTGGATGCAGTTTGTGATAATACAGCCGATTATGAAATGCAGTATGAAAATGCGTCTAATGCGATTGTAAATAACCAAGTGCAAGAGTGCGAATTTGAGCGAAATGCCGGTGGAGATCGTGTGGCAATGGAAGTGAATAAGCGAGTAGAGCAAAAAGGATGGGTATGCAATATTACAGACGTTCCGACAGAGACGAATAAGGAAGCGAGAATATTTCAATGTTCTAACTGGATTTTGCAACACGTTATATTCAAGGACTCATCACTTTACAAACTGAATGAACCATATGGAGTGATGATGTCACTATTGAAACAATATTCAGTTTCGGGCAAAAAGCAATTAGACGATGTGCCGGATGTTTTTTCAAACTTTGCTATCCGAATGACAAAAGGGAACAGAGTTGCTAAAGCTGAAGCAATACACAACCCATTCAGAGGAGGATACGGACATGGTTACTAAGGAAATTTTGATACAATATTCTGACTTGCAAGAAGAAATCAAGGAAGTTAGGGATAGAATAGAAAAAACCGAAAATCAGATTGAAAGAATCGAAAGGGAAGGTGCTGTATGCGATAAGGTAATGGGCGGAGACGGAGGTTTGCAACCGTTCAAAATAGAAGGTTTCCCATATCCAGAGTACAGCAGAAAAAAGACGCTTCTCTATGCGAGAAAAGCAACACTGACAGGGTTAGAGATGGAACTCCTCGAAACATTAAACCAAGTAGAAGAATTTATAGCGAGTGTAACAGACAGCAGAATGAGAAGAATAATTACTCTTCGGTTTATTGAAAATCTATCGTGGAATAAAGTCGCTGACAGAATAGGCGGTGGGAACAGCGAAGACGGAGTTAGGATGTCATTTGAGAGATTTATGAAAAAATAAAAGTTGTTCGGTATGTTCGGAAAAATTCTGTTAAACTTATAATTAGAGAAATAATAAATATTTCCAACAACATAAAACCCATAAGTATGATTGAAAAAGGACGCTTGATTGCGTCCTTTTTTCGTGGAGAAAACTATGAAAGAGTATGAAGAAAAGAAGATATACTGTCCAAAGTGCGGACGGAAAGTCGGAACGCATGATGGGCGGTCAACAATAAATAAAATTTGTAGATGCAAAAAATGCAATAAAAGAATTGTGTATCACGTTGATACAGGAGAAACAGAAATTAAAAATATTCCAAAAAGAAATTGTTCTTCAGGAATGACATTTGTTTAAGGTGGTGCTTTATGTATAACTATCCACATAAAAATTACAGACCGTTTTCTGCTATTTGCGATTGTGGATTTGGTAGGAAAATCATTTACACAAGGCAACGACAGATCACATGGAGAAATATCGTAGATGAATTGAACAAAGCACTTGCAATTCACAGACAGAATGCAGCGGAAATCGAGTATCTTGACCGTTACTATCGTGGAGATCAGCCGATTTTATATCGAAAAAAAGTTAATAGACCAGAAGTGAACAATAAAATTGTTGTCAATCTTGCATATGAGTTGGTAGAGCGAAAAACTGCTGATATTTGTGCAGAGCCGATACAATACGTCCTTCGTGGTACGGACGATAAGAAGTCAGATGAAATCTCATGGCTCAACGCAATTATGGATTCCGAGAATAAACAGGAATGCGATATTGATATTTGCAGATGGCGATCCATCTGCGGTACTGCATATCGGTTTATCGGAAATGATGAGGGAAATGGTTCGGTTTTGGACGAAAGCGACTTTGAGTTGTCTTCTGAAAACCCGATTTATACATTCGTGGTGTACTTTCCGAATAATAAACCGGCTTTTTCATGCCAGATTCGAGAAGATGAAAATGGTCAGGAGTTTTATTTTTGCTATACGAACGGTCAGTGGTTTGAAATTTCAGAAGGGAAATTGAGAAGATTCGGGGTAAATGGAAATGGAGCAATTCCGGTTATTGAATATCCGAATAATTCCCGTAGGCTTTCTGATATTGAAATGACTATTGCCATTACAGACGCAATCAACACACTTTCTTCTGACAGAATCAATGGAATTGAGCAATTTGTCTCTTCGTGGGTGAAATTCGTAAACTGCGAAGTAGATAGAGATAGCTTCTTGAGCATGAGACAAGAAGGTGCGCTTGTTGTGAAGTCTAACAATGGAATGGAAAACAAAGCGGACGTTGATGTAATGACAACGGAACTGAATCAGACAGAGGGGCAAGTTGTATTTAATGATTTATTTGAGCGTTTTCTTGATATTCAAGGGTTGGCAAACCGAGCAAGTATAAATTCTGGTGGAGATACCCAAGGCGCAGTCAATCTACGCAACGGACATTATGATGCCGGACTTCGGACAGCAATTAATGAGCCTATCTTGAAAAAGTCGGAGAATATGTCTATTAAGATTATCCTGAACCGACTGAGAATTTCAAAAGGTTTTACGCTTGTGCCGAGCGACGTAGAAATTCATATTAACCACAACAAGTTAGACAATATGATGGTAAAAGCGGAAGTTTTACAGATTTTGTTGAACTGCGGAATTCATTATAAACGTGCAATCAAGGTCATTGACATGTTTAGCGATCCAGAACAAGTTGCAATCGAAAGTAAAAACCGGATGGAAAGCCTTTATCCAGACAAAATAGAGAAACAAGAAAAAATAGAAGAACCAGTTAATAAAAAAGTAGTCGAACAGTAATCGGCTACTTTTTTATTTTATAAATTTGCAGTTATGCGTCAAATAGCAAAAGCAAAAAATCCAAGCTGATAGAACAGCGAAAACAAATGTAGATCACGGAGGTAATCAAAATGACAAGAGAAGAAGCAAGACAAAACTTAGTGGCTTTAGGAATTGAAGAGCCAAGTGAAGCACAGGTAACAAATTATCTGAATCAGTTTCACAGCAATCGACCGAATCCACAACCACAGCCGTCACCACAGCCAACGCCTACACCGCAACCACAGCCAACTCCGACACCGGAGACAACACCATCTCATGATGATGGCGGAGAATTGGAAACATTGAGAAATCAGATTGCACAGCTTCAGAAAGAAAATGTGCAGAAAGATATTCGTGCGTATGCAGCTGAAAAAGGATTAACAGGAGAACAGGCAGAAAGCGTGCTCGCAGGATTTCAGACAGATTTAGAAGCTGCTAAGAAAGCGATTGACTCTATCGCACAGATTATTTCCGATAAAGAAACCGCAGCAGCCACAGCGAAAGAACAAGAGCTATTAAAAGGTACTCCGAATCCAGGTGGTGGAACTGGCGGTAATCCAGGCGATGATAAGCCGGAAGATGTGAAGAATGCGGAAAGCATCTCTTTTGGAAACAAAGCGGACGAACAGTCCATGAAAGATTATTACGTTTTGAAATAGGAGGTTAAAAGACTATGGGAAAGCCTATCGTACATGAGTATGGACAAAATAAAGGTATTTTGAAGTTTTTCCCTTATGAGGGCGCAGCGTGTGTTGTTCCTCAGACAATGAAATCTTCACCGGATGAAAACGGTTTGAAAATTGTTCCGGCTGGAACGCCATTTCCGGCAAATGATAACAGTTGCCTTGGCTATCTTCTGCATGATGTTGACGTAACACAGGGAGATGCACCCGGAACATATGTTTATCAAGGAACAATCGACTGGAAAAAAGTAGAATCACTATCAATCGCAGATGCAGCTAGAAAAGTAACACCGAGAGTTACATTTTACGGCGCACCGGCGATCTCGGAGTAAAAGGAGGAATAAAAAATGGCATTACCATTGAGAGAAGCGTTTACCGCTAGAGCTTTAGGAGTCCTGTGGAATGATTATAAGGCAAAGCTCGGTACGGGACCGTATAGTGGAAGAATGAAGTTTGGAACGGTGAAACAGGACAGCCTTGATTTGAAGTTTATTAAAGGAAAGAACGGTCTCCCGGTATCTTTGAAAGCATCAAATTTTGACGCGCAAGCACCATTAAGGGATGTTGGTGGATTTTCCGATATTCAGAATGAAATGCCTTTTTACCGTGAAAGTTACATGGTAACAGAGAAAGAAGAACAGGAATATGCAAATTATCAGTCTGCGGAAAATTCCAACATGGCAAATCAGGTTTTACAAGAAATTGCTAAAAAGCCTTTTTCTCTGATTCAAGGCGCTTTGGTTGTACCAGAACGTCAGATTTGGGAACTTTTGGCACCGGAAGATGGTGTTCCGAAAGTAACCGTAAATATCGAAGGAAAGAAATATGTTGTTGAATATACAACAGATAGTGGAGCGGCGCATAAGAAAGATCACTTTGTTGAGATTTCCGGCGATGAAGATAAGTGGAATGCTTCGGCAACTGCAACGCCACTTGACGATTTGATTCAAGCAAGACGTGATTTTGCGAAGAAAACCGGATACTCTTTGACAAGATTTTCCATGAATACAGAGACATTTGAAATGATTCTGAAAGCAGAAGATACAAAGAAGCAGGTACTTGGAATCACTGCATACAATGGCGGTATCAGAGTGAGACAGGCTGATGTACTTTCTTACTTAAGAGAGTACGGAATTGAGATCGAAGTATACGACAAAGTATACATTGATGAAGAAGGAAATACAAAGTATTTCATTCCAACAAACATTGTTTCTGCTCAATCTGCCGGAGTATATCTTGGTGATTATACATTTGGTAGAACACCGGAAGAGAGAAGTGGAAGTTTGACAGATGGAAATCTTTCTCTCGTAGAAACAGGTATTTCAGTATATTCATATACCACAAATCATCCAATTAACACACATTGTGTAGTTTCCATGATTGGACTTCCTACTTTTGAGGGTATGGACAGCGTTGTTGTTATGAAGGTTGCGTAAGGAGTGGTTACATGATTGCTACACACAATATCAAGATAGGTGGACGTTGGTATAAAGCCGGGGAAGAAATCAATTCCTCGGCTGATTTTATGAATACGCCAGAGATTCCAGAATATGGAGAGAAGAAGTTTACTAAAACAGAGATTTATCAAATGCCCGTAAAAGAACTTCGGGAGCTTGCTACCGAGTATGGGATTGACGGTGCAGAGTATTTGAACGGTTCGGATATTAAGAAACTTCTTATTGATAAGTTAGGACTGTAGGTGAAAAAATATGGCGTACTCAAGATTAGAACAACTTAAAATTCGGTTGAGACAATCTGATGTTTCATGCGAGCAAGAAGATAAGTTCTTAGAACAGCTTCTTTATCAATCAGAACAAGATGTGCGTCTTTACCGAAATTATCCAGACAATTACACAGAGGAGATGATTGAAAAGGATATGAAGAAATTCGACAGTATCATCATAGACTTGGCTTTGTATGATTACAACCAAGAGGGAGGAGAATTTCAGATTTCCTCTTCTGAAAACGGAACTTCAAGGAGTTGGATTGACCGGGATAAAATTCTCGGAAAAGTTACTCCTTTTGTGAACGTGTTATAGAAAGGGTACGGTGATCCAATCATCTCCCGGCTACTGGGTTAAGTGGCAGACGATTGTGCGTACCATAGCGGTGAGTTTACTGTGATGGTGCAGGGATATGGCACTTGGCGGTGGTGGGCGGCTATATAAAAATTCCCGAAAGGAGAAAGAAGAAATGGAATATTTTTTAAATTCCTTCGGTGATATAACAATCGGAAATGTGGCTATTTTGCTGTGCGCAGTAATTTTTCTTTTTGGATGCTATAAGAAAGTGGAAAAATATTTTTCTGAAAAGGCTATAAAGGAAAAAGAGTACGACGAAAGAATTAAAAAAGTGATTAGTCAAGCAGAAAATTATCCGAAATGGCATGAACAAAGCCTTTGTATACAGAAAAAGTTTGGAAATTCTATTGACAATTTAGATAGAAAGATGGATAAATTGCAAAAATCAAATGATGAGGGAATGGCTCTTACTTGGAGATACAGAATTCTTAGATTTGATGATGAAGTTCGGCATGACGATAAGCACACAAAAGAACACTTTGACCAGATACTTGAAGATATTACAAAATATGAGAGGTTTTGCAAGGACAATCCTGATTTTGAAAATAATAAGGCGTCTCTTGCAATAGACAATATCAAAAAAGCGTATAAAAAATGCACAGACGAAGGAACGTTTTTGTAAAGGAGTGATTTTAAATGGAACAGATTGTTATAAACATGACACTTGTTATCGGAATTGTTGGAATTTTTGCTTTCGCAGTTTCAATAATTACGCAAGTTTTTAAAGGAGTATCGGGATTGAAGAAAATTCCGACCGATATTTTGGTTTTTGTATTGTCAATCGGTCTTACGGTTACAGCTTTTATAGCTTATATGCAGTATATACAGCAAACGATTCTGTGGTACATGATTCTAGCAGCAATTCTAGCCGGCCTATTAGTAGCTTTTGTGGCAATGTACGGTTGGGAAAAAGTAGCAGAATTGTGGAAACGATTTTACAGAGTGAATAAGAATGATTTAGAGGATGAGTAATCGTCCTCTTTTTTGTACAGGTGCAAATGCCGGAGAAAGGAGAAAATTATGGAAAATTTAAGAGTAATTGATGTAAGCGAACATCAAGGAACTATTAACTGGGATGCGGTAAAAGGACATATAGATGGGGCAATCTTACGATGCGGATATGGAGATAATATTGCAAGTCAGGACGATAAGCAATGGAAAAGAAATGCAGATGAATGTACAAGACTTGGGATTCCGTTCGGAGTTTATATCTATTCCTACGCGACAAGTGACGCACAGGCGAAAAGCGAAGCGGAACACGTCCTTAGAATGGTAAGCGGATATAAACTTTCGTACCCAATTTATTTGGATTTGGAACAGGCAGGAACGGAAAATGGAGCAATTCAAAGAGCGAATATCTTCGGGGATATCATCGAAAAAGCTGGATACTGGTGCGGAGTTTATGCGAATACAAACTGGTGGACAAACTACCTGGTAGGGTTGGAACGGTTTGTAAAATGGGTAGCACAGTATAATTCGGTTTGCACATATCAAGGAACATACGATATCTGGCAGTATACGTCAGGCGGATCTGTTCCGGGAATTTCCGGAAACGTGGATATGAATCATTGTTATAGAGATTATCCAGCAGAAATTACAGGAGGGGATACAAAACCGACGCCGCCGGCAGTAGCACCATCTGGATCTACGCTTGATCTTGTTGTTGGAGTTATGCAGGGAAAATATGGAGACGGAGACGCTAGAAAAAATGCTCTAGGAAATCGGTATAATGAGGTGCAGAATATGATTAACTATATTGCATCTGCCTCCGTAGATACACTTGTGAAAGAAGTTTATGCGGGAAAATATGGAAATGGAGATACAAGAAAGGCGGCGCTTGGAAACCGGTACAATGAGGTACAAAACAAGATTAATGGTTCCTCCGGCGGCGGTGCAGTATACTACACAGTCCAGTCTGGGGATACGCTTTCTGGAATCGCTGCTAAATACGGTACTAATTATCAGGCAATCGCAAATCTGAACGGTATTCAGAATCCGAACTTAATTTATCCGGGGCAGAAGCTACGCGTAAAATAAGGAGGGTCTCTGTATGCGACTTTTAGAAAAAAACAAGCAGAATTTAAAGTATGCGTTACAAGTCGGAGAAGTTCCAGTTTATGAGAGAGACGAAGACGGAAACATCATATACATTGAGATCGATGGTCAGAAAGTTCCGGTAGAAACAGGAGAGATGGAAATCGGCTATTCAAAACCAGTAGATTTCCGAGGAAATATCGCAATGTCTGGCGGTGAAGCAGAAGCGAAGTCTTTTGGAGTTGATATCAGTGAGTATGACGCTGTTCTTCTTATGGAGAAAGATAGAATACCTATTGATGAAACGTCTCTAATTTGGCATATGAGCGAAGTTAAATATGCAGACGAACAAAATACCATTGTAGATAAAAAGTCGGCTGATTACACCGTTAAACGTGTTCAGCCGAGTCTTAATTTTACAAGGTATCTTCTGAAAAGGGTTGTGAAGTAGCATGGCAAAGAAAGTATTGAAAGCAAATATCTTTTCAATGTCCAGTATTCAAGAATTGCAGAAGCAGTTGAGGGAATATCAAGATTCTCTCAATAAAAAATGTGAAATATTCACAGAGGAATTAGCGAAACGAGGTGTAGAGATTGCGAAAGCAAGGGTTACTACACTTGACGCAATATTTACAGGTGAACTCTTAAACAGCATACACACAAGGAAAGGTAACGGAGATAAAAACACCGTTATCTTTTTTATTGTGGCTGATTCTAAGCACTCGGCATTTGTTGAATTTGGTACTGGTCAACTTGGACTTGAGGGAAGTTATCCATATCCATTCCCGGAGGGCGTGGAGTGGAATTATAACACCGGAAAGACAATTTTTGAGATTGCGCCCGGAAAATACGGATGGTTCTATCCGAAAGATGGAAAATGGTATTTTACGCAAGGTATGCCGTCAAGACCGTTTATGTATGAAACATCATTGGAACTCATGCAAGAGATTCCAAGAATTGCAAAAGGAGTATTTGGAAAATGAAATACAGAAAAAAACCAGTTGAGATCGAAGCATTCCAATATGATGGAGATTTAAAAGGTTCAGATGGAAAATATTATGTTCCAGAGTGGGCGGTATCTGCATTTGAAAATGGAGAACTAATCTATATGTCGTTATCACCACTACATCCGCCATGCGATTTATATGTAAAAACACTCGAAGGTTATATGCATGTTTCTGTTGGAGATTACATCATTAAGGGCATAAATGGAGAACTTTATCCATGCAAGCCGGATATATTTGAGAAAACGTATGAGGCGGTGGAATAAATGCTGGACATGCTAGAATCACAAGTTATCACTCGGATAAAGACGCAGTTTTCTCAAAAAATGAAAGACCGTTATCCAAATTTAAAATTTACAAACTCTGACAGAGCCGATACTGTTCCGAAATTCCCAACTGTGTATATACACGAAATGCCGGGAATGGAAACAGGAGAAGACTTACAAGGAGATACGATCAATGCTGTTTGGTCTTCTTTTCAGATCGAGGTAACAACAAATACCAAGATGAATGATGCGAAAGAAGTGATGAATGAGGTTGTACGAATTATGAAAACAATGAGGTTTCAAGTAATTGCAACACCGGAATTTCAGAACACAGACAGTACATATCGAAGAGTAGCACGTTTTCGGCGAATGATAGCCGATGGCGATATTTTATAAGACCGATCATAAAAAGTGATCGCTTACTGCAAAAAATTAGCGGTGGAAAGGAGAAAAAATATGATTGCAGGAATTTCTACATTAGGAATTACATTTGGTTATGGAGTTGAAACAACTGCCGGACAAAAACCAGCTAAATTTACAAAGCTTAATCGAATTAATTCAATTGGTGGAATCACGATTGAAAATGAGCAGATTGATGCGTCTGCGGTTGAAGATGCTGTTAAACGATATATCCGAGGGGCAGCAGATACGGGAGGTTCATTCCCTGTCGGTGTAAACTTCACAAGTGAAACAAAAGAAGAATGGAAAAAGGTTATCGAAGAATACGCAAAGCTTACAGGTGGAAAAAGAATGTGGTTTCAGACGATTATTCCGGGATTTGATGAATCATTCTTTGTAATCGCACAGCCACCAACAGCACTCCCACAGCCGGAGATTGGTCAGAACGAATTGCTCGTAATGGAAAATAACCTTACTATTGAAGAGTTTAAGGGAATGGACACAAAAGTTGATTTTGAAGTTGTGGGGGGAGCTTAAGCTACTTAGATACAAAAGCCGGTCTAAGTAGCGTTTCTGATGAAATGGCTTATACAGAACTTGAAGAAACATATTAAAATATGAGCGGGGCAGTCTTCGGACTGCCCCCTCTGATTAATCGGAGGGAAAAATATGAAAACAATTCAGATTGGGAATGAACAGTATACGTTAGAATTTAGTTTTGAAGCGGCAGAAAATAAAGCAGTTGTGCAAAGGATGTTTAATGCTTTGTCGATGTCTTATATTGGAAAAAGATTGGATTTAGAAGGTAAAAATAGCAAAGTAGAAATTGCTGCTGCAATGATTGACGGAACAGCAGATTTGATATCTGATATGCCACATATTTGTAAAGATGCTTTTTATGCCGGATTATTGGAACATCATCATGTGACTTTTGATGAATCAAAAAAACTGATGAAACAGTACATGAAAGAGAAAAAAATGTCCTTTAAAGGGCTTTATGAAGAAATAAAAGAAACGATGGAAGAAGATGGTTTTTTCGATTTGACGGGTCTGACGGAGATGGTTGCGGAGATGAACAAGCAGGACGAGGAAGAAGTGAAAAAAGTGCCGAAAACACCACAGGATCACAAGAAAAAATCGACTTCCACAAAATAATATGGGAAGAATACTTTAAAAATGCGTTAAGAATGGGAATTTCTCATGAAAGCTTTTTGCGCCTTACCCCAAAGAAATTAGAAATATATGCAGAAGCATATAAATTGATGTTACGTGATAGGGATTACGAAAATTGGCTCATGGGGCAATACAATATGAAAGCCTTTTCTGTTGTTCTGGATCAAGTATTAGCTGGAATGAATAAAAGAAAATCAAAAGCAAAATATTTCGAAAGTCCTATTTTGGAAATGGCGGAAAAGAATAATGAACCGTTATCCGAAAAAGAGTTGCAATTACAAAGGGAATTATTTGTTGCAAAACTTGAAGCGCTGAAAACAAATTTTGAAATTAATCATAATAAACAGTAGTGTGTCAAAACCTACTGTTTTTTTCTGGCTATTGAACGGAGATAGTCACTGACCTAAAAAAGTTATAGGAAGGATGTGTGAAATGGGAACTACAGTAGACAGCCTTGAAATACAATTACAGGCGCAAGCTGGAAAAGCGAATAATGCAATTGACACATTGATAACAAAACTAGGGACATTAAACACATCTCTCACGAAAATCAACGGAAGCGGTTTATCTGGGGTAGCAAATGGTGTAGATAAACTAAGCCGTTCTATGCAAGGTTTAAAAAATGTTGGAACAGCAGATTATACAAGATTTGCCAAGGGAATTGAAAAGATTGCAAATTTGAACAGTGGACAGATTTCAAAGGCAGCAAGCGCGATTGTAGGTTTCGGGAAAGGCTTGCAAAGCCTTAACTCAGTGAATGTGTCTAAAACATCTGAGCAAGTTGCAAACTTAGCAAAGGGAATATCGCAACTTGGATATAAAAGCTCTACAAAAGCGATTGAAAACATACCTTTGCTTGCTAAGTCTATGCGACAGTTAATGTCTGAACTATCTAAAGCACCTAAAGTAAGTCAGAACTTGATTGATATGACAAATGCATTGGCAAAATTGGCTCGGACAGGCGCATCTTCCGGTCGTGCGGCGAATGCTCTTAGCGGAAGCCTTAATACTTATACAAAATCTACACATAAGGCAAGTAGAGGAACAAAAGGACTTGCGTCTGCACTTGGAAAGATGTACGCAACGTACTGGCTATTATTCCGATTTGTTGGGAAAATAGGAGATTCCATAACCATTGCATCAGACCTTGTGGAAGTACAGAATGTTGTAGACACTGTATTTGGCGATATGTCAAGCAAAGTGGAAGAGTACGCACAAAACTCCATTAAACAGTTTGGAATGTCTGAATTGTCATTTAAACAGTATGCCAGCCGTTTTCAAGCGATGGGGTCTGCAATGGGAATTGATACAAGTTCCATTGAAAGTGCAAATTCATTTTTGAATAAGGCAACAGGTGGATATGTCGGACTGTCAGACTCTATGGCAGATGTATCCTTGACATTGACTCAATTAACGGCGGATATGGCATCGTTCTACAATGTCAGTCAAAAAGATGTTGCGGAAGATTTGTCCGCTATCTTCACAGGGGAAACAAGACCACTTCGTACGTACGGTTTGGATTTAACACAGGCAACACTTGCAGAGTGGGCGATGAAAAATGGATTGGATGCAAATGTTCAGTCTATGTCACAAGCTGAAAAAACGATGCTGCGTTATCAATACGTGCTTGCCAATACAACATCAGCACAGGGCGATTTTGCACGCACGGCAGGAACATGGGCGAACCAAATTCGTATTTTGCAAGAGCAAATTAAGAAATTTGCTTCCGTCATTGGAACTGGTTTTATCGCAGCGTTTAAACCATTTGTACAAACTTTAAATAAAGTCATGGCGAAAGTCATTGATTTTACACAGAATGTATTAAACGCACTTGGTCAGATTTTCGGGTGGGAATTTGAGATTAGTGGCGGAGGAATAACTGACGATTTAGGAGACGTATCTGGAGATCTAGCGGATTCAGCTGGAAGCGCAGGAGATTTATCTGACAATCTCGGACAAGCTGCTAAAAATGCAAAGAAGCTTCACACTTTAGGGATTGATGAATTGAATATTGTTGAGCCTGATAATGGTACTACTGGTAGTGCTGGAGCTGGTGCATCAGGCGGATCAGGTGGTGCTGGTTCAGGTGAAGTGGGCGGTTTAATTGCCAACTTTAAGCCGAACGATAAGATGTTGGACGCATATAAAAGTAGCATTAAAAGTTTAGAACAGTTAGGCAAATATATAAGCGTCACATTATCAAACACGTTAGAAAAAATTAACTGGGATTCCGTGTATGAAAAAGCAAAAAATTTCGGAACAGGGTTGGCGGATTTTTTGAATGGTTTAATAAAACCTAGACTTTTTTATGATTTAGGGAAAACTGTTGCTAATTCAATCAATACAGCTTTTCAATCTGCAAATGCGTTCGCTGTAGAGTTTGACTGGGAAAATTTAGGGGAATCTATAGCAAAGAGCATAAAAGGATTTTTTGAAAATTGGGATCCTGAAATCGCAGCGGATACATTTAGTAATTTCGCCAACGGAATTTTAGAGTCTTTAACGGAATTTATAAACACTTTACAAGACGATAAAACATTTGAAGATATTGGTCAAAAAATAGTTGATTTTATATGCGGAATAGAGTGGGGAGATTTAACTTGGAACTTATACAAATTCGGAAAGGCATTAGTTAAAGCTATAGCGAACCTTCCGAATGATTTTGCAAAAGGTGCATTGCAATCACTGGTTGATAAAATCTTTAGTGAAGACGCCGAAGTTAAAGTCGGAGACATTGCATTACCCCCAACGAGTCTTTCTGGATTAATGTTGCAATTAGGAAATATTAAGGAATGGGTTGGAGAAACAACATCATCAATAGGCGAACAATTCAGAAAAGGATGGGATGAAGCAAAAAAATCTTGGGAGAACGGAAGTGGATTTTTTGAAGGATTATGGGAAGGAATAAAAGTAGTATTTTCTCCTGTAACGGAATGGTTTGGCGAAAAGTTTGATAAAGGGTATGAAGGTATTAAAAAAGCTTGGTCATTCATTGAATCTTGGTTCTCAAAAAAATGGGAAGCCATTAAATCTCCTTTTAAAAATGTGGGTCCGTGGTTTAAAACGGCTTTTAAAAACGCATATGATGCCATAAAGAACATTTGGAAGGGGTTAGGAGACTTCTTTAAAGAAATTGCAGAAAACGCATTTAAGCCTATTAAAACACTTGTGAATGGCGTTATAAAAGGTGTGAACTGGGTGCTTAAAAAAGTGGGATCAGACACACGAGTAAGTGAGTGGGATGGAATAAAGTTCGCTAAAGGATCGGATGGAGTTCCGCAAAACACACTTGGAATCGTGAATGACCAAGCAGGATCAACTTACAAAGAGCTTATTATTCCGCCGTCAGGAAAACCATTTATACCCGAGGGGCGGAATGTCATGTTGCCGCTTGAAAAAGGTACAAAAATAATGCCTGCGAATCAAACAAAGGCGTTTATATCAGGCACTCCACATTTTAAAGGTGGAATAGGTGAGTTTTTTGAAAACGCATGGAGTTCGGTAAAAAGTTTTACAGGGAATGTGTTGGATTATCTTACAAACCCAGGAGAAATTGTAAAAGTTGCAATCAGCAAGTTTGCAAATATATCAAATTTATTTGAACCGTGGTCGAGTGTGGCAGGTGGAATTATAAACAAGACATTTGATGGAATTGTACAGTATGTAAGCGGAATATTTGATTCAATACAGCCAAAATATAACCCATCAGCCGGAGTTGAACAATGGAGAAACATTGCCACTAAAGCATTGAAAATGACAGGTCAATTTTCAAAATCAAATTTAGACCTTTTACTTTATCAGATGCAGACGGAATCCGGCGGAAACCCAAAAGCAATTAATAAATGGGATATAAATGCAATCAAAGGAACGCCTTCCAAAGGATTGATGCAGGTAATTGATCCGACTTTTAGAACGTACGCATATCCTGGATATGATAAGGATATTTACGATCCATTGTCAAACATATTAGCATCTATTAGGTATACATTGGCTAGATACGGAAGCTTGTCAAACGGCTGGAAAGGTCATGGATATGCCAACGGAATAGGAAAAATTACATTGGCAGATTTAATACCGAAGTATTCAGTAGGAGGATTCCCGGAAGACGGATTGTTTATGGCAAATCATAACGAGTTGGTAGGGACATTTTCCGATGGAAGAACTGCGGTTGCAAATAATTTGGATATTCAAAAAGGAATTGAAGAAGCGGCATACAGAGGTTTTTCTCGTGCAAATATGGAAAACCGAGAGCAAGAAAACCTATTGAGAGAATTGATACAAGCGGTTAGAGATGGAAAACGAATTGTAGTAGACGGAAGAGAATTAGTGTCGATCACAGATTCGAGACGTGCAAGGAATGGATATTCGTTTACTTAAAAGGAAAAGCGCCTACTTCGGTAGGTACTTTTTTATTAAAAAACAGGAGGTTGAATATGGCATTATCATCGTTTTTGAACGTAAATGGTTATGACTTTCCACCGCCGAGACGCGGGTTTTCATGGACGATAACAACGACAGTAAACGGTGGAAGAAATGAGAACAACGCAGTTATTGGTCAAAGAGTTGGAAGGGATTTGTACAAACTTAGTAATCTCGAGTGGGTCGGTCTTAATCCAGAAACTCGAAAGATGATGTTAGATGCCATAAAACCATTTTACGTTCCTGTTACATTTGAAGATATGGCGAATCCGGGACACCCGATCACTATTATAATGTACCCCGGAGATAGGAGCGGAAAACCGTTATTTGTAGATAGGCTAACTCATATGGTAACAAAAGATGAGACGCTTTCATTTAATTTGATTGACGCCGGTTTGGAGTGATCGTATATGCAAATGGCAAGTAAAGAATACATAGAATCAATGAAACTTCCGTTTCGGAATAGAGGATATGTAAAAGTAAGCATAGGAGTTGTAAATTCTGATGCACAGAACAATGCTAAAGTAACAAACACGGAATTATTGTATCTGGCAAATAAAGAAAAACCGTTTGATGGTTACGATGTAAATAAAATATACGCAACATGTGAACAAAATTTCTCAAAAGTCGATGGGACAATGTATTTTCCGCCGCGAAAAGATAGTGGATTAGAAATTTATAACAACGGAATCATCACAAATGAAATTCTTGGAAGTGCGAAAATAGAATTTACAGATAAATCAGGATTAGACATAAAAGGAATAACAATAGATTTCGGTCATTGTTATCCGACAGAATTTACTATAGAGACAAATTTGACCACTAGAATCTATAAAAATAGTTCGGAAAAATTTGTTACCGAAGATTCTTTTGACGGAACGAATTATTTTTGGATAAAGCCAAAAACTATGGTGAATGGGAAAGGCAGACTCAGAATTGGAAACATGATATTTGGAATTGCAAATACATTTACAAATGAAAAAGTGATGGGTTGCAGCATGAAAGAATATGTTTCTCCGATATCAGAAAGTATTCCAAGTATGGATGTTTCTATCAAGGTTGATAACCAAGATTTGTATTATAGCGTAGACAATCCAGAAAGCGCTATTGCGTATATGGAAATAGGACAGGAAGTGAAAGTTACCTTCGGATATGATGTGACAGGAAACGGTGATATAGAGTGGCTTAATGAAACAACGACATATCTTAATTCATGGTCAGCAAATGACACAGAGGCTGTATTTACATCAACAGATAGATTTTATCAGTTGAGGGATAACTTTTACGGAGGAAAATACAGAAAAGATGGAATCTCTTTATATGATTTGGCTTTAGAAGTTTTGGAAAGCGCTGGAATTACAGATGAAAGAGAATATTATATAGATCCATATTTAAAAAAGATAATTGTGTATAATCCACTTCCAGTTGTAAGTCATGCAGAAGCGTTGCAGATTATTGCAAATGCCGGAAGATGTACATTGAGAGAAGATAGAAAAAATAAAATCATATTGCGTTCATCATTTGTTCCCAATATGATTGCCGAAACAAATGATATTGCAAATTTTGGTAAGATAGACAACATCTTGAAAGAGAGTAAAAAAGATGCTTACGCAAATGCAAGTAAAGACTTTTCCGTAGTAGATGGAAGTCTTTATTTTTTGCCGAAAGACAATAATTACCTAAATACTGGATATGTAAGCGATTCTGTTTCGGATGGAAATGGAATATTTCAAAAAAACCCGAAAATCACAGTGAACTTGGAATCTTCATTCGATGCGTATGGCTTGATTATTAATTTTAGAAACACAGCACCGGAAGAATTTAAAATAGTAACATATAACAATGGAGTCTTAAAAGAAGAGTTTATTGTAAAAAAACCGGATATTAGTTTTTTAACAGATCATGTTTTTCTTGAGTTTAATAAAATGGTAATTGAGGTAACAAAAGGATATTCAAATTCAAGATTATTCATAGATAATATTTTGATTAATGATGTTACGGATTATAGATTGGACAGGGTAAGGGATTTGATTAAAAATCCTACCGGAACACGATATGAAAAAATAAAAAATATTGTGATTACTAGAGAAAATTACAAGGAAAGCACCGGAGCGATTGAAGAGCTTATCCAAGAAACAGTTTCTTTTGAAAGCGATTCTGAATATACGATTTACTTTAACAGGCCGTCATACGGATTTAAAGTATCAGTTCCAGAAAATCCAGAGTTAAAAGTGAGTATTGTTGATTCAAGCGATTTTTACATTAAAGTGCGAATCACTAATATAAAGGCAAAAACAGATGTAAAAGTAAAGGTTGAGGGATATGAGTATCTTACAGAAGAAAATAACTACATTGTGAATCACAACGTAAACGGTCAAGAAATCACATGGAATAACCCTCTTATAAGCACAATTCAGCACGCAAAAGATTTGGAAGAATGGATAGCGGAATATTATCTCGGAAATATAGACTACGAAATCTCGTGGCGTGGAGACCCAAGAACGGAGGCGAATGATTTGTTCTACATGGAACTAAAAGGAAGAGAAGACGCTTTGATTCGCTCTTATCAAAATGAAATATCCTTTAACGGAGCGTGGTCTGGAAACATGAAAGCTAGAAAGGTGGAAATGTCATGGAGGTAGATTGGATAAAACCAAAAACAAATTGGGCGTCTACAGACAAAATGAATTTAGAAGATTACAACCGAATAAAAAACAATATCCTATATTTAAAAGAAAAAGCAAATGAAGTTAATAAAGAATTTTCGATTCAAAATATGGGAGAAGATATTGTTGATTATTTGGAGTTGTGGGATTATGAGAAATTCAATTTGTTTGAGGGTAATATAGAAAAGATAAATCAATCAATTTTCACACAGGATATCGGAATCAAAAAGACGTTCTATCCGAATGGAATGTTTATCAAATACGATGAACTTAACAGATTGGAAAAAGCATGTGAAAAAATGAAAGATATTATTGAAAGACAGACTATCGGTCTTAGAAAAATTCCATTTATTCTTGGAAGATTTAAGGAGGTAAGAATATAATGCCAAAGCAAGAATTACCTGTTAATTTTAAAGATGATATATTAGCTTCAAGCATGGCTGGAAAAAGAAAGTACTTAATTACTCAAAACGAAGATGCAAGCTATTCTTTGGAAGACGTAACAGATTATACTCAATCCGGGAGTAATCTAGGGGCTAAACAAATTAATGAAATATGCCAAGCTATAAACGATTCCGCCGATAAATCTAGAATCATAGACAATCTTGATGATATAGTGGCGAACAAAACACCGGGGATGATCGCAGGAGCGCAGGCTGTAGCTGCGCTAAATGCATATTTGTTACAATTACAAGCGCATCATGATAAAAAGACGCTCACACCGACCGATCTGGGAATAAGGGTCGGAGTGTGGACAGCCATAGCAAACAACTCGTATAAAATCGGTAAAACGATACACCTAAATATGGAAATTTATACAACTGCCACAATAGTCGCGAATAATGTGTACGACAATGTTTTTACGATACCGTCACAGTATCGCCCATTAAATGATACTGTTGTAAATGTGACAGCGTCAGATGGGTCATATAAAAATCCGGTGGCCTGCACATCTATGGCAAGGACAAACGGAAATTTGTTTATCTGCATACCAAAAGCAACAAACAGCTATCTTTTTATCGATGCGGAGTGGGAAATTAAATAACGCTTATCACTTCCACGTTCCACGCGCGTAATAGGATAAATCAAAACTTGCTGTATTCCATACCGTAGCAGCAAGCAAATGGTATGAAAAGCTTGATTTGTAGTCATTTGCAGATCCGTACACCTTGCCCCATATCGCGCCGCCAGCTCCTATTGTGAGCACGATATTACATTTTGTTTTTGATGCAACCGGGAAGTTTAATGTAAATTGTCCGCTTGTGTAAATGCTACCAGCTTTTGTTCCGATCGCGCACGTAAATGGAGAATTGAACCACATTTCAAGAGTTCCGTCGCTCCATTTGCGATATTTACCATTAGCATTGCTATCTTCTTCGATAACATGATTTTTGACTTTTCCAGTTTCAGGTTGCAACTCCAACAAATACGCATTATTCAAACAAATAAAAAGGAGAAATACATATGGCATATATAAGATTCTTAGGAGAAAAAACTCCGCACAAAGCAACCGTAATTCCGACAAATAATATCGTTACGGTTAAGTTTGGAACTGATGTAATAGAAAATAAAAATGGGTTTGATCTATTTCTTGATAAAGAATGCACAATAGATATCGGCGGGACTTTTTATCAAAAATTTACAACTATTTACAGGAATGATTCTGTTACAAAAAAGTACAACGGATATCAATTATCAAACGACGGAAGTGTATATGTCGAGCCTGAAATTTCTCCTAATCCTAAACCTTACAACCCTACATTGGATGAGGTAAAGGAAAGTAAAAAAGCGGAAATTAAGATGAAAGTACAAAATGAAATATTGTCAGATGTTATGATAGCGTCTTATGCGTTTGGCTACAACGAATCTGACATGATTGCCATTAGAAACGCATACGAAGACAGTATTTCAAGCGGAATGTCAGTTATTTTAAAAGATTCAACCGGACAGTCACGAGAATTGAATGAGGAAGAAATTACTGACTTGTATAAAAAGCAAGAGATCAAGCGTTTAGAAAAAGAAAGTTATGCGCAGTGTTTGTTGGATTATATTGATGGATTAACGAGCAAGGAAGCGGTTAATTCGGTTGAGTACGGCGATGAATTAACAGGAAAATATCTCGAAAAGTATAACGAAAAGGTATCAAACACTCAAAGTTACATCGAAAAAGTGATTAGCGGTAAAAAAGCGGTTGTGGATCAGGCAAAAATCGCTTCTCTCACTAATACGGACGCACAAGCCGTTGAAGTAAAAGGGCTGTACGCAGATTGGGAAGATGATCCAGACGGGTACGCATATGATGTACAAAACCAAAAAGATAAAAGAAGAAACTTTGGAGGGTTCTTGTGGAATCTGAATAAGAATCACCAGAAACAAAAGGACCGTTTTCCGGGGGCAGAACCTACATTGTGGACACAGCTTGTCGAAGGTTACGAAGGATCGTATTCAGATCCTATTCCCGTGCCAGATAGCGTAAACGTAAGTGGATTTGAATATGAATACGGGAAGTATTATATCGAAAATGAGTTAGTTTATTTGTGTAAGAGAGGTGGAGTTCTTAATCCAGAATCAATGTATGGTCAAAAAGAAAAATTGTATTTTAAACCATCGGCACTCATTGGACAATATTTTGAAATAGCGTAGGAGGAACAGAAATGGCGATAGCACAAACAATAACGGTTGTGGACGGAAAGACGTATCAGCCGGGAGAAGAGATATGGGATTTAGGCAGTTTTGCTTGTGTGGATGTGAGAGGGAATATCAGAAGCTATGAGGGATTATCGAGTGATATATCAAAACTTCCGCATTATGTAGGCACAGGAAGTTCGGCGTTATGTCTTGACACCGGAGATTATTATAAATTCCATAAGGAAACAGATCAATGGTATAAATTGTAAATTGATGAGGTACAACTATGAGAGCAGACGAAGTATATGCAATTTTGCTAAAGAAAATTAGAAGTAGCGGAGGCGAGATTTCACCAGAGCAGCTTCAGGAAGCAATTAAAAATTATTTACAGAAAAATCCGATCAGTACAAACATAAAAGAAGAACGTCCTCAAGAAACTACATATGCGTTAAAACCGAACGTACAAGCAGTATGGGGAGAAGTTACAGAGTTAAATTTAACGCTTGAAGAAGAGTTACCTGATGCCGTAAATATCTATCCATTTTGGTTCACAAGTGGATCAACGCCAACTAAGGTGATACTACCGTCAACAATCGCGTTAGATGGATTCGTCACACAGGCAAACAAGAAATATTGTTGTCAGATTGAACAAAATGCGATGTTTTGGAAGGAGTTTGATATTACATGATATTTTTAAAAAGAAGAGCTTTTATGACTTTCAAATTTAACTACGAAACGTCAAAAGGAATAAAGCAAGTGATATTGACAAATTGCGGACAAGCTCCTTTTAAACGATTTAGTATACTAGGTAATTCACATCAAGACAGCACAACAGGAAAACAGTTGTTTGATGTAAGCGCGTTAAAAAATATTTCTGGTTTTTCTGTTGATGAAGATGGATTTATTATGCAAAAAGTTTACAACACTACTTCACCGAAAACATTAAAAGAATTAATCCCATCAATAGAAGCCGGAAAATCGTATTACCTTTCGGTTGACAACCCGGACGATTTTACAGGATTTTTTGGTTTCACAGGTAGTGTTAGTGCTTGGCACAAAAACCAAACTTTTGTGCCAAAAGAAGATGACTTGAATATACGTCCGGGAATTGTGTCAAAAGTAGGCGGTAATACAAGATATAGACTAATGATAACCGAGGGGCAAACTGCTAGCCCTTATGAACCTTACACAGGCGGCAAACCATCCCCATCACACGACTATCCACAACAGATTAAGAATGTTGGAAAATGGAATGATGAGAAGCAGAAGTATGAAGTGGATGTGAAAGTTACCAACGCCGAGCAGAATTGGAGCAAAGAGCAAGTCCTCACTCTCACATCCGACCGCCCTCTCACAAAGTGGGACAGACTGGTAGAGCAGGGTGGAGAGATTGGGTGGCTGTATGCAGGGGTTGTTATTGACAGATTTGACGGACAATCTAACAAAATAAGTATTGCAAATAAACAGGGAAATGTTCAAAACTTTTCAATTCGATTCGAGAATGTGGCGAATGGAAACGGAAATTCAGATATTTTTGTGGATAAATATAGGGCTGTCCAATTATCATATACCAAAGCAGAATACGGAATCTGTTGCAACTGGAATGACGGAGTTAAATATTTTAGCGCACCAAACGAAAACGTCGCAACAGTCGATGAATTTAAGGCGTGGCTCATAGAAAATCCGTTAAAAATCGCTTACGAAACTACGAACCCCGAATTCGTCCCCCTACCACAATCCGAACAAGACGCTGTCCGAAACTTAAAAACCTACTATCCAACAACAGTTATCACGGTAGACGGTGGAGACGTAGATGCGGGAATTGAAGTGGAATATGCTGTAAAAAATAAGGAGAAAATATGAATACGAACTTTGGAAAATTAGAAGACGGAATATTGATATATGCACCATCTGTTTTACGCGTTGGCGATAAACAAATTATTTCCCCCGATAAAGATGATTATCTTAACAGTGGATATTTACCGATCGTAACAGGCGATGATTTGGAATACAAGGAAGGATTTGAAATCGTCACCTCATATAAGGTAGTTGAAGAAAGTCAAGCACCTGACGGAGAAATGATTCCGAAACATATTTTAAGGGTTCAAGAATATCAGGAGATCTTTGAAACTCCATACATCCCCACAAAAAATGATCTTGCGATGGAGCTTATGATGGTGAGAATTCCAGAAGAAATTAACACTTATAATCTCGCAAATGATGAAGCGATTCGTTATAAGTCGCTACACCCTACATTTAGTGAAATCGTTGGACAAACGGTGAAAAGAGGATTTAGGTTTGTTTACGAAAACGAACTCTATTCCGTAAATCAAGATAACCTCACGATTCAAGAGCAGCATTCGCCCGGAACTGGAACAGAAAGTTTGTACGAAATTGTAGATGAGGAACACAGTGGAACAAAAGATGATCCTATTCCGTGGAGAAAAAACATGCAATGTTACAAAGATAAATATTATATTCAAAATGAGATTGTGTATAAATGTACAAGAGATTCAGGAAATGCATTGCAAAATGATATCATAGATTTGATCGGACATTATTTTGAAGTTGCATAATCAATAGGCGGGGCATCCCCACCTATAATATTAAACAGTGGTAGTTTCGACAATGTATCCCATTAACTCATCAATGTCGGATTCGTTTATAATGGCATTTCTATTGCGAATTCCATAATATTTAACACTATTCTCTTCTTCTTTTCTTATTCCGATCATCATTTTCCCGTAATAAAGAAAAACGCACTTTTCTGTTTCGTATGGTTTTCTGTCGTTCGCAAGCAAAAGGATATCATACGGAGAATAATGGGGCATAAAATCTTCACAATTAACTTGGATTCCCAAAAATACTTTTGCCTTAATATTGTCGGAAAAATCATCAATATCAATCGAGAAAAAATCGTTTGATGGAACTAAATGACCATTTTTATACTTAGGCTTCATAATACTTACTGATTTATGGTTTTCTTTCCTATTATTCAATGTCTTTTGATGTTGTATAAACCAACTGATCAGATATCTCGAATTTTCCGGAAGTTCTCTGCAAGTATTCAAACAATCTGTTGTACGTTCTTCCATTGTGTTCGCTCCGAATAGTTCGTCTACACTGATGCTGAATACCTTGGCGAGTTTTACAGCATTCGACAAGTTACAGTCAGAACTATTTTCGTACAGCATACCTCGTAGCGTGGAAAATGGGATTCCGGCGCGCTCTGATAATTCGCTTAGTGTCATGTTACCAATATAAGAGTTAATGTTTTCACGAAAATTATCCATTAGTGTAAAACCTTTGTCCGTTATTGATTTGTTACTTTTGTTCATTTCTTTACCTCTCGTAGTATTCTTTTTGGTTGTTTTATATGGTAAACTATGAATTGTCCTGTTAAACAGGGCGCTTCAAGTTCTGGCTTGGGAGTGTTTGTGAACCGCAATTCACTCCCAAAACCGATAACATTTTAACATTTTTGAAGTTATTATTCAAATTTTCAAGTCGACAAAAAACGACAACTGTTTTAAAACAACGTCCACATGTAAAAATACAGGATATAAAGAAAACATATGTTCTAAATATTCTTGTAATTGAGCAATTCCTGTTGGATAATATAAAAAAAGGAATTTCGGATGTGTTTTTGCAAAAGGAGGGTTACTGTGGAGTACAAAGAGAAAATTATTAAGATGGTTAACGAGATTGATTGTGAAGATTACATAATGAAAATCTATTTTTATGTTCTTGCTAGATATAAGAAGTATAAAGAGAAAAAGTCGGAAGAAATTTAATTCTCCCGGCTTTTATATTTTTCTGCCATACCCTTGGCGATCTTTCTTAATGCACTTTTGCTATCTTCGTCCAATCCCATATATACGGTAATTAAACTTTTAATAAAATCATCATCAGAGTCTTCTAATTCTACAAGCAATTCTGAAAACGAACCGTCTTTTTCTTTATACATATCTCCAGTTCCATTTTTTAACCAATCTTCATTGACGTTAAATTCCCTACATATATCAGAAATAGTTCTATCAGACGGGATGCGATTTCCTGTTTCTATAAGAGAAATGTAATTTTTTGTTAAATTCAATCTCAATCCGAAGTCTTCTTGATTCAATTTAGAATCCTTTCTTATTTTTAAAATTCTATTTTTCATTATATCACCTCCTTATGATTTGATAATACCAAAAAAATCACACCCTGTCAAACAAAAGTGTTGACGAAGTCATAATAGTGTGATAGTATAATCACACAAGGTGTGATAAGGAGGCGAAAACATGGCTAAATATCTCAAAGAAAATTCAGAAGTATTAGAAGCCTTTATGTTTTCCTATTTAAAGTTGGATGAATTTTTCAAAGAGTTTGGAGGAATTTCAGATGCTATAATATTTCGACTTTCCGCAGAGGAAAAAAGTGTTGAAATTTCTTTCCCATTTGAAGAACAGGAAAGTATAAAGGCTTTTTCGGGAGATTATCTCGTGCGAGGAGAAGAAATCCCCCGAAGTATTCCTACACGCTATCGCTATTATGTTATTAGCGGTCAAGAATTTTGTAAAAAGTTCAAGCCTTTGGATGTTAAAGAACAATTTTCTAGTTCTTGAAAAACAAAAGAGTTATTTGCCGTTTTGGAAACATGTATGCTAGTTGCATAATCTTCTTTTATACATTCTGCGAGAGCAAATGCATAAGCGGTATCTTTTAAAAGAAGTTCATTGATATGTTTGACATCATGTTCATTTACACAAATAAGAAGTTCTTTAACAATGCTTTTAGCACTATCCATGAGAAACACCTCCCTTCAGGGAAAATTATATCACAGAAAGGGGCGATAGAAAATGAACGAGCTTATCAAAGTGAATTTTGATAAAGAACAGCCGACAGTATCGGCAAGAGATTTACACGAACAACTAAATATAGGAAAACGCTTTAGTGCGTGGTTTGAAACAAATAGTAAAGGGTTTGTTGAAGGGGAAGATTTTGAAGGGGCGTACCTAAAGGTACAGGGCAATCAATACGGCGGAGAACAAGAAATTCAAGACTACAATCTTTCTATTGATATGGCGAAACATATTTGTCTTATGAGTAGAACTGAAAAAGGAAGAGAATGCAGGCAGTACTTCATTGACCTTGAGAAAGCATGGAATACACCAGAGCAGATTATGGCAAGAGCATTGAAGATGGCAGATAAGACTATTGAACAGTTAAAAACAGATAACAAGGCTCTTGAACAGAAAATCGAACAGGACAAGCCGAAAACAATCTTTGCAGATGCAGTCAGCATAAGCCACACATCAATTCTTATCGGAGACTTGGCAAAGTTGATTTGTCAGAATGGTGTGCAAATCGGACAAAAACGATTATTCGAGTGGATGCGACAGAATAACTTCCTTATTAAAAGCGGTTCATCCAGAAATACGCCAATGCAACGGTATGTGGAACAAGGATTGTTTGAAATTAAGGAAAGTAATGTTCAGAATCCGGACGGAAGCGTGAGAATTACAAAAACAACTAAGGTTACTGGAAAAGGACAGATATATTTCGTGAATCAGTTTTTAAAGGGAAATACTTTAGAGAAGAGGTGTTAAAAATGGCAGGAGATGTATTAGAAATGGCAATACCAAAAGAAGAACAGGAAGAAATCAAAGAATTTATTTCTACATTATTAGTTCTTCCGAAAGAGGACAGGGCAGTTCTGTTGTCAAATGCAAATGCTTTTCGGGTAAGAAGAGACATTGAGAAAGCAAAGAGGTAAAAAGAAAATATGAAGCAGCCAAAGAAATTAACGAGACAGCAAAAGGAATGCTTATCCGCGCATCACTTGAATGCTGAAAATTGGGCGCTTGTCCAAGAAACGGATTTTTATTTGAAAATTATTAATAAGAGAACGGGAAATATTAAGAATGTGGATAAGTTTAGAAGAATAAGAAAGGGTGAAAGAAAGTATGCGGGAAACAAAACCGACGAAGTGCAAAATTGATGTACTTAAATTTGAGCACACAACGAACACTCCGGTTATTGAAGCAATGAAAAAAAAGAAAAATAAAATAAGTGATGAACAAATAATAATTACCGCGCAATGGATCATCATTGTTGTCATGGCTGTAATCATTTATATCTTGCAGGCAGGACCGATTTAAGGAGGCGAACAAAGAAATGTACAAAGAAATGGACAGAGAGGTAAAGAAAGACGCTGAAGAAGAAATGAACTGCATCTTGGATCTGCTCGAAGATTGGTGTCTGAAATACGATCAGGATTATGTAAATACGGTCGTACTTGTAAAAAATGATCAGATCACATCGTGGGGAAGCGTAGGCAACCAAGAAGACTTTGACGTTTACAGAACAAAAAAGCGCCCATAAGAGGCGGCAGCCTCTAGGACGCATAACTAAACAACCAAGATTATTGTAACAGAAAGGATGAGAAAAGTGAAGAAGTTTAAACTAACAAGCGAATTTATTGTAGATATTTCCGGCGTGAAATTGTTTCGCATTAAAGCGTTAATTGAGTTTGGCAATGTAAAAGCCGGGGATTTGGGAGGATACATAGAAAAAGAAGAAAACCTGAGTCATATGGGCAATGCATGGGTTTCCGGCAATGCACAGGTTTCCGGCGATGCACGGGTTTCCGGCGATGCACGGGTTTCCGGCAATGCATGGGTTTCCGGCAATGCACAGGTTTCCGGCGATGCACAGGTTTTCGGCGATGCACGGGTTTCCGGCAATGCACAGGTTTCCGGCGATGCACGGGTTTCCGGCAATGCACGGGTTTCCGGCGATGCACAGGTTTTCGGCGATGCACGGGTTTCCGGCGATAAGGATTATGCATATGCTCACGGTTTCGGATCTTGTAATCGCACAACCACATTCTTCCGGCTTAAAGATGGAGATGTAGGCGTACGCTGTGGATGTTTCTACGGAACGCTTGCGCAGTTCAGAGATAATGTCTGCGAAACGCATGGAGAGACAAAGAAAGCACAAGAATATTTAATGTTAGCGGACTTAATGGATTTCAGATTCAAAAATTAAAAAAAACTAACGAAAGGAGATTTGTAAAGATGATTACATGCGATAAAGGGAATGTGGAAATGGAAGGAAATTTAATATTATTAGAAGCAGAAACAATCGCGATATTAAGAGGAATAAGAAACACCCTCGAAGAATCGTGTGAAAAAAACATGCAGAAGAATTAATGCAAAAAATATTTGAATTATCCGCAATGACGCGAGAAGAAATAGAAGAGGAAATGAAAAAATTAGCACAAGAAATAGAGAGAGAAATAGCGGAACACCTAATGAAATGAACGAGGAGCTTATTTTGTGGATCATCCGCTGGGAAGATCCGTACGCATTAGAGTGTAAGACAATGACCAGACTGGAAGTCGAAAAGTACGCTCAAGAAAATCAAAAAAGCGCGGAGGTACATATATAATCAATTAAAAAATGTGAATAAATTAAGTAGAAAGGAAAGAAGATGTATGAAAATAATTAAATTAAAAAGTATTCACATCCAGAATTTTAAGGGATGTGTGAACAAGTTAATTTCATTCGGCGAATTAACGAAAATATATGGCGCAAATGCAACTGGAAAGACAACGGTATTTGATGCTTTCACATGGTTGTTGTTCGGAAAAGATTCGCATGGAAGTGCAAAGTTTGATATTCGCACATTAGATAAAGACGGAAAGATGATTGACAATCTGGAAATATGCGTAGAAGCAATCCTTTCTGTCGATGGAGAAGAATATACCTTGAAAAAAGTTCAAAAACAAAAATTTGTGAAGAAAAGAGGGACAGGAACAACAGAGTTTCAAGGAAATGTTAATGAGTTTGAAATCAACGGTTATCCGAAATCAGAAAAAGATTTTAAAGAGTTTATTTCCGGCATGATTGACGAAAAGATTTTCAACCTTGTTACAAATCCGATCGCATTTACTTCTTTACCGTGGAAAGAACAGAGAGAAATCTTGATGCAGTTCGTTGCAGATTCTTCAGATGTTCAGATTGCAGAGGGGTACGGAGAAAAGTTTTTAAAACTTATTCCAGAGCTGAAAATCGCAAGCACGGACGATATTCTGAAAAAGTATACAAAAGCGAAGAATACATTAAAAGAGAAAATGACAGAGATCCCGGCACGCATTGATGAAGTATCGAAACAGCTTGTCACAGTAGATGTCGGTGCTCTTGAAGTGGAAAAAGCTGCGAAAGAAACTGCTTTGAAAAAAGTAGAGGATAAACTTGCTGGTGGAACTGAGAAAAGCAAAGAGATCAATGCTAAAAGAGAACAAGTGATGAACCTGAAATTTGATTTAAGCGATATCAGCAATAAAGAAACAGAGATTCTGATGGAAAAGAGAAGAGGTGTGGCTTCTGAATGCAACGAAGTAGAAGAAAAACTAATGTCTTTGAAAAGACAGGCTAATTCTATTGCGGTGGATATCGAAAGCGCAGAAAAGCAAAAAGAGAGTGCGGAAACTGATAAAAAGAAATTTATAGATGAATGGAGACGCGAAAAAGCAAGCGTGTTCCCAGAAATGAAGACATTCCTAGAATATACGCCATTGCCGGAACTTGCAGAAGACGATTTGATTTGTCCGACTTGCGGTCAATCTCTTCCGAAAGAAGTTCGAGAAAAGCGTATTTCTGATTATGAGGAAAGAAAGAAAAATGACGAAGAGAGATATAAAAAATCGAAGGCTGAATATGAAGAACGCTACATTTCAGATAAAGAAAAGTTTGAAAAGAACAGAGAAAACAATCTGAAATCCATTACAGAAAAAGGACAGAAAGCAGCAGATAATATTCGAGAATATCAGAAAATCATTAATGATAAACAACAGGAACTGGAAGCAGTCAATGCAGAAATCGCAAAATTCGAAGAAACATTAAAAGAAAAGAAAGAAATTCTTGAATCGATCCCGACTGTAGCCGATATGTTAAAAAATGAAGAGTACAAAAAAATCAGCGAACAGATTCTTATGTTGGAAAATGAAATCGAAGAAATGAGCAAAGAAACAGTTGGAAAAACAGAATTAGAAGCAAAAAAAGCTGTTTTGCGTGATGAAATCTCAGATATTATTGCGAAAATCAAATCTGTGGACAATTCAAAAGTTAAAGAGCGTATTGCAGAGTTGGAAAAAGAAAAAGCGGAAGTCGGACAGAAGATTGCAGAACAGGAACAAATGATTGATTTAACAGAAGAATTTATCAGAGAGAAAATGAATCGAATTTCTTCTGTGATTAACGAGAAGTTTGGGGGAAGAGTTACGTTTAAACTTTTTGAAGTTCAGATAAATTCTGGAATCAGAGAAACTTGTGAATGTCAGTGGGATGGAAGAACCAATATGAGTAATGGAGAATCTATCGTGGCAGGAATGTATATTTGCAAGGCACTATCTGAATTATATGAAGTTAGTTGCCCTCTTTTCGTAGATAATTCGGAAGCGGTCAGCGATGGTAGATTTCCAGATATGAACTGCCAAGTTATAAAATTGTTTGTTTCTAATGATAAGGAGCTTGTAGTTTGCTAGAAATGTTTGATTAGGAGTGGAAAATGAGAGCAGAATGGAGAATCAAAGGAATTTATAAGGCTGATGCTCAAAAAGTCGCTGATGAAATCGGAGATAAAAAAGTTACACCACAAGAAATTCTTGAAAAGGCTAGAGATGAAACATCCGAACTTCACAAGTGTTTTGAATGGGATGATAGCGTGGCAGCAGAACGATACCGATTGCAACAGGCTGGAAATGTACTGAGGATGTTGGTATTTACTCCAAAAACAAGTGAAGAACAGCCAGTACGATGTTTTCACATAACTACGGAGAAAAATACATATCAGCCGACACAGCAATTTCTTGTTCAAGAAAACGAGTATCAGATCCTTTTGAAAAAGGCATTGAATGAGTTAGAAACATTTAAGCGAAAATACCATACACTTTCCGAACTGGAACAGGTATTTGAAGCAATAGAAAGTATTTAAAAACTGAATATCTGCTTATCGCCTGTGTAGTTGACAGATAGACTGTCAAAGAAACATAAGGTATATCAATAAAGATCACGACACGATACTACACTACAAGACATTCTATCTGTGAATTATGCAGGCGAAGATGGTAGGTATAGCTGTTGGCTTGATTGCTGGCAATAAAAAACAAAACTAACGAAAAAACAGGAAAAATCATCTAAACAAATTATATGAAAGAATAACATACTATATTGCATGTTTTCAAGTCAATACCTATGCCTATCATTGGCAGATAAAAGTAAAGCATATTATAACGAATAATAGGCTATGAAAGTAAAAGACAGAATATGAAACCATAACAGTTTGACCGTCTTGTTGGTTGCAATAGTAACCGAAACCAAACTTTACGAATGAATAGGACGGAATATTGAAGATTACGAAACCGAAGAATAGAAGAGCATATAAGAAAACAGACTATTGCAACGAATTGGACGGTCAAACGGAAAAACATACAGGAGGGTTATAAAAATGAAAAATGAATATGTAATTGAATTAAAGCCGTTAGGAAATAAATTTATGGAAGTAACTATTGTAGGGGATAGTGATTTAGTCCTTAACAAAATGAATGATGTCAATGCAAAGCAGTTGATCGATAAGAGAAAGGATAAGGCAAAAGACACTACAAAACCTAATACGTGGGAAGAAATTATTACCTCTATGCACTGGTACAACGGAAAACCTACCGATTTTTCAGAAAAAGGTCTTGCAAAAGCATTAAAGGAAAATGCGCCTTGCATTACTGATTTTGGGTTGAAAAAATCTTTCGGAGACGCTGTAGTTCGCGCCGAGATCGACAAGTACAAGACAAAATTTGATGCAAACGTGAACATGGTGGATAAAAGCGGTTTAGTTCCGATTAAATTTGCAGAGCATTTTATTGATGAGAAATTGATGTCTCCAAAGAAAGGAAGTCCAGTGCTTGTTCATCTAAATCGATTTACTGGATGGAGCGCAACATTCACAATTTCTTATATGGAAAATGTATATTCTGCGGAACAGATTATCAATATCATCAATATTGCAGGATTTGGACTTGGAATTGGAAGTGGCAGAACGAGTGGTTTTGGAAGATACCATGTAGAAAATGTAAGGGCGGTGTAAAGAATGATCGCAATTAAAGCACGATACTTAAAGCATGGAGAAGCCATCGGAAAAGACTATGTTTTTGCTTGCAACTTCCTTCCGAAACTTGGAGATATTGTAAAAGCCGGAAAGGCAAAGGCGGTTGTGACGGAAGTAGATACATCAGATGGTGCGGTTTACAAGTACGATGGGGAATTAAGAGTAGCGGAAGAGGTGGAGGAATAAATGTCAGAAGAAACAAAAGAATACATAAGACTTCACATGGAAATATTGAGAGAATCCATGAAGAAAGAGGGATTGTTATTTGCAATCGCAGTTGATAAAAAAGATTTCGACAATTCGAGCATCTGCATTATCGAAAAAGAAGCACTTATTTCAAAAGGAAAAGCCGAGGGAATAAAGTTTCGATTAGATGAATTGAACAAAGGGTTATTGTAGGAGGAATAAATTATGTCAGAGAATGCACAGGTAGAAAAAAATAACACAGAAGTGGATCAGGAGAAAAAAGCATTTACCACAGGGCTTAGCGAATGGTCAAATACGATTACAAACCTTATAGAAAGAGATTATGACTCTTGTGGTGTAAAGTTTGATGATTATTCTAAGAAATGCGCATTAGAAGCAATGACTTCTATTTATAATCTTGTAAGAACAAACCCGAAAGTAAATATGGGAAGTCTTGATACAAGCAATTTAAGAGGAATCGTTGAGCATTGTGCAAGTCTAAAACTCAACCCAAGTGCTTACCCGAGAGAGTGTTATTTCCAGTTAAGAAATGTAAAAGTTGGTATAGATGAGTATGGAAAAGACATTTGGCAACAAATGGTAGAATTTGGAATTGAGGGCGCAGGATATGACGCACTTTTGAGTAACTACGGAAAAGATGTAGATAGAGTTTATCCATATTGGGTTGTCAAAGAAGGAGATACATATATTCCACCAAAGCATAAAGGTATTGAGATAACACCTCCTGAGTGGGAAGAAAAAGGACTATCTGAAAAGGCTGCGAGAGTCGTATATCCAGTAAAACTAACAGATGGAACAGTTGTATATCTTATGGCAAATAGGGAAAGTGTGAAAGTGAATTTTCTTGCCCATGTGAAACAAAATATGATAAATGCTACATTCGGGATTTGCGCTGACAGATATAAGGCAACAGAAAAACAAAAAGAGCAGATCAAGGAGAAAAAAGCGGAGGTATTGAATGCTTTGAGAAAATGCGAAACCATTGATGATATGATTTCGTGCGAAGCTGCAAAACCGTTTATTAGCAGTTCGTGGCTTGACACTCCAGAAAGTATGATTGTAAGAAAAATGCTAAATAATGCTACGAGGAAATATCCGAAGAATTATGACACCATGGCAAATAAAGCGTTTATCGAAATGGATGAGATTTATCAGAATTCGCGGGCAGAAATCGCAGAAAACGAAAATTCACAGCCATTTGAAGTTGTGGCAGACGTGGAAGCGAAAGAAGAACCAAGTTTTGTGACGGAGGGGTAGAAAATGAGAGTAATTAGCCAGGATGGAATGCAAGATATTCCGTATAAGAAATTTGTATTTTCAATTACAAAAGACAACAGGATTGTAGCAACGATAGGTTGTACTGCTCCTCCAACAGAATTGTATATGTCATCAGTTGCAAAATATTCTACACAAGAAAAAGCCATGAAAGCAATGGAAATGTTGAGAAGTGCTTATACAGGGATGCCAGTTGTTTTTCAAAATATAGAACCTTCAGAAAAGTTTAGGGAATTACTTGAAATAACAAAAACGAACGGAATTATCACAATCACAGATGATAAAAAGTCGAAAATCGAATATGTCAATAATGTGATTTTTCAGTTTCCGAAAGATGAAGATGTGGAGGTATAGTATATGAAATTACATTTTTACATTTTGAAAGGACTATACGGAAGTAATCCAAAACTCACATATTCTGAATGTGAAGTGGACGAAAAGCCAAAAACTTATAAACCGATAAGCAGATTCCCGGACGGATATTTTAGTTCGTTCGTTAAAAAAGAAGATGTTGCGAGTTTAATCGGAGGAAACGTAGTTGTCTTAGAAGAAAAAGATGATAAGAAAGCAAAAGAAATATTTGCACATTATTTTGATCGAGCCATTGATCTTAAGAAAAGTGAAATAGATAACTTGGAAAAAAAGTTAAAAGCTATTAACGAATTTGGGGATGTATAGCATGGACGAAGCAGAGAAAATAAAGATTATTGCCGAACATTACGGATATGACTCGCAAAGCAGACAGTGCATTGAAGAGATGGCAGAATTGACACAAGCCATCAATAAGTGGTGGAGAGTTTGCGGAAACGGTCAAAGGACTGAGAAAAGTATTGCAGAGTGCAGAGACAATTTGGTTGAAGAAATTGCGGATGTGCAGATTATGTTATGGCAGATCGAATACCTGCTTCTTTCTACACCGGAAGTAAATCAGATGATTACACAGAAATTGAACAGGCAGTTGGAGAGGATTAAGAGAGAATGATAGCACATTGTTTATTTGAGCAGTCCGGAACATTCAAGAATGAATTTAAGAAGTTAAGCTACGAAGCCTACGATTACGATATTCAGAATGAGTTTGGAGAAACGGATTATGTGATCGACCTCTTTTCAGAAATAAGTGGGGCGTATGATGGAAGACCAAGTATATTCGACAAGATAGAAACGGATGATTTGATACTTGCGTTTTTCCCATGTACATACTTTTCTGATCAAGGATCAAGACATTTATGTTGCACGGCATATCAATACAAGAATTATACAGTAGAGCAGAAATGTGAAGTTGCAATGAAAAGACATAGGAAGTTGAGCTTGTTTTATGAAATACTGAATAAACTTGTAATTGTTTGTCAGAGAAAAAAGCTACGACTCGTAATAGAAAACCCATTAAGCACAAGTGGCACGCATTATCTAACCCATTTTTGGTGTTTGAAACCACAAATTATTGACAAGGACAGAACTCAAAATGGAGATTATTTCAAGAAGCCAACACAATATTGGTTTATTGGACTAGAGCCTAAAAGAAATCTCGTGTTTGAACCGTTGCAACAAGTAGATGTTATGAAGCAAAGATATGTAAAAAATGATAATAAATTAGGCATAGATAGGAAAACAGTGAGATCAATGATTCACCCTCAATATGCAAACAGATTTATCAGACAGTATTTAATAGATGAAAGCGAGGTGGTCTAATGCTTATGAAATGTATAAATTCTGGTAGTAGTGGTAATGGATATGCACTCATTTCAGATGATGAAGTTCTACTAATAGAATGTGGAGTTCCGTCGAAAGAAATGTTGCGTGCGATTGATTATCAGACAAGTAAAGTTGCCGGATGCCTTATCTCTCATGAGCATGGTTAAGGAGACCATGCAAAGTATATCAAGCAGTACATGAAATACGGTATCAAGTGTTACACCTCTGATGAGGTACAGGAACGTATTGAAACAATCTATGGAGAAAAAACGATAGGAATGAATCGTATGCACGTTGCAAAAATCGGTTCATTCCAAGTGATACCGTTCCAGTCACCACATAACGGTACAGAATGTGACGGTTTCTTGATTAAACATGAAAAAATAGGTTGCTTGCTATTTATTACAGACGCAGAATATTGCAAATATGATTTCTCAAAAATGGGTATCAACCATGCAATGATCGAGTGCAATTATTCCGAGGATTACTTAGATGTGGAAGAAAATCAAGGTAAAACAAATCATGTACTGCAAGGACACATGGAATTACAAACTTGTAAAAGGCTCATACAGACGATTAACAGTCCAATGCTAAGAAGTGTAGGCTTACTGCATTTAAGTTCACAGAATGGAAATCCTGAACGATTCAGAGAGGAAATAGAAGAATTGGTCGATTGTGATGTAGATGTGTGGGTAGCAGAAAAAGGTATAGAAAGGGAATTACGGTTGGAACCGTTTTAGGTGAGAAATGAAAGAAACATTAAAAGTCAAAGATATTCTTTCGCATTGCGAAGAATCTGCGAAAAAGTGCAGAATTTTAGCAGATAAGGCAATCGAGAATGTCGGACACGGAGAAAGCGAAGAATCAGCAATCGGTGCGTGTGCGTTCTTTATGCAAGAACAAAGAATGTATAGGCAGATGATACCGGACATTATTAGAGAATTGGCGGAAAGTGAGGATAAGGAATGAACAGCATTGTAATTGTCGGTCGGGCAGTCAGAGATGCAGAAGTGAGATATTCCACAGGCGAAAAGTCAACAGCGTATGGAAATTATACACTTGCAGTTGATAGACCGTACAAAAAAGACGGAGAAAAAGAAGCAGATTTTATCATGTGCAAAGTGGTTGGAAAGACCGCTGAATTTGCAGAAAAGTACATTACAAAAGGCGTGAAGATGATTGTTCGCGGTCGGATGCAGATTGATAACTACACAGACAAGGACGGAAACAAAAGACAGTCAGCATATATTTTCGTTGAGCAGCAGGAATTTGCTGAGAGCAAAAATGCAAATCAGCAGAATAACAACAATGTACAGGCAGGACAATCACCTTATGGAAATATGCCTACCGATTCGGAGGGATTCATGCACATTCCGGATGGGATTGATGAAGAATTACCGTTTAATTAGATTTTAGGAAGGAGCAGGGGATTTGTGCGCACAAAAAATCATGGTTTGCTCCGATAGAAGAAATGGAAAAGAGAAAGAAAAGAATAAAATGTGAACTGTATAGAGATTCTATGCAGAACTACAAAAAATATGCAATACCTCCGGCACAACTGATTATTGCGGATGTACCGTATAACGTAGGAAACAACTTTTACGGTAGCAATCCAATGTGGTATAACGGCGGGGACAATAAAAACGGAGAAAGTAAACTTGCAGGAAAAGCCGCATTTAATTCGGATTTCAATTTCAACTTGTATGAGTATTTTCATTTTTGTTCAAAAATGTTGAAGAAAGACGATACAAAACCAGTTGTAAGAGGTAGAAGTAGTAATTCGCCGTGCATGATTGTGTTTTGTTCGTTTGAACAGATCCAGACGCTCATTAAAGCGGCAGAGAAGCACGGGTTTGTGCATTATATACCGCTTGTCTTCTGCAAGAATTATAGTCCGCAGGTACTAAAAGCAAATATGCGTGTAGTAGGTGCAACAGAATATGCACTTGTGTTTTATCGTGACAGACTACCGAAATTTAGAAATGGAGTGCAGATAGATGAAAACGGTAAAACAATTCAGGGAACAGGGCATATGATTTTCAACTGGTTTACATGGGAACGTGACGGAAAAGAAATTCCTAAAATTCATCCGGCACAAAAGCCAGTGAAAGTTCTAAAACGTCTGATTGAAATATTCACAGATCCGGGCGACGTAGTAATTGACCCTTGTTGTGGTAGCGGTTCTACTTTGAGAGCGGCGGCAGAATTAGGACGTAGTGCTTTTGGTTTTGAAATTGATAGAAATTTTTACGCAAGAGCAAGAGATGAAATGCTTGTTTTCGATAAAGATAATCAGATGTCGATTTCAGATTTTTTAAAGGAGTGATAAACAATGACAATACAAAAAGCAATAGAAATATTGAAAAATGAAAGACCGGGTTGTGGAGAAAAAGTTATTTATACAGAAAGTGAAAGGTGTGAATCTTATGATATAGCAATATCAGCATCGGAAAAGCAGATACCGAAGAAAGCAGAATATGGAGGAGGTTATATTGACAATGGTTTTGTAAAATACAGAATGGCAAAATGCCCTAATTGTGACAGATGGCATAGTAGTAGAGAAGAGATTTTCTATTGTTCAAAATGTGGGCAGAGATTAGATTGGAGTGATACAGATTGAGCAAAGATATATCAACGATTTTTACTAAAGAGCAAAACAAATCTTGTGGAAGGAAAGGTTATTGCGGATTTAAGAGAGAAAAAGAAACCGTAATAACACCAAAAGATTATGGAGAGTTTCTTCTGAAAAGGAAGTGTAAAAAATGAATTCAAATTTTAGACAGATAAAAGCCATTGAGCAGAAGAATAAACAGCGGTTACTTGAAGTTAATCCGGGACTTGATGATAAAAGCGGAATTTACTTTCTGGCAAGAGAAGATGAACAAGGTTTCCGATACGCTTATGTCGGACAGGCTGTACATATTTTGACGAGATTAGCACAACACCTATCGGGATACGATCAACATATTGACCGCTCTCTGAAAAAACATGGTTTGTATTCAGAAGAGAATCCTTATGGATGGGATGTGGGTTTTATTCATTATCCAAAAATCCATCTTAACGAACGGGAACAGTATTGGATTAAGCAATATGCAGATAAGGGTTATCAGTTGCGGAATAAGACAAGTGGTAGCCAGGGCGAGGGAAAGTCGCAGATTGCAGATTACCGACCACAGAAAGGGTACAGAGATGGTCTAAAACAAGGCAGAATCAATCTGGCTAGAGAATTATCGTCTATAGCAGAAAAGCACCTTAAAATCGAAATTAGAGATGATAAGAAGAATAATAAGATTTCACAGCGACAGTTTGAGAAATTTAAAGAACTGTTAAACACAGAAAAATGTATGGAGGGAAATTAAATGTGTAACATGAACAAGATTTTAGAAAAAGCAAAAGAGTTAGTAGCAATGTTGGAAGAAAAGGAAATATCGGATAAAGTTGAACTTTCCACAGTTTCTCCGGGCTGTGTGATTGACCTTGGGGAAGATGAATTTGTGGTGTTAGACCATGATGATGGCGGAACATTGATTATTTCAAAGGGTTTCATGGAAGAAAATGTGAAATTTGGTGATAACACTGATTTCAATGGTTCTAATGTGCAGCGTGTGTTGTATGAAGATATTCTTCCGAAGATTGAAGCAACTGTTGGAAAAGACAATGTTCTTTCACAGACTGTGAAATTAACAACAGTTGATAATCAGAATATTTATGAAGATGTGACTGGAAGAATCCGGTTACTGACATTTGATGAAGTTAGAAAATACAATCCGTTGATCGTGAATAAAGATTTGGATGATTATTGGTGGACAATGACTCCGTGGACAAGCAATGATAGATGGAAATATCCAATCGCCGTTGTTTCGCCGGTTGGCGGCATCTACTGCAGGCGCTACTATTACGGCGACGGTGTTCGCCCAGTTTTGTATCTTAAATCTAATATCTTTGTATCTTTGGGAGGAAAATTCGATGAGAAATAAACTTGAGCAAAAATTAAATGAACTGGAACGGAAGTTAGACGACGGTTTAAATGAATTAAAAAAGTTAAAAGCAAAATTAGAAGCGGAAAAGCTCGCAGGATTAAAAATCGGAGATACCTTTGAATTAATTGGGAAGAAATGGAAGATTCTGGATTCGAATGAAAATGACATGCTATGCATTTGTATGGAATCTCTAGGAGATAAAACATTTGATTCAGAATGCAACAAATGGACATCAAGTAATTTAAGAAATTATCTCAATACAGAAATATATAAAAAAATCTGTGAAGAAATTGGTGAAGAGAATGTGATTGAGTTTGAACGCAATCTGTTGTCTCTTGATGGTCAAACAGAGTACGGAGCTTGCAAAGATTTTGTTTCATTGATTTCGATTGATGAATACAGAACGTATCGAAGTCTGATTCCAAATTTTGATGAATGGTGGTGGATGCTTTCACCGTATAGCACAAAATGTAACGAGGATTCAAGTTATGTTTCCGTTGTTTCGCCGGTTGGCGGCATCGGCTTCGGGATCTACTATAACGGCAGCGGTGTTCGCCCAGTTTGTATCTTTTCATCTACGCTCTTTGAATCAGAGGATGAGTAAATGGCAGAAACAGAGTTGCAGGTAATTTTAAAAGCAATGGAACTTTCCGAGCATACATTGAGACTGACATCGAACTGTAACCGTTATCCAAAAAAATATCGGTTTTCACTTGTAGATAAAATGCAAAATAAATGTCTTTGTATCTACGAATCGTTGATGGAAGCAAACCGGACTGACATAAGAGAATATAAACGTGAACGTCTGGAATTGCAGACCAAAGCGATTACATATTGCGATGAGATGTTGTTTTATATCGAATTATCTATGAAACTAAACATCATCAATACAAAAAGCATGGAATATTGGTCGAAAATGGTAAAAGATATTAAACACATGACGATCGCTTGGAGGAAGAAAGATAGAGGAAGATAGTAAAATCATAGGTTATATATCGTTAAACCGTTGTTTCGCCGGTTGGCGACATCAACAACAGGAACTACAATAACAGCAACGGTGTTCGCCCATTCTGTATTACAGACAGTCGGAGTAGGCAGCAAGCTGAAACCAGAGAAAGAGATACAAAAAGATGTATGACCTTCCCCAAATGGGTAAATACAAAGGAGTTTATGAAATGGACAAGGACATTATTACGAATTTTGAAAATCTGTACCGCGCTTATAAAAAAGCGAAACTTGGTAAAAGTCATAATGGAAGTTGTGCAAGATTTCAAAATATGAGTCTTGAGGGAATTCATCTGCTGAAAGAACAATTAGAAAACCAGACGTATCAGATTGGAAAGTACAGTCAGTTTAAGATTTATGAGCCAAAAGAGCGAGTGATAATGTCCTGCTCATTCAAAGATAAGGTTGTTCAGCATTGTTTGTGTGATAATATCTTGCATCCACGATTGCAAAATGTGTTCATTGAAACTAATTCTGCCGGGCAAGTTGGTAAAGGTACGTTATTCGGTATGGATAAGTTGAAAGAACAAATGCTGGCATTCTATAGAGAACATAGAATAGATGGTTGGATTTTGAAATGCGACATTGCAAAATTCTTTTACAGTATCAACCATGAGGTCTTGAAAGATATTGTGGATTACTATTTTCCGAATAGTTATACAACATGGTTGAACCACTTGTTTATTGATAGCACGAACGGTTTTGGACTTCCACTAGGAAATCAAGTTGCACAAGTATATGCCTTAATGATGTTGGACTGCATTGATCATATGATAACTGGAGAGCTTGGAATCAGATATTACGGTCGATATATGGATGATTTCTATTTGATACACTACGATAAATCATATTTGAAATACTGCCTTCTTTATATAGAAGAAATGGTTTCAAGTTTAGGATTATCACTGAATGGGAAAACACAAATTTGTCCGTTCAAAAATGGTATTCGGTATCTTGGGTTTCATCATTATATGACGAAAGATGGAAAATATATTCGACGGTTGAATTCCGAAAATAAACGTAGAGCGAAGAAGAAAGTCAGAAATATGTTGCGATTGTTAAAAGCAAGGAAAATAAGTGAGAAAGAATTTCAAAATAAGTACGGTTCGTGGAAGAATCATGCCTCACATGGAAATACAGTGAAGCTGGTACATTCAATGGATTTGCACATAAAATCAGAGATTGAGAAAGGATAGGTTATATAAAACGGTAATTTTATGATAACGGAGTACCTCTGAAATGAGCGGCTGGATAAAAATACATAGAGACATTTTGTATCACGAAATATGGAGTGATAAGCCATTTTCAAAAGGGCAGGCGTGGATAGACCTTATTCTACTGGCGAATCATTCAGACAATAAATGCATGGTCGGGAATAAGGTGGAAGAAGTTAAACGTGGTAGTTTTATCACATCAGAATTGAAATTGATGGACAGATGGGGATGGGGCAGAAAAAAGGTTCAGTTGTTCTTGAAGTTTCTGGAAAGTGACTCCATGATTGTCCGAAGTGCGAACAACAAAAGAACAGCAATAACCATTGTGAATTATGATGTTTATCAATATCAGGGAACATCAAAAGAACAACAAAAGAACAACAAAGGAACATCAAAAGCACACAAACAAGAAAGAAAGAATGAAAAGAATGTAAGAAATTATAATAATTTCGAGCGTAGGAAGTACGACATGGATTCACTAGAAAGTAAGTTGATGGAGGTGAATATGAATGGCAAAATCAATAAAGCATAGTTTCAATGGAAGTCCAAGGAAACAGTCGATAGGATACAAGACTGGTAATATGGCAGCTTTTATGTATGCCGGTTCAAAACGAAAGAGAAAGAAAAGGGTGAAAGGAAAATGAAAAACGTGATGTTGAAGATTATATAAAAAATAGAATGTGAATTATACTTAGGAGATGAACTATATGGAAATATTAGAGAAGATTTTGGAAGAGGTAACGCAATATACAAAAGATGTATACGAATGCGATCTTGACGATATCGTTGAGTATCAAAGAAGAAACAAAGAGGATAAATGTACATATATTGTACAAGGAATTGAAGAAGCAACAGAGTTTATCCGTTCACACATGGATGAAACTATTTCTGAAATGGAAAAAGTTGAAAAAGAGAAAGTAACAAGCGCAGAGATAATAACCAGACAAATTGATGGAAAACCATATTATCATATTAAGTTTAAAAAAGTCGGTGAAGATGAATACACCATAGGGTATAGTTCTTTCAAATTGGATTATGTTGTTAAATGGCTTAATGATTACTTTGAGTTTTACGGAGAAGCAAAGGTATCTTGTGATGATAACGGTTGGATTCCGGTACAAGGGCGGTTACCGGAAGATAATCATAAAGGAATCTATGATATGCAACTGGTTACTCTTGAAGATGGAGAAGTATGTATGGGAGTGTATAATAATCGCGAAAAAGAATGGTGGACTAGAAAACAAGAGGGAGAAAGATGGTATACAAATAAGCATAATGTTATTGCATGGCAACCTCTTCCAGAACCATACAAGGAGGAAAAGAAATGCTGAGAAAGGCCAAAACAAACGAAGCACAGCGCCGGAAGCAGGCAGAGAGCATCCGGCAACGCGGAATTGAGCAGATGGCAGAGCATGATCCATCCGCGACGGCAAAGCGTCAGATGAATCACAAGCCATATCAGGCTGCGGTGCTGATCCGGGAGCAGGGAGAGCAGATGCGAAGAGAAACAGCAGAATCTTGGTTAAAACGAAAAAATGTATTAATTTAATAGAAAGGAACTTAAGGCTTATGAGATTAGGAAAGTATTTATCCTCATTGACTAAGCCGGAACTTGAAGAATTAAGAGATTTATTAAATTTATCCGATGATGAATATCCGATTTTTGAAGAATTATCTCACGGTAGAAGCAAAGTATATATTTCCGATCAATGTAAAATATGTGTTTCTACCGTGGATAATCGGATAAGAGCAATTCGGAAGAAATTAGAACGGTTACAGAATGGTGGTGTTACCGGTGGCTGAGTTATCAAAAGCTGAATTATTGAATTATGCGGTAGAAAATGGTATAGTTGATATCAACACCATAACCAAGCAAATTGAGATGAATGAAAGAAAAAAATATCTTGAAATGCACAAATATGAAATTTGGCAAGGGGAAAAAGACAACAAATGGTATACTTACTTGCCGGATGATAAGAAAGGGAGGCGTTTACTAAAGCGGATTTCGTTGGAGTCGCTGCAAGAGTGTATTATTTCCTATTATAAAGAAGAAAAATATAATCCAACGGTATATGATATTTTTAAGGAGTGGATTGACGGTAAATTAGATCGTGACGAAATACAAAAATCTACTTGGGATAGATATTACAGACAATACGATGAAAGCATGAGGGACTTTGGAAAAAGAAGAATAAAATCCATTGAGGAATGTGACATTGAAGATTTTATACTTTCTGCTATCCATGAGAACGAGTTGACTTCAAAAGGGTATAGTAATCTACGGACATTAATTTATGGCACGTTTAAGAGGGCAAAAAAGAGAAAGCTGGTCGGATTTAGCATAACAGAAGTGATTTCAGATATGGAAATATCGAAAAAGAGTTTTAGAAAAAATATAAAACAAGACGAAGAGTTGGTATTTTCAGAAATTGAAAAGGACAAAATCATCAATCATATCAAGGATTCAGATATGGATATTATTTCTCTTGGTATACTTTTGTATTTTAAAACCGGTATGAGACCAGGGGAACTAGTAGCGATAAAACAGTCGGACATCAATGAACGTGTTATACATATATGCAGAACTGAAATTTGCTACAAAAATGAAAATAAAAAGAACGTATATGAGGTTCGTGATTTTCCTAAAACAGAAGCAGGGATACGCGATATAATTCTTCCCACCTCATCAAAATGGATTATTAAAAAAATAAAAATGATAAATCCTTTTGGGGAATATCTATTTGAATTAAACGGGAAAAGAATAAGAACATATAGTTTTACATCAAGATTAAAGTCAATATGCAAAAAGCTAGATATTAGTCCGAAGTCTTTAAATAAAATAAGAAAAACTTATGCCACCACTTTAATAGATAGTGGAGTAGAAGAGTCTTTGATTATATCTCAAATGGGACATACAGATATTGATACAACAAAAAAATATTATTACAAAAACAGAAAAAATCTGGAACAAAAAGAAAAGGCAATAGATATGGTTTCTAATCTATAAAGTAATCAAAAAGTAATCAAAGGTAATCATAATAAAAACTGAAAAACCCTTATTTTTCAATGAATTTTGAGGTTTTGAAAGGGGTTCGATTCCCCTCGGAGTCATTTGGAAAGTCCGTATTTACGGACTTTTTTTATTTTGCCAAATGGATTCCCGCGACTGTTCCGTCTGCGACTGCCGTTGATACTTGACGTACTTGTTTTACTCGGATATCTCCGACTGCATAAACTCCTGCTATGTTTGTTTCCATATTTTCATCAACCGGGATAAATCCGTTATCTAATTCTAATTCTGAATATAACTCTGTAATCGGTGTCGTTCCGGCGTAGACAAAGATACCGCATCCGCAGTCTGCGATCTTTTCGACAGAACCTGTCTTTTCATCGGAAATTTCCAACGCTTCTACCTGTTCTGCTCCATATACGGCGTGAAGTCTTGATCCTAAACGCAGTTTTATGTTTGGAGTTTGTTCTGCTTTGTTTTTAAACTCCTCAATACAGCCGAGTGTATCTTCAAAATGAATGATCGTAACTTGTTTCGCAAATTTTGATAAATACAGAGCTTCCTTTACAGCTCCGTCCGCGCCTCCTACGACGTAAATGTTTTTGTCTGTATATTTTCTTCCGTCTCTTTGAGCGTTCATTCCCATCCCTTTGCCTGTAAGTTCTGCTTCTCCGGGGATGTTGAGTTTTCTGGGGGTTGTACCGTTTGCCAGAACGATTTTTTTTGCATCATAGGCGCCGTCTTTTGTGAACACTTTTTTAATGCTGCCCTGCAGCTCAACTTGCGTCACTTCTTCGTATATGATATCAATACCTGTATTTTCTGCCTGGATTTTCAGTCTCTTGGCAAAAGAACTTCCGGTTTCTTCTGTCATAATTCCCGCATAATGGGTAACGGTAGATACTTTTCCGATCAATCCTCCCACGGTGTTTTTTTCTGTGATCAACACTTTTTTTCCTCTGCTTGCCGCATAAATTCCCGCGCTGATCCCTGCCGGTCCTGCTCCGATGATCACTACGTCATACATCATAACTTCATCCTCTTTTCTTTCATAAATTGCATTTTAAAGTGTTCCCTTAATTCATACTATACACCTGGATAGTTATTTTGTAAAATTATAATAAACTATATATTCATAAATATTTATTATGATAATAGGCATTATATAAAGAGCGGATTATGGATATTTTCAAAATATAATATGAAGAAAACAGTATTGTAAAATCGTTATGAGAGCGTTATTTGAAATTTCATTCGTGACGTCTGTAATATAAATCGAATTTTGATTGTCTTTTTTTAAGAGATAAGCTATAATGAACGCAGAGCTTAAATTAACATTTTCGGTCAGATGCAGCTTGCTTATGAGATGTATCTGCGCGGAGAAGAGAATTGGAGGAAAACAATATGTTAGTATCAGCAACAGAAATGCTTCAAAAAGCAAAAGCAGGACATTATGCAGTAGGACAGTTCAATATCAACAACCTTGAGTGGACAAAAGCAATTCTTCTTACAGCACAGGAGTGCAACTCTCCGGTAATCCTCGGTGTATCTGAAGGAGCCGGAAAATATATGACAGGATATAAGACAGTTGTAGGCATGGTAAACGGAATGCTGGAAGAACTCGGAATCACAGTTCCGGTTGCTCTGCATCTTGATCACGGCAGCTACGAAGGATGTATGAAGTGTATCGAAGCAGGATTCTCATCTATCATGTTCGACGGATCACATTATCCGATCGAGGAGAACGTAGAGAAGACAAAAGAGCTCGTTAAGATCGCTCATGAGAAGAACATGTCCATCGAGGCAGAAGTCGGTTCTATCGGCGGAGAGGAAGACGGAGTAATCGGAAAAGGCGAGTGTGCCGATCCGCAGGAGTGTAAGATGGTTTCCGATCTCGGAATCGATTTCCTTGCAGCAGGTATCGGAAATATCCACGGAAAATATCCGGAGAACTGGGAAGGATTAAGTTTTGAGACTCTGGATGCGATCCAGCAGCTTACAGGCGATATGCCGCTCGTTCTTCACGGAGGCACAGGTATTCCGGAAGATATGATCAAAAAGGCAATCAGCCTCGGCGTTGCTAAGATTAATGTAAATACAGAGTGTCAGCTTGCGTTTGCGGCAGCTACACGCGAGTATGTTGAAGCAGGAAAAGACCTTGAAGGAAAAGGATTTGACCCGCGTAAACTTCTTAAACCGGGTACAGACGCAATCATGGCTACTGTAAAAGAGAAAATGGAATTATTCGGTTCTATCGGACAGGCTTAAGCAGCGGCGCAGCATATCTGACGTCTGCTTTCGGCGGCTGAATTTTTCAAAAAAATACTTGCCTTTTTTAGTTGGCGGAGTTATACTGACTGACAGAGACATGAACAGGGGCGTTCCAGCATAGCATGGAGTGCCCTTTTTGTAATAGCAACGAGCTAAAGCACGGGAGTGCCAGAGATCTTGGCGGCTGCTTACGATCCCGGAATGTTCTCTTCGGTGTTTCCGGTGATTTATGGTATGCCATAATTTTTTTTGTATTATATTGTAAAAGCAGTAATACATAGAGTAGTCTGATACAAAAAAGCGTTCATGCAGTCTTGTTAAAAGGTAGGAAGGAAAGGTGAATTATGAGTACAGAAGCAATCAATGTAGCTGAAATTTTTGGACAGAATGTTTTTGACGATACAGTGATGCAAGAGCGTCTGCCGAAAAAGATTTACAAAAATCTGAAGCACACGATCGAAGAGGGCAGGGAACTTGATCTGGAGACGGCCGATGTCATAGCTCATGAGATGAAAGAGTGGGCGATTGAAAAAGGCGCGACGCATTACACACACTGGTTCCTGCCTTTAACAGGCGTTACGGCAGAAAAGCATGATTCATTTATATCGGCTCCCCAGCCAAGCGGAAAAGTTCTTATGAGTTTTTCGGGAAAAGAATTGATCAAAGGAGAACCGGATGCTTCCTCGTTTCCGTCAGGAGGATTAAGAGCTACGTTTGAGGCAAGAGGGTATACAGTGTGGGATTGTACTTCTCCGGCATTTATAAGAGAAGACGCGGCAGGCGCGATCCTGTGCATCCCTACTGCATTTTGTTCTTATACCGGAGAGGCGCTTGATCAGAAAACACCGCTTCTTCGTTCGATGGAAGCGCTCGATACGCAGGCAATGCGTCTGCTTCGCTTATTCGGAAATACAACTTCAAAGAAAGTGACGCCGTCTGTCGGTGCGGAACAGGAATATTTCCTTGTAGATTCAGAAAAGTTTCTTCAGAGAAAAGACCTGATCTATACAGGAAGGACGCTGTTTGGCGCGATGCCTCCGAAAGGTCAGGAGATGGACGATCACTATTTCGGAACGATCAGACAGAGAATCGCATCGTTTATGAAAGATGTAAACGAAGAACTTTGGAAGGTAGGCGTTACGGCGAAAACTCAGCATAACGAGGCTGCTCCGGCTCAGCATGAGCTTGCTCCGATCTATGCAAAAGCGAATATTGCGGTAGACCATAATCAGATCGTGATGCAGACTTTGAAACGGGTGGCAAGCAGGCACGGAATGAAATGTCTGCTCCATGAGAAACCGTTTGCAGGGGTGAATGGATCGGGAAAACATAATAACTGGTCGCTGATAACAGACGATGGCATCAATATGCTCGAACCGGGAAAGACACCGCATGAGAATATTCAGTTCCTTCTTGTTCTGACATGTGTTTTGAAAGCGGTCAACAGACACGCGGAACTTCTCAGAGAATCTGCGGCTGATCCGGGAAATGATCACCGGCTTGGGGCAAATGAAGCGCCTCCGGCAATTATTTCCGTTTTCCTCGGAGAGCAGCTCGAGGATGTGATCGATCAGCTTGTAAGTACAGGGGAGGCAACACATAGTTTGAAAGGCGGAAAGCTGGAGACGAGTGTGCGTACTCTTCCTGATCTGATGAAAGATGCGACAGACCGGAACAGAACTTCTCCGTTTGCATTTACGGGAAATAAATTTGAATTCCGTATGGTAGGTTCGAGAGACTCGATCGCATCTGCCAATATTGTGCTCAATACGATCGTGGCGGAAGCGTTTTCGGAAGCATGTGATGTTATGGAACAGGCGGATGACGTTCAAAAAGCGATCCATGACCTGATCAAGGAATATGCGATCGAGAACCAGAAGATCATTTTTAACGGAGACGGATATTCACAGGCATGGGTAGAAGAAGCGCAAAGAAGAGGACTTCCAAACATTAAGTCTATGGTTGAGTCGATCCCGGCGCTTGTATCTGATAAGTCGGTAGAACTTTTTGAGAAATTCGGAGTATTTACACGCACAGAGCTTGAATCCCGCGCGGAAATTCGCTATGAAAATTATTCAAAGGCGCTCAATATCGAGGCTCGTACGATGATCGATATGGGAAGAAAACAGTTTATTCCGGCGATCATTAAATATACAAAGACGCTGGCGGATACGGTTAATTCGGTAAAAGCCGCAGGTGTGGATGCCAGTGTTCAGCTTGCGACGCTTGATGAGATTACCGTGCTGCTCAAAGAAGCAAGCCGCGCTCAGGCACAGCTTGAGAAAGTGACGGAGACGGCTTCTTCCATGGACGACGGTCCTGATAAAGCGGCTTATTATTATGAGACAGTGTGCCCTGCAATGGAGGATCTGCGTGCGCCGATCGACAAGCTGGAGATGATCGTTGATAAAGAGGCATGGCCGATGCCGTCTTATGGAGATCTGATATTTGAAGTATAATTAGAAACAATGTTCTTGCGAACGATGTTTCTATAAAGTGGAAACAGAGACTTTTTGAGATATGATTCCGAAAGCCTCTGTTTCTTTTTATAATTGACATCTGAAAAATCTCGGGGCATACTTATTGCAGAAAGAAGAGCTGGAGACTGCATTATTACCGGAATGCGGCAAAAACACACATTGTCCGAAATGAAAACAGGAGGTTGTACTATGATAGGAGGACACTTATTACACGGTGGAGACTATAATCCGGAACAGTGGATCGAATATCCGGAGATATTGGAAGAAGATTTAAAGTTGATGAATAAGGCAAATGTAAACTGTGTGACGCTCGGAGTGTTTTCTTGGGCGGAGTTAGAGCCTAAGGAGGACGTTTATACGTTTGAATGGCTGGAGGAAATTATAGATAAACTCCGAGAGAGGAAGATACAGGTAGTTTTGGCGACTCCGTCGGGAGGAATGCCGCACTGGCTTACACAAAAGTATCCCGAGACGCTTCAGGTGCAGGCGGACGGTACGGTAAACCTGCCGGGGAAGCGCCATAACTTCTGCTATTCCTCTCCGGTCATGAGGCGGAAGGTAAAGCAGATAGACCGGGCTCTTGCGCAGCGATTCGGAAAGAAAGAAAATGTGATCCTCTGGCATATTTCCAATGAGTTCGGGGGAAACTTCAAAGATTCCACATGTCATTGTGAAAAATGTCAGAAAAAGTTTCGGGAATGGCTGAAAAACAAGTACGGAACACTGGATAAGCTTAATGCGTCGTGGTGGACGGGATTTTGGAGTCACAAATATACAGATTGGGATCAGATCCACAGCCCTTCTCCGCAGGGCGAATGTCTGACGACAGCGTTGACTTTAGATTGGAAGAGATTTTCTTCCGAGCAGATTACAGATTTTTGCAAAATGGAAGCCGATGCATTGAGAGAATTTTCCGATCTTCCGACAACGACGAATATGATGGGATTTTTCAAAGGAGTTGATTACAATACTCTGAAAAATGCAGTTGATATCATATCATGGGATAATTATCCGTTTTGGCATGAGAGAAAAGATGAAGTGCCGGAGGCGGTATATACATCTGCGGGTAATGCTCTTATGAGAAGTCTGAAAAGAGAGCCGTTTCTTTTAATGGAAAGCACGCCCTCTTCTGTGAGCTGGCGTTCTCACAATCCGCTGAAAAGACCGGGGATGCACATGCTTTCTTCTATGCAGGCAGTTGCGCACGGAGCAGATTCGGTTCAGTATTTTCAGTGGAGAAAGAGCAGGGGCGGCTATGAGAAATTTCACGGAGCAGTCGTAGATCATAAGAACGGTTCTGATACGAGAACATTTCGAGAAGTGACGGAAGTAGGAAAGCGGCTGGAGCACTTAAGCGGCGGGATCAAAACTTTTTTAAACAGGGCGAAAGCGGCCATTGTTTTTGACTGGGAAAACTGGTGGGCTGTAGAAGACACGAGCGGACCGCGTCAGGATCTTGATTATGTGAAATGTGTGACGGATCACTACCGTGCGTTTTGGGAGTGTGGCTTGGACGTTGATTTTGTAAGTATGGACGATGATTTTTCGGGATATCGGCTTCTGGCGGCGCCACTTAATTATATGTATAAAAAGGGATATTCCGAAAAGGTCAGAGCGTTCGTGGAAGCGGGCGGAACTTATGTGACAACGTATTTCAGCGGGATTGTAAATGAAACCGATCTTTGTTTTATAGGACGGCATCCGTTGGAAGATGTACTCGGGGTGGTTTCTGAAGAAATGGACGCGCCGTCAAAGGAGTTTGAGAATTGTTTTGATTATAACGGAAAAGAATATCCGGCGTATACGATGTGTGATATCGTTCATGCAAAAGCTAAGACGGAAATTTACTCTGTTTATAAAAAAGACTTTTATAAAGGATGTCCGGTAGTAACTGAAAATGCATATGGAAGCGGAAGGGCGTATTATCTTTCGGCAGAATCGGATCAGAGGTTTCTAAGTGCATTTTATAAAGATGTGTTTATAAAGGCGGGATTGTTGAAAGAAGCATCATCTGCCGACCGCATATTAAAACGACTTCCCCATGGCGTGACGGCTGCAAAAAGAGAGGATGAGACAGGAAGAAAAGGTCTTGTTTTTGTGATGAATTTTAATGACAGGCAGGTTCGTTTGGAAGGCATTGGAAAGCAGATTGATGCAGAAAGTGGAGAAGTATATGAAAATGTGTTGGAAATGGCCCCGTTTTCATGTACGATTTTAAAGTTGAAGTAAAGCGTCAGTATGAATATTGTCAGGCAGTGAAATCAGAACATTAAGATAACGGCAGACAGAGTAAAAGAACGTAAAACGTAAGCCGATGCGCGGCGCGGGAAAATAGTGGAAGAAAGGAATCGAGAAAATGCAGTCAGCAGCAGATTTGAGAAGTTTATTGAACAGGATCGATCATCGTGGATATCCTGCTTATAAAGATACGAAAGGAACATATCGGTTTCCGGGATATGTGTTGTCTATAGATCATGTACAGGGAGATCCGTTTGCGTCTCCGTCAAAGGTGAGCATACATGTAGAAGGAAAGGCAGCGGCATTTCCGAGTGATCTTTACTGTGGGAAAGATCAGCGGATCGCGCTTCAGGATGAATTGACGCGTCAGTTTGCAAAAAAGGCGGATCAGTTTGCTTTTCAGGCAAAAGGTTCGGGAAAAAGTGGGATGATCGCTGTAAGCCGCTGCGGGCAGGAAGTTTTGGAACGTACGGCCTGCAGACTTGATCCGAACAGTGGAGATATCATTTTGCGGATGGAAATCGGTTTTCCCGCAAACGGAAGAACGATCAATGCGCGGGAGCTTGAGAAGATCCTGTTTCAGTTTGTGCCGGAATGTGTAAAGGCCTCTTTGTTTTATAAAAATGCAGATGCGGCCCGTCTGCGTAAAATTATAGATCTTGCGGAAGATCAGAGGTATATAAGAGATCAGCTTCCGAAACTCGGACTTTGCGCTTTTGTGGCAAACGGAAGCATTCTTCCGAGAGAGTCCGGCGTTTCGTCTAAGCCGATGCGCGGCGCAGTAAAGTTTCAGTCTCCAAAGGAGCAGGAAGTGACGATTACACTTCCGCATGCGGGAGTCATAAGCGGAATGGGGATCAAAAGAGGGATCACGCTTATTGTGGGCGGGGGATACCACGGAAAATCTACGCTGTTAAAGGCGTTGGAAACAGGAGTTTATCCGCATGTTGCAGGTGACGGACGGGAGTATGTGATCACCGACGATACGGCGGTAAAGATTCGCGCCGAGGACGGGCGGAGTATTAAAAAGACGGATATTTCTATGTTTATCAACGATCTTCCAAATGGAAAGGACACGGTTTTATTTTGTACGGAAGATGCCAGTGGAAGTACGTCTCAGGCGGCAAATGTAATCGAAAGCATGGAAGCCGGAACTTCTCTTTTTTTGATCGATGAGGACACAAGCGCTACGAATTTTATGATACGGGATGAACTGATGCAAAGAGTGATTCATCGGGAGATGGAGCCGATCACGCCGTTTATCGAGCGGATAAGAGAATTGTATGAAAAACAGGGGATTTCCACCGTGATCGTAGCGGGAAGTTCAGGAGCTTATTTCCATATTGCAGATACGATCCTTCAGATGGATCGATACGAGCCGAAAGATATTACCGGATATGCGAAAAAGGAAGCGGAAGCATTTCCTGCGATCAGTCTTTCTCAAGAGCCGGCGCGGCAGCCTGATTTTAAGAGATGTCCGATCGCAAATGCAGATTTAAAGGGGAATGACCGGATCAAGATGAAGACGATGGGAAAAGAAGCTGTCATGATCAACAAAGAAATGATCGATCTTCGCTATGTGGAACAGATTGTTGACAGCGAACAGGTGACAGCGCTCGGATATTGTATGCGATATGCTCAAAAACATCTTATGAACGGAAAGAAAGATCTTCGTCAAGTGATCGCAGAGATGGAAAAAGTTATAGAAAAAGAGTCGCTTGATGCTCTCTGTGAGAGCAGATCAAGTATCGCATGTATGGCGATGCCAAGAGCGCAGGAAATTTTTGCCTGCTTTGACAGATACAGAAAACTGAAACTTTAATAAGCGTGTTTTCGCAGAAAAAGAAAACGATCAGGATGAAGTGGAAAGGAACAGTAAAATGAAATTTATACATTTATCGGATCTGCATATCGGAAAACATCTTTATCATTACAATATGAAAGAAGATCAGGAACACATTTTGGAGGAAGTGATCGGATATACAGAGAAGCTTCGGCCGGATGCGGTTGTGATCGCGGGAGATATTTATGATAAATCTGTTCCGTCGGCAGAGGCGGTCGCAGTGTTTGACGATTTTCTGACACGGCTTTCATCGGTAAGCCCTCAGGTGTCGATTTTGATCATCGCGGGGAATCATGATTCGGCGCAAAGACTTGATTATGCCAGCCGTCTGCTTGGAAGCCGCGGCATCTATATTGCGGGGAAAGCGCCTGAGACGGAAAAAGAACATTTGAAAAAAGTTGTATTAAAAGATGAGTATGGTCCGGTGAATTTTTATCTGCTTCCTTTTTTGAAGCCGGGATATGTAAGGTTGTTGTGTGAAAACGAGACGCCGGGCAGTTATACAGAGGCTGTCGATGCGGTTTTAAGGAGAGAGGATATCGACTTTTCGGAGCGAAACGTACTTGTATCTCATCAGTTTTATACAGGAAACGGCGAGACTCCGGAAACGTGTGATTCAGAACTTTTCAGTGTCGGCGGAATTGATAATGTAGACATTTCCGCAATCAGCCGATTTGATTATGCTGCGCTTGGACATTTGCACAAGGCACAGAGAGTGGGGGCGGAACATATTCGATATTGCGGGACGCTTTTGAAATATTCGGTCAGTGAAGCGGACTTAGAAAAGTCTCTTCATCTTGTGACGATAGGGCAGAAAAAAGAGGCGGTCACAATCGAAAAATTTCCGCTTCATCCGCTGCGGGACGTACAGAAAGTGCGGGGATGTCTTTCTGGAATCTTAAGTTCGGCAGATCCGAAAAAGCGGGATGATTATGTAAGCGTGACGCTTACAGACGAAATCGATCCTTATAGACCGAAAGAACAGTTGGAAAAAGTGTACAGCCGTATTTTAGAAGTGCGGACGGATAATGAACGGACGCGTAAAAAACTTGAGTTTAAGGATGAGGATATCCGCATGGAAAATCCACTGGAAACATTTTCGGATTTCTATGAAGAAATGCATGGAAGAAAGATGTCTTTAGAAGAGGCGGAAATGATGACGCAGATTTTTGATGATGTGAAAGGAGAAGAAAGATGAGACCGATCAAACTTACGATGTCTGCGTTTGGTTCTTATTCCGGTATGGAAACGATTGACTTTACGAAAATTCAAGGCGGGTTGTTTCTCGTTACCGGCGATACCGGAGCCGGAAAAACAACGATCTTCGATGCGGTGACATATGCTCTTTACGACAGGACAAGCGGCGGACGGCGCGACGGAAATATGATGAGAAGCCAGTATGCCGACGACGAGGCGGAAACATTCGTGGAATATACGTTTGCATATCGGGACGGGCAGTATACGATCCGAAGAAACCCGGAATATATGCGCGCGGGAAAGCGGAAAAATGCAGACGGAAAGATCCGCCTTGTAAAGGAAACGTCAAAAGTCAGCCTGATCATGCCCGACGGGAAGGAGTTTCAGGGGAAAAAGCGTGAAGTTGATCAGAAAATAGAGCAGATCATCGGATTAGACGCCGGGCAGTTTACGCAGATCGCTATGATAGCGCAGGGAGACTTCCTGCGGCTGCTGCATGCGGAATCAAAAGAGCGAAAGAAGATATTTTCCAAGATTTTTCAGACGCAGATATACAGAGACGTCCAGGAACAATTAAAAGAGCAAGGAAAAGCATTGTATATACAGTTAAAAGAAAATGAAGCCGATATTCGGCGTGAGATGGAGCGCGTCGATGCAGACGGATCGAAGGTGCAAAAGGTGTGGGAAGATTTGATTTCCCAGGAAATGCCCTCGGCAGAGGCTGTAACAGAAACGCTCGGCCGGATATTAAAAGAAGGAAAAGAAGCGTACGAAACGATGGAAGCCGAAGAAACGGCGCTTCGGAAAGAATCGGAGCAGCTCCATCTTATGATCGGGAAGAAAGAGGAGATCAACAGGATCTTCGGTCTGTTAGAGCGAACAGAATCGGAATATAAAAGACTGCAGGAACAAAGCGCGGAATATGAGCTTTTGAAAAATCACGCGCTGTTGGGAGAACGTTCGGAACAGGCGAGAAGATTGGAAGTGCAGGCGCTTCGTACAAAGGAAGATGCACGGAGGATCAAAGAAGAAATCGTTACTCTGAATGAGTGGATGGAAGAGCACAGTAAGCGGGAGAACAGGCTGAAAGAAGATGCGGAGCAGGCGGAGAGTGAGATGGATCGGATCGAACCGAAGCTTCGAGAACAGATCGTGCGTTTGCGTGAGATTCTTCCCAGATATGCAAAAGTACGGAAATTAAAAGCAGAGTATGAGAAACAGACAGTTCAGATGACACGCTGCATAGATCAGTGTAAAGCGGCGTCGGAAGATTATGAAGAAAAATACAGAATCTTTTTCGGCGAACAGGCGGGGATTCTTGCACAAGAACTTAAGGAAGGTTCTCCGTGTCCTGTGTGCGGGTCGGTGCATCATCCGCATAAGGCGAAAATTTCCGAAGGCGGAGTCGATGAAAAGACAGTAGAAGAGGCGAAAAAGATCCGTGATGAAGCGGAGCGAAAGAGAGCGGCGGCACAGGAAAAATATCAGGAAGTTCGCGCACAATTTGAAACAGAAGAAAAAGCGCTTTTTGGAGAAAGGTATTCTCGGGAAGATGAAAAACAGGCGGAAGACCGGCTTGCAGAATATGAGAGCCTGCTTGCGCAAAAAAGATCGAATTTGAAAAAGCTTCAGGACGCATACAGAAAAACTGCAGAAGAAAACCAACGTCAGGCAGGGCGGGCGGAAAATCTGGTTTTACAGAAAACGGAACTGGAAGAGCGGTTCGAGCAGGAACAGGAAATGTTTCGTCAGGAGATACGAAAGCAGCGGTTTGCGGATCAGGAGGAATACCGGGAGGCGAAAAAATGGATCGAAGGCTGGAGGCAGATGAACGATCAAGTAAAGACGTATGAAAGTCTGGTCGTTCAAAAGAAAAGCAGTGTTGAGACATTGAAAGGTCAGTTAAACGGTAAAAGGCGGCAGGAGACGGAAAGTGACGTCAGAAAGAAAAATGAGACAGATATGCTTTTGAAAGAAAAGAATGTGCGAAAACTGGAGATTCACGGGAAAAATATTACCCATCAAAGCGCCTGTGACAGCCTTAAAAAGTATTTTGCGGCAGAGGAGGAACTTCGGGAAAAGTATGAAGTTGTCGGTAATCTGAGCAGGACGGCGAACGGAAGTTTGACAGGCAGTGTGAAGCTTGATTTTGAGACGTATGTTCAGAGAAAGTATTTCCGGCAGATCATACAAGCGGCGAACCGAAGGCTTGCCAAAATGACTTCCGGAGGATTTATCCTGCAGTGTCGGGAATTGAAAGATTTAAGCAGTCAGGGGCAGGCCGGATTAGATCTGGATGTGTACGATCTGGTGACAGATTCTGTCCGCGACGTAAAATCTCTGTCAGGCGGAGAATCATTTATGGCGGCGTTGTCAATGGCGTTAGGACTTGCGGATATCATTCAGAACACAGCCGGAGCGGTGAGTTTGGAGACGATGTTCGTAGACGAAGGATTTGGTTCTTTGGATGATCAGTCGCGGGAGAGGGCGATCCGTATCTTGAAAGAACTTGCAGGAGAAAAAGGACTTGTAGGTATCATTTCTCATGTCAATGAATTGAAAGAGCAGATCGACTGGAAGCTGACTGTGACAAAAAGCGGCCATGGAAGCCATGCCCGCTGGATCATATAAGACTTTTATAAAGCTCTTTTTAAATACCGGATGCTGTATGCGGGCAGGACGAGCTGTCCGTTAAGTTCCTGTACGGAAGTGTCCTTGCCGCTTGTGATCGTTTCGTTTTCAAAGGAAAGGATCTGTTCATATGTGCCGTTTAACTCATGGTGTCCGGCTGTGAATTCACAGTCGGATGCGTTGACGGCAACAAGGAATTGCTCTTTTTCTGTTTTGCGCTCGAAAATAAGCTGATGATTTGTAATAACGATATTTCGATAAGAACCGCTGCACAGCGCATCGCTTTCTCTGCGAAGAGCGATCAGGCGGCGGATCAGATCGGTGAGATCGTTTGGCTTAGGCGCATCGAAACAAGGCCTTAAGGCATAATCATTATCAGGTGATTTCGTTCCTTCCTCTCCCCATTCGCTTCCGTAATAAATACAGGGAATACCCGGCATACCGAACAAAAGTCCGTAAGCAAGGGGGATATGCCGCTTGTTTGTCAATATGGAAGCAAGCCGCGTGACGTCATGGTTATCTGCAAAAGTCATGAGATGCTTTCCTCTGTAAATGCACCACTGCTCCGGTCCGTATTGGCGGTTTAATGAGTGGGCGATCTCGAACAAGTTCATGCTGTTAAAGCTGGAATATAATCCTTTGTAACATTCGTAGTTCGTGCAGCTGTGAAGCATTTCGTTGTTGACGATCAGGTTGTAGTCTCCGAATAAAACTTCTCCTACAAGAGCGAATCCCGGCTTAATCTCTTCGCAGAAAGAGCGGAGGCGGCGCATGAAGTTATGATCGAGAGAATAAGCGACATCAAGGCGCAGTCCGTCAATGCCGAAAGTTTCGATCCACATTTTTATGCAGCTAAGCAGATGGTCTGTGACGGCAGGATTTTGCAGGTTTAACTTCACAAGTTCGTAGTGTCCTTCCCAGCCTTCATACCAGAAGCCGTCGTTATATGCGCTGTTGCCGTCAAAATTAATATAAAACCAGTCTTTATACGGAGAATCCCATTTCTTCTCTAACACATCCTGAAATGCCCAAAAACCTCTGCCGACGTGATTGAATACCCCGTCGAGCATGATCTTGATATTGTGCGAATGAAGCGTTTCACATACTGTTTGGAAATCTTCGTTCGTTCCGAGGCGACAGTCGATCTTCGTAAGATCTCTTGTGTCATAGCCGTGATTATCTGATTCAAAAATCGGATTTAGAATGATCGATCCGATCCCGAGCTCTTCGAGATATCCGGCCCAGTCTGCAATTTTCAAAATCCGGTGCATTGTCACGCCGTCATTGTGCGTCGGCGCGCCGCAGAAGCCGATCGGATAAATCTGATAAAAAGTTTCATTGTAAGCCCACATAATTTCAGTCCCTTCAGTTATTATATTTTTGCTGTGATCAGATATATGTTTCCTCGTAAACGGACATCTGTACAGCCAACTGTTGATAGGTAGATTGTAACATATCAAGGCAGAATTGACATTAAAAAGTGTAGTAGATATACTGAATAAAGGCACAAAAACAAAGATAAAGGAAGTAAAAACGGTAAAAAATGAGTTTGATGGAAAGGATCCCCAAAGATTTTTATAAATTATTTTCAAGTAAATATACGGATTACTATATGCTGTTTCTCACGGCAATCTATGAGGAAATGAGTCTGTCTTATTCCGTGCTTGGATTGACGGAAAAAGAGTGCAGGGCAGTTATGAATGAAAAGATCGCGGCAGCGGCTCTTCTGTGGGATGAGGAAAATTATGATGAAGAGGGAGAGTTTCTTACACGTTCTAATATGGCGTCCGTGTGTCTGAAACATTTTCAGGAGTGGGGATGGCTGAAACAGGACTATGACGAGGCTTTGAACAGTTACGTTGTGACATTTCCTGAATATAGTCAGATGTATGTGGAGTTGTTTAGGAGTCTGCTTGATGAACAAGAGAGCGAAGAGCGGGAAAGCGTTATGACGATATACAGCCATCTGTATACATATAGTTCCGATAAAGAAAAAAATAATGAGATTTTAAAAAGCGCCCTTCGTGTTTCCAAAAAGCTTGTGCAGATGCTTGTAAATATGCAGGACGGTATGAGAGGGTATTTTGATGAACTGTCCCGTCAGAAAGATTTTCGGGGAATACAGGACGTCCTTGTAAAGGAGATCAATAACAGTGACAGCCGAAAATATGCGATCTTGACGACAACGGACAGTTTTTATCGATATAAAGAAGCTGTTAAAGAACTGCTTGACAGAAATTTACAGGAAAATGATATGAGCAGGCTGAAACTGTTGCGGGAACTGGAAGAGGTCCGTCAAAAGAAGATGAAAGACGAAGAAAACGCGGGAAAAGTTAAAGATCCGAAAAAAACAGATGAGGCGGAGAAAATAAAAGAACTGCGGCTGGAACGGGCGGCGGCAATGTGCGAGGAAGCGGCAGATACGCTGATACGAATCGAAAGGCAGTTTGATGCGATCGAAAGAAGATATAATAAACTGATCGAACAGAAGACGATTTTTGCGTCCAGGGCGGCTGCGAGAATACGGTACGTTCTTCAGGAAGGAGCAGAAGAAGACCGTACGGTTGCGCTTGTAGATCTGTTGAATAAAAGCAGGAGAAAAGAAGAAATATCGGAAAAACTGGCGGAGCGTATCCGCCTTAGCAGACCTCACAGAGCGTTGACGGATGAAAGTCTGTACAAACGGAAAGAAAAAGGGAGAGAAGCGTTTGTTCCGGCTACTGTTTCGGAAGGCGGACAGGCGGAAGAAAATTTGGAGTCGTTTGTCTTAAAACCGCTTTATACAAGGAAAGAGCTGCAGGAGTTCAAAGAAAGAAACAGTGTCGGAAACGTATTTAGAACTACGCGGCAGACGGTTCGGTCGGCTGAAGATTTGGAAAAATTGTTTTTTATATGGCAGGAAGCGACGGAAAATGCGTTTGGCAGTGGGGAGATCACCGTAGGAGAGGAAGAAGAAACCGAACAGGGAATGCGTTTTTCAACGCTGGAAATAAGAGAGGACTAAGTCATGTTTGAGTATTTGGAAAGTATTTCTATCACAGAAGGGGAACAGATAAAAAAGACGATACAGGCGTTGTTTCGCCAGACATGTATTTTGCAGGTGAAATATGATCCGGCAACACTTGTGCCGAAAGATAATGTACAGTATGAAATCTGTGTCCGGCACAGACATTTTATAGAAGACTATCTTTCGGTACTTGGATGTGAGCTTACGCATGATGCACAAGAGCATATTTTCTGTTTGACAGGCGACGGAGCTGCAAGGGAAAAACTGAATATGACAGAAACGGTGATCCTTCTTATCATAAAACTGATCTATAAAGATAAAATTATGGGAGAAGGGTTAAACGCTCCTGTGACAACGCTGAAAGAAATGCGCGAATACGGAAAGAATACGAACCTGATCGTAAGAAAATTGAAGGCAGATGAATGGAAAGCTTCTCTTTATCTGATGCGGCTTCATCAGATCATCGACGTGCCGGGAGCGGTGAGGGACGTAGAAGACGATACGCCGATCTATATTTACAGTACGATCAATCTGTATGTGACGGCGAAAGATATGAATGATTTGATTGAAGAATATAGAGAGGAGGCAGACGGATATGAAACAGCCGAAGAAAATTTTTACAAGAATGCTGATCAATAACTGGGGCGGCATCAGCCATAAAATGTTGGAATTCCACGAGTATGTGAATCTTTTCAGCGGAAAGAGCGGATCGGGGAAATCGACGGTTATGGATGCGATACAGGTTGTTCTGTATGGGAGTGTGTCTGCTAATTTTCTGAATAAAGCGGCAGATGATTCTAAAAACAAGAGAAGCGTTTTAAGCTATCTTAGAGGAGCGCAAAAAGACGGAACGGCAAACAGGGGAGACGTTGATTTTTGTTCACAGATTGTTCTTGAGATTGAAGATACCGCCACTCATATTGTGACTTGTGTCGGGGCGGCGTTCGAGGTGGCAAAAGGGGATACGGATCTGAAAAAATATACTTATTTCAGTCATTCGGGAAGAATTCCAAAGGATGAATATTTGGAAAATAACGTACCTTATTCGATCGCACAGATTAGAAAACTTACGGAAGAAAGAAGCAGAAGCGCCGATAACAGAGGCCGGGGTGAAGTAAATAAAGTGTATCCGTCGAAAGAAGCTTATCTTTATACGCTGTACGGGGAAATCTTCGGTCAGGTAGAACAAGGTCGTATGATCACGATGGAAAAAAGCGCCATTGCTCTGAAAATGACGAGTGGAACAGGTCAGTTTATAAGAGATTATATGTTTCCGAAAACGAAAGAAGATACGGTGGCGACGATCAGTGAACAGCTTGGCGCGTACAGAGAGATCAAAGAACGGGTGGAAGATCTGGAAAAACGGATCGAAATGCTGGATAAGATCCAAGTATATGACAGAGAACTGACGAATGTGCGTGCGGAGAAAGTACGAACGGAAACAGTGCTCAAATGCATTGATATCGAGGAAAATATAATTCGACTCAAAGGACGGGAAAGTGAGTTGGAATCCGTTGAAAAAGAAGCGGACGAGGCGAAAAAAGAACAGAAGATACTTCAGGACGAACTGCAGACGATACGGGATGAAAGAGCCCGGGTACAGGCAGAATTAAATAACAGCGATTATGGAAAGAAAGAACAGGAACTAAAAGATTTAGAATACAGAATTGCTCTTCTGGCGGATAATTCGGCACAGTGGCGGCAGATCGTGAAAGGATTGAAACGATGGGAAGAAGAGGATGTTGTCACTGATTATGTGAGCAACAGAGCTCTTCAGCTTATTCAGGAAATACGAGGCGGAGCGCTTACGGAAAAGTTATGTAAAGAACTGAGGACACATCTTGACTTGGCCCTTGATAATATTACAAATGAATTGTCGGAACTTCGTATTTCGATCCATGAAACGGAAAAAGACATCAAAGAAAAACAAGATGCTGTCGAAGATCTCCAAAACGACAGAAAACCGTATCCGTTGGAATTGAAAAAGGCGAGACAGGAACTGCAGCGTGCGTTGAGCGACAGGTACGGAAGGAAAATCGAAGTTCATATTTTCGCGGATTTGTTTGATATTACGGATGAAAAATGGAAAAATGCGATCGAAGGACGGCTTGGCAGGATTAAAAAAAGTATGATTACAGAACCGGCATACGCTCTTGATGCAGCGAAAATATTTCGCAGGATGCAGCAGTTTGAAGAAGTTGATCTGATCAATAGTGAGGCGGTTCAAAAGGATTCTCCGGAAGCGGACGAAAACTCGCTATATGAAGCGGTACACGCAGAAAGCGGATATGTTGACCGGTGCTTGAAACGTTATCTTGGAAGAATACAAAAATGTGAGACGGTGGAAGAGTTAAGTACGGTAAAAGACGGAGTCACACCGGATTGTTATTCGTACAGCGGATATATGTTCCGCCATCTGCGCAGGAAGGATTATACGAAAAATGCATGTATCGGTACAAAAGTATCGAAGGCAAAGCTAAGAGAGCTGCAGGAGGAAATTATAGATCTTCAAAGTTCGCTGATCGCAGATCGTCAGACGGAAGAGTCGTTGAAAGAAGCCCGGCAATTTGAACGGTTCGGTCAGGAACCGGAACATTTGATGCGTCTTGCGGGTGCGGCAGACGAACTGGCCGATCATTACCGCCGCCAAGACCGGCTCAAAGAAGAAATCAAAGAACTGAAAAACGGAACTTTGGCAGCAGAACTGCAGGCTAAAACGAAAGAACTTACAAGCCGGATTGAAGAAAAAGAACAGGCGGCAGGAAGATTAAGAGAAAAAGAAATCGAAACAGGGAAGAAAAAGGGCAAACTGGAAGAGAAAATTAAAGCGCTGAAAGAAAGACTCGATTTTTTGATGAAGGGATATGTTCCGAATGATGAGATATTTGCCGAAGTGAGGTCGGCTTTGGAAACGAAGAGCGAAGCGGCTTATAAAAAAGAGATGACAGTGATGGCGGAGAGGCTTTTTGAGAAAGAAACAAAACTTCAGGATGAGCGGATAAAATCAAGAAATGCATTTAACAATACATATCCCGCATATGGATTTTCAGGTGTAGAACATGACAATGAAGTTTACGACAAAGTTTTGGAGCGATGCAGAAAAGATTTTGAGCCGAAATATAAAGAAGAATTTGAAAAACAATACGAGCTCGTGTACCATTCTCTGCGCGATAACGTGATCGCAACGATACACGGGGAAATCAAGTCGGCATACAGACATCGGCGTCAGATCAATAAAATGCTGTCGCAGATCCGTTTTTCGGACAGCATTTATCAGATTGATATCTCTCCGGCAAAAAATGAAAACGGACAGTTTTATGAGATGCTTATGGCAGAAGAACTGGACAGCAAAGTAATAGATCATAGTGGGTTTGACGGTCAGATGAGTTTGATGGAAGATGAATTTTTCAGAAAATATGAAAGGAAGATCGGACTTCTTACCGAGAAATTCATGCCGTCCAGAGAGGAAGACGGGGCAGGGCGTGAAAAGCACAAAAATGAAATGGAACGCTTTGCTGACTACAGAAACTATTTGGACTTTAATATGTATGAACAATCTATCGATGAAAACGGGATCGAGAAGAAAAATTATGTGGACGACATGGCGGGCGTCGATTCCGGAGGAGAGGGACAGAACCCGAAATATGTGGCGCTTCTTGCAGGATTCGCAATGCTCTATATGCAGCAGAGTAATCGGGATTCAAAGATTCGCCTTGTTCTTCTTGATGAGGCATTTTCAAAAATGGATAAGGAGCGAAGCGAAGTCTGCTTAAAATACGCAAGAGAATTGGAACTTCAGTTGATTGTCTGCGTGCCGGATGAAAGACTTCAGTCTCTGATCCGAAATGTGGACAGCGTATACGGCTTCCGCAGGTTTAGAAATCAGGTTACGATGATGCATATTGACAAAGGAAATTATCTCGATATGATCGCAGGGGAAAGCAGATCGGAAGAGGTGTAGAAATGTTTTTGGATGATGGAGCAATAGTTAAAAGTTGATAAAAAGGAAGGAAAATGTTGAATCGCATATGAGCGGCAATTTGTTGGCAAAGTGGATTATTGGGAAAGCGGAAAAAAGTGAAGCTTATCGGGCGGGAACGCTGACAGGCATGAAACATCCGAAACCGGACAGAGAAATGATCAAGGCAGCAGGTGGCTTGCCTGAGCTGATCAGACAGGCTGATGAGTTGGAGAAAAGCGGATATATCCGGACAGAAAAAAGCAATCTGGGCGCGGATATGAAAAAAATCTATTATTCCATAGATGTCATTCCAAAGCTGTGCGAAAAAGAAGGAATTGAAGATCCAAGAAAGCAGCAGCTTCGTTATATAAAACAAATAGAACAACTGCGCGCTGAGGTACAAGGCAGTTTTTTGGAAGGTTATTATGATGAGATCATAAGACGGTTGGAACTTGGGGAGATCGTAAAATCACCCGATATGGAGGACGTTGATTTTTTCCGATGTTTGAATGCAGTTGTGAATTTGAAAAAATCTCTGTGGATGCGCGTATTCAGTGCTGCTGTGCTTAATGACTCTAAGCGTTTTAAAAAAGATTATGAGAAAAAAGTGGTGAAAGTACTGGTCAGATCACCTTTGTATGAAGAGGGGATGACTGACGATGAGATATTAAGCGTTCATGGAATTCTCAGTTATGCACAGGTGATGGAATGGAAAGGTCCGCTTCTGTATAAATTAAAGGGCGGACAGGAGTATATAGAAGATAAGGCGAGGGAAAAGGAATATGAAATAGATACATCTCAAAATCAATACGGAACAGTGATTAATTCGCAGACATTGGAACGTGCCTTTCCCGTTTCTATAAAAGGAGTCCAAAGAATTGTAACGATTGAAAATAAGGCAAATTATGAAGAAATGAAATACAGAGAGGATACGCTTTATCTGTTCTGTCATGGATTTTATTCTCCGAAAGAACGGATTTTTTTGAAAAGATTAATGGAAGTGGCGGAAGGAGAGATACAGTATTTTCATTGGGGAGATATGGATATGGGAGGCATTCGTATTTTCCGGTTTAATAAGAAAAATATTTTTCCGAAATTGAAGCCGTATAAAATGGATCGAGAAGCATTTCAAGAAGCGCTTGAAAGAGGAGCGGGCATTCCTCTGGAAGAGAAAAAGAAAGAAAAATTGGAAAAGCTTAATGCGGGAGAATTAGAAGAGCTTAAAAAGTGTATTTTGGAAAAAGGAGTAGAAATCGAACAGGAAATTTTATTGGCGGAAAATGCGATAGCGGAAAATTGAAAAAAGTGCTGAGAAATGCAGGGGAAACGATAAGATTTGTAAATAGTATGATAGATTTTGTGAAAATAAGGAAAGAGGTTTTATAAAATAAGGGAAGAGGTTTTACAAAAAAGCTTGACATGTGTGAGAGCAGGGATTATAATATTACAGCATGACTAAAGGAGAAACAGTATACGCCATAGCCCCGGAGTGTGCTGATTTCACATATACAGGCAAGTAAATGTTATCTGATGATTTTATAGGAGGAACACCCATGAAAACTTATATGGCTAACCCTGACAAGATTGAAAGAAAATGGTATGTGGTTGACGCTGAGGGATGTACACTCGGACGTCTCGCATCTGAGGTTGCTAAAGTGCTCAGAGGAAAAAATAAACCGGAGTACACACCGCACATTGATACAGGAGATTATGTGATCGTTGTCAATGCAGCGAAAGTAAAAGTAACAGGAAAGAAACTTCAGCAGAAGATCTACTACAATCACTCTGATTATGTAGGCGGAATGAGAGAGACTACGCTGGCAGAGATGATGGCTAAGAAACCTGAGAAAGTGATCGAGCTGGCTGTTAAAGGAATGCTTCCGAAAGGACCTATGGGAAGAGACATGATCAAGAAGCTTCATGTTTATGCCGGAGCAGAACATGCAAATCAGGCTCAGAAGCCGGAAGTTCTGACATTTTAGGTAAAGGTTGAAAGGAGGATATAACAGTGGCTAACGCAAAATATTACGGAACAGGAAGAAGAAAAAAATCAATCGCAAGAGTATATCTTGTACCGGGAACAGGTAAAATCACGATCAACAAAAGAGATATCGACGAGTATCTTGGTCTTGAAACATTGAAAGTTGTTGTTCGCCAGCCGCTCGTGGCAACAGGAACAGCAGATAAATTCGATGTGATTGTTAATGTATGCGGCGGTGGTTATACAGGACAGGCAGGAGCAATCCGTCATGGAATTTCAAGAGCACTCCTTGAGGCTGACGCTGATTACAGACCGGTGCTTAAGAGCGCAGGTTACTTAACTCGTGATCCGAGAATGAAAGAACGTAAGAAATACGGTCTTAAAGCAGCTCGTAGAGCTCCGCAGTTCTCCAAACGTTAATCATACGTTTCGGGACGTACAATTTCAAAAAGATTTTACAAACCTCTCAGGGAATGCTCCTTGGGAGGTTTATATTTTTGAAAAATTATAGAATTATATTGATTTTTTAGGGAGAATTGCATATACTTATTATAGACAAAGAATTGTCTTAGGTGAGTTTCTACCATAAAGTGGAAACTTAAAAAAGCAGGTGAGTCTCCACCATAAAGAGAGAACCTAAAAAAGCGGTGAGTCTCCACCATAAAGAGAGAACCTGAAAAAGAGGCGAGTGAAGTCGTCTCTTTTTTTGACAGATGAGGAAAAATGAAATTTTATAATATCAAAGATGAATACATTAATTATTTGAAAAAATATGATGCAAAAGTTGTAGATAATAAAAAGGGAAAGCGGCCGTATGTAGGCGTGGTGCTTGAGATTGATGGAATAAAATATTATACACCATTTACATCGCCCAAAGAAAAGCATCGTAAAATGAAGAACACAAAAGATTTTAGGAAAATTAATCAGGGAATATATGGTGCAATCAACTTTAATAATATGATACCGGTTGTGGAATCGGCATTACTTCTTATTGATATTGATGCAATGGAAGATTCAAAATATCAGCGTTTGCTTCAAAATCAATATAAGTGTATTAAAGCTGATCGGGAACAAATTCAGTTGACAGCAAAAAGATTAAGAGATACTCTTTTTAAGAAAGATGAAGAATTGAATGGCAATGACAAGAAAATAAAGGAAAGATGTTGTGATTTGCCATTGCTGGAGGAGGTTGTGAAACATTATGGCAACCATTAGTAAAAAAGAAGTACATAAATTTTTAGATAAACACCCAGATATACCTTTCTCGGCAGCTGAATTTGAATATAGTTCATATCTTGAGTCTGAAGCTGTTGAATATGCCAATGCGATTTCAGCGAAAGCCTTTATCAGGAGGGAACTGAAGCAGATTAAGAGGAAAATTACTGGAATACGAAATAGTGCTGATGCCATGGATAAAAGAAAAAACTATGAAAAACGGGCAGGATATCTTTAGAGAAAATACGCTTTATTTTTTCTTGTACTGTGAAGAAAACTGTTGCAATTGGCTTATGAAAGAATACTCTAATATTTGGAATGAATATTTCAAATCTATGTTGTGCTTAGTAATTGGATTTCGAGGAGATGTAGAAATGCTTTCTTTTTTGACGAAAGAAACAGAACGTCTGGAAAGAATGTATCTCCAAGAAACATATGCACAAGGTCCAATACTTGCTATTCAGGAACTTGCTGTCAGATTTCTTAATTGAAGTCTATGAGGTGCTCTGAGGAGTAATGAGAAGCCCTGCGTTTGTAACGTGTTTGCAACACCACATTCCAAGAACCCAGTAAAATCAAGTGTTCCCAGTTACCTAAACGTTAATCATACGTTTTTGGAACGTACAATTTCAAAAGAATTTACAACTCCTCAGGACTCCGGTTCTGGGGAGTTTTTAAAAATGAGTTATTATTAAGGAAAATTATAAATAAAATCTTCGATTTTATTCTCGTCTTTGATATAATACATATATGGTAGCACGCTGATAACTAAGGCGCAGTGAATCATCATATTTCAAAGGAGCACGACAAGTTATGAGAATACAGGAGACGGTGAGGAAGCCGATGACGGAAGCAAAATATCTGAATGTGGATAATACAGACAGGTATCGTCCGATCATCCGGCTTTTTTATTTGAAATATGAAAAGCTGAAGTATTGGCTGTATCAGGAAGAGGTATATGAAGAATTAAAGGAAGATGCATACTTTAGAGAATATACGCCTGAGCAGTGTCAGCAGGACTTGGCGGCTTTGACTGCATGGGGGAATCTGGTAACAATTCAGGATACGAGAAAGGTTGCGACTATCGAGGAGTTTAAGAATAAAAAGTTCCGGTATCAGTTGTCTGAAGCTACGGTAGAAATTGAGCGAATGGTTATCCGGGTAGAGAATCTGTTTATTGAAAGTTCTTCGTTGGAACCTACATTATTGGAGAGACTTCGCATCAATCTGCGCAAGATTTCTGAGATTACAGAAGCAGATCAGGAGCATATCTATGCATGGTGGAATGATTTGAATAATGATTTTATACGATTGAATCAGAATTATCAGGATTATATGCGGGAGTTGAACAGTGTAAAAGCGGAAGAAATGATGAAAACGACAGAGTTTCTTGTGTTCAAAGACCGTTTGATCGAGTATTTGAGAAGTTTCGTGAGGAGTCTGCAGGTCAATGCCGCATTTATAGAACAATGTCTGAAGAATACGGACAGGCAGGTTTTGAGGTGTTTGCTGGAAAAAATTATACAGTATGAATTGTTGATTCCGAGAATCGATGTGGAAGTGAAGGAAGATTTGATTGCAGATAAAGTATATGGCCGTTGGCAGAGTCTGGAGGAATGGTTTACCGGAACAGACGGAAAGGATTCTGAGGCGGCAAAGGTATTTGACACAACGAATGAGATCATACGAAAGATTACAAGGTATGCGGCAAGAATCAGTGAAATGAGCAATGCGGGGGCGAATCGGCGGGAAGAGTATCATAAGGTTGCGGTGATGTTTTCAAAATGTAAGAATATTTTTGAGGCGCACAGATTGGCCGCTGTTGTATTTGGCATTGAAAAGCCGCTGCATTTAAAAGGGCTTCCGTGGCGTCAGACCGAGAGTATCAACAGCGGCGTGTTCGAGGAAGAACCGTATATCGTGACTGTGACGCCGAGGATTCGTACATATAAAGAAAAAGCAAAACGAAGCGGGATTGTTGATCGCTCGAAAGAAAAAGAAGAAATGTGGCTTGCTACGATTCAGCGATTAGAGGAAGAACGCAGGCTCTTGAAAAGTTATATTCAGGATAATCGTCTGGAGTTTGCAAAGCTTCCCGAGATAGAGCCGCATGTAAGAGATGTATTTCTGACATGGCTTTCCAAAGCATTGGAGAATAAAAGTCTTCAGGGGAAAACAGAGGATGGGCAGGTTTATCGTGTGGAAAAGTCGGATACAGAGGAAATCTGCATTTTGAAATCATCGGACGGTAATCTGCAAATGCCGGCATATGTGATTGTATTCGAGAAAAATGAGTGAAGGGAATTTAAAAAGAAGTCATGAGAGCATTGGAAATTCTGCTGGAACGGCGTTGGATTTTGAAGAGTCGGGAAAAAGAATTATATTATCAGATAAAGGATGAATTAGGAACGGTTAAGAAATTCTTGATGGAAAAGCTGGGGTATCAGGTAATCGTGAATCCTTATCTTGTAAAAGTGGAAAAGATGCCGGCGACACCGGAGAACTGGATGGGAATTCAAGAATTTACCCGGAAAATAGAATATGTTTTTTTCTGTATGATTTTAATGTTTCTGGAAGAAAAAGAAGCCGAAGAGCAATTTGTACTTTCAGAGCTGACAGAATATATACAGGGGCAGTACAGGGAGGAGCAGATTGACTGGACAGTATATCAGTATCGAAGACATTTGATCAAGGTGATCAAGTATTGTGTGAACTGTGGAATCCTGAATTTGAATGATGGAAGTGAAGAGAATTTTGCGAGGGATGATACGAGTGAAGTACTCTATGAAAATACAGGTGTCTCCAGATATTTTATGAAAAATTTCACACAGGATATTATGGGATATACGACGCCGGAAGATCAGGCGGAAAAGGAATCATTGTCTGACAGCGATACGGTCAAATTAAAGCAGAGGGAAGTTGAAATTAAAAGTCAACTAGAAGGATTAAAAAAGAATATTACAGGAAAACAGAGGCAGGAAGAGGAGAAAAAAGAAAAATATCAGGAAACAGAGCAGAAAATACAACTTCAATTTCAGAAAAATGAAATGCTTTGGGAAGAAATTGAAAACAGTCTGGAGTATATGGAAGAAGAGATGGCGGGGGTTCCTTTCGATGAATTTGCATTTATGAAGAAAGAGCTGACAGAGCAGAAAGGAGAGCAGTATTCTTTTCAGGCTCATTCAGAATTATTAAAGGATTATATGACAAAGGTCCGTCTTGGAAAAACGACGCTGGAAGAAGAAAAGGGTTGTCAGGAAAGATACAGTAGATTTTTGCAGGAATTGGATTCCTATCAGGAAGAAAAGAACAAAGCGGAACGAGAAGTCCTTCAATATGAAAATCAGTTTCATGAAGTAAAACAGGAGACAATAGAATCGGTATATCGTTGGGAAAAGGAGAATGCGGAGCTGCATCTGCAGTCAGATCTATTGCAGGAAATGGCAAGGGAAATTGAGAAGTATACAACGGAAACCGATTATTGGAATATCCGCGGATTGGCAAATGGTGAATTTGAGCGGAAAAGTCAGGAACTTTCGGGAAAAGTATTACAGCAGAGCAGAGAATTGTCCGACAGACGATTGGAGAAAGACGGAATTTGCGAAGAACTGGAACAGTGGAAGAATCAAAAGGAGCCGGAGCCGGAACGCAGTGAAGCAGTGGAAAAGAATCGACGGCTTTTGAAAGAAAAAGGAATTCCATATTTGCAGTTATATAAAGTAATTGATTTTGACGGAAAATTGGATGAAACACAGCGGGCATATCTGGAAGAAGCGCTATTGCATATGGGCATACTGGATGCGCTGATTGTGCCTGAAGAATATAGAGAACAGGCGCTGGCGTTGGATGCGGGGGTATGTGACCGTTATATTTTCAGTGATGCCGCATATGTAAGAAATAACATTATGGATTTTCTGGATGTAGACAACGAAGAGGGAGATATTCTTCTGTACCAGAATGTTTCCCGTATATTAACAGCAATCGGCTGGAAGGAACAGGACGAAGAGACGATAAGTGAGTCTATAGAAAAAAACAGGACATGGATCGATAAAAGAGGAAATTATGGAATCGGAATCATAGAAGGAACGGTTACGAAAAATTATACGCCATGTTTTATAGGAGCTTATGCAAGAGAGCAGTATCGCATAAAGAAGATACAGGAACTAGAAGCAGAGTGTCGGAGGCTGGAAGATACCATTCAAATAGCGGAAGACGAAATTACACAATTAAAGCAAAGGAAAAGCTGTCTGGAAACAGAGTGGAAATCATTTCCGAAAGAACAGGATCTGAAAGTGGCAGCAAAAGAATTAGAAAAGAAAACGAATATTCTGGAAGAAATAGAGTGTAAAGTACAGATCCAGAAAGGTATTGTAGAAAAAGAACGAAAAAGTCTGGATGCAGTTCGGCTGCGGGTGCAGGAAGTATGTCAGAAGTGTTATCTGCCCCCGCGTCTGGATGTGTTTACGGAAGCAGAAGAATCCTTGACCGAGTATAAAGAAGAGTTGATGAAAGTACAGATTTCCTATGGAAATTATAGGAATGGAATTAGTTCTGCAAAGGTGCAGAAGGAATATTTGGAAGGAATTGACGCCGATTTGGATGATATCCGCTACGATTTGAATCATATGATACGAAATGAACGGGAAAAGCGGGGAAGTCTGAATTCAGTGATGGAACAGCTTGCTTTGACGGATTATGAGGAAATCAGGGAGCGATTGGAACATTGCATAGAGCGATTGGAGAAACTGCCGTCAGAGATTGAGGCGAGTGTTACACAAAGCTCTCATTTGGAAACAAAAGAAAAACAATTTATAGAAAAACTGGGAGATATAGAAGTTTCAGTTGGAAAGTACAGACAGCAGAAAGACAGATTTTGCACTGCTTTTGAAATGGAATATCAGCTTGGATATGTAGAGTGTCCGTTTGCGGTAAGCGACGATGCGGAAGAACGGGCGGAGAAGATATGCAGGATGTTTATGGGGAGATTCGGAAATAAAAGGCACAGTGAGATTTTGGAGAATCTGCAAAATGTATATCATATGAATAGGGGATATCTGTTGGAATATCAGGTTACGCTGCAGTCATTATTTGAAGAACTGGATGAGGAGAGCGGAGTTTTCGACACAAGTATGAGACGAATCGATATTTCTGCTAAGTATAGAGGAATCACGATCAAGTTTAAAGAACTGATTGCCAGAATGAAAGAAGATGCAGAGGTACAGCGTCGGCTTTTGAGTGATAAGGACAGAGAGTTATTTGAAGATATTCTTGCCAATACGATCAGTAAGAAAATTCGCGGAAAAATTCAGGCCAGTAAGCGATGGGTTGAGAAAATGAACACATTGATGGAGTCTATGAAGACTTCCAGCGGACTTACGCTGAGTCTGCGTTGGAAAAATAAGCGGGCGGAGAAAGAAGAACAGCTGGATACGAGGGAACTTGTAGAACTTCTGCAAAAAGATGCCGAAATTATGCGTCCGGAAGAGGCGCAGCAGTTATCCGGACATTTTCGATCTAAGATCGAAGAGGCAAGAAAATCTGCAAATGATCTGGGAAATGTGCAGTCTTTTCATGCGATTATGAGAAATGTGCTGGATTATCGTCAATGGTTTGAGTTTCAATTGGAATGTCAAAAAACAGGAGAGAAGAAAAGGGAACTGACAGACCGCGTATTCTTTACTTTTAGCGGCGGAGAAAAGGCGATGTCGATGTACGTGCCGCTATTTTCGGCAGTAGTAGCAAAATATGCAGGGGCAAGACAGGATGCTCCGTATTTGATTTCCTTGGACGAGGCATTCGCGGGAGTAGATGAAATGAATATTCGGGACATGTTCCGGCTGATGGTGAAGTTTGACTTTAATTTTATGATCAACTCACAGATTCTCTGGGGAGATTATGATACGGTTCCGGCTTTGGCAATCTATCAGCTTGTCCGCCCGGAGAATGCGAAATATGTTACGGTTATTCGGTATGTCTGGAATGGAAATATAAAAAGTATGGTAACAGAAAAGGACTTGAGTCATGGATAAAACAGAAACAAACGATCTGTTAGAAGAATGCATGCTGTATTTCAAGGCGCGTCCGGTATATAAAAAACTATTTCTGAAAATGCGGGATAAATATGCCGGTCTTGGCCACTTTGGGGGAACGGCGATGCTTACGTCGCTGAGCAGAGAAGAGAAAAGTCAATTAGGAGGATTTTTTCAAAGGGATTATACAAGTAATAAGACAATAACAATTTCTGCGGATTTAATGAAAAAATGTTTGGAATCCAGTAAATTTGCGGGATTAACCTGGGAATTGATTCTGGAAACTTATTTTGGAGAGCCGCTGCAGGTAAAAAAGGAAATCGAACTGGCAGAGTCGAAAAGGCGAGAAGATTATTTTGCGGAGATACTGGAAAGTATTTCGGATGAAAGCGGACGAGAATGGCTGCGCAGCATATTGGAGGAAAAGAAAGAGGGATATTTGCTTATTACGCAGTTATACAAAGAAAGCCCGGAGGAATTGAGGAGCATTCTAACGTATGTAACGACAGGGATTGCAAAATTGAAAGTGTTTCAAGATAAAAAGCAGAAAGAATTGTTAGCTGTGTTTTCGGCAAATGTCACAGGAAATCCCCATTATTTTGATGAAGGGAAGACAGGGGAAAAACTACTCTTTAATTATCTTGGAGAAAGGAATTTCGATTTAAAACAAGAAGGACTTTCCAGAGCAGAGTATAAAAACAGAATCTATTATGAGGCAGGGATTTTGAAAGATGAAGTATCGAATGATGCGCTGGCATATGGGATTCACGGATGGAAACCGGACGGCGGTTTACATGAAGGCATTGAAGGTTTTCTTGAGAATAGAGAGCCTGTAAAATTGACGTTACAGACGATTGGAAGATTAGAGAAGGTCTGTGGACAGAGTAGTCAGGTATACGTTGTGGAAAATCCGGCAGTATTTTCTGTATTGATAAGGGAGTATCCGCAGCGGACTGTGATCTGCGGGAATGGGCAATTACGTCTGGCGGTACTTATTCTTATGGATAAATTTTCGTGCGACACTGTTTTTTGGTATGCGGGGGATTTTGATCCGGAGGGGCTTTTGATCGCACAGAAATTAAAGATCCGATATGGAGAGCGGCTGAAACTTTGGAAGTATGAGGCGGATTTGTATGAAACATATTTATCGGAAGTAGAACTAAGCGACAGGCGGATGAAAAAGCTGGAGCAGGTGTCTGTTCAAGAACTGCAGGAAATAAGGGAAGCGATGTATAAGAAACGAAGATCGGCATATCAGGAAAGCATGATGGAAGCGCTGAGGAAGTAATTGCCGTTTGGGATCATCTGACGCTAAAGGATTATAATATAAAATGCGATCAGGAGTGATCGAAGAAAACCAGATCTGAAAAAAGAAACGGTGAGGAAATCAAAATGTGGTATCAGAAGGATTGGTTTACAGGAAGTGATTACTATAATTTAAAAGAAAAACAGATTCATGCAGAAGAGATCGAGATTAAAAAGCCGCTCGAACAAAAATTTCATGAAAGGACAGAGATATATTATGTTAAGAGCGGTGACGCCGATATTTGGATCAACGGAGATAAATATCAAATGAAAGAGGGCGTTTTCTGCTGCCTTTACATGCATCATTTTTATAGAATCGAACAGATCAGAAAACCTTTGCGCTGCGTAAAGGTTTCTTTTCATATCGGTCTGTTTATGTTTTTGTGTTTTGAACAGCACAAAGAAAATGAAAATGAGGTGCTGATGTATGGCGTTCCCCCTTTATTTGTTTTGAATGCGCAAGAAAAACAGAGGGTTCTTCGTGTTTTAGACGACTTGTTGGCTGAAGAGCAGGAAGAAAAATTTCTGCTGTATAATATGAATATCTACCTTGCCATGCAGTTACATGCATTGTACTGCAGATACGCTATGGAGAGAAAGAAAAAAGAGGATTCCGAAAAAGACTGTGTATGGGATGTTATTCAAAGGGTGCTGTTGGATACAAGCAAAACAGTACCAATGGAAGAGTATGCCAAAGCGGCAGGGATGACAACGGTAACATTGAATCGTAAAATTGTGCGGCGGTGTGGTTATACTTTTTTTCAGCTTCAGAAAATGGGAAAGATATTTAATGCCTGTGCCCTTCTGCATTTTCCGGATTTGAATATCCAATACATCAGTGATTATCTCGGATTTACTAATATCGAAGATTTTTACAGAGTATTTAAACGTTATATGAACGTGAGCGTCAGAGAATACCAGAAACAAAATGTAGGAAACGGTATGCAAATGCATTCGGAGGAAGAGGCACTGCAGATTTTGGTTTATCTTATACTTAATTTTCATGATCCGTTTCAGATGAAAGAAATGGAGAAAGTGTTGAAAAAGAATGCGCATTTGCTTGAAAGAAGAGCGCGGGAGGTGTTTGGACGAAGTGTTTTGGAATTGTTGGAGGAAGTAAGAATTCAGATTTCCTGCAGTTATCTTGTTGCTACAGACCGGACTGTTACACAGATCAGCAGTGACGTTGGATTTGGAAGTATTTCATCTTTTCAGCGCAGTTTTTTTAAATATATGAATCAAACGCCAAGTCAATTCAGATGTAGTATGAAAAGTAAATAATTGATAATAATTTTAAAATATCTGAATATCTATTTTCTGTACTTCGCCTTATAATGAAATCAAAATACCGGAGGTGACAGAAAGATGTTTGAACATTTATTTGCTCCAATTAAGATTCGTGATATGGAGCTGAAAAACAGAATTATTTTGCCGGCTATGGGAACGAGAATGGCGGCGGAAAACGGGGCAGTGACAGATAAATTGATTGCTTACCACGCTGCAAGAGCAAAAGGCGGATGCGCACTGAATATTGTAGAAGTAGCCGCCGTACATACGCCAAGTGCGCCGGCGCATTTTGTATCTATCAGTGAAGATTACTTGATTGAAGGACATAAAAAACTGACAGATGCAATCCATGAAAACGGCGGGAAAGCAGGAATTCAGCTTTGGCAGGGATCTATTGCCGCATGCATGGATCCGAAGGCGCAGATGCTGGTTGTTTCGGATATGAATTTTGGCGCTTATATGATCAAAGCCATTACAAAAGAACAGATTCAGGAAGTAATCGCATGCTATGGAAAAGCGGCTGCCAGAGCGGTAGAAGCCGGATATGACTGCTTGGAATTTCATCTGGCGCACAATTACCTTCCTCATTCATTTCTGAGTGCGGGCTTCAATCACAGGGAAGATGAATATGGAGGAAGTTTTGAGAACAGATGTCGATTCCCGTTGGAAGTAATTGATGAAATTCGCAAAAATATGCCGGAAGGGATGCCGTTGTTTATCAGAATTGACGCTCAGGACGACATGTTGGAAAACGGTCTTACGATTGAAGATGTGATTCGATTTTGTAAGATTGCAAAAGAGCATGGCGTTGATGTTCTAGATGTATCCAGAGGAAATATCATTACGGCGGCGTCTATGTATGAAGTTCCGCCTATTGATGTGCCAAATGGATTTAATATTGACAATGCGGCGAGAATCCGAAAAGAGACAGGGATGTTGACTGTCGGAGTAGGAAGGATCAATACGGCGGCGCTGGCAGAAGAGATCATATCTCAGGACAAAGTAGATATGGTTGTTATGGGAAGGGCGCAGCTTGCAGATCCGGAATTCGCGAATAAGGCGCACGAAGGCAGAATCGGCGATATTGTACATTGCGTAGGATGTAATCAGGGCTGCTATGATGGCTTTACCGATGTTGCAAACCGTCCTCATATTACTTGTATGAGAAATCCGATGATCGGTCATGAATCAGAGTACGATTTAAGTAAAACGGAAACTCCGAAGAAAGTATGGGTTGTCGGCGGAGGTGTTGCCGGAATGGAGGCTGCGAAGATCCTGCACGAAAGAGGACATGAAGTTTCGCTGTTTGAAGCTTCTGACACATTAGGAGGAGAATTTCTTCTTGCCGGAGAAGCGCCGGGCAAGGCTGAGATGAAGGCGGCGGCGTTTGAGATGGCCGAACAGGTAGAAAAACTTGTAAAGGTATATAAGAATACAAAAGTAGATGCACAAATGTTGAAGGATGCAGATGTGGACGCTGTTATTTTGGCAATCGGTTCTTCTCCGATTACGATTAAGTTAGAAGGTATGGATAAGTTGCAGCATGCATCAGCACCGGAAGTTCTCAGGCATGAAGTGTGTCCGAAAGGAAAAGTCGCTGTTATCGGAGGCGGTCTGGTAGGACTGGAAACAGCGGATACTCTTGCGACAGACGGATGTGATGTAACTGTTTTGGAAATGAAAGATGAGATCGGAAGCGATCTGGGCAGCCTTCGTAAGATTGCCGTTATGATGAAATTGCAGCAGATGCAGGTGAAAATGCTTCCAAACAGCAAAGTGTGTAAATTTACGGAAGAAGGAATTGTGCTGGAAGATGAAACTCTTGTGCCGTGTAATTGCGCGGTATTTGCTGTTGGATTTGCTTCAAATGATTCACATTTACTTGTGGAAGAATGTGAAAAAAGGCAGATTCCGTGCCGCGTGATCGGAGACGCAAAATCCGCAAGACGTGCTCTGGATGCGATCGCGGAAGGATTTGAAGCGGCAAGAACACTGTAGAAATATAGGAGGATAAAGCGTATGAGAACAATGTTTACCCCGCTTAAGATTGCGGGAATGGAAGTGAAAAACAGAACTTTTATGGCTCCGATGTCGCTGGGATATGAAAGTCAGGATGGTACTGTGAATGAGAAAATGGAAGCTTACTGGCTCAGGCGTGCGCAAGGCGGTGTGGGATGTATCATCGTAGACGCTACAAGTGTTGATCCGAATGTTCCGTATCTTGGAAATACACTTTGTTTTCGGGATGAAGAAAGTATCAAAAAATACAAAAGCTTTACAGACAAAGTTCATTCTTATGGCTGTAAGATCATTCCGCAGATTACGCATCCGGGTCCGGAAAGTATCAGTGCATTTTTCGGAGTAGCGCCAGTAGCCAGCAGTTCATATCCGAACTCTATGGGGCAGATGACAAGAGAGCTGGCAAAAGAAGAACTTCCGGGTATTGTCGCTCTTTATGCCAAAGCGTCTAAAAATGCGAAAGAGGCTGGATTTGACGGAATCGAACTGCATTGTGCCCATGCATATATGCTGCTCGGATCGTTCTTGTCACCTTTACGCAACAAACGTACAGATGAATACGGCGGAAGTTTGCTGAATCGCGCCCGTTTGTTGTTTGAAGTATTGGATGCGATCAAAGAAGCTTGTGGAGAAGATTTTCCGATCGTTTTAAGAATGTCCGGAAGTGAAAGAGATCCGCAGGGAAATACGTTAGAAGATATGAAACGTTTGATCCCTTACTTGGAAAAACATGGCGTTGATTGTTTTGAAATCAGCGGCGGAACACAATATGAGCGTTGTAATAAGATTATTCCGTGTCATGGAGAAGAAGAATTTACGAACTTAAAAGAAGCTCGGGCAATTAAAGAAATAACAACAAAACCGGTGATCACGGTCGGAAAAATCTTGGATGCACAGTTAGCGGAAGATGTGCTTGAAGCAAATGAAGTGGATGGAGTTGTACTTGGCCGAGCTCTTTTGGCAGATCCGGATTTTGTGGAGAAAGCAGAAGAAAAACGTTATGATGAGATTGCTCCTTGTGCAGGCTGCGGAGTTGGATGTGTAGGTGAGCAGACGAAAAGACGTCCGGCATCTTGCGTGATCAATCCACTGGCAGGAAGAGAACTGGAGTTTGAAGAAAAACCGACAGCAGAAGAAAAGAATATTTTAGTCGTCGGAGCAGGAATCGGAGGACTTGCAGCAGCAAGGATTCTTGCAAAACGCGGACATCATGTAGTCGTATTTGAGAAAGAGAAAAAAGCAGGCGGTCAGTTGAATCTGGCATGCCGCGCTCCGTTTAAACAAGAAATTTCAAAATGGATCGTATATCTTTTGCAGGAATGTGACAGATATGGTGCGGAGATTCGCTATGAGACAGAAGCAAATGCAGATGTGATCAAAGCGGAGAATCCGGATGTCGTAATTCTTGCAACAGGAGCAGAACCTATCGTACTTCCGGTAGAAGGCAAGGAAACTATGATTCAGGCAAATGACGTATTGAGCGGAAAAGTTCCGATTCTCGGCGGAAATGCAGCGATTATCGGAGGAGGAATGGTTGGAATAGAAACGGCGGAATATGTGCTTCATCATTCCAGAGGAGCGGCAAGAGCAGCTCTTATCGAGATGACAGACAGCATAGGTCAGGGAATGGTTCCGAATAATCTTGTGCCGACTATGGCTCGTCTCAGACAGGAAAATGTACAGATGATTACAGGCGCAAGAGTAAAAAAGATTGATGCGGGAACAATTATCGCAGATACAAAAAAAGGTGAGATGAAATATCCGGGATTTACACATGTGATATGCGCGGTTGGCTCAAAGGCATGGAATCCGTTGTATGAAGAAATCAAAGACACTTATGAAACATATGTGATCGGAGATGCAAAAGAAGTGGCGCAGGCGCTGGAAGCTGTGCGTGGAGCATATGAACTTGGATATCGGTTATGATATCCAACATGGGAAACGACTATCGTTTACAGCGTTTACAATATAAGTAACAGCAAGGAAGAAAGAGGTGGAAATGCAGATGAAAAAAGTGAATTTCGGAAGTACGGGAAAACAGGTTCCGGCTATTGTCATGGGATGTATGCGCATGAAAGAACTGACCGTAAAAGAAGCGGCGAAGCTGGTTGATGCGGCAATGGCAGAGGGGGTCGATTTTTTTGATCATGCGGATATTTACGGAGGGGGAGTCTGCGAAGAGCGTTTTAAAGAGGCGGCGGAAGAAGCGAAAATAAGCCGTGAAGATATGTGGATTCAAAGCAAATGCGGAATTGTGCCGGGGGTGATGTACGATTTTTCTAAAGAGCACATCATAAAATCAGCAGAAGATTCTCTGCAAAGACTCGGAACAGATTATCTGGATTCTCTTCTTCTTCACAGACCGGATGCGCTCATGGAACCAGAAGAGGTAGCGGCGGCTTTTGAGGAGCTGCATACGTCGGGGAAAGTGAGATATTTCGGCGTATCGAATCAGAATACGATGCAGATGGAGCTTCTAAGCAGATATGTGAGTGAGCCGCTTATGGCGGATCAGCTCCAGTTTGGCGCTGCTCATGCGTCCATGATCGCGAGCGGAGTGGAAGTAAATATGACGACGCCTGGAAGCGTTGACCGGGATGGAAGCGTATTAGATTATTGCCGGCTGCATGACATTACGATTCAGGCATGGTCGCCATTTCAGTACGGAATGATCGAAGGAGTGTTTTTAAACAGCGACAAGTTTGCGGTTCTAAACGAAAAAATCCGCGAGATTGCAGGAAAGTACGGGGTCAGCGATACAACGATCGCCACCGCGTGGATTTTAAGACATCCCGCGCACATGCAGGTTCTTTCCGGCACAATGAATCTGCAGAGGCTTAGGGAGATCTGTAAGGCATGCGAGATCACTCTTACACGGGAAGAATGGTATGCGATCTATATGGCGGCAGGTCATATGCTTCCATAAACTGCGGCTTTCTCTGGACAACGAATATGAAGTTAAAGCGTGTGTGTAAAAAGGCGAATGCAAAAATACCGGGCGTCAACTGTCAATAACTTATGAAAATGTCACTTTTTAATATAGAAATTTATTTGAAAAAAT
>ERZ894191.81-NODE-81-length-82360-cov-15.953867_pt1 | contig 82360 bp, 90 predicted proteins | sample MGYA00380282_ERZ894191 | MGnify/ENA primary metagenome ERZ894191 (study PRJEB32331, sample SAMN06328485) | human gut metagenome | biome: human gut microbiome; feature: stool | host: Homo sapiens | collected 2013-02-21 ...
CCCCACAGACGGCAATGCCGACAGCTCCCCTCAATGGGAGCCGAAAAGCCTCTCCGTGAGGAGAGGCGTCACGAAGTGACGGAGTGGTGGCAAATGAGGATGCTCGTAGTGGCGATCATAGGTCGCAAAAAAACCACCCCACAGACGGCAATGCCGACAGCTCCCCTCAATGGGAGCCGAAAAGCCTCTCCTTGAGGAGAGGTGTCACGAAGTGACGGAGTGGTGGCAAATAAAATATATTCAAAGCAAGGAGAAGAACATGGATAAAGTAAACATACTTGGTGTTCACGTTGACATGGTGAACATTTCACAGGCTACTGATTGCATTATGCGTTTTTTGGACGAAGATAAGTTTCATGCGGTATACACGCCTAATTCGGAAATAATTATGCTTGCATACAAAGACGAAAAATTTTGTAAACTTCTTAATAATGCTGACTTGCTTACTGCCGACGGCATAGGCGTTGTGCATGCGTCAAAGATTTTGAAAAAGCCTATAAGCGAACGTGCGGCAGGGTATGACATTGCAAGACAGGTTTTGCAAAAAATTAACTACACAGACCACAAGCTGTTCCTTTTCGGAGGTAAGCCGGGTGTTGCGGAAGAGGCAAAGAAAAAGCTTTTGGAAGAATACACCGACCTTAATATTGTCGGTACAAGAAACGGATATTTCAAGCCGGAAGAAGAGGCTGAAATTGTTGAGGAAATCAACAATTCCGGTGCGGATATTGTTTTTGTATGTTTGGGTGCACCTAAGCAGGAACAGTGGATTGAAAGAAACAGAGATGCACTTAAAGTACGCGTTGCGATGGGCATTGGCGGAAGTCTTGACGTATTTGCTGGAAAAGTTGAACGCGCACCTGAAATATTTTGTAAAACAGGTATGGAATGGTTTTACAGACTTTGCAAAGAGCCTTGGCGTATAGGAAGAATGATGGAATTGCCTAAATTTGCGGCAACGGTAATTGCAAAAGGAAAAAAATACAAACAAGACTGATTTTAGGAGAAATTATGGGGATACTTATAGCAATTGACGGCGTTGACGCAAGCGGAAAGCAAACACAGACGGAACTTTTAAAAAAACGTCTTGAAAATAACGAATTAAAAATAAAGTCTGTGTCGTTTCCGGCGTATGACAACCCATCATCAACACTTGTAAAGATGTACCTAAACGGTGAATTCGGCGACAAGCCGTCAGATGTGAATGCGTATGCCACATCAACGTTTTTTGCGGCTGACAGATTTGCGACGTATAAAACCGATTGGGGAAAGGATTACGAAAACGGTACATTGATTTTAGCAGACAGATATGTGTCGTCAAATCTTATACATCAGGCAAGCAAAATCGAAAATCAAGAAGAAAAAGACAAGTTTTTAACGTGGCTTGACGACCTTGAATACAATGTTTACGGACTTCCGCGTCCGAACGTTACGATATTTCTTGATATGCCGCCAAAGTACGGTATAGAATTAATGAAAGACAGGGCGAACAAGTCAAACGGTGGGGATAAAAAGGATATACACGAGAGTGATATATCGTATCTTCAAAAAAGCTATGATAATGCAGTATACGTATCAAAACGTTTCGGCTGGAAACATATTTCATGTGTTGAAAACGGAAAAATAAGAAGTGTCGAAGATATAAATGATGATATTTATGCTGTAATAAAGGAGCGATTATCTTGAAAAAACTGATTGCACTTTTGATAAGCGGAGTAATTATGTTGCCGTGCGTAAATGTTTTTGCTAATGACGTTATAGAAGTATATATTGACGGCGAAAAATTGGAATGTGACGTTAATCCGAAGAATATTGACGAACGTGTACTTGTACCGATGAGAGCGATATTTGAGGCTTTCGGTGCAAATGTGTCGTGGGACAATAACGGCAGAACGGTTTGGGCTGAGAGAAACGGCGAATTTATATGCGTGCCTGTTGATAATCAAATTATGAGTACGGGAGTATATAATTCAGACGGTTCGGCAATTTGGGTTGACCAAATTCAGCTTGACGTACCTGCTAAAATAATTGATGACAGAACATATGTTCCCGTAAGAGCGGTTTCCGAAACTTTAGGCGCAACTGTCGGTTGGGACGGTGAAAACAACAGAGTTGTTATAGACAGCCGTATAAACGAAAGCGGTACGGTATACTATGCATCCGATTCTGACTATCAAAAGCTATATTCAGTAGACAAAAACAGTGCAAACAGACAGAAATTATCTGATAACAGCGTCTGTGAACTTGAGATGTATGACAATAATGTTTACTATTTGTCTAAAAATGGCAGACATCTTTACCGAGCAAATGACATATCGGGTGAAGAGGAACTTATCAATAAAACGGTCAATAAAATTGCCGTTGATGATGGGTGGATATATTATCAGGAATCGGACGGCGGAAAAAAGAGCGGCGTTCTTTATCGTATGAATATTAACAGCGGCGACGTTGAACGACTTACGGACAATTCGGTCAGATACCCTAAAAAGTACAAGGATTACATATATTTCAACTTGGATAATGACAATATAATGTACGGAATTACTCTTGACGGAACGTCACTTGTGAAATTAAGCATGGGTGACAATGATGTTAAGCTGTATCCGTTTAACTGTTTTTATTACGGAGATTATCTGTTTGTCGAAAACGGTGTTTGGTACGGTAATTTGATGAGAATTAGCCGTGACGGAAGTGAAGTTAAGACCTTAAATCAAATTAATTCGCTTATTTGTAAAAAGCAAACGCCGACAGATAAAATTCTGTTTGTAAATCAAGATAACGGAAAAGATATTTATTGTATGAACATAGACGGAACAGATCAACATTTGGTCGTAAAGGGCGACGCGTCATGGATAAATATTGAACTTATTGCACAGTGGGGAGATACGATTTATTATAAAAACCCTTTCCGTGAAGAAGTTTACCGCGTAAATCTTGACGGCAGTGACAATAATTATGTTTGTTATGCAGACGATGTGAAGACTGCGGACGGCAGACTTATAACTTCATATAACGGACTTTATATAGGCAGTCTTGACGCAAGCGACTTGACGTGTATTTATGATAAAGCAGTAAAAAAATTCGATGTTGAAAATGATAAAATTTACTTTGTGGATAAAAAAAGCGGTAAGCTTTATACGTCCGATTTCTCCGGAAACGTAAATGTTGTAACAAACGAATCGGTCGGAGAATGGGTAAGTAATTAAGCACGTCGGCAGCTCCAAAAATCACATCTTGCGATGTGATTTTTGATTATTTTTAGAGAAAGGTATTGACAACACAGACTGGTTATGTTAAAATAATCCTCGCAATTTAATAATGCTTTGGTATATAATTGGAAACGACACATTGTGCTTAACGATGATAACGAACAACACGGATGTGTTGTTTTTTTGCGTAAATTTAAGAAAAGAGGGTAAAAATTTATGCCAAAGACAAAATTTCAAAACATTATTTTCACACTGATTATGGCTTTTATTATGGTGTACGCAATGATATGCTATAATATCAGCCTGAACAAGGGACAGATGAGCAATGAGGTGTTCTTGCTTGCATTTCACGAAATGGTTATAATGTGGCCTGCCGCATTCATACTTGAGTTTTTCGCAGTCGAAAAACTTGCGACAAAGCTTGCATTCAGATTTATAAGACCGGGAGTGGATAATCCGTTCTTTATCACGCTTGCAATTTCGTCAATGATTGTATGTATTATGTGTCCGACAATGAGTATGATTGCAACATTGCTGTTTAAAAATCCGGGCAAAGAAATTGTTGCGGTATGGTTGCAAACAACAGCTATGAATTTCCCAATGGCATTGTGCTGGCAAATATTTTTTGCAGGACCGCTTGCAAGATTAATTTTCAGAACAATATTCAAAAAACAACTTCAGCAATAATAAAAAGCAGTGTTAATCACTGCTTTTTTGATTTCTCTTTTAACATACGTCTGAATTTTTGCGGTGAAACATTGTACACTTGCTTGAAAATTCTTGATAAATGCGCACTTGATGAAAAGCCTGTACGAATAGCGATTTCGTTTAAGTTTAAATTTGTTTCGGCAAGCAGTGAGTGGACGTTTACAAGACGCACATTGTATAAATATTGCAGAAACGTTGCACCCGTTGCTTTGTGGAAAAGTCGTGAAAAATGATATTTGCTGATATGCACGACTTCGGTTATAATGTCAAGGTTTATGTCCTCTTTATAGTGGTTGTTTATGTAATCTATCGCCGTAACTATTTCGGACGGAGTATTTTGACTTGTGATAATTTCGGCATTTTTTGAAAGGTCTTTAATTACAGAAACAAGCTGAAAAACACTGCTTAACGCAAGTTTTTCGGAAAGCAAACCTATTCTGTTTGAAAATGCGTCAACTTTTTTGAAGTAATCGAGAATAAGAGTAAATTGCTCATCATTAAGATGGAATACGCACGACTTGATGTTATCGAAAAGAATATCGGTTTCTGTTTTTGTAAAAATTCCGCTCAGCATATCACTGCTGAAATTCAAAACATATCTTTCGTAAAAATCAATGTCGCGGCTTTCCATATAGTGAATGTCAAACGGCTTTAAAATTACCAAATCGCCTTGCTTTAACGTGTAACAAATATCGTCAAGGAACAAGTATCGCTCACCGTCCGCCTGCAAATATATTTCATATGCGTCATGGTAGTGCTGTATCTTCATATCATATTTTTCCGATGATTTAACGTGATTTATATACATTTCCGAAAACGGAAAAAACACAGCATTTAACATATACAATATCCTTTCAAATTTATACTATACAGATATTTTAACATTAAACATCAAAATAATCAATAAAATACTTGCAGATTAAGTCAATTATAAGTTATAATAATTTTATATATGAAGGGAGACTAGAAGATGAGCAAGATTTTAAATATGTTAATGGCATTTGTTATGTCATTCGGAATATCGGGAAGTAATGTAAACCCGTCGGATATACCCGAAAATTCAAATTTTGAGGTGCATTTTATAGATGTAGGACAAGCCGATTCGGCGCTTATAGAATGTGACGGCGAAACGATGATGATAGACGGCGGAAATGTTGCGGACAGTAATGTGGTAGCGGCATATTTAAAGAAAGAAGATGTTACGGAGCTTAATTATGTTGTGTGTTCTCATGCTCATGAGGACCATGTCGGCGGTTTGTCAGGTGCGTTGTCGGTAACAAAAGCGGACAACATATATGCACCGAAAACAGAGGCGAATACAAAGGCATATAAAAATTTCAAGAAAAAAGCGGAAGAACAAAATGTTGAAATCAAGCACCCGAATGTCGGTGACGAAATTCAGCTTGGCAGCAGTACGGTTGAATTTTTAGGACCTGTTGACGAAAACGGCAAGGATTTAAACAGTACGTCAATAGTATTAAAAATCACATACGGAAATACGTCATTCTTATTTACGGGTGACGCCGAAAGCGACGAGGAAGAAGAAATATTAAACAGCGGTGCGGATTTGAAATCAACGGTGCTTAAAGTCGGTCATCACGGTTCGAGAACGTCAACGTCATATCCTTTTTTGCGTGAAGTTATGCCGCAGTATGCCGTGATAAGCGTAGAAAAAGGCAATTCATACGGTCACCCTAATGAAGAAACTTTAAGTAAACTAAGTGACGCGGGTGTGGAAGTGTATCGCACCGATGAAAGCGGCGATATTGTAATGACAAGTGACGGAAACAGTATAAATGTAGTTACGGCAAAATAAAAGGCAGACGTTTCGTCTGCCTTTTATATTATCTGAGTTTAACCGATATATCCTTATTTCTGTCACATACCAAAACACCGTCTTTAACTTCAAGTTCGGCAACTTGAATTGATGTTCTGCGTTCGTTTCCGATATTATTTTCAAGCATATTTTTTTGTCTGTCAGGGTGAGTGAAGTAGAAAATATATGCGTTGTTGTCCGTTACATATACATCGGCGTGATTTGCGATAACTCCGTCATCTTCTCTTGTACCGCCTACGTCAAGAATACGACTGCTTTGCTTTGTCCAAGCCGTAAGGTCGTCCGAATAATAGACGTCCAAACCGCTCCAACAGTCGGTTATAAGCCAATACTTACCGCCAAATTCAAATACATTAGCACCTTCGTGCGGAACGTCATCGGCGGCACAGCCTTTAACTTCCCAATTATATAAGTCCTTGCTGTCGGCAAAATATGTATGAGAGCCGTTTCGCTCGTCCTTGTACCACATTCTGAAAATACCGTTCGGTAGTCTGAATACACAAGCGTCAATAATTTTTTCTGATGAAAGGTTAAGCTTGCTTTCAAAATTCCAATCAATCAAATTTTTTGAGGTGTAGTGAAGAATGTGACGCGGGTGATTCCAGTCGGCAGGAATTCCCGGAACATAGCTTACATACATATGATAAAGCTCGCCGAAACGTATAACCTCCGGTGCCCAATATGTATTTTTGCCTTCGCCGTATTCAAGGCCTTTGCATATACCTATATATTCCCATGAATTACCGTTGTCTTTACTTTCCGCAATTCCTATATCAGTACCGTGTACCCACATTACGCCTTCTTCTTCAACGTCTGCGCGTCTTGCGGTGTAAAGCATATAATGAGTGCCTGTTTCTTCATTATATATAACGACAGGGTCGGCGGCTCCGTTATGAATAGGGTCTTTAAACAATGGTGCGTTTGCTGTTTTCATAATCTATAATCCTTTCTTTATTTGTGAATATTTTTATGATATAATATAAAAATATAATAGTCAATACAAAATTTGATTTCCACTGATATTTTTATAAAATTAAGGTGTATTTAAGGTTTATACAGTATTATTTAAGAGGTGATAGAAATGGAATTTCATACAATAGAACCCATATACGATAAAAATTCAAAAATACTTATACTCGGCAGTTTTCCGTCTGTAAAATCACGTGAAGCAAACTTTTTCTACGGTCATCCGCAGAACAGGTTTTGGAAGGTGCTTGCGAATGTTATGAATGACGTCTGTCCGGGCACGACAGAGGAGAAAAAAGCATTTTTGATAAAACATAATATTGCGGTTTGGGACGTTATTGCAAGCTGTGACATAGAAGGTTCGTCCGATAGCTCTATAAAAAATGTTACGCCGAATGATTTAAGACGGATTTTACAAACGGCTGAAATTAAAAAAATCTTTACAAACGGAAATACCGCGTATAAATTGTTTGTAAAATACAATTCTGACTTAAATGCGGTAAAACTGCCGTCTACAAGCCCTGCAAACGCAATGTTTTCGCTTGAAAAATTAATCGAATATTGGCGAGTTTTAAAAGATTTTACATAAATTTAAGATAGGCTTGAATACAATTTTACATAGATTATATATAATTAGCTTAGAGGATTTTATAAAATATCAATAAGGGGATAAAATTATGAACATTTTTGGTTTATTTTCATTGTTCGGAGGACTGGCGATGTTCCTTTACGGAATGAACGTAATGGGCAGCGGTCTTGAAAAGCTTGGCGGCGGTAAGTTTGAACAGATACTTGAAAAACTTACGTCAAATCCTATAAAAGGTGTTGTTTTGGGTGCTGCCGTTACGGCGGTTATACAGTCATCTTCAGCTACTACGGTTATGGTTGTAGGTTTTGTAAACTCAGGCATTATGAAACTCGGACAGGCTATCGGTATTATAATGGGTGCAAATATCGGTACGACTGTTACATCATGGATATTGAGCCTTTCCGGTATACAGGGGGACAGCTTTTGGATTCAACTCTGTAAGCCGGCTAACTTCACTCCGGTTTTAGCACTTATCGGTATTGTATTTACAATGGCTGCAAAGAGCGACTCTAAGAAGAATATCGGTAACATACTTCTTGGTTTTGCGGTACTTATGTTCGGTATGGAAACAATGTCGGCGGCTGTTGAGCCTTTAAAAGATGTTGAGGCATTTACAAACATACTTACAATGTTCCAAAATCCTATTTTAGGTGTGCTTGCAGGTGCTGTTTTAACGGCTGTTATACAATCGTCATCTGCATCTGTCGGTATACTTCAGGCACTTTCTTCTACGGGTAAAATAACGTTCGGTGCGGCAATTCCTATAATTATGGGACAAAATATAGGTACTTGTGTGACTGCACTTATATCATGTATCGGTGCAAGCAAAAACGCAAAACGTGCCGCAATGGTGCATTTGTATTTCAATATTATAGGTACGGTTTTATTCCTTGTATTATTCTATGCGGCAAACGCAATCTTCAATTTTGCATTTGTAAGCGATTCTGTTACACCGTTTAATATCGCAATAGTTCATACGATATTCAATGTTGTTGCAACGGCTGTATTGTTGCCGTTTAACAAGTTACTTGAAAAATTGGCAAGAATGACAATTAAAGAGGGTGCGGAAGAAAGCACATTCGGTTTGCTTGACGAAAGATTTTTGCAGACTCCGTCATTCGCTGTTGAACAATGTATGACGCTTGCTACAAATATGGCATATATGGTAAAAGAGAGCTTTACCATGGCACAGGAATGTGTTGCAAAGTATTCAGAGTCGATAGATAAGAAAATTATAGAAACAGAAAATCTTGCCGATGAATATGAGGACGCACTCGGTGCATATCTTGTAAAGCTTTCGGCAAAGAGCTTGAATGAGTCGGATTCACAGAAAGTTTCAATACTTCTTCACGCAATATCAGATTTTGAGAAAATGACGGACTATACCGCCGATTTGGTATTTACGGCGAGAGAAAAACGTGATAAAGACGTTCATTTCTCCGACAAGGCAAGACAGGAAATCACTATAATGGTTAATGCCGTCGGTGAAATTATCGACCTTACAATCAGTGCATTTTCAAAGGACGATGTTAAACTTGCTAATAAAGTTGAGCCTTTGGAGGACGTTATCGATAGACTTAGAAATGACCTTAAAAACCGTCATATAAAGCGTATGCAAGAGGGCAGATGCAGTGTAAATCAAGGTTTTGTATTTACCGATTACATTACCGCACTTGAAAAAATATCTGATCACTGTGCAAACGTTGCTGCAGCTATTATTGAACTCAATGACGAAAATTATGATGTGCATCACGTTATGAGTAACAGACGAAACAATCCTGAATATAAAGAATTGTGCGTTGAATTCGGTAAAAAGTATATATTGCCGTTTTCGGTATCGTCAGAAGTTGAATAATTTATAAATGGGGGATTGCTTTATGGATTTGATTTATTGCGTCGAAGATGATGAGGGAATAAGAGATTTAATAACGTATGCAGTGAAATCAGCAGGGTTTGAGGCAGAGGGCTTTGAAAGTGCCTCAGATTTTGAAAAACGACTTGGCGAGCGTTTGCCGTCAATGGTGCTTTTGGATATAATGCTGCCCGACAAGGACGGAATTGCCATACTGAAAGACATACGAAACAACGATACGACTAAAAATGTTCCTGTTATTATGATAACAGCCAAAGGTACTGAAAGTGACAAAGTCAAAGGCTTTGAATACGGAGCGGACGACTATGTAACAAAGCCTTTCGGCGTTATGGAACTTATTTCAAGAATTAAAGCAGTCCTTCGCAGGAGCGGTCCGCAAGCCGGTTCTGATATAATCGAATACAAGGGTATCATTTTGGACAACCAAAGCAGGAATGTAAAGGTTGACGGAAAGGATATTGCGATAACGTTTAAAGAATTTGAACTTCTTAAATATCTTCTGAAAAACAAAGGCACAGTTGTGCCGAGAGAGGTTTTGCTTGAAAAAATATGGGGTTATCACTTTGAGGGTGAAAGCAGAACGCTGGACGTTCATATAGGAAGTTTAAGACATAAACTCGGCGAAAAGGGTAAGTGTATCGAAACTATAAGAAATGTAGGATATAAGATATGAGAAAAGCTATAAACGGCACGCTGAAAATTCTTACAATATCATCAGTTATAGTAAGTATGCTGCTTATTTTGGTGGCATTTTGTACACAGTATTCGATAAAAGAAAAATCAGATTTAAAATCAAGAACAAATATATTGGCACAATGTTTAGATGGTTATGATGAAGACATTGAAATTAATATATTAACCAAAATGTATGATAATGTATCCGATATTCGAGTGACGCTTATCAAATCAGACGGTACGGTTATTTATGATAACGAGGCGGATACAACTACAATGGAAAACCATTTTGAACGACCGGAAGTTAAACAAGCCGTTACATACGGAAACGGAAGCAGTAGCCGTAATTCCGAAACGATTGGTGAAAAAATATATTATTATGCCGTAAAATTGAATAACGGCAGTATATTAAGAATGTCACAGCCGACAAAAGTAATAATGTATATGGTTTTGACCATAATGCCGATAGTTATTATTATTTTAATATGCATTATTGCGGTTTCGTTTGTGAGTGCAAAGCATTTGACGAAATATATTTTAGATCCGATCAATGAAGTGGATATAAATAATATAGGCAAGGCAGAGATATATGACGAGTTGAAACCGTTTTTTGCAAGAATAGCAAATCAAAATGCGGAAAAAGAAAAGACGGAAAAAATCAGACGTGAATTTACCGCAAACGTTTCGCACGAGCTTAAAACACCGCTTACAACCATTTCGGGATATGCACAAATGATAAGCAACGGTATGGCAAAGACGGAGGACATCAAGGAGTTCGGCAGAAAGATAGAAAAAGAGTCCGACAGACTTCTTACTCTTATAGATGATATAATAAATCTATCAAATATTGACGAACAGGGAAGTATTGAAAATCCGGAAAATATCGACCTTTCACTGGTTACGGAAGAGGCGATATGTGTTCTTGAAAAAGCCGCAAAAGAACGCGGTATTCAGATTTATTATACGAAGATACCGACATTCATAAAAGGTAACGTGACATTGGTGAGTGAGCTTGTATATAACTTGCTTGATAATGCGATAAAGTATAATAAGGATAACGGAAAAATAACCGTATTTGTCGGAGAGTCGGCAAAGGGCGTGGAACTGTCCGTAAAGGATACGGGTATAGGAATACCGCCCGAAGATACGGAAAGAATATTTGAACGTTTTTATCGCGTTGATAAAAGCCACTCAAAAAAAGTCGGCGGTACAGGCTTGGGACTTTCAATAGTAAAGCACGTTTGTGCCTGCCATAATGCGACTATACGCGTAAAGAGCAAAGTCGGCAAAGGTACAACTATTTATGTTACGTTTCCGAATAACGTGAACAATTAATGAACAAAATATGAACTTTGAAAAAGGTTTATTGACATTGATATTAATAATGTGTATAATATGTAGCGTACTACAAAAAAAGTGTAGTACGCTACATTTTTTGTGAGGAGGTGTATTTGTGAAAAAGAAAGGTATAGGCTTTTATTTTAAGAGGATAGATGAGATTATGTCTATGGCGGCAAATGCACATCTGAAGAAATACGATATAACCTGTTCGCAGGCAAATATACTTTTTTATATGCTTGAAAAGGGCAAGAATGTTGTAATGCAAAAGGAGATTGAACAGGAATTTGGATTAAGACATTCCACGATTATCGGACTTTTAAAGCGTATGGAGAAGAATAATTTTGTGCGTGTTGAGGTAAATCCAGAGGACCATAGATGCAGACAGGTTATTTTGCTTGACAAGGCTTTTGAGCTTGGCAGAGAAATGAAAGAACACAGAAAGTATATGGATTCGTTGATAACAGGTGCATTAAATGATGAGGAGGAAAAAGAACTCAAAAAACTTTTAACAAAGGTTTACGAACATATGTACCAAGACAATGATAAGTGTGAAAAATAGGGTATATTTTTACCTTAATATGTAGCGTACTACATTTTTAAAGGAGGAATTAGATGATAAAGACATTATTAAAAAGTGTAAGAGAGTATAAACGTGATTCGATTCTTGCACCTATTTTTGTTACTCTTGAAGTCATTATGGAAGTTGTAATACCGCTTCTTATGGCTATGCTTATTGACAAGGGTATTGACGCTGGAAATATGAATTACATATTGAAAATAGGTATCGCCCTTGCAATTTCATGTGTAATTTCATTGGTTTTCGGTGCATTGTCGGGTAAATTTGCGGCGAGTGCATCGGCAGGTATTGCGAAGAATTTGAGAAAGGATATGTTCTATAATGTACAGAACTTCTCATTTTCAAATATTGATAAATTCTCTGCATCAAGTATCGTAACAAGACTTACAACTGATATAACGAACGTACAAAATGCTTATCAGATGATAGTCAGAATTGCGGTAAGAGGTCCGATAATGATTATATTCTCGCTTATTATGGCGTTTGGTATAAATCATAAACTTTCACTTGTATTCTTACTTGCAATTCCTGTTTTGGGCGGCGGATTGTATTTTATAATGACTCACGCACACCCGATATTTGAACGAGTATTCAAGATATACGATAAACTTAACAACGTTGTACAGGAAAATTTGAGAGGTATAAGAGTTGTTAAATCATTTGTAAGAGAAGATTACGAAGAAAAGAAATTTAAAAACGTTTCTGAAGATATATACGATGACTTTGTAAAAGCCGAAAAACTTTTGGCATTTAACGCACCGCTTATGCAGTTCGCGGCATACGGCTGTATGCTTTTCATATCGTGGTTCGGTGCAAAGCTTATCGTTGCGTCAACTATGACAACAGGTGAGCTTACAAGCCTTATTGCATATACAATGCAAATTCTTATGAGCCTTATGATGCTTTCAATGGTGTTCGTAATGATTACAATGGCAAGAGCGTCATCTGAAAGAATTGTCGAAATACTTGACGAAAAGAGCGATCTTACAAATCCTGAAAATCCTGTATATGAAATTAAAAACGGCGATATTTCATTCAGAAATGTAAACTTCGGATATTCAAAGAAAAAGAGAAAACTCTGTCTTAAGAATATAAATCTTGATATTAAATCGGGTGAAACCGTCGGAATTATAGGCGGTACGGGAAGTTCAAAGTCAAGCCTTGTACAGCTTATCCCAAGACTTTACGATACAACCGACGGTGAAGTGATTGTCGGTGACAGAAACGTAAAGGAATATGATATTGAGTCATTGCGTGACGAGGTTGCAATGGTACTTCAGAAAAATGTGTTGTTCTCCGGAACAATCAAAGAAAACTTGCGTTGGGGTAATGACCACGCAACAGATGAAGAAATCGAAAGAGTATGTAAGCTTGCACAAGCCGATGAATTTATTCAGACATTCCCTGATAAGTATGATACTTATATCGAACAGGGCGGTTCAAATGTATCGGGCGGTCAGAAACAAAGACTTTGTATCGCAAGAGCTTTGTTAAAGAAACCGAAAATCCTTATTTTGGACGACAGTACAAGTGCGGTTGATACAAAGACAGATGCAAGTATCAGACGTGCGTTCCGTGAAGAAATACCGAACACGACAAAGATTATTATTGCACAGAGAATTTCATCTGTCGAAGACGCAGATAAGATAATTGTTATGGATAACGGTGAAATAAACGGAATAGGTACTCACGAAGAACTTTTGAAGAACAACGAAATATATAGGGAAGTATATAATTCACAGGTGAAAGGAGGCGGTGACGATGAATAAACACGGTGCACAAAATACCGGTAAGACGATCAAACGTATTCTTTCATATATGAAGAAATACAAATTCAGATTTATCTTTGTATTGATATGTATATTGCTGAGTGCCGTTGCAAACGTTGCCGGCTCAATGTTTATCGGTACGCTTATCGATGACTATATAACACCGCTTTTGGGCAGTACAAACCCTGTATTCACGGGCTTGCTTAAAGCAATCTGCGTAATGGGTATTGTGTATTTAGTGGGAATACTTGCTACATTGTTTTATAACAGAACAATGGTATCAATCGCACAAGGTGTGTTAAAGAAAATTCGTGACGATATGTTTACTCATATGCAGAAATTGCCGATTAAGTATTTCGATACACATACTCACGGCGATATAATGAGTTACTACACAAACGATACAGATACTCTAAGACAGATGATGGCACAGAGTATTCCGCAGATGTTTTCGTCGGCGGTTACAATTATATCGGTAGTCGTTGCGATGTTTATATCGAATGTTTATCTTGCAATATTTGTGTTGGTGTTTGCGACCTGTATGATGTTTGTAATAAAGAAAATTGCAGGAGCGAGCGGAAGATTTTTTGTAAAACAACAGCAGTCCATCGGTAAGGTAAACGGTTATATCGAAGAAATGATTAACGGTCAGAAGGTCGTTAAGGTGTTCTGTCACGAAGAACATTCAAAAGAAGATTTTGATAAGATTAACGAAGAGCTTTGTGAAAACGCAACAGAGGCTAATAAATACGCAAATATCCTAATGCCGATTATGGCTAATTTAGGTAACCTGCAGTATGTGCTTATAGCTATTATCGGCGGTGCACTTGCACTAAACGGTGTTGCGGGACTTACACTTGGCGTTATAGCGTCATTTTTGCAACTTTCAAAATCATTTACAATGCCGATAAACCAAATATCGCAACAGCTTAACTCAATCGTTATGGCACTTGCCGGAGCGGAGAGAATATTTAATCTTATGGATGAAGAAGTTGAACAGGACAACGGCGATGTTACACTTGTCAATGTTAAGTACGACAGAAACGACAATATAGTTGAAACGGAAGAAAAGACATATATGTGGGCTTGGAAAGAAGTTCAAAAGGACGGCAGTGTTAAATACACACGTCTTACGGGTGAAGTTAAATTCTTCGATGTTGATTTCGGATATAATCCCGAAAAGATTGTACTGCATGATATAACATTGTATGCCGACCACGGCGAAAAGGTTGCGTTTGTCGGTGCGACAGGTGCGGGTAAGACTACGATTACCAATCTTATAAATCGTTTCTATGATATTGCCGACGGTACGATAACTTATGACGGAATTAATATTAACCGCATCAAAAAGAAAGATTTAAGACGTTCGCTCGGTATCGTTTTACAGGATACAAACTTGTTTACAGGTACAATTAAGGAAAATATCCGATACGGTAATCTTGACGCAACGGACGAAGAAGTTTATGCGGCGGCAAGACTTGCGAATGCAGACGAATTTATAAATATGTTGCCTGACGGATATGATACAGTTATTTCGGGTGACGGCGGCAGCTTGTCGCAAGGTCAAAGACAGCTTTTGTCAATCGCAAGAGCGGCGGTTGCAGACCCTCCTGTAATGATACTTGACGAAGCAACTTCAAGTATTGATACAAGAACAGAGGCGATAGTTCAAAGAGGTATGGACGCACTTATGACGGGACGTACAGTATTTGTTATCGCACACAGACTTTCAACGGTAAGAAATTCAGATGTAATTATGGTGCTTGAACTCGGAAGAATTATCGAACGCGGTAATCACGAACAGCTTATTGCACAAAAAGGTAAGTATTATCAACTTTACACAGGTGCATTTGAACTTGAATGATTGTTTGAAACGTTAAAAATCCGAACTGATACCCATTTGCTTAATGCAAATGGGTATTTTAATATGAAAGTATAATATATTTTGTTGCTTTTTTCTACAATGTACTTGACGATAGAGGCGAATTTTGTTAAAATTATAATAATGGTTAAATAACGAGGAGGATTACATAATGAAAAAGTTAATGCTTGGAAATGAAGCGGTTGCACGAGGTGCTTATGAAGCCGGTGTAAGCGTTGTTTCCTCATATCCCGGCACACCGAGTACCGAGATTACAGAAAATATAGTTAAATATGACGATATATACGTTGAATGGGCGCCAAATGAAAAGGTTGCGGCAGAAGTTGCAATCGGTGCGTCAATCGCCGGTGCAAGAAGTATGTCTTGTATGAAACACGTCGGACTTAACGTAATGGCTGACCCTGTTTTCACTGCAAGCTATACAGGAGTAAACGGCGGTCTTGTATTGTGCGTTGCCGATGACCAAGGTATGCACTCATCACAGAATGAACAGGATTCACGTCACTATGCAAAGGCATCTAAAATACTTATGTTAGAGCCGTCTGACAGCGGAGAATGTAAGGAGTTCACAAAGACTGCATATGAACTTTCCGAAAAATATGATACACCTGTATTTTTAAGACTTTCAACAAGAGTTTCTCATTCACAGAGTCTTGTTGAGGAAGAAGAAAAGCAGGAAGTTGCATTAAAGGATTACGAGAAAAATCCGCAGAAGTATGTAATGATGCCGGGTAATGCGATAAAGCGTCACGTTGTCGTTGAGGACAGAATAAACGCACTAAAGGAAATGGCTGAAACATCACCTCTTAACAGAGTTGAAGAAAACGGCTCAAAAATCGGTATTATCGCAGGCGGTATCGCATATATGTATGCAAAAGAGGCACTGGGTGACAAGGCTGATTACTTGAAAATCGGTATAGTTTATCCATTACCGGAAAAGAAGATAAAAGAATTTGCGTCAAAGTATGATAAAGTTTTCGTTATCGAAGAACTTGACCCTGTTATCGAAGATTTCTGTAAGAGTGTCGGAGTTGATGTAATAGGCAAGGACGTATTTACACTTCAAGGCGAATATACACCGTCAATGATTAAGAAAGCTGTTTTGGGTACAGACGCACCTGAATTTGACGTTATAGATGAGCCTACACCTGTTCGTCCTCCTGTAATGTGTGCAGGTTGTCCGCACAGAGGTACATTCTATGTACTAAAGAAACTCGGTCTTGTTGTTTCGGGTGATATAGGCTGTTATACACTTGGTGCAACACCTCCTCTGCAAAGCGTTGACACAACAATTTGTATGGGTGCTTCAATCAGTGCCGCACACGGTATGGCAAAAGCAAGAGGTGCTGAATTTAATAAGAAACTTGTATCAGTAATCGGCGATTCAACATTTATACACTCGGGTATTACAGGTCTTGTTGACATTGTATACAACAAGGGTAACAATACTGTTATTATTCTTGACAACTCAATCACAGGTATGACAGGTCACCAGGATAACCCTACAACAGGTTACACAATCCGTAAGGAAGAAACAAAGCAAGTTAATTTGATAACACTTTGCAAGTCAATCGGTATTGAACACGTTGTCGTTGCAGACCCGTTTGACGTAAAGAATTTTGAAAAGGTCGTAAAAGAAGAAGTTGAAAGAGAAGAACCTTCGGTTATTATCGCACAAAGACCTTGCGCACTTCTTCCGAATATGCGTAAAAAGTATTCGGGTCACTGTCACATAACAGACAAGTGTAAGAAGTGTAAGATGTGTATGAAACTCGGCTGTCCTGCAATTTCATTAGACGGCGATACTGTTAAGATTGACACAACACAGTGTAACGGCTGCGGACTATGTACAAATGTCTGTCCGTTTGGTGCGATTGAAAAGGAGGAAAAGTAGAATGAACATAATGATAGTCGGTGTCGGCGGACAAGGTACACTTCTTGCAAGCCGTATACTTGGTAAGGTTGCAATTAAAGAGGGTTATGACGTTAAAGTCAGCGAGGTTCACGGTATGAGCCAACGCGGCGGCAGTGTTGTTACATATGTAAAGTACGGTGATAAGGTTTATTCACCTATTATAGACCGCGGTGAGGCGGATTTGATTTTGGCATTTGAAATGCTTGAGGCTATGCGTGCTTTGCCTTATTTGAAAAAAGGCGGTACGATGATTGCCAATACTCAAAAAATGAATCCTATGCCTGTAATCACAGGTGCTATGGAATATCCTGAAAATATTGAAGAAAAACTTAGTGCAAAGATTAATTTGCAGGCTGTAGACGCACTTTCTCTTGCGGAAAAGGCAGGTACAATCAAGGCTGTAAACGTAGTTTTAATCGGACTTTTGGCAAAGAGTATGGACGTAGATAAAAATGTTTGGATTGACGTTATAAAGGAAACTGTTCCGGAAAAATTCCTTGATGTCAATATTAAAGCGTTTGAACTTGGATATGAACTTTAAGGAGTAAAAAGTGCAATTATTGATTAAAACTCTACATGATTTATTTACTGTCTATATAGGTTGGACAGTCGCAATCATTGTTGTTTGGGCTGTTATAGCGACAGTGCTTATAAGAAACAAAAAGAAAAAATAAAGGAGATGTACCCAATGGGAATGTATCAGCCGGAAATTGAAACAATGGACAGAAACGAGCTTGAAAAACTTCAGCTTGAAAGACTCCAAAAACAAGTAAAGAATGTTTATGAAAATGTTCCGATGTACAGAGAAAGAATGGATAAAAAGGGTGTAAAGCCTGAGGATATAAAAGAACTTAAAGATCTTGCAAAGTTGCCTTTTACAACAAAGCAGGACTTGAGAGATTATTATCCGTTTGAGCTTTTTGCGGCAGACAAAAAGGATATTGTAAGAATACACGCATCGTCGGGTACAACAGGCAGACAGATTGTAGCCGGTTATACAAGAAACGACCTTGATATGTGGGCAGACTGTATGGCAAGACAGATTGCGGCGGCAGGCGGCGATGAAAATTCGGTTGTCCAGGTGTCATACGGTTACGGCTTGTTCACAGGCGGTTTGGGTGCACACGGCGGTTCTGAAAGAATCGGTGCTATGACAATCCCTACATCATCGGGTAACACCGAAAGACAAATCAGACTTATGATTGAACTCGGTGCAACTCACCTTTGCTGTACTCCGTCATACGCAATGTATCTTGGCGAAACAATAAACGAAATGGGCGTTAAAGACCAACTTAGTCTAAAAGCAGGTATATTCGGTGCAGAGCCTTGGACGGAAGATATGCGTCATCAGATTGAGCAGTCGCTTGGTATAAAGGCATATGACGTATACGGACTTACCGAAATCACAGGCCCTGGTGTATCTTATGAATGTTCTGCTCAAAATGGTATGCACGTTTGTGAAGATATGTTTATTCCTGAAATTATCGACCCTGATACGGAAGAAGTACTTCCTCTGGGCTCATTCGGTGAACTTGTTTTCACAACGATTACAAAAGAGGGTATGCCAATGATGCGTTACAGAACGCGTGACTTATGCGTACTTGATTATGAAAAATGCGAATGTGGAAGAACACTTGTAAGAATGAAGAAACCTGCAGGAAGAACCGACGATATGCTTATTATAAGAGGTGTAAACGTATTCCCGTCACAGATTGAAGAAGTACTTTTGAAAATCGGCGGCGATATTACTCCTAACTATCAGATTATTGTCGGCAGAGAAAATAACACAGATACTCTTGAAGTACAAGTTGAAATGTCGGAGGGCATGCTTTCTGATGATGTTAAGTCTGTTGCGGCGATTGAAAAGAATATCGTTGCAAAATTACGCAGTACGTTGGGACTTGGCGCAAAGGTAACGCTTGTTGAACCGAAAACCATCACAAGAAGTGAGGGTAAGGCAAAGAGAGTTATAGATAACCGTAAACTTCACGATTAATAGGGAGGTAAAAGCTATGAAACTGATTAAACAAATATCTGTTTTTGTGGAAAATAAATCGGGCAGACTTTCGGATATACTTAATGTAATAGGAAAGAACGGTATCGACATCAGTGCATTGTCGATTGCGGATACTACTGATTTCGGTATTGTGAGAATGATTGTAAACGACCCGGATAAAGCGGCTGAAATTCTAAAGAGCAATAATCTTGTCGTAAAGGTTACGGACGTTATTGCACTTGCGGTTGTTGATAAACCGGGCGGACTTGCAGGTGAAATTGAAAAACTTAAAAATGCAGGTATTTCTATTGAATATATGTACGCATTTATTGGTAAGAGCGACAAGGGCGCACTTGTAATTGTTCGTGTTGAAAATCCCGAAAAGGCACTTGAAGTGCTTAAAGACGAAAATGTAACGGTTGTTTCACCTGAAGAAGTTTACAGAATGTAAAACAACTTTTGCAAAATAACGATATTTTAAGAGCAGTAATCTATGGTTACTGCTTTTTTTGTATGTAAAAATGCATAAAAAAACAATATTAAAATATACAAGCTGTACAGTTGTCACAAAGAAAAGCAATTTTTGCAATATTTAAAACAAGATATGCAATTCTTTAATGTTTAAAATTTGATATAATTAAATCAATAATTAAAGCATATAAAAGAGGAGGAAATGAAAAATGAAGAAAAAAATAAGTATTTTTTGTTCACTGCTGTTGGCATTACAGATGATGTTGTCATTAGCGGTAGTTCCGGTTTTTGCAGACGAAGAACTAACTTCTGCTGTATACGAAGAACCGGAAAGTCCGGCGGTTACATATAATATGAACGTCGACTGGAAGTTCAAAAAAGCGGCAGACGGAAGTGAATATCCGCTTGCTAAGGCATCGGCAAGCGTCGCAAAAGACGGAAAGAACTTTTACGATGCAGATTATGATGACAGCGATTGGGATACGGTCAGTGTACCGCATCCGATAAACGCGGAAGATTCGTTTGACGGTGCTTGTTACGATGCCGGTGAGGCAGGACTTTACAGAGGTTTTATGTTTTACAGAAAGCATATAACAATCCCTGAATCAGATGCGGGAAAGAAACTTTTCCTTGAATTTGAGGCGGTAAGAAACTCTGTTTACCTATATGTAAACGGCGAAATAGTCGGTTACTATGAGGCAGGTATCGCGGCAACAGGCTTTGATATTACAGACTATGTTAAACCGGGTCAAGACAACCTTATAGCAGTTGCGACAGATAACGCGGCTGACAGAGGTCAGTCTGACACAACAAAGGTAACAAAAGAAACAAAACCGGGCAGTACACCGGGTGCGGCAGACGGTTACGGTTATCAATGGAACACAAAAGACTTCAACGAAGTTCAAGGCGGTATCACAGGTGACGTAATTCTTTACGCAAAGGGTAAGACTTATCAGACTTTGCCGCTATACAATAACCTTAAAACAAAAGGTAACTATATTTATGCGACAGACTTTGATATAAGAGGAAAGTCGGCAACAATCACAGTTGAGGGCGAAGTAAGAAATGAAGATGCAGATAAGGACGTTACGTTGGAAGTAAATGTCGTTGAAATGGTTGACCCTAACAAGGACTCAACAGATGCTGACGCAGATCATACAAAGCAACCTTATTTGAGATATTCATTTAAAAGTGACGCAACATCAGTTAAGACAGCAAAAGATACAGGTGCAGATTCTCACTTTATGACAACAGTACCTGACGACGCTTATGACGATAACCCTGCGGCAACAAGCACAGAAACTGTTGATGTAACAAAAATTGTTGCAAGTGCAAAATGTGAAGATATGAAGTTCTGGAGTCCTGATTCTCCGAACTTGTATGACGTATATACAGTCATAAAGGACAGCGAAGGAAACGTACTTGACGTTCAAAAGACAACAACAGGTTTCCGCAAGGTTGAATATGATATAAACGACGGCGGTTTGAAGATTAACGACCAGCCTGTATGGCTTACAGGTTACGCACAGCGTTCAACAAATGAGTGGGCTGTAATCGGTGTGGCAAACGATTGGTTGCAAGACCTTGATATGCAATGGATCAAGGAATCTAATTCAAACTTTATCCGTTGGATGCACGTTGCACCAAAGCCGTCACAAATTCGTTCGGGTGATAAGTACGGTGTAGTATCGGCGTGTCCGGCTGGTGATAAAGAGGCTGACGTTGACGGAAGAGCATGGGATCAGCGTGTTGAGGCAATGCGTGACGCAATGATTTATTTCAAAAACTCGCCATCGGTAATTTTCTGGGAAGCAGGTAACAACGCAGTTACAGCGGCACATCAACAGGAAATGACAGACCTAAAGAATATTCTTGACCCTAACGGTGAAAGATTCTGCGGTTGCCGTACAATTTCATCAACAGACCAAATTCAAGCGGCTGATTATGTCGGCACAATGCTTAACAGACATGCAAGCAATGCAAAGGCATCAATGGCGGCTATAAAGAAGTACGTTCCTATTATGGAAACAGAATATGCACGTGAAGAGGCTCCAAGACGTGTATGGGATGACTTCTCACCACCTGACTATGATTACAGAAATAAGTGGCTTGGTGCAGGTGCGTCAAAGACGGACGGTTACGATATACACGACCTTACATCGGAAGATTTTTCATTGGTAGACGCAAGAGCTTACAATGAATTTTATTCAGACCGTGTAGGCGGTTTATCAGGTAATGACTACTATTCGGCTGCGGCTATAATGGTATGGTCAGACTCAAATATGCATAACAGAAACACAGGTAGTGAAAACTGCCGTACATCAGGTAAGGTTGACCCTGTAAGAATAAAGAAAGACGTATTCTATACAATGCAGACAATTCAGTCAACGACACCTAAATTGCATATCGTAGGTCACTGGAATTATCCGCAGCTTAGCGACGATACATACAACTATCCGCTAAAGTCGTACAACGGTACATATTGGGAAGAAACAGGCGAATACGGCAAACGTGATCCTAAGAACAAGACAGTTTACGTTATCGGTTCGGCAGGTCTTTCAAAGGTTGAACTTTATGTTAATGATAAGCTAAAGGGTACATCAACAAAGCCTGACAGCACATTTATATATTCATTCTCAGGTATTGATGTAACAGAATCGGGTACAGTTAAGGCTGTTGCATATGACGCAAGAGATGAAGTTGTTGCAGAAGACTATATCTCAACAACAGGCGAGGCAACAACATTGAAGATCACTCCTGTTGCAGGCCCTGACGGACTTATCGCAGACGGCAGTGATATTGCATACTTTGACGTTGCAGTAGTAGATAAAGACGGAAACACTTGTCCGCTGGCATATGACAAGATTAATCTTTCATTAAACGGTGAAGGTGTTCTTCTTGGCGGTTACAACAGCGGTGTAGGCGACAAGATTACAACAAACAACACTGATTACTGCTATGCAGAATGTGGTACAAACAGAATATTTGTTCGTTCAACAAGAAATGCAGGCGCAATTACTCTATCGGCATCTCTTGAAGGTCAAGCACCTGTAACGGCTACAATCAACTCAACAGACGACCTTAATATGACAGGCGGTTTGACAACAAAAATGCAACGTACATTTGCACAAGGCGACGTTGCACAGGTAATTCAACAAACAGTTCCGTCACTAAAGACGCTTGGCAGCGGTGCTGCTGCTGATTTCTCAGATAACGGCAATACATACACAATTGACCCTGACGAAGATGTTGATAAGTATGAAATGAAGCTTAACGGCACAACAATAACAGGATATACAAAATCACCTTACAGACCTGATACAACAACAGGCGTATTGTGTGACGCAATCAAGACTTTGGAGGCTTTAAAGAAAGTCAATCCGAATATTGAATACACAATTCAAACAGAGGGTGACGTTCCGTCATACACAGACGGTAGCTTGCCGATTGTTTCAATTACAGGCGGTTTAAAAGACGGTTGCACCCAAATTGATATTCAAAACGGTTCAACAACTTTGTTTGTAAACAAGGGTGCTGACAAGAACCTGTTAAATGCTCAGATTGAGTATAAAGACGGTGAACTTGTATCGGATATAGGTGCTGTACTTGGCTACCTTGACGGTGTAAGCTACAATATGAACGTTAATACAAAGACAGCAAACGTAATATACAAGGGCGAAAACACACCAAATGCAGTTCTTGAATATGCTAACGGTACAGCAAGAGTTACGGCTGTAGACGCTATTGAAAATGCAAACCTGATATTCGCAAGCTATAACGCAGATAAGACTTTAAAGAGCATTGATACAAAGAAAGTTACACTTGATAAGAGCGGTGCATATAATGATTATCCTGTATCATCAAGCTTTGTAATAACAGACAATATGAAAGTTATGCTTTGGGCAAGCGATATGGCTACACCTATTTGCAAACCGGTTGTAATCGGCGACAGCGAAAAAGCAGACACAACAGCATTGTTCAGCAAAGAAGATGACGGCGATAATGCACTTTTGAGCCTGTCAAGTATTAAGGATTCAATCGTGGATGGTATTGTGGGATTGTTTGCGGACGATTCAACAGTAGGAACACCTCAAAATCTTGATACTTTGGTAGCGTCAATGAACGGTGAATCAAGTACACTTACATCAATCACGGGTGATAAAGTTGTAGCCGCAACAATCGAAAACGGTGCTCCTGACGGAACAAAGTATATTAAGACAGGTTCATACGGCAATAATAAGTACGGTGAATATTGTCTTGAAAGTGAATGTGCATATCCGGCCAATACAAAGGCTGACGTAATGCTTTCACTTGACGTAAGATTTGACGCAGACGGTGCAGGATTTACACCGGAAGATAAAGGTGATAAGAAGGTTGCAGGTGCGGTTGTATTCAGAAACGGTACAATTCAAATGCAAAGAGGAGGCAAGGATTATACAGATACAAAGATTGGTGCAGATACAAATACATGGTATCATATCGCACTTGTAGGACGTTACAGTGCGGCTGACGCAAATGTTGATATGTACGTATGGAAGTACAGTTCAGACGGCACAAAGACATTTGTACAAAAGGTTACGGGTATGCCTCTTAGAAATATGGCAGCATCTAACGGAAACGGTGTGTCACATCTAAACATACTTGCAAATACAAGTGTTGATAATATAGCACTGTATAATCTTGGTGCAGATACAATTTCACTTGACAGCTCAAGCGATACAATCAAAGCCGGTGAAACAATGTTGTTCACTTACGGTGCAACAAGACTTGACCAATACATCACAGCTCCTGTTGTAACATGGGCAGTATATAACGAGGCAAATGACGCAGTTCTGAATGACGAAAACATAACAATATCAGAAAGCGGATTGCTTACAATCGGTGCAAATGCGTCAAAGCAAAAAATTACAGTTCGTGCAACAGCGGCAAACGGCGTATATGCGTCAAAGACTATTGATGTAGACGCAGTGGACACATCAACAGATACATACGATACACTTACTCTGTCAGCTGATAAAGCAACAGTAAGAGTAGGTGAAAATACACAGATTACAGCAGTTGCATCACTTGACGGTGCTACAGTAACACCGGGTGACGGTGACTTGAAGTACATTATTTGCAACGAGGCAAATCTGAGAGCATTAAACAACAAAAATATCACAATCACAAATGACGGCGTACTAAGCGTTACAGAAGACGCCGTACCTCAAACAATCACAGTAAGAGGTACAAATAAGTCGGGCAGTGTTCAAGGTACTGCTAAAGTACAGATACTTCCTGCAAATATGAACACAGGTAATGAAGATAAGTACACAGATACATACGTTTCATCAAACGCTTGTGAAGAATACGTTTCAGGTGTAACTCTTGAAGAAGGTTCATGGGACGGTTCGGCTTATTACAATGTAACAGCCGCTTATGATTTTGTAGGATTTCCTGCAAATACATCAGCAGACGTTATTTACTCGGCTGATATGAAGTTCGCAAAGGACGGTGCCGGCTGGACAGTATTCAGTAACGATAAGGGTAAGCTTGGCTTACAGCTTTCAAGCTCCGGCACAACATTGAATGCACTTGGTGCAAGTAACAAGACAGTCGGATCAATGACTGTTGATAAGGATTCTTGGTACAATGTACAGGTTATGTGTTCAACAGGTAACGCAAATGCTTATGCAGTAATGACAGTTTATAAGTATGACGAAAACGGTAAGAGAGTAAATCCTCAAACAGGTGCGGAAGGCACACCGTACATCTTGACTTGTGCACTTCGTAATCTTGCAGAAAGCCCTGCAAATCATATCAACATCAGTGCAGGTACTTGCGTAGATAACGTAATGAGCTTTAACGTAGCTCCTGATAAGCTGACATTGTCAGTTGACGCACAGACAGTTCTTGCAGGCGGCAGCGCACAGGTATCAACAAAGGCGTCAAGAAAGGGTATTGAATTCCCTTACCTAAATTCAAACTTGATTAAGTATGATATTTATGACGCAGAGAACAAGTATCCTTTGGGCAGTGACAAGATTACTATTGACGTGTCAGGTAAGATTAACATTGACGCAATGGCAGACGCTCAAGATGTATATGTAAGAGTATCATCAACAAGCGGCGGTATGAATGACAGCAAGAAACTTACAATTAAGTCATCGGATATATTTGAAATCAATAAGTTTGGTTTTGAAGATGAAGATAAGACTAAGTTTAAGAGAATTGATGTTACAAAGAACTTTAACTACAGTGATGAAGTTACATTCGTTGCGGCAACATATAATAATCTCGGCGCACTTACATCAATCGCATTAAAGAAAGCATACGGCGATCAACTTACAATCGGTGCAAATAAGGTAACAATGTCTTTGGATTTACCGGATACATTTGATAAGGTGAATGATAAGTTCAACGCATTTGTTCTTACAAAGTTGTCATCAGATGGAGAAACAGCAGTTGATGAAAATATGACAGCGGCTAAGAACGGCACATCAGTAAATGTTGCAAACATTCCTGCATTCGATACAGGTGCAAAAGTTGTTGTTCTGGCACTGAAGAAAGACGCTGACGAAACAGATGTAAAGAGTGAAGATATTCTATACTTTACACAGATTACAGCGGCAGATATTGCCGATAACGCATTGACAATTCCGGCTTATGAGGCAGGAATGCAGATTAAGCTGTCGGGTAACATAAACGGTGTTCACACAGTTGTAAAAACTGTTGCAGAATAATACAACACGACACGAAAAGAGGTACTCCTACGGAGTGCCTTTTTTCTTGATTTATTTAAAAAATTGAGGTATAATAATAATCATAAATTTTAAGGAGAAAATGTATGGCATTATATACTATTGCGGATTTACATCTTCCGCTCGGAATAGACAAGCCGATGGATATATTCGGTAAGGCCTGGGAAAATTACGTTGAACGTCTGGCGGATAATTGGCAGTCGGTAGTAAAGGAAAACGACGTTGTTGTTTTGCCGGGTGATTTTTCGTGGGCAACGTATCTTGAACAGAGTATTAAAGATTTTGAATATTTGCATAAATTGAACGGTAAAAAGATTTTGCTTAAAGGCAATCACGATTATTGGTGGACGACAATGAATAAATTGCGTGAGTTTACCGCAGAGTGTGGTTTTGACGATATAGAATTTTTACAGAATAATTCGTTTATGTATGAGGACGTTGCAATTTGCGGTACTCGCGGTTGGATAAATCCCGGTTGGGATAATTTCGGCGGTGAGGACAGAAAAATATTCGATAGGGAAGTTTTAAGACTTGAATTGTCATTAAACAGCGTAAAGGAATGTAATGAAATATATGTGTTCACGCACTATCCGCCAATGCCGATTTCGCTTAAGGAAAATGAATTTGTACAAATGATGAAAAAGTACCCTGTAACAAAGTGTATCTACGGCCATCTTCACGCGGCGGCACACAGAAACGCCGTTGAGGGGACAATAAACGGAATTGAATATAAGCTTGTTTCGGGCGATTACTTGGGATTTAATCCGATAAAATTACATGATTAGGAGAAATGAATATGAAGTTAATGTTTGCGTCAGATATACACGGTTCGTACTACTATGCTCAAAAAACAGTTGAGGCATACAGAGAGGAAAAAGCAGAAAAGTTGATTTTGCTTGGTGATATACTTTATCACGGACCGAGAAACGATTTGCCGAAAGATTACGCACCGAAAAAGGTTATTGAACTTTTAAACGGCATTAAAAACGAGATACTTTGTGTAAGAGGTAACTGCGATACGGAAGTAGACCAAATGGTGCTTGAATTTCCCGTCCTTGCCGATTATGCGGTTATATTCGTTGATGGAAAGACCTTGTATTTGACTCACGGACACAAATACAATCCGAATAATTTGCCTCCGATAAAAAAAGGCGATTACCTTGTGAACGGTCATACACATATCCTGGCAAATGAGGATATGGGCGATTTTACATACTTAAATCCGGGTTCTGTTTCAATTCCCAAAGGCGGTAATCCGCATACGTATATGATATATGAAAACGGTGAATTTAAAATTAAAGAATTGAAATAAGGGAGCAGAGAGTTGCTTGTATGGTAGATTATAACCGCATTCACTTTGTAGGGGACAGTGCATTGAGTCCCAAAAAACGGGGCAAATATTGTTTGTAGGGGTGATTATTAGTCGCCCTTTTTGTGTGGTGTTGTAGGGGCGATCATCGGTCGCCCGAAAATTGCACTCACTTCGTAGGGGACGGCACAACAACGTCCCTCTTGCCACCCCTCAGACGGCTCCGCCGTCAGCTCCCCTCAATGGGAGCTTATTGTAAGTGTGGCTGATATAAAAAATATGCAATTCGTAGGGGCGATCATCGGTCGCCCGAAAATCGCATTCACTTCGTAGGGGACATTTTTGCCACCACTCCGTCACTTCGTGCCACCTCTCCTCAAGGAGAGGCTTATGGCTCCCATTGAGGGGAGCTGTCGTGAAACGACTGAGGGGTGGCAAACAACAATTCAACATCAAAAAAGCCGTCATTCATTGACGGCTTTCTTTGAATTTTTCTTTTGTTTCTTCTTATTCTTTTTACACTTCAAATGAGTATCGGGAGTAAGGTGACCGATTTCCATTTCAAAACATTCCTCAACCTCATCAAGGTTCAAAAGACTGTAATCTTCAAGTATTCTAACCATAACCGCGGCACAGGCATATGCGTCATCATAAGCACGGTGATGATGAAAATGAATACCGAGTGCGTCACAAAGATTATTTAATTTATGACTCGGAAGTTCGGGATATGCTTTTTGCGACAATTTTACCGTACACAAATAATCAAAAGTCGGGAACGGTATATTAAAATGCTCCAAAGTCGCACAAAGTGCACCGACATCAAAACCTGCATTATGTGCAATAACTGTTTTGTGGTCAAGGTACGGCTTTAACTTATCCCAATAATCCGCAAGTGTAGGCTTGTTCACAACCATATCGGGTGTAATTCCGTGTATTTTTATATTATAATCATTAAACTCAAACGGTTCGGGTTTAATAAGAATTTCTTTTCTGTCAGTTATCTTGTTGTTTTCCACCACACATATACCAAGACTGCATACGCTTGTATAATTTGATGTGGCGGTTTCAAAGTCAATAGCTACAAAATCCATATAATCTCTCCTAACGTCATATCATTATACAACTTTTTTTGCCGAATGTCAAAGGATAAAGCAAAAAAGAGTAATTATTTGTACAGAACATAAATTGACAGGCAATTTTATTAGTTATATAATAGATAGAAAGTTAGGAGTGACATATATGCTTGTTGGAATAATAGGTGCAATGGACCTTGAGGTTCAGGCATTAAAAGGACTTATGGACAATGCAGTGGTGGAAACAATCAGCACTATTGATTTTTATAAAGGCAATATTAACGGCGTGGAAACGGTTGTTGCGGTTGCGGGAGTCGGTAAGGTAAATGCGGCGGTCTGCTCACAGACTATGATACTTAAGTATTTGCCTGACATTATGATAAACGTGGGTGTTGCCGGAGGACTTTCGGAAGAATTTAAAATCGGCGACATAGCCGTTGCGGACAGCGTTGTTGAACACGATATGGACACATCACCGATAGGTGACCCTGTCGGATTGATTTCGGGCATTAATCTTGTCAATATACCTTGTGACAAAAAGCTTGCCGATTTAATGGAGCAGGCAGTAAGCAAGGTAGGCACAATAACATCAAAAAGAGGTGTTATTGCTTCGGGCGACCAATTCATCAGCAAACAGGAACAAAGAGATAGAATAAAAGATAATTTCGGTGCTATTGCCGCTGAAATGGAGGGCGCAAGTATCGGACACGTTTGTTATATGAACGGTGTGCCTTTCGGCGTACTTCGTACAATATCGGACGGCGCAAATGACGATTCACATATGGATTATCCCGAATTTGCCAAAATGGCGGCGGCAAATTCAATCAAGATTATACTTGAACTTTTAAACAGCATAAACGGAGGGAAATTACAGTGAATAAAATAAAGAGCTTTCAAGTTGACCACAGAAAACTCGGTGTGGGAATTTATGTATCAAGAGTTGATGTTGATATAGTGACATACGATTTACGTTTTTGTAAACCGAACAGCGGAACGGTGCTTGACAATGTGACAATGCACACGATTGAGCATATGCTTGCGACGTTCGTAAGAAATTCGGATATAAAGAATGAAGTGTTATATTTCGGTCCTATGGGCTGTCAAACAGGTTTTTACTTGCTTGTACGCGATGTGGTTCCGAAAGAAAAAGTTCTTGAAACGGTAAAAGACATTTTGGCAAAGACAATTAAACACGACGGCGAAGTTTTCGGAGCGAGTGAGATTGAGTGCGGAAATTATAAAACACTTAATCTTGATTGTGCAAAGAAAGCTTGCAGAGAATACCTTGAGGCTATTCGTGATATAAACGACATAATAACGTATGATGATGTAAACCAAAGGGGATGCTGATAAAGTATTCCTTTTTTATTTGAACACAGTAGGAGTGAATTTTTATGAAATACATTTATCAATTATTTATAATATTGGTTGTTACATTTGTCGGAGAATTGTTGCATTATTTTATACCTATTCCCGTACCTGCGAGCATATACGGACTTATAATAATGCTTATACTTTTGTGTACAAAGGTTGTAAAGCTTGAACACGTTGAAAGAACTTCGGACTTTCTTATTGAAATAATGCCGCTTATGTTTATTCCGGGCGGTGTCGGACTTGTAACGGCTTGGGGCGATTTGAAAGATATGATGTTGCCGGTTGTCGTTATAACAATCATATCGACAATCGTGGTTATGGCGGTTACGGGCAAAGCGACTGAATTGATTATGAAAACAGGCAAGAAGAAAGAGGGCAAAAAAGATGAATAATATAATGACAGACAGCATATTCTTCGGTGCGGTAATCAGCGTTGTGGGATATTTGATAGGAATATTTTTAAGAAAGAAAATTTCGGTTTTAAATCCGTTGCTTGTATCAATAATCTTTGTAATCGCGGTTATAAAGATATTTCACATTGATTATGAAACGTATAACAGCGGTGCAAAGTATATAAGCTATCTTTTAACACCTGCAACGGTCTGCCTTGCAATACCGCTATACCGTCAAATATCCGTGCTTAAAGAACACGCAAAGGAAGTGTTTATAGGCATACTTGCGGGAGTTTTGGCAAGTATGGGAAGTATACTTTTGATGTCGTATTTGTTCGGACTTACGCATGAACAGTATGTAACGCTTTTGCCGAAATCAATCACAACGGCAATAGGAATGGGCGTGAGTGAAGAACTCGGCGGAATACAGACAATAACCGTTGCGGTAATTATCATAACAGGCGTACTCGGTAATATAATCGCTGAGGCGGTTTTGAAAATTTTCAGAATAAAAGAGCCTGTTGCAAAAGGTCTTGCGATAGGAACTGCGTCCCACGCAATCGGTACAACAAAGGCTCTTGAAATCGGTGAAATCGAGGGCGCAATGAGCAGTCTTTCGGTTGCGGTTGCAGGACTTATGACTGTCATATCAGCGTCAATCTTCGCTAATATGATGTAATTCTTCGTTAAAAGCAGTAAGAATTGTTTCGTAAACGATATTCGGCTCATTCTTGAAATACACAGCCATACGTTCTGCCTCTTCACGCGAGCCGGCATATAGTGAAAGCTTTAAAAGGTTGGTGTCGTCATCGTCGTAAAGCTCACATTCGACGCTGTATTCGTTTTTGCGTATACGGGTAATCTTACTGCGTACGGAGTTACGGACTTTTTCGGTATTTAAAAGCTCATTGATAGAATTATCAATAGGTTCTTTTATGTAAACAGGTATGTTTGGAGTGTAAAGGTCACTTGCATTCATACCTTTTTTTGTTATTTTATATTTTTCGTTGTGTTCACTTTCAAGAAAGGTTTTAACGTGATGTGTATGTTCGAGATTATCAAGTGCGACTTGAAAATCTTGAAAATTAATGTTACAATTATCAAGAACAAGGTTTATAAGATTATTGTACGGAACATAATCTTTTGCTTGATTTAATGTATAAAGAATAATAAATTGTATTAAAACGGGATCATTAATTTCCCTTTGATACAACATAAAAAATCACCTCCGTGTATTTAATATCAGTATAACACATTTAATATTAAATTGGTAGAGGTAAATAGAAATCAGGAGAAAAAATATGCCGAGAAAGAAACTTACAGAGGAAGAAGAAATTGCACGCGTAAAGGCGATGTATGAGTATGAACAAAATTGCCGCGATAACGGATATACGGTTGTTGCGGGAGTTGACGAGGCAGGTAGAGGTCCGCTTGCCGGTCCTGTATACGCGGCGGCGGTTATACTTCCGAATGACATTATAATCAAAGGAATAAACGATTCAAAAAAACTTTCCGAAAAAAAGAGAGAAGAATTGTTTGAAGAAATAACCGAAAAGGCAATCGCATATAATATATTCAGTGTGGACGAAAAACGAATTGACGAAATAAATATTTTAAACGCAACGTACGAGGCAATGAACGGTGCGGTAAACGGACTAAGCACTGCACCCGATTTTGTGCTTATAGACGGTAACAGAATAAGCGGAATGGAAATACCGCACGAAACGGTTGTAAAGGGTGACAGTAAGAGTATTTCAATAGCGGCGGCGTCTATTTTGGCAAAAGTGAGCCGTGACAGATTTATATGTCAAATGGCGGAAAAGTATCCCGAGTACGGCTTTGAAAAGCATAAGGGTTACGGCACAAAGGCACACAATGAGGCTATTTTAAAATACGGTCCGTGTCCGATACACAGAAGAACATTTTTAAGAAAATTATTGGGAGAATGATTATGACGACAAAGGAAATAGGAGATTTCGGAGAAAAGGCGGCAGAGGATTATCTTGTTGAAATGGATTACTTAATACTTGAAAGAAATTACCGTTTGAAATTCGGCGAAATTGATATTATCGCCGCAAGGGACGGCGGACTTGTTTTTGTGGAAGTAAAGACGAGAAAGAGTAATTTATTCGGTGAGCCGAGCGAATATGTTGACCGCAAAAAGCAGGAACGGGTGAAAAAAGCCGCAATGGTTTATGCAGATGTGGAAAATACCGATATGCGATTTGATGTGATAGAAGTATTTTATGAGGAGAAAAACGGAGAATTATTTCTTGTTAAAGTTAATCATATTGAAAATGCTTTTTAATAAGGGGACACTAAAATGAATGGGGACACTAAAAACAACTATTCCGTATTTGACACACATTGCGATACATTGTGTTGCGTGCGTGATGACGGTAAAAGCCTTAATGAAAATGACTGTCATGTTGATTTAAAAAGAATGTCGGAATATAAAAGCTATACGCAAGTTTTTGCTTGCTTTATAGATCCGATATATAAGACGTGCGGTGCGGAGCGAACAATGAATTTAACAGATACATTCCACACGCACACGCAAAATCTACCGCAGAATGTTAAAGCTGTTTTAAGCATTGAGGGCGGAGAGGGAATATATTCACTTTCGGCACTTCGCAATTATCACAGGCTCGGCGTAAAAATCGCGGCACTAACATGGAACTATTCAAATCATATTGCTTCGGGTGCGTTGGAAAGTGACGAAAACAGAGGACTGACCGATTTCGGAAAAACGGTTGTGTCGGAAATGAATAAAATCGGTATGCTTATAGACGTTTCACACCTTAACAGAAAGTCATTTTACGATATTGCAAAGGTAACAAAAATGCCGATTGTCGCAACACATTCTTGCTCGGACTTTATATGTCCCCATAAAAGAAATTTGACAGACGAACAATTTAAAATTATTAAAAACAGCGGCGGTTGTGTCGGAGCGAATTTTTATCCGCCGTTTTTAACAAACAGAGATAAATGCGGTATTGACGATATTGTAAAGCATATTGAGCATTTTATGGAGCTTGGCGGTGAGGATAATATCGGTATCGGTGCGGATTTTGACGGCGTTGACTGTCTGCCCGAAGGTATAAGCGGTGTTGAAGATATGTATAAAATATTTGACAGACTGCTTGCAAGGGGATATACTAAAGAACAGGTAGAGAAAATAAGTCATAGAAATTTTGAAAGGATTTTTGAAAATGCCTAAATTTTTTGTAACACAAGATAAAATATCAGATAATCAAATTATAATAGACAGCGAGGACGTAACGCATATTTCAAGGGTACTCCGTCTTGAAAAAGGTGATAATGTTACGGTGTGTGACGGACAGGGAACGGATTATGACGCTCAAATCGATACGATAGAGCCGAAGAAAATTCTTTTGAATATCATATCAAGACAAAAGAGCGAAACAGAGCCGAATATAAAGGTTACACTTTTTCAGGCACTTCCAAAAGCGTCCAAAATGGAGTACATCATTCAGAAAACAACGGAGCTGGGCATATCCGAAATTGTGCCTGTGAAACTTTCAAGATGTGTTGTGAAAATAGACAATAAAAAGGACGAGAAAAAGAAAATCGACCGTTGGCAAAAGATTGCCGAATCGGCGGCGAAACAGTCGGGCAGGGGCATTGTTCCGACAGTGTCTGAATTTATGACTGTTAATGAAGTGATTGAAAAATCAAAAGAATTTGATTTGTTCTTTGTGCCGTACGAATGTGAAGAACAGAAAACACTGAAAGAGATTTTAACTTCAAAAAGTGACGTTAAGTCGGTGGGATTTGTCATAGGTCCGGAGGGCGGTTTTGATTTAAGCGAAACCGAAAAACTTCATTCAAGCGGTATAGATACAGTAACGCTCGGTAAGAGAATACTGCGTACGGAAACAGCCGGTGAGGCGGTTTTGGCAATGACAATGTATGAGATAGGCGACATAAACTGAGAACATGTTTTAGGAGATGATTGCAATGACTTTACAAGAGATAATTGATTCAAGTGACAATATTGTATTTTTCGGCGGTGCAGGTGTGTCAACCGAAAGCGGTATACCGGATTTCAGAAGTGTTGACGGACTTTATAATATGAAGTACGATTATCCGCCTGAAACTATTTTAAGTCATACGTTTTTTATGAATAATACGGAGGAATTTTACAAATTTTATCGTGACAAGCTGATTGTAAAAGGTGTTAAGCCGAACAAGGCACATATCGCACTTGCAAAACTTGAAGAAAAGGGAAAGTTAAAGGCGGTTATAACACAGAACATAGACGGACTTCATCAAATGGCAGGCAGTAAAAATGTGCTTGAACTTCACGGTTCGACTCTTAGAAACTACTGTATGGATTGCGGAAAATCGTACGATATTGATTATATTGAAAGCAGCAAGGGTGTGCCGAAATGTGAATGTGGGGGTATAATCAAGCCTGATGTTGTGCTGTACGAAGAAATGTTAAATGACGATACAATCACAAAATCGGTGCAGTATATCAGTAATGCGGACGTACTTATAATCGGAGGTACATCGCTTAACGTATATCCTGCGGCAGGGTTTATAAATTACTTCAAAGGCAGTAAACTTGTTATTATCAATAAAGCCGCCACTTCTGCCGATAAAAATGCTGACCTTGTTATAAGCGAGCCGATAGGCGAAGTCTTGGGAAGTCTTAAAATATGAAAGTATATTATATGAACGTCAAAAGCATAAATGCCGATGATGAAAAATGGTTTAAGTATTTGTCGCAAAAACGAATTGAAAAAGTCAATAGGTTAAAAAAGACAAATAAAAAATCACAGTCAATAGGTGCGGAACTGCTGCTAAATTATGCGGTAAACGGTGATATAAAAAAAACGGTAAAGTGGGACACAGAAAACGGCGGAAAACTTTACTTAACGCAAAACAAGGATTTGTATGTAAATCTATCACATTCCGGCGGATATGCGGTATGTGCCGTACATAACAAAGATGTTGGCATTGACATACAGCACTTGCGAGAATGTGATATGAATTTGGCAAAACGATTTTTTACGGCGGAAGAAACCGAATATATAAATTGTTCAGCCGATAAAAACAATGCGTTTTTTGAGGTGTGGACAAAGAAAGAAAGCTTTGTCAAGGCAATCGGTACCGGACTTACAATTCCGCTGGACAGCTTTTCGGTGCTTTCCGATACAATCAGATATGACGGTAAAACGTATTGCTTTAAAGAGTATTCGGTCGGAGAAGACGATTATAAAATGTTTGTCTGCTATTTGTCGTAGTTGTATATGTTTGCACTTTCGGGTGAGTAGTTTATAATTTCGTCATAAGAGTCAAGCTGCTCTTCGCTGTTCGGTGCCCACGGAATAAGCCCGGTGCAGTCAGTTGCGGATATGGCATTGCATACGTCAAAGTCAAAATTACTGTTACGGAAAATAACGTGATTCGGATATTTTCTTTTCATAACATCAAAACCTTTCTGCTCAAATTTAGTTTGGAGCAGTATTAGTATTATAAAAATCCCGATGAATTATGTCATCGGGATTTTTGCTATTTTATCATATTTATGAAATATTTGTGAAAATCAAGATTTTTTGTAAGTTCGGGGTGGAACGAAGTTACAAGCATATTGTTTTCTCTTGCGGCAACTATATGACCGTTCAGCTTACACAAAATTTTTACGTTATCGCCGACACTGTCAATCCACGGCGCACGGATAAATACAAGCGGAAACGGTTTATCCGATACTTCGGGGATAACGACTTCTTCGGAAAAACTGTCGATTTGCTTGCCGTATGCGTTGCGTCTTACGGTAATATCCATAGTGCCTATGTGCGCCTGTTCGCCCTCAATATTTTTCGCAAGAACGATAAGTCCGGCACAAGTACCGAAAACAGGCATACCGTTTTCAATCATATTTTTAATCGGCTCATATAAATCGAGTTTGTGAAGAAGTTTGCCGATTACCGTACTTTCTCCGCCCGGGATAATAAGACCGTCAAACGGTTTTTCAATGTCTTTTTTTTGACGTATTTCAAATGATTCCACACCAAGTGCGTCAAGCGAATGTTTGTGTTCAATAAATGCACCTTGAAGTGCAAGTATACCGATTTTCATTATTTACCACGCTCCGCCATAAGTAGTGCAATTTCGTTTTCGTTTATGCCGACCATTGCTTCGCCAAGGTCCTCTGAAAGCTCTGCAAGAAGTTTGTCGTCAGTGTAATTTGTAACGGCTTGAACAATGGCAGACGCTCTCTTTGCAGGGTTGCCTGACTTGAATATACCCGAGCCTACGAATACACCCTCTGCACCGAGATGCATCATAAGTGCGGCGTCGGCAGGTGTTGCAACACCGCCTGCGGCAAAGTTTACAACAGGCAATTTACCGTTTTCGTGAACATATTCAACAAGGTTGTAAGGCACTTGAAGTTGCTTTGCAGCCTCATAAAGTTCGTCTTCTGACATATTTTGAATACGTCTGATTTCAGACATCATCATTCTCATATGACGTACTGCCTGAACAACGTCACCTGTACCCGGTTCGCCCTTTGTTCTTATCATAGCCGCACCTTCGTTTATACGTCTTAGCGCCTCACCCAAATCCTTAGCACCGCATACGAAAGGTACTTTAAAATCGTTCTTGTTGATGTGGTACTTGTCGTCGGCAGGTGAAAGCACTTCGCTTTCGTCTATGTAGTCAATTTTGATTGCTTGCAAAATTCTTGCCTCTGCAAAGTGACCGATACGGCACTTCGCCATAACAGGGATTGAAACTGCGTCTTGAATCCCCTTAATCATTTTAGGGTCGCTCATTCTCGACACACCGCCTGCGGCACGAATATCGGCAGGGATACGTTCAAGAGCCATTACAGCACAAGCGCCTGCCTCCTCGGCAATTTTTGCTTGTTCAGGTGTTGTTACGTCCATAATTACTCCGCCCTTTAGCATTTGGGCAAGGTTTCTGTTTAGTTCCATTTGTGTTGACATAGTTATTAACATTCCTTTCTGCTCGGCTTAAATAAATCAGCCGTCTGTTGACTTTTTCACTGGGATTGGTTATAATTATACCACCGATTGACACTATTAAAAGTGCCAAAATACAAGTTTTTTATGGGGTCAGATTATGTTTAACTTTATTTTTACAGCCGATAAAGCGTCAAAAAAACCGCTTTACGAACAGCTTTATTCGTATGTCGCAGATGAAATAAAAAATAAAAATATTAAAGAAAATGAGCGTATGCCGTCAAAAAAAGCGTTGGCAAAATATCTCGGAATAAGCGTAAATACCGTTGAAACAGCATATTCGATTTTGGTACAGGAGGGGTATTTAAGAGCAGTTGCAAGGAGCGGTTTTTATGTTTGCAAGGTTGATATTCCCGTTGGTGACAGAAACTTTGAATATGAAGAAGAACAAGAGAGTATAACGGCATATAAGGCGGATTTTAAGACAAATAAAGTCGATATAAATTCGTTTCCGTATTCGACTTGGATAAAGCTTTCAAAGGAGGTTATGTACTCAACACCGGAGTACCTTAATTCCGGAAATGTAAAGGGCGATTATGAATTGAGAGAGAGTATTGCAAAATATTTGCACGAATTTCGCGGAGTAAAATGTTCGCCTATGCAGATTGTGGTCGGTGCGGGTATTGAGTATTTGACAATGCTCCTTACAGAACTTTTTGACAGAGATAAAGTGTTTGCTGTTGAAAATCCCGGTTATAAAAAAATATCGGCAATACTCAGAAACAACAACAGAAAAATAAATTATATAGACGTAGATGAAAACGGACTTTGTACGGATTGTTTAAAACAAACAGATTCGGATATAGTGTATGTCACACCGTCACACCAATTCCCGACAGGTGCGGTAATGCCTGTATGGCGCAGAATGGAACTTCTTTCGTGGGCGGAAGAAGGGGAGGACAGATATATAATTGAGGACGATTATAACAGCGAGTTTAATTTTTCGATTAAGCCTGTTCCCGCAATGCAGGGACTTGCAAGCAGTGATAAAGTCGTGTATTTAAGCACGTTTTCAAGAGTTCTTGCGCCGTCAATCAGAATTGCGTATATGGTACTTCCGAAAAAATTGCTTGAAAAATTCGATAAGCATTTCGGTACATATTCGTCAACCGTTCCGCGTTTTGAACAGCATACGTTAAATAAATTTATTTCGGGAGGGTACTATTCAAGACATTTGAGCAGAGTGAAAAATATCTATAAAAAAAGACGCGATAAGATTATCCAGTCGCTCGGTAACGCAGATATAAGCGGTGAAAGAGTCGGACTTCATATAGTCGTTAAAACGGATAAGGCAAAGGAAATAATAGAGTATGCTCTAAAATGTTACGTGAAACTTTACGATATGGACGATTATTATATGACTGAAAATAAAAAAAGCAATTCAATCATCATAGGCTATGCCGGTGCGGAAGATGATGATATTGAATTACTGAAAAGTATATTTGATAAATTTATATAAATTAAAATATAAAAATAATATTTTGCACATTCTGAACACTTTATCAACAATATGAAAAAAGCTCCGATAAAATCGGAGCTTAAATGGAGCGGAAGACGAGATTCGAACTCGCGACGTTCACCTTGGCAAGGTGACGCTCTACCACTGAGCCACTCCCGCATTTCTTGACTGCTTTGTTATTATATCACGGGAAATACGGTTTGTCAACTGTTTTTTGAAACTTTTTTTGATATTTTTTTTGAAACTGTTTTAAACAGCATATAAATCAGCACGGTTAAGCCGAAATCGAACGATATGTTAAACAGAAAAAGCTGTTTTGAAATATCAGCCGCACCGTTGCCGATATACGGCATAGGGAACTGAATAAGTCCCATAAGTATCACGAAAATAAACGGAACGGCATATCTGTTTTTCTTTTTCAACATCACAATACCAATCAGTAAAAATACCGCATAACTCGGTATTATAAAGAACAATGTTTTCGGCAAATGCTCACGGATATTTTCCCATAAATCAAAACGATATGAGGATGTATTCGGTGCATAGCCGTATTTTTTCTCAAATGTACCGAGGTTTATTTTGTTTGTAAAAGCATTTTGTGCGGTTGTTTCCATAACAGATACAAGACGCAGGGGGTGAGTGATGTAGAATTTTATAAGTTTTCCGTTACTCATTTTTGAATGAAACTTTTCATTCATAATATCACTTCGCGGCGGATATTTGTATTCTGATTTATCAAGGTATGCGTGCTTACCGCTGTCGGCCGCCATCTCTCCGTCAAGTCCCATATCGATTAAATCCTGTTTCGGATTGGGACTGTCTTTTAAAATACCGTAAAACACACTGTTATACTGCGTATCCAAATTAAGCTGACCGCCGTTTATAACGTATCCGCCGACTCCGTGCCAAAGTAAAACGATTGAACACACAATGCACAAATTTCGCTTGTTGCTTTTAAAACCGACATACAATACAGCGATAATAAGGAACGGTGTAAATACGGCACACTGCAATTTTGAACCGAGTAACAGGCAAGACGAAACAGTGAAAAATATTATTACGCTGTTTTTAGCATCGTGTACATTTTCAAACATATACAATCCGAAAAGCACGACAGTTGCAAACGATACAAGCATAACGCTTTGACCGTACAGACTGTTTAAAATCGTCAAATTAATTCCGTTAAAAAATACAACGATAAAAAACAACAGAAAAATACAATGCAAAAACTTATTTTCAATTTTAAATTTGCGTTGTATAAAAAAGCATACTGTTGCGTACCACAAAAACATAATAACCGCCAAAATTCGCATATCAAAAGCACCGAACGGCAGACATATAAGCCTTGCTGTTGCGGTAGGGAATATAAACGTCGTAGTCGGCACTAAAAACAGAAGTCTTGGCACATATAACAACAAGTCGACCGACGTAAATTTCATATTAAAAAATCTTACGGCATAATCGTAAAAAGAGTAGTCGGACGGAAAATCAAGTCCGCACGGACGCATAACTCTTTCAAAATCGCCTTGGTCCGCAATCGAATGGACAGGCGATACGAATACCGCGTATATAAACACAGCAATGATCGATATTATAAATATTATATCGTATGCGGAAAAAATCTTTTTCTTCAAGTAAAATCACTCCAAAATCAGTAATGTAAATTTATTATACAAAATAACGGAAGTATTTGCAATAAAAATTGTATGCGCAATCACAAAATCTTGTGCAATTAATGTTGATAAATCTTTTATTTTGTGATAGAATGAATATATATTGAGTTTAGTTTTAATATAAAGGAGTTAAATCATGGAAAACGTAAGAAGAATTTATGTTGAAAAGAAAAACGGATTTGACGTTGAGGCAAAGGGTGTACTTGCCGATCTTAAAGAAAACCTTTCTTTAAAAGGTCTTAAAGACGTCAGAATTATTAACAGATATGATGTTTCGGGCGTAAGCGATGAGGAATATCAAAAGGCGAGAAATCTTATTTTCTCAGAACCTCCTGTTGATAATGCTTATGATGAAGAAATTGAAATCAGTGAGGGCAAAGTGTTTGCGGTTGAATTTTTGCCGGGACAGTTTGACCAGAGAGCCGCGTCGGCTGAAGAATGTATTTCAATTCTTACGGAAAAGGAACGTCCGACTGTAAGAACTGCAAAGGTATATGTTCTTATCGGCGATATTTCAGATGAAGAAACAGAGGCTGTTAAAAATTACGTTATAAACCCTGTTGAGGCAAGAGAGGCGAGCCTTGAAAAGCCGACTTCGCTTGTTATGGAAACAGTTGTTCCCGATGACGTTGCGACAGTTGACGGCTTTACCGAAATGGACGAGAGCAAAATGGAAGAATTTCTTTCAAAGATGGGCTTTGCAATGGATATGGACGACCTTGCATTCTGTCAGAAGTATTTTAAGGATACGGAAAAGCGTAATCCTACAATTACAGAACTTCGTATGATTGATACATATTGGTCTGACCACTGCCGTCATACTACGTTTTCCACTAAGATAAATGATGTTAAGATAAATAACGGCAAATATGCCGATGTCATTAAGGCTGCATATGATGAATATAAGGCTGCAAAAGCTGATTTGTATGCACCTGACAGAGATACTTGCCTTATGAATATGGCAACAATCATAGTTAAGCAGCTTAAAAAGCAAGGTCTTTTAAAAGAAATTGATGAATCGGAAGAAATCAATGCTTGTTCAATCGTTGTTGATGTTGACGTAAACGGCAAGGACGAGCCATGGCTAATTATGTTTAAAAACGAAACTCATAACCACCCGACAGAAATCGAGCCTTTCGGCGGTGCGGCAACTTGTCTTGGCGGTGCTATTCGTGACCCGCTTTCAGGAAGAAGTTATGTATATCAAGCTATGCGTGTAACCGGTAGCGGTGATCCGAGAGTATCACTAAAGGATACACATGCCGGAAAGCTTATGCAGAGAAAGATTACAACAGGTGCGTCGGCAGGTTACAGTTCATACGGTAACCAAATCGGTCTTGCAACAGGACAGGTTCAGGAAATATATGATGAAGGCTACGTTGCAAAGAGAATGGAAATCGGTGCGGTTATAGGTGCGGCACCAAAGAAGAACGTTATTCGTGAAGTGCCGTCAAAGGGCGACGTTATTATTCTTCTCGGAGGAAGAACAGGTCGTGACGGTATCGGCGGTGCAACAGGTTCTTCAAAGGCGCATAATGAAGAAAGCGTTGTTACTTGCGGAAGTGAAGTACAAAAGGGTAATCCGCCTGTTGAAAGAAAAATTCAAAGACTTTTCAGAGATGAAAAGGTTACTACACTTATAAAGAGATGTAACGACTTCGGTGCAGGCGGTGTATCGGTTGCTATCGGTGAGCTTGCGGACGGACTTGTTATTGACCTTGACAAAGTTCCTAAAAAGTATGAGGGACTTGACGGAACCGAACTTGCAATCAGCGAATCACAGGAAAGAATGGCTGTTGTTGTAAGAGCGGAGGACTCAGATAAGTTTATAGAATATTCAAATAACGAAAATCTTGAGGCAACAAAGGTTGCATATGTCACAGACGAAAACAGACTTGTTATGAACTGGAGAGGTAAGACAATCTGTGATATTTCAAGAGATTTTCTTAACACAAACGGTGCAACAAAGAATACGGATATTGAAGTTGTACTTCCTGATACTGAAAACAGTTTCTTTAAGCAAGAAGTTGTTACTGACGTAAAGGCAAAGTGGCTTGAAACACTTTCAGACTTAAACGTATGCTCACAAAAGGGACTATGCGAAAAGTTTGACTCAACAATCGGTGCAAACAGTGTACTTATGCCGTTCGGCGGTAAGTATCAGCTTACTCCGTCAGACGGTATGGCTGCAAAAGTTCCTGTACTTGACGGTGAAACAAATACGGCAACCGTTATGACATTCGGCTATAATCCGAAACTTTCAAGCTGGAGCCAATATCACGGTTCAACATATGCAATCGTTGAATCTGTTTCAAAAGCGGTTGCGTTGGGTGCTGATTATAAGAAGATTTATCTTACATTCCAAGAGTACTTTGAAAGACTTGGAACCGATCCTAAGCGTTGGGGCAAGCCTTTTGCTTCATTGCTTGGCGCATATAAAACACAGCTTGCATTAGGTATTGCGGCAATCGGCGGTAAGGACTCAATGAGCGGTTCGTTCAACGACCTTGACGTACCTCCGACACTTACATCATTCGCCGTTGCACCTGTAAAGGCTGATAAGGTTATTTCACAGGAAATCAAGAAAGCAGGCTCAAAGCTTGTTATGTTCACAGTTAAACGTGACGAAAACGATTTACCTAAGTTTGACGAATTGAAGAAAATGTATGACACAGTTCATCAGCTTATTCTTGACGGCAAAGTATTGTCGGCAAGCGTTGTTAAGGGATTCGGTCTTGTTGAAACTGTTTCAAAAATGTCATTCGGTAATATGATCGGTGTTGAATTTGACAAGAACCTTACAAATGATATGCTATTCTATGCACCGCTTGGCTCAATCGTACTTGAAGTTGAAGAAGAAATTGACGGTGCCGTAACAGTCGGTACAACAGGCTCTGACGCATTTACAGTAGGCGGAGTAAATATTCCGCTTAGCGAGGCGGCTGAAGTATGGAAAAAACCGCTTGAAAAGGTATTCCCTACAAAAGCAGGTCACTTTACAAGTGAGCCTGAAACATTCAGCTATGATAAGAGAAATATAACTGTTGCAACAGAAAAATTTGCAAAACCGAGAGTATTTATTCCTGTATTCCCGGGTACAAACTGCGAATACGATACTGCAAGAGCATTTGAAAACGCAGGTGCTGTGGCAGATGTATTTGTTGTAAGAAACCTTACGGGTGACGATGTTGTTTACTCAATGAAAGAGATGCAAAAGAGAATAAACAATTCTCAAATCGTAATGATTCCGGGCGGTTTCTCAGGCGGTGACGAACCTGAAGGCAGCGGTAAATTTATCGCAACCGCATTCAGAAATCCGCTTGTTAAAGACGCGGTTATGAATATGCTTAAAAACCGTGACGGTCTAATGCTTGGTATCTGTAACGGTTTCCAGGCACTTATAAAGCTTGGTCTTGTACCTTACGGAGAAATTCGTGACCTTGACAGTAATTCACCGACACTTACATTTAACACAATCGGCAGACACGTTTCTTGTATGGCAAGAACAAGAATTGCGTCAAACAAGTCACCATGGCTTGCAAATGTGAATACAGGCGATGTTCATACAATCGCACTTTCACACGGTGAGGGTAGATTTATCGCATCGGAAGAACAGGTTAAGGAACTTGCGGCAAACGGACAGATTGCAACTCAATATGTAAACCTTGAAGATAAGGCAACATATGATATTGACTGGAATCCAAACGGTTCGGTATATGCTATTGAAGGTATAACAAGTCCTGACGGCAGAGTGCTTGGTAAAATGGGACACAGTGAACGTATCGGTAAGAACGTATCGTTTAACGTTCCGGGTAACAAAGACCAAAAGCTGTTTGAGGCAGGCGTTAAATATTTTAAATAATACAAAAAGGCTGTCGGCAAATGTCGGCAGCCTGTTTTATCACGAGGAGAAAGATGTTATATGAAACCGAAAATTGGTGTTGTGTTTCCAAGGATAACGGATAAAGATATAGCCGATTTGGAAATAGAAAAAATAAGAGTTTCAAAAAACAGAAGAAAAATAGGTATTTTACTTGGCTCTGACACGTCCGCTTATCAGCAGGCGAAGGTCGAAAGTGAAGTAAAAAAGGCTTGTAATCTTACGGAAGTAATCGTTAGGGTTGATAACAGAATTAAACAGCAAGATAAAAATGTAATGATTTACGAAGTCGAACCCGGTCAAGAGGGCTCTATGCAGTCTGCATCATCAGGTCCGAAAATCAAAGGTAAAGCAAATGTTTCGGATATGCTTTACGGCAGACCGATTAATGACGATATTATATCAATTCATTCGATTAACGATAATTCGGGCAGAGTTGTATTTTCGGGTAAGGTATTTTTTGTTGAGGACAGAGATATTAAATCTAAAAAAACTGGCAAGGAATTTCACCTCATAACAATGGATATTACCGATAACGAGGACTCAATATCGGCGAAAATGTTCGTTACAAAGACGGAAGATGACGAGCCGTTTAACAAGCTTTTTTCAAAATTGAAAAAGGGAGTCAAGGGCGGCGGTATATATATCGTTGCACGCGGTAAGGCACAGTTCGACCAATATGCAGGTGAAACGATTGTGATGATTAACGATATTGCGGAAATTGAAAAACCGCCTGTTCGTATGGATGAGGCATCGGAAAAACGTGTGGAACTTCACTTGCATACACAGATGTCGGCGATGGACGCGGTTTCCTCCGTAAACGACCTTATCAACAGAGCGATTTATTGGGGACATAAAGCGATTGCCGTTACCGACCACGGAGTTGTTCAGTCATTCCCGGACGCAATGAAAGCGTCAAATTTTAATGAAAAAATTAAAATTCTTTACGGTGTTGAGGGATATTTGATTGACGACAGCAAGAAGATTGTCTATAATGCGGAAAATCAGAATATCGACTCACCGTTTGTCGTGTTCGATATAGAAACAACCGGACTTCACAACGATAAAAACAATATCACCGAAATCGGTGCGGTAAAGGTTGTGAACGGTCAGATTGTCGATAAGTGGTCTACGTTCGTTAATCCATGTCAGCCGATACCCGAAAATATCGTAGAACTTACCGGTATTACGGACAGTATGGTGGCTGACGCACCGAAAATCGAAGAAATACTCGGTGAGTTTTTTGAGTTTTGTAAGGATTGCATACTTGTTGCACATAACGCGGCGTTCGATATAGGATTTATAAAAAAGGCGGCAGAACGTCATAATTTTGAATTTAATTTCTGCTACCTTGATACGCTTATGCTTGCAAGATGTATGTATCCCGAACTTCCGAATTTTAAACTTGATACACTTACAAAACATCTTCACGTTATTCTTGAAAATCATCACCGTGCCGTGGATGACGCGAAGGCTACGGCTGATGTTTTCGTTAAGATGATAGAAAAACTTCGTGAAGAAGATAAGACGGAGCTTAAAACATTCAATGATATTTTTGATTTAAGAAGTGCGTCAAAGAAAAATAAAGCGTATCACATTATCATACTTGCAAAAAATCAAATCGGTTTAAGACATATTTATGAAATGATTTCGGAATCGCATTTGAAATATTTCTTCAGAACACCGAGAATACCAAGAAGTTTGCTTGAAGAAAAACGCGAGGGACTTATACTCGGTTCGGCTTGTGAGGCTGGCGAACTTTTCAGAGCGATGATAGACGGTGACAGTGACGAGGAATTAAAGGAAATAGTTGATTTTTACGACTATCTTGAAATTCAGCCGATAGGCAATAATGCGTATATGAAAACCGATCCGAAACACCCTATGGTAAATACGGACGAAGATTTGCAAAATTTAAACAGACGTATTGTTGCACTTGGCGAAAAGTATAATAAACCTGTTGTCGCAACGTGTGACGTGCATTTTATGGATATGGAGGGCGCGGATTACAGAAAAATCCTTATGAATTACAAAGGATTTTCGGACGCTGACAATCAAGCACCGTTGTATTTCAGAACAACGGAAGAAATGCTTAAAGAATTTGAGTATTTAGGCAAGGAAAAGGCGTATGAGGTTGTTGTAAAAAACACAAACCTTGTAGCCGATATGATAGAGGACGTCAGACCGATTCCTGCGAAAAAGTGTCCGCCTGTAATTGAGGGTGCGAAAGAGGGTATCATAAACGACTCGACAACGAGAGCAAAGGAAATATACGGCGATCCGCTTCCTGAAATTGTACAGAAACGTCTTGATAAGGAACTTCATTCGATTACGACTTACGGTTTTTCGGTTATGTACAGAATTGCACAGGAGCTTGTACGTCATTCACTTGCAGACGGATATTTGGTTGGCTCACGTGGTTCTGTCGGCTCGTCGCTTGTTGCGTATTTGTCGGATATAACGGAGGTTAATTCACTTCAAGGTCACTATATTTGCCCGAATTGCAAAAACGTAGAGTTTATTGAGTCCGAAATCGGTTTGTCGGGGTGTGACTTGCCCGATAAGGTGTGTCCGAAATGCGGAACGAAGTACAGAAAAGACGGCCACGATATTCCGTTTGAAACATTCCTTGGATTTAAGGGCGATAAAGAGCCTGATATAGACCTTAACTTTTCGGGCGTGTATCAGCCGGTAATCCATAAATACACCGAAACATTCTTCGGCAAGGGTAAGGTTTTTAAAGCCGGAACAATTGGTACTGTCGCGGAAAAAACCGCATTCGGTTATGTAAAGAAGTATTGCGAGGAGAGAAATCTTGTAATGCGTAATGCGGAGATGAAACGACTTGCAAAAGGCTGTGAGGGCGTAAAACGTACGTCGGGACAGCACCCCGGCGGAATTATCGTTGTACCGTTTGAAAATGATATACATGAATTTTGCCCTGTTCAGCACCCTGCGGACGATCCTAATTCGGATATTATTACGACTCACTTCGATTACCATAAAATCGACCAAAACCTTTTAAAACTTGACGAGCTTGGACACGATGATCCGACGGTTATAAGAATGCTTGAGGATATAACGGGACTGCACGCACGGGATATTCCGATAGGTGACCCCGAAACAATGAGTTTGTTTACGTCAAATAAAGCGTTGAAATTACTTCCGGGTAAGGATATAGGTACAAATTTGGGTACATACGGAATACCTGAGTTCGGTACAAAGTTTGTACGTCAAATGCTTGAAGATACAAAGCCGACAACATTCTCTGAACTTGTAAGAATTTCGGGACTTTCGCACGGTACTGACGTGTGGCTCGGTAATGCACAGGAATTAATCAGAGAGGGCAAGTGTGACCTGTCACACTCAATATGTGCCCGTGACGATATTATGATTTATCTTATTTCATGCGGTGTTGAAGAAGAACATTCGTTCAAGATAATGGAAATGGTGCGTAAAGGTAAAGGCCTGACGCCTGAATATGAACAGGAAATGCGTGATAATAATGTGCCTGATTGGTATATTGAGTCGTGTAAAAAAATCAAGTATATGTTCCCTAAGGCACACGCCGCAGCTTACGTTATGTCGGCATTCAGAATTGCGTATTTTAAAGTACATTATCCGGAGGCATTTTATATCGCATATTATACGGTGCGTGCGGACGATTTTGACGCGTCGGTAATGGCGAGGGGAGAAGAACGCGTTCGTGAAGAAATGCGTTCAATCAACGCAAAGAAAAAGGACGGAACGGTTACTCCGAAAGAAGAAAACCTTATACCGATACTTGAAATTTGTATTGAAATGTACGCAAGAGGAATTAATTTCGTGCCTGTCGATTTGTACGAATCACACGCAACCGATTTCAGACAGGTTGAGGGCGGTATTCTTCCTCCGCTTTCCGCACTTCCGGGACTTAGCGAAAACGACGCGATAAGCATTACGGAAGAAAGAAAGAACGGCGAATTTAGAAACGTCGAAGATTTAAGAATTCGTACAGGTATAGGTAAAAATCCGCTTAATATCCTTGAAGAAAACGGCTGTTTCGATGATTTGCCCGATACCGACCAAGTGTCGTTGTTTGACTAACGAATATATTGACTTTTGATATTTTAAGCGATATAATAAAGAAAAGAATGTCAACATTTTGTGAAAAATGGGAGGTATCATATATGACGAAAGAAGAATTTATTAAGCATTTACTCAAAGCAAAAGTTGTTTTGGAAAAATTAGCAAAAAAACAAGATGTCTATGATGAAATAGAAGAGAGAATGTATGAGGAATACAGAAAAGAAGAAAGTATAAGAAATGAAAAACAAGGAATAAAGACTGGAATATGTACAATTGTTATGGTTATATTGCTTGTAATATTTATTTTTACACTTTTAAAAGATTTTCTGTTTGAGAAAGTGAGTGTATTGGGTGTATCGTTGTTTATTATAATAGTAATATTGGGTATTGTTGCGCGTTACAAGGGAAAGAACGGTAGTATAAATGAAGAATATTATAATCAAAAGATTTCACCTATTGAGAAAGAATTAAAACAACAAGAAAAGGTAATATTAGCTTTTATGAACAGTGAGGAAATGAAAAATTTAAGTGATGTTATTCCTCAAAAATATTTGAATTTAAAAGCGGTATTGTTCTTGTTGGAAGTTTTACAAACAGGAAGAGCCGACAGTCCAAAAGAGGCATATAATCTATATGAAGAAGAACTTCACCGTGAAAGAATGCAAGAATTGCAAGAAGAACAATTAGGTTATGCAAGAGAAACTTTGCATGAACAAAGAAATCAAACTGAAATTCAAAAGAAACAATATGAAGTTCAAAAGCGTATATCACGTCAGGTTAGTTATGGAAATTATATAAATACCAAAAATTATTATCATAATCGATGGGGAAGAAAGTAATCAGAATAACAAAAAAAGCACCGAAAGGTGCTTTTTTTTACTTTTCTATTTTAACAGTTTCTCTGACTTCTGTTTTCTTTGGCATAACAGAGTCGTACATTTCGTCTTTTTTCATATTTTCAAAAGCGACTGCAAGCATAAGTTTAATACGGTTAAGCTGATTAACTTCACTTGCACCCGGGTCATAGTCAACCGCAACGATATTGGCTTGCGGGTACTGTCTGCGAAGTTCCTTAATCATACCCTTACCTGTAACGTGGTTAGGCAAGCAAGCGAACGGCTGAACACAAGCAATATTCGGAACACCCGAATTTATAAGCTCAATCATTTCACCTGTCAGGAACCAACCCTCACCCGTACAGTGACCAAGCTGTAAAACGTGTTTTGCGCCCTCGGCAATATCTGCGATATGTTTCGGTGAACGCATACGGAACTTAGGATTGTTATTCATAACCTTTGCCATATGCTTTCTGAAACTTTCAATACCCCAAATTGCAAGATTGCAAAGTGCGGCGGTTGAACGCTTAGAACCAAGATTATCACGTTTGAAGTTATTGTTATACAAACAATAAAGCATAAAGTCCGCAAGTCCCGGCATAACTGCCTCACCGCCCTCCGACTCAATAACATCAATAATATTGTTATTTGCGTCAGGGTGGAACTTAACAAGAATTTCACCGACCACGCCGACTTTTGGCTTTTTGACTGTTTCATCAATTTCGATTGCGTCAAAGTCTGCGATTATTTCATCAATAACCTTTTTAAGTTTAAGCTGTTTACGGTTATTATTAATAATATCGCTGTACAAACGCTTTTGCCACTTTTCGTGTACCGCATTTGTTTCGCCCTCGTTTACCTCGTAAGGACGGATACGAAGTGTAACGGCAAGCAATAAGTCGCCCCAAGTACAAGCCTTTAAAAGACCGTCAACAAGCTTCGGAGTAATCTTAAATCCGGGATTGCCCTCAAGTCCCGACACGTTAAGCGAAATTACGGGAACATTCGGATAGCCTGCCTCTTTAAGCGCCTTACGAAGAAAGGCGATATAGTTAGTCGCACGACAGCCACCGCCTGTTTGTGTAATCATAACGGAAGTGTTGTTCGGGTCGCATTTGCCACTTGTAAACGCATTGACAAGCTGACCTGTTACCATAATTGACGGATAACAAGCGTCGTTATTAACGCTCTTTAAACCGGCCTCAACGTCCTCTGCCGTTGCGTGTTCAAGCACAAGTGCATTGTAACCGTTTGCACGCATAACCGCCTCGAAAAGTCCGAAGTGGGTAGGACTCATTTGAGGGAAGATTATAGTATGCTTTTTGCGTTCTTCCTCTGTAAACTTAACTCTGTTAATTGTGTAATCATCAATTTTATGCGGAATAAAGTCGTTATCGTCACGTTCCTTGACTGCCGCTTTAAGCGAACGAACTCTTATTCTTGCAGTACCGAGATTTGAAACCTCATCTATTTTCAATGTCGTATAAATCTTTTCGTGTGACTGCAAAATTTCCTGTACTTGGTCGGTCGTAACTGCGTCAAGACCGCAGCCGAACGAATTAAGCTGAATTAGCTCAAGACGCGGATTTTTGATAACCTGTGCCGCTGATTCGTAAAGTCTTGTATGGTATGCCCATTGGTCAACAACTCTGATATCACGTTCAAGATGACCGAGATGTGCAACGCTGTCCTCTGTAAGAACGGCAAAGCCGAGTGATGTAATCATATCCGGAATACCGTGATTGATTTCAGGGTCGATATGATACGGTCTGCCGGCAAGTACGATAGCACGTTCATCGTGTTCGTCAAGCCACTTCAAAACTTCTTCACCCTTATTTCTGATGTCTTGCTTGTAATGCTGAAGTTCGGCAAAAGCCTTTTCAGAAGCGTTGTCAATTTCTGTTTTTGTAAAGCCGTAATCGTGCAACGCTTTCATCATTTGACGTTTAAACGACGGCTTGTCGGCAAGATTGATAAACGGATACAAGAAGTTAATATCGCTTTGACGCACAACGTCCATATTGTTGTAGATAACTTCCGGATAAGATGTTACCATAGGACAGTTGAAGTGATTGCCTGCGTCCGAATATTCTATCTGCTCATACGGAATACAAGGGTAAAAAATCGTTTTTATGCCCTTGTCGATAAGGTCTTGAATATGACCGTGTACAAGTTTTGCAGGGTAGCAAGCACTTTCACTCGGTATCGAGTCGATACCTTTTTCGTAAAGGTCGTGCGTACTTCTGCCGGAAATTCTTACGGAGAAACCAAGCTCAGTAAAGAATGTAAACCATAGCGGATAGTTTTCATATATATTAAGCACACGCGGTATACCGATAACACCGTTCGGTGCATTCTCTGCCTTTAACGGCTTGTATGCAAATGCACGTTTGTATTTATAATCATAAAGATTAGGCATTTGCTTTTTGGATTTTTCAAGTCCGGCACCGCGTTCGCAACGGTTACCGGATACAAACTGACTTCCGTCAGAAAATTTTGTTATTGTAAGCTGACAGTGGTTGTTACACTTTTGACAACGTGTAAGTGAAGTATCGAATGTGAATGAATCAAGTTCGTCAACACGAAGAATATCACATTCACCACCGTTCCAACGTTCTTTTGCGATAAGTGCCGAACCGAACGCACCCATAATGCCTGCAATATCCGGACGGACAACATTTTTGCCTGTCAAAAGTTCAAAACAACGAAGTATAGCGTTGTTGTTGAAAGTACCGCCTTGAACAACGATATTAGTACCCATTTGTTCGGGGTCACGAAGTTTTATAACCTTGTAAAGAGCGTTTCTGACAACGGAATAGGAAAGACCTGCACTGATGTCACCGACAGTCGCACCCTCTTTTTGGGCTTGTTTAACACGCGAATTCATAAACACCGTACAACGCGTACCAAGGTCAACGGGATTGTCTGCCACAAGTGCCTCTTGTGAGAATGATATTGTATCAAGTCCCAAACTTTCCGCAAATGTCTGAATGAATGAACCACAGCCCGATGAACAGGCCTCGTTAAGCATAATGCTGTCGATTACGCCGTTTCTGATTTTCATACATTTCATATCCTGACCGCCGATGTCGATGATAAAATCAACACCCGGTGAAAAATAATTTGCGGCTTTGTAGTGGGCGATAGTTTCGATTTCGCCTTCTTCAATTCTGAAAGCAGTCTTTAACAAAAGTTCGCCGTAACCTGTTGTACAGGCATTTGCGATATAAGCCGATTTCGGCAATTTTGAATACAATTCACGAAGTATTTTTATACCGCAGGTAATAGGACTGCCTTCGTTTTTGCCGTAATAATCATAAAGAATATCGCCGTCCTCGTTAATAAGTGCGGCTTTGATAGTCGTTGAACCGACGTCAAGACCAAGAAATACAGGACCGTTTGCGGTTGAAATATCCTTACGTCTTGCAACGTCTTTGCCGTGTCTGTCGAAAAATTCCTTGCGTTCTTCCTCTGTTTCAAACAGCTTGCGCATACGCGTGATTTCTGCGTCAACCGATTTTGCGTTTGCAAGCTGTGAAATAAGTGTGTCTATGTCGGAAGTCTTGTCTTCGTACATAAGTGCCGCACCGATTGCCACGAACAGCTGTGCGTTTTCAGGAGTTTTGAAAGACTTCGCATTGTCCTTTAAAGTTTCCTCAAACTGATGTCTTAGCTGAGGTAAGAAGTGCAAAGGACCTCCAAGAAATACGATATTGCCCTTTATAGGTCTGCCTTGTGCAAGACCGCTGATTGTCTGAGTTACAACGGCTTGAAGAATTGATGCGGCAATATCTTCACGTGCCGCACCCTCGTTTAAAAGCGGCTGAACGTCCGATTTTGCGAAAACACCGCAACGAGCGGCGATAGGGTAAATAATAGTGTGCTTTTCGGCAAGTGCATTAAGGCCGTCTGCATCTGTTTTTAAAAGTATAGACATTTGGTCAATAAAAGAACCTGTACCGCCGGCACAAGTGCCGTTCATTCTTTGCTCAAGTCCGCCCGAAAGATAAAGGATTTTTGCATCCTCACCGCCAAGTTCGATAACAACATCTGTTTCAGGCATAAATGTTTTTATAGCTGTTTTGTTTGCTATAACCTCCTGTACGAAAGGCAAATCAAGCATTTTTGAAAGTAAAAGACCGCCCGAACCTGTTATAACAACAGTGAACTGTTCGTTTTTGACAACCTCCTTGACTTCTGCAAAAAGGCCTTTAACGGTGCTTTTTATATCTGAAAAATGACGTCTGTATTCTGCAAATAAAGTATTATTGTTTTCATCAAGCACAACAACTTTAACTGTTGTTGAGCCTACATCAATACCCATATGTAGTCTACTCATCAATGTAACCCCCTCACATATTGTAGAGTATAAAATTATTCTATTCTATTATACATTCTAATAAGAAATTAGTCAAGTAAAGTTTGATTATGTTCATAATGATTTTACATAAAATCGTATAATTAAAATTTGTTGAAAATATTGACAAATAAATAGGAAAATGATATTATATTTGTACAAAATAAATAAAATCGGAGGGGATGACAAATGAAAAGAAAAATAGTTTTTGCGTGCATGATTTCTGCATTGCTTTTGTCGCAAACTGCAATGGCGGCACCGAATGTTGAAGTGAACGGAACGCAGATAGATACTGACGCGGTAATAATCGACGACAAAACGTATGTACCGCTTAGAGGTGTTTTTGAGGCCGCCGGAGCAGAGGTTTCATGGAACGAGGAAACGCAGACAGCAGGCATTAATATATCAAATTCGCTTAGTGATGATGAATTAATTCCTTCGGTGATTGAATCGGTAAGTCCGTCAGTGGTCGGAATTATCGGGCGCGGTAAGACGGAAAGCTATTACGGCTCGCAAGAGGGGATTATGAGCGGTTCGGGTGTTATAATAAAGACCGGCGGTGAAATTCTTACCAATGCACACGTTGTAAAAAATATGAACATGATTTTAGTTGTGATGAATGACGGAAAAGGCTATGAGGCGCAACTGAAATACATAGATGATGATACAGACCTTGCGGTTGTGAAAATAAAAAAGATTGGTTTGCCAGTTGTGAAATTGGCAAACAGTGAAGATATTGTCGTGGGTAAACAGGTTATAGCAATCGGAACACCGATAACGTTTTCGTTGCGTAATTCTGCGACGGTAGGACATATAAGCGGACTTAACAGAAGTGTCGGCGACCCTTATAGGCTTATTCAGACGGATACGGCTATAACTCACGGAAATTCAGGCGGTGCGCTTATTAATATGAACGGCGAGCTTGTGGGTATTACGTCAAGCGGATATTCGGGTACAAATACAAATTTTGCAGTTCCTGTCGATACCGTTAAGTATGTACTGAATCAGTTTGAATTATACGGAAAAGTCAGACATATATCATTTGGCGCAGAGTTCCAAGAGGATTGGCTTGCGGAGCTTGGAGTTCCGTCAGAGGCAGGGCTTACAATAAAGGGACTTGAAAAATCATCACCTCTTGCAAAGGCGTCGTTCAAGACCGGTGACGTGTTGGTTTCTGTAGATGATATTGCGATAAACAGTATAGTTGAACTTAATGAATTGATGAAGAATTATCTTCCGGGCGACACCGTCAAAGTAGGTGTGAAAACCAACGGTGAAATTAAGTATGCGGATATAGTTCTTGACGAAAAAGCTAAAACGGAATAGGGGTGAATGATATGAAAAAGTTTATTTCTTTGATGATATGTGTGGTGATAATATTGTCGTCGGTCGGTGCAATGGCGGATGGTGACAGCCTTATAGTCAATACCGTTAAGGTGAACGTAAGTAGTGGCAGTGTTACATTAAATGATGAGGGAATGTCTGTTTTAGCCGCACCGTATGTCAATCAAAACGGTGATACAATGGTTGATATGTATGCGCTGGTAAATGCACTCGGCGGCGAAATAACCGAAAAAGACGGAGTTTATTCGGTGACTTATGATGATGTTGAAATTAAGTACACATTAAATTCAACGGAAGTTGACGTTGCAGGACAGACGTTGACTATAAGTTCAGCTGTTACAATCAGTGATAACGGAACTGTAATGGCACCGTTGAGATTTGTTTCGGAGTCGCTTGGTGCAGACGTAACATACAACAGCGAAAGCGGAGAAATTGTAATTGTTTCGGCAGGCGGTCTGGATTCGGGAGTGAATTACAAGCTGTTGTTTAAGTATACCGAGAAAGAAAAAATAGGTAATTCAAAGGAACATTGGCGCTTTACAAAGACAGATAATTTTGATATGTCCGAGAGCAGTTACGGCAGTAGTTACAGATTTTCAATGAATGATATATCATTCACATTAAGAAGTCAGAAAAACGACGGAACCAGTTCTTTAGAACAATATTATCTTTCAATGCAAAAATCATATTTATCAAGTTACAACCGAAATGTAATGTATGATAAAGGAAAGGGCGAGCATAACGGCGTTGAGTATGTGTATACAAAGTACAGAAGACTTGATACTGTGACAGAGGCATATGCTTATAAAACAGACGAGTATTTTTGTTTTATAACAATACAGCGAAGTTTTGAAAACTTTGAAACTGCCAAAGAAAATACTGATGTTACTGCGTTTTTGAATTCGCTTGAATTTGATTATAAAGGCGGCGACGAAGAAAATACAGTTGACGTAGCCGAAATCGGTCTTGAAAAACAGCTTGCAGGAGAGGAAAAATCGGAATATTTAGACGGAAATTACAGATGGAGTATCAAATTAAACGAGGATTGGTCTGTAAACGAATACTACGGTTTTTATAATAAAGTGACAGTCACAAAACCGACAAGTATTGAAACGGACGATAATTATAATTACAGATATGGTTACGATTATGACGATATGAATTACTACAGTTCGTATTCAAGTGTAAGAGACCCTCTGATTATGATTTCTACATATTCTAATCCGAATAGGCAGACTGCCTCGGATTGGGCAAAAAAGAACCGTGATGATTACGAAAAGACCGTTAATTCTGAAAAATACAAAATATCCGAAATAAAAGAAACTCAAATCGGACAGATTAAAGCATATTATTTTGAGGAGAATTATTCGGAGGACGAAAATGAGTATGTCGAAAAAACGTATTATATGAATTACGGTGATTTTAGATATAAAATTAATCTCGGATATGATAAGAGAGAAGAAGATGCAGAGGGATTTAAGGAAAGTGTTGACGCGGTTATAAAGTCGTTTGTGCCTGGAGAAATAAATATAAATGAATTAGGCGACGCACTTGAAAGCGATAGTGATATTGACGCGTTGAATGTACAAAATGAATTTAAAGGCGATATTTTCAGTATCAATTATCCTTGTTTGTGGAATGTAAGCGAAACAGATACGGGATTACTGTTGGCAAAAGACCGTTCTAATTATGGCATGGATACAACAGGATTACTGTCGGCAATTTTCCCTAACTTTTCTCTTATGTTAAGTGTGGCTGACGGCAGTTCATTGCGTGCAGAAAAGACGTCGTTGTCATATTACGACGATAAATTAAATAAAAGCACATATACGTTGGAAGAATATATGTATAAAAATATTGCAGGAATGCTTAACAGCTCAAGTTCATATTTGAATATTTCAATGCCGAATGAAATTGAAGAAGTAACATTGATGGGCAAAAAGGGATATAAAGCTGATCTTGTTTTAACGATTAATGGTGTTAATAATGTGTATTATACAATGTATTTTATCCCATATGACAGTGAAAATCTGATTACGGTAATAAAAGCGTGCAATGAAAGTGAAAAGAATACAGTTTACGAAAATGCTTTGGATAAGGCATTGAATAGCTTGAAACTTTCGTAATATACAAAAAATCCGATGAATTTAATTCATCGGATTTTTATTTACATAGTTTGTCTGCCCTCAAGTGCCTTTATAAGAGTAATCTTATCGGCATATTCGAGGTCGCTTCCTATCGGAATACCGTGTGCGATACGGGTAACTTTTACGTCAAACGGAGCAAGCAGTTTAGAGATATAGACTGCTGTTGCTGTGCCGTTTACGGTTGGGTTGGTAGCCATAATGACTTCCTTAACCGTACTGTCGCTGAGACGGAGTAAAAGCTCGTTAATCTTTATGTCATCGGGAGTTATACCGTCCATAGGGGACAATGACCCGTGAAGTACATGGTAAAGACCGTTAAATTCGTTTGTCGCCTCGATTGCCGAAACATCTTCGGGACTTTCGACAACACATATAACGGAATTATCGCGTTTCGGTGATGAACATATTTTACACGGTGATGTATCGGTCAGATTTTGACATACAGGGCAAAGCGTAATTTTTTCTTTCGCCTCTGTGATTATGTTAGACATTGAAACTGCGTCCTCTTTTGACATATGTTCAAGAATGTGAAAAGCAATTCTTTCTGCACTTTTTCTGCCGATACCGGGAAGTTGTTCAAATTTTTCGATTAAATTTTCAATGACTGTTGCGTGCATATTAGAATAAGCCCGGAATATTAATTCCGCCTGTAACGGCACTCATACCTTCAGCCATCATATCGTCAGCCTTTTTGACTGCATCGTTGACTGCGACCATAACAAGGTCCTCAAGTGTTTCAATATCTTCAGGATCAACAGCGTCAGGACTGATTTTAAGTGAAAGAATTTCTTTCTTGCCGTTAGCGGTAGCTGTAACTGCACCGCCGCCAGCTGTACCTTCAACAACCTTATCTTCAAGTTCTTCCTGAACCTTTTCCATTTCAGCCTGCATTTTTTGAGCTTGCTTGATAACGTTGCTCATATTCTTATTAGCGTTCATTCCTGAACCTGCAAAACCTTTGTATTTTCCCATTGTAATTTACCTCTTTCTTAGTTTTTAAAATTAATTATTATCATCCTCAGGGGATAATTCTTTGCCTTCCAAAAATTCTTCGGGAGCATTGTCATCATCTTCGCTATTGTTATCGTCAAGAGATGACTGTGAGAAGTTATCCTTAGAGGAATCATATTCCGTAAATTCGCTTTCGTCTACATTTTCGACGATTTCACCGAAATTCGCTACAAGATTGTCAAGGGGATCGTCGGATACTTTTGTCGGTTCATTTACTTCACCGTTGCCGCCGGGCAAGTTCCAAAAATCAACGAGTTCTTCTTGTATGTCGTTTTCGTATGCAACCTTTACCGCAAAGTCTGTACCGGACGCACGTTTAAAAATAACCTGCATTTTATCCTTGTACGCTGCCGCTATATTGTAAGCACCTTTCTCTTTGGGATTGAACAAAAGTATAATACCGTCTGAATCAATGGTTATATTTCTGTTCATCAAAGCGGCTTTTAAGTAACCTGCCGAGTTGCACATCGTTCGCGATATGTTGTCCCAATTCTTTGCAACCTTGACAATAGGATTGTCGGAGGTGAGTTCTTCTTTCGGAATTGGGTTATATAATCTGACCGAAGTTTTCTTCTTCTCGGTTACTTCTTTTTTTTTAACCGTTTCGGTCGGCTGCACCGTTACACCGTTTTTTACCTTTTCCTCAAGATTTGAAATTCTTTCGGATAGGGAAGAAGTATCGGTAACGGCACCGTTTTTAACTTTGCTTTCCAATGACGCAAGCCTGTCCATAACCGCTGACGGTGAATCGTCATATTCGGGTCTGGCAAGTTTGATAAGTGCCAACTCATATACTATACGAGGTGACTTCATCCATTTAGTATCGGCTTGTGCGTCGGACAGTACCGATGTTGCGTGAGAAATCTTCTCAAAAGACATTTTGTCTGATAACGCTTTTAATTTTACCATATCTTCTGCATTGTAGTCAAGCATTGCTGAAGAATCTTCTGTAATTTTACAAATAAGCATATCGCGAAAATTCTTTATAAGTGAGTCGATAAACACTCTTAAATCTTTACCGTCTGACATAATATTGTCAATTACGGAAATTATTTTATTTACATCGCCTTTTTCAATGGCGTCTGTAATCTGAAATATTGATTCGGCAGTTGAAATGCCGAGAGTAGCCGTTATATTTTCGGCGGTAATCGAATTACCGCAGGCAGAAACGACTCTTTCAAGTATGCTCAGTCCGTCACGCATTGAACCGTCCGCAAGACGTCCCAAAAGCTCATATGCGTCCTCCGATATGTTAAGCTTGTCACCGTGTGCGATTTCTTTCATACGAAGTATAATATCTGACGGCTTTATGCGTTTAAAATCAAATCTTTGACATCTTGATAAAATCGTTTGAGGTACTTTGTGAGCCTCAGTCGTTGCAAGAATAAATATAACGTGCTCAGGAGGTTCTTCAAGTGTTTTCAAAAGGGCATTAAACGCACCGGTTGAAAGCATATGCACCTCGTCTATGATGTAAACCGTGTATTTTGCGTTTGTGGAAACATAACGCACATCGTCACGAATTTCACGGATATTGTCGACACCGTTGTTTGACGCCGCGTCAATTTCTTTAACGTCCAAAATACTGCCGTCCAAAATACCTTTGCATACTTCACATTCGTTGCAAGGACTTCCGTCATGCGGATTAAGGCAGTTTACAGCACGCGACAAAACCTTTGCACAAGTTGTTTTACCTGTTCCGCGCGTTCCGCAGAATAGGTAAGCATGACCGATTTTGTCATTTAAAATCTGATTTTTTAAAGTTTGTGTAATATGGCCTTGACCGACAATGTCCTCAAACACCATAGGACGCCATTTTCTGTAAATAGCTTGATGTGCCATATAATCTCCAATACCTTTCTTTATACGAAAAAACGCCATATAGGCGTTGTAATAATCAAAATAGGCTCCGACCGAGTTTACCGTAACACATTGAAAGCACCGCTTATTGCTGCTTGGTTCCCCATCTGACAAGGTTCACGGGTTTCAATCGCACGGGCTCGGCCGTCATCGCCAATCAAATCTTCAGTTAGCTATAATATTATAATACATTTTTTCAAAAACTGCAATACCTATTTTAAATTTTTTTTAGAATATTCAAAAATTTTTATGCATATAATGGTTAGGTGGCTTGGTTAGGAGGCATAAATATCAAAAAGACGGAGGAATTAATATGGATAATGAAATTTTGTACAAAAGTATAAAAAAGGAAAGTGAGGTTTACATTTGTTTGGATTATTATATTATACCCGAGAGCATATCGGCAGATTATTGTGATTTAAAGTGCTACGGAATTAAGATAGAAAAGACAACCGTGTATGCAGGCGGAGGTAAAATAGTAGAAAGCAAGCAGATAAATAATATTTTTTACCGATACAAAGACGCAACGGAATTTTCTGATACTATTATAAAGAAACGTATCGAACCGCAGGGACTTCGTGACATTGTGGAAAATTATATAATAGAAAGTATTGACAGAGCAAGACAAAGTGCATAAAATAAATATCGAAAAATAATTTGAGCCTGTCGACAAAATGTCGCCAGCTCCAAAAATCACATCTTGCGATGTAATTTTTGAGTATTTTCAGAGAAAAAATCATAAAGTTCCTCCAAAGTCGAAACTTTAGATTTTAAGCCATTTCTGCCGCACAGGTCGCCAGAAATGATTATAACTTGAGGTTGCACCTCAAACTCTCAAAAATAAAGTAGACAAAACCGTTATGGTTTTGTCTAAAATCTGAATTTACAAAGGGATATTATTATGTACAAAGTAAAAGAAACGATTGTTGTCGAGGGGATATACGACAAAATAAAGCTGTCACGTTTTATAGATGCGGTGATAATAGTGACAAACGGATTTTGCGTATTTTCCGATGACAGAATATTGGAAAGCATAAAAAAGATGGCGGACGAAACGGGAATTGTTATTTTGACCGATTCCGACAGTGCCGGCTTTAAAATAAGAAACTACATAAAACAGTCTTTGCCGAAAGAAAAGGTAAAACACGCTTATGTACCCGATGTTCACGGCAAGGAAAAACGCAAGAGAGAACCGGGGAAAGAGGGTCTTTTGGGTGTTGAGGGGATTAAGGACGATATAATCCTTGATTCCCTCAAAAAAGCGGGTTGCACGATTGACGGAAGTGCGACGGCGGTAAAAGAGGGACGCGAAATCACAAAAGCCGATTTGTATAAAGCAGGTCTTTCGGGGGGAGATGGCAGCGGTGAAAAGCGTAACGCGCTTGCACATTCTCTCGGAATACCTATGAAGATTTCCGCGAATATGCTCCTTGATTTGCTCAACAGACTGCTTAATTATGATGAGTTTTGTGAAATTGTACAAAACATTGACGATTTGAAAGAAGAAATTTGATAAAAAATATATTGACAAACTGTCCGAAATCGTGTAAAATATCACCTGTAAATAAAAATAACTTTACAGGTGATGCAAATGGCAAAGAACTTGAATGTTACCATTTTGCTTGACGTATACGGTCAGTTGCTTACAGAAAAGCAACGTAATGCCATAGATATGTATTATAACGAGGACTTGTCGCTGTCGGAGATTGCTGATGTAATCGACATAAGCAGACAGGGCGTCAGAGAGTCGATTAAGCAAGGCGAAAAACATTTGACGAATTATGAAGAAAAACTCGGAATAGTCGAACGATTTCATAATATAAGTTCAAAGCTTGAAAAATTAAATGCGTTGCTTGAAAATACCGATTTTGACGGTAAAGATGAGTTTTACGGATTGATTGACGAAATATCAAAAGAAATATAGATATAGATTATTTGCGGAAAGGAGTCATAGCTTATGGCATTTGAAAGCCTTGGTGATAAGCTGCAGGGAGTTTTCAAAAAACTTCGCGGTAAAGGAAAGCTTAACGAAAAAGATATAAAAGACGCAATGCGTGAGATTAAGCTGGCTCTTTTGGAGGCAGATGTAAACTTCAAGGTTGTTAAGGAATTTGTGAACATAGTTTCCGAAAAGGCACTTGGTCAGGAGATTATGGAGTCGCTTACTCCGGCACAACAGCTTGTTAAAATAGTTAACGAAGAACTTACCCAAATGATAGGCGGTGAAGTTTCAAGACTTGAATTTTCGCAAAAACCGCCGACAGTCATTATGATGTGCGGTCTGCAGGGTGCAGGTAAGACAACTGCAACAGGTAAGCTTGCATTAAACCTTACAAAGAAAATGAATAAGCGTCCGCTTATGGTTGCTTGTGACGTGTACCGTCCGGCGGCTATAAAACAGCTTGAAGTTTTGGGTAAACAAATTCAAGTACCGGTATTTTCAATGGGTGCAGACGTAAATCCCGTTACTATCGCAAAAGAAGCGGTAGCACACGCAATAAAGCATGGAAACGACCCTGTTATCCTTGATACGGCAGGTCGACTTCATATAGATGAGCAGCTTATGGACGAGCTTGCGAACATCAAAGCGGAAGTAAATCCGACGGAAATACTTCTTGTTGTAGACGCAATGACAGGTCAGGACGCAGTAAACGTCGCAAAATCATTTAACGATCAGCTTGATATAACAGGTGTTATACTTTCAAAGCTTGACGGTGATACAAGAGGCGGTGCGGCACTTTCCGTAAAACAAGTTACGGGTAAGCCGATAAAATATGCGTCGGTCGGTGAAAAATTGAGCGACCTTGAACAGTTCCATCCGGACAGAATGGCGTCAAGAATTTTGGGTATGGGTGATGTGCTTACTCTTATTGATAAGGCACAGGAAACCATAGACGAAAAGAAAGCGCAGGAGCTTGAAGAAAAAATCCGTAAACAACAGTTTGACCTTGATGATTTCCTTGAACAGTTCAAGCAAATCAGAAAAATGGGTTCATTCTCACAAATACTCGGTATGTTGCCGGGAATAGATAAGAAAATGCTTGAAAGCGTTGACACTGAAGAAAATGAAAAGAAAATGCTTCATATTGAGGCGATAATTCAGTCAATGACACAGGAAGAACGCAGAAAGCCGAGTATAATCGGCGCAAGCAGAAAAGTCCGTATATCGAAAGGTAGCGGAACAAGAGTACAGGACGTAAATCAACTTTTGAAACAGTTTGAACAAATGCAAAAGATGATGAAACAGCTGTCAGGCGGACGTCAGGCAAAAATGCTTAAACGTCTCAGAAAACGTAAATAAGGTATGATAAATACTTTATGATATATTTATGCTTATAATTTATGGGAGGTGAAAGAACAATGGCAGTAAAAATCAGATTGAGAAGAATGGGTGCAAAGAAGGCTCCTTTTTATAGAGTAGTAGTTGCAGATTCAAGATACCCAAGAAACGGTAGATTTATTGAAGAAGTTGGCACATACAATCCTCTAACAGACCCTGCAACAGTTAATATTGACGCAGAGGCAGTTAAGAAGTGGATCTCAAACGGTGCTCAGCCAACTGATACTGTTAAGGCTCTTCTAAAGAAGTCTAACATTATCTAATTATGGAGGATAGGCTAATGAAAGAAGTATTGGAGATAATAGCCAAATCACTTGTTGACTATCCCGAACAGGTTGATGTTAAGGAAATTAACAACGAGGACCAGACAGTAACTTTGGAACTTAGAGTTGCTGAAAGCGATATGGGTAAGGTGATTGGTAAACAGGGTAGAATTGCTAAGGCAATCAGAACTGTTGTCAAAGCTGCCGCAAGTCGTGAAAATAAAAAAGTTGCGGTTGAAATCTTACAATAGGATAGTAGGGGCTTGCATTTGTGAGCCCTTTTTGTATTTTAATTTCCGATGTTGAAGAAAGGATTTAGTTATGGACTTGCTTGAGGTAGGAAAAATAGTTAATACACACGGTTTAAGAGGTGAAGTTAAGGTTGTTCCTTGGACCGATTATCCCGAAGTGTTTGAAGATATAGATTTTGTTTATGTAAAGAAAAAGTCTGAATATGAAAGACTTGACGTAAAGGGTATAAAGTATCAGAAGAATAATCTTATCGTGAGATTTTCTCAGATTACTGATATAAATATGGCTGAAAAGTATAAAAATCAAGTGATTTATGCCGAACGCGAGATTTTGGGCGAACTTCCTGAGGGCGTGTATTATATTGCCGACCTTATCGGTCTTGATATTGTTACGGAGGACGGCGAAAAAATCGGTACTGTAAGCGATGTTTTTAACACGGGCAGTAACGATATTTACGAAGTAAAGCGTGAGGGAAAGAAAAATCTTTTGTTGCCTGTTATAGATGACGTTGTTCTTAATATCGACGTTGACGGCGGTAAAATAACCGTCAGAATGATGGACGGCTTGGAGGACTTGGCGTGAAAAATCATATGAGATTTGATGTGCTTACATTGTTTCCGCAAATGTTTGAGGCGGTTTTGGGTGACAGTATAATCGGTCGTGCGAGAGAAAATAATATTCTTGAAATGAATTTTATTGATATTCGTGATTTTTCAACCAATAAACATAGAAAGGTTGACGATTATCCGTATAGCGGCGGAGGTGGTATGCTTATGAACGCACAGCCTGTGTATGACGCGTATATGTCTGTTGCGGAGGGACTTGATTATAAACCGTTTACGATATATATGTCGCCGCAGGGAAAGGTGTTTAATCAAGGTATCGCAATCGACCTTGCAAATTATGAGCATATCGTTTTGCTTTGCGGTCATTATGAGGGTATCGACCAAAGAGTTATAGATGAAATTGTGGATATGGAACTGTCCGTCGGTGACTTTGTTATGACAGGCGGCGAAATTCCGGCGATGACAGTTATTGATACTGTTTCAAGACTTGTTCCGGGAGTTTTGGCTGCTGAAACTTCGTATGAAAATGAGTCGCATTTTAACGGACTTTTGGAGTATCCGCAGTATACCCGTCCGGCAGTTTGGCACGATAAACCGATTCCCGATGTGCTTATTTCCGGTCATCACGCGAAAATCGAACAGTGGAAAAGGGAACAGTCACTCATTAATACACTCAAAAAGCGTCCCGATATGCTTGAAAAAGCCGAACTTACTAAGGAAGATATAAAATTTTTGAAAGAATATAAGTAGATTTTGGATTTGACTATTGAATTTTGAATGTACATTTGATATAATAGTTAAGTCGAGCGGATATGGCGGAATTGGCAGACGCGCATGATTCAGGTTCATGTGGGGCAACCCATGCAGGTTCAAGTCCTGTTATCCGCACCACGTCAGAGTAAGCGATATATCGCTTACTCTGTTTTTTTTTGCAAGCGTGCTCAAAACGGTGAGCAGTAGCTACCACATTTGTGCGAGTTAAGTACCTTCGGCACGTTTGAAAACATTTTATGAAAAGTGTATAATATCTTTGAGTGGATTTTATAACGAGAAACTTGACAGAGAAATTGAGAGCAGATATAATATAAAGTAACCTTTAAGAAAATTTTTGGAGTGGTGAGAATGATTAGATTTTATGATTGTGATTTCTGTAAGCATTGCACCGGTATGAAAAAAGGACATCCCGTATGTGAGGCATTTCCCAACGGCGTTGCATATGATCATATGGACAAAGATTTACAAAATCTAAAAGAATGTAATAACGGAATTGGTTTTGAACCACGAGAAAAAAATACAAATAAATAAAGAAGATAAAAACATCAGATTAAAGCACGTTGACGGGTGAAAATTACAAGGTTGACGGAAGTATGACGTTTGACGAATGGAAAAACAGTTTGTCGGACTAACAGAAAAATGCGTTAAAATATGTTGCAAATAGTGAAAAACGAGGTATAATAAATACAGGTGGCATTAGTGGTGCTTTAAATCCGTATAGTAAAAGGGCAGAGGGACACGCTGTTAGGTATTATGAATCTGTAAGGTATATGACAACTGATGTTGCCAGAATAGCATCTAATACAGGATACTCTACAAATGAAATACAAAGAATAAAAAACTTTATATTTATGGAGAAACATGATTTAGGTAGAGGAAAATTAGAAGATTTTGACGCAAGTTATGAAATGGCTCAATCATGGCAAAGATTAATAGATGGTAAAAACATTCAACAACATGATTTAATATTACTTAAACATGAAATTATGGAAAACAAACTTGTAGATTTAGGGATACCTCAAAGTGAGGCACATATAATGACATCTAAAGAATATAATTATTCGAGGGAGGCAAGAAAATATTATGATACGATTGAAAAACATAAAAAAAGATAATGAAACTATTTATTGTGTAGCTTATCCTGAGGATTGTACAATAGGTATAAATATGTTCGTAAATATGACTAGTGAAGAATTAACACATGATGTGTTGCCAACAGAATATGCTTACTGTAAGACTCATATGCACATGGCAAAGCGTAAGTTAATAAATATGGCAGAAAGGAATGAGCTGACATCTGAATGCTTAGTAATGTGGTATTGATAAAAAGCGGAACAGATGAGAAAAACGAAAGAGCAAATCAGAGAATGATTGACTGCTTGACAGAAGAAAAGAAAGAATCAATGTCAGATAAACACGCATATATTGATGAAGATTAAAAGCACGTTTGCAGACGTGCTTTTTTGATATTCAAATTTATTGAAAGGCGGTGATAGTGTGAGAGTAGGCACAATAATAAAAAAATCAACAAAAATTTGAAAAATATTGACAATAGGTAACAATATGTAGTAATATAAATACAAGGTAAGGAAATGAACCTAAGTATTAAAGAAGGGAGTGCAAGACCGATGCTTGATATAATCGAAAAAAGATCAGCCTATTGTTTAAACTAACCAAAAAGTAACCGTAGGAGAGGGTGAAACCGCTCTGTACCGTGTTATTATATATCAAGTAGGATTATGCAACAGATTTATGCAAATTTTAACGTTAATTATCAGTATTATTGCTATTATCATTAGTATTGCTGCATTGGTAAATGTGTGTAAAAAATAATGCACGAAAAACAAGAAAGTATGAGGAAGTGTCTGTCAAAACACTAATTTCACTTTGACAATTTAGTCCAAGCACGCGAATATAATAAAATAAACGGAGTACACAAAACGGTACTCCGTTTAGTCTGTATCACTAAGGGACAAAGATGTTTTAATCAAGCGATATATCTTTTCCTTTTCTACATCTGTGCGGTTTGAAAGCATAACAGCAATACGTTTTAAAAATACATCATCATTGCTTGCGGGTTTGTGGTTTGATAAAAATTCCGAAAGCGAAATGTTGAATACCGTACATAGCTTTTCAACCGTCAGAATTGTAGGATTTTTAAATAGGCGGGAGTGGTATTAGCGTCTAAAGCAGTTTGTTCCTGTGACAGATGTGCGGTTTTGCGTAAATTGCGTAGCCTTAGTCCAATATTATAGCTCGTAGCATTCACCAATTTGTATTTTATAGTATAGAACTTTTCTTTTCAAACTATTATAGTATATATTTTTTTAAAATAACTATCGTTTATGTTTTTGTGTAAAATTTATAGAAACAAAAGTAAGCTGAGCGCTATTATTGCCATACCGAGTATGACGCCTATAATAGTGACTTTGCTTTTTTCATATTCACGTGCCATCGGTAAAAGTTCTTCTATTGAAATAAATACCATAATTCCGGCAATTATTCCGAATAAAATACCGAATACGACATCGTTGAAAAACGGACGTAAAATTAAATAACCGATTATAGCACCTAAAGGTTCCGTAATACCCGAAAAAAACGATACTATAAATGCTCTTTTTCTGCTGCCTGTTGAGTAGTATATCGGTACAGACGTAGCAATTCCTTCCGGAATATTATGGATTGCTATGGCGACAGCTATGGCAACAAGATACATAAGGTGAATAAAAAGTTATTTATAATAGATTTTCAAGAAAATATCGCCCTCGGGAGCGGATTTTTCACGTTTATATTCAATTTTTTTTACGAAATTTTTAAGAATGGAATTTTTTTCGGCGGCTGAAAGAGAGTGGTAATTAGTGAGAAGTTCACGCAAAAGGGGAAGTCGTTCTTCGACGGAAGATGTATCCACAAGTTTAAATTTTTCACGTTCCTGTGCTATCGTGGCATTAATTTTTTTTCTTCTATCTGAAATTGCGTTATTGCGTTCAAGGAAAAGTTCTTTTGTATAGACTTCCTGTTCGAGCAAGTCATACAGACGGAGTTGTTGTTTATCAAGTTTTTTTAATTCTGTTTCCAAAGTGGCTATTGTATCAAGGCAGGAAAGTTTATCTTTATTATGCGATTGACGGATATTTTTCAAAGACAATTCAATATCTTTAAATTCCTTTGTAAGCACTTCAAATACTTTATCTTCTACAATACTCAATGCAGATGCCTTATTACAACCAAGTGTACGACAGCAAAGACGGTATTTTTCAACGGTTTCGTTAGAAGTATTGATAACTATTGCCCGACCGCAATTAGCACACTTTAAAAGCCCTGCAAACGGATTTTGCAACGTGCCTGTACGCATAGGCGGTTTGTATTTCAGATTTATAATATCTTGTGCTTTGTTGAACGTGTCCTCGTCAATTATTGGCTCGTGCAGTCCGGGAACATATAACCAATCATCTTTACTCGTTTTTTCTTGCGTATTTTTGCCTTTAACAGACTTTGATTTGTTCCACACTATCTTACCTATGTAAGTATGATTTCGGAGCATACGGGCGATTGTGGTGGGGTGGAGCGGTGTATTTTTCTTGCTCAAGACACCCAAATTTGCAAGCTGACGGCTTATTGAAGTAATACCCATACTTTGATTTACATACATATCAAATATCATACGAACATATTTTGCCTCCGGTTCATATACTTCCAACGTGTGCTTTTTATTTATTACGGCATTTCGATAACCAAACGGAGCACCCGACACAAAGCAACCGTCGTTGATTGATTTGATACGTCCGCGGTTCATTCTGCGAGTGATGAATTTAAGCTCCTTACGAGCCATAAACATTTCAAATTCACTGTAATCTTCGTCATACTCGTTGTTGAGGTCATATATTTTTTTGAGCGTAATAATTTTCACGTCATTTTCTTTAAGAACGTCAAAGATTTTTTCACTGTCTGCGGCACTTCCGCGCCCTAAACGGTCAAGGTCAATACATAATACCGCATCATATATGTGCGAGGGAATAGCGTCAAGCAGTTTCAGCATTTCCGTTCTGTTGTATAACATTCCTCCGCTTATCACTTCTTCAAATATGTCAATGACCGTTAAATTATTGTCCTTTGCATAAGAAAGAAGAATTTCTTTGTGACGTTCAAGCGTTTCAAGCGGATTGTTTTCGTCCGATCTCGATTTTCGTAAATACATGGCTACATTCATCGTAAATCTTCCTTTCTTGTGTTATATTTCAACTCACACGCTCCGTGGGGAGCGTGACACATGTGTATAAATGCACTTTATTCTGTTTCCTCTGCCTGTTGGAGCAGGCAGGGAAATTTTTTTATTTAAGCTGCGGTATCAATATAATCAATAACTGTTACGGTTAAGGTGCTTGAAAAAGTTTTCACGCTATCAAGAATTTTTTCAAGGGTTTCAACTGTTTCATTAGAAAAATATTCTTCTCCGCATTGTGTACATTTTTCGCAAGGTACATTTTTAATCACAACAACGAAATTATCAATTTTTTCAATATATTCTGTTGTTGTCTGTTCTGCATTGCCTCGGCAAAAGAAACAAGTCATATTATTTCACTCTCCTTGTTTTAAAATCATTTTCCCATTTATCCGGTTCGGGATAGTATGCGGTTACAGCATACAAATATTCTTCATCATAGCCTGTTACATTATGCAACGGCATTTGTTTAAGACTTTGACCGCAAATTAAACAACTTGGAAGTCTTGCTGACTGTGGATAGTGTTCGATTATTTCGCCTGTGAAAATACTGTTTTTGTAATCATCTTTAGATATATTACGTTCACGCAAACGCTTAAATGCGTGAAGTGACCATTTTATTTGGTCTGATTCACATCGTTTTCGCACTTCTTCAATATCTATTTCTTTCATTTGTATCCCTCCTTTGAATATTCATTGCGATTTTGTCAACGTCAACAAAATCGTCAAAAATATAATTTTGAATTTGATTTATTAAAAATCGGTTATTTTGATAAATTAATTACGATTTTGATACATTTTATATATAAAAACCTCTTTAATACTCTGAATTTTTCAAATAGTCCATATGTCTGCGATAACGTCTTGGGACGTTAATAGGCACATCATAACCGATTTGTTTCAGAAATTCGGTTATAGCGTCAACACCGTCATTAAAAAATTCCGTTATACGTTTTTCTTTATTAGCTATATTTTTATAATTAGGTGGGCATACAAAGGTCCAATCGGCACCCTCGTTATCAAAAATAATTCTGAAATATTCATCTATATTGTATTTGTCAAGAGCCTTTGCCAACAACAAGTGATGTTCACAACCCTCGTCAAGCAACGAAACAACAGCGTGTGAGCGGTCGTGTGCAATTACTGCCATTAACGGCTCGCTGTCGTGATTGATAAACTCTGTTTTGGTTTCATCACTGCCGTAATATTTTATTATTTCCATAATATCAATCCCCTTGTTTATTTTCTTTAAAACCCTACTTTACACTCAACAACTTTTCCGACTATTTCAACACTATCTTGTTTTAAATCATAGATTTGTGTTTGATGTTCAGGGTTATAAGATTGAGGCATAAGCATAACAATATTTTTCTCTTGCTTAAAGCGCTTTATCGTAAAAGTGTCATGATTAATGCGAACAGCGGCAATTTCGCCGTTTTCAACTGTTGGTTGTACGCGAACAGTTACAAGACTTCCGTCGGGAATGTTTGCGGCGGTCATACTATCGCCCTTTACTTTTAAAGCAAAATATTTACCACCGTGATTTAATTCTGTATAAGTATATCCCTCATAATTTTCTTCCGAAAATATCGGTAATCCTGCCGCAATATCTCCTAAGATAGGTATTCTGTGCATTACAGGATTGTATAGGACTGCTCCCTCCGGTAGAGAAACAGGATATTCACCTGTAATTAAAGTAACCGGATTAATATTTAAAACCTTTGCTAATGCAGAGATTTTATCTCTTTTCATATTAGATATAAAACCATTCTCCCACTTTTGAACTGTACTTTTGCTAACCCCAACGGCATTTCCTATTTCCTCAAGGGTTAAATTAAGTTCTAAACGTCTATTTCTTATAATTGTTCCTATATCCAATGTAAACACCCCTTTTCTATAAATACATATTAACATAACAGTTTCAAAAAAGCAACTATTTTTTCAAAAAAGTTTTAAAAAGTTTCCTAAAGGGGTTGACAGAGTAAGAATTATATGCTATCATAGAAGTATCCTAAAGGAAACAAAGAAAGAGGTGATAAAATGAACATAGATGACTTAAATGCAGAAATTGCAAGAAAGGGTTTAACAAAACCGCAACTTGCAGAGAGATTGGGTGTATCAAAAAAATGCCTATATAGCAGGTTAAAAGGGGAAACAAGCTTTAAGCAAGAAGAAATTCAAAAGATTGCGTCTATTCTTGGATTAGATGAAGAAAAAATAATGAATATTTTTTTTGGTGAATTAGTTTCCTAAAAGCAACTCAGCATAGGTAATATAAGAAAGTAGGTGAGAGTGATTTTTGAACAAAATATATATTTAATTATTGTTGTTATAGGCATAATAAGTTTGATTAGAACAAGAAATGCCACAGGTGTTATTGCTGTGGTGGCAAAGGTATGTGCAATAGTATCGACAATATATAGTATATTGCAAATAATAAGGTGAGGAAGAAGAAAAATACAAAACAAGCTTTTAATATGTATGAAAAAACGAACCTTAATAAAAATGATACAGAATATCTATTTACCCAAAATCTTTTTTCACGCATACGATAGGATATTTTAGGTAGACCAAGTAATTTGGCAGAATGATTAAATTGCTTTAATATATATTCGCAAAGAAAACAAAAGGCTCTTCGCTGATGTTTTAGACACGAAGCATTTTCAAATTCAAATATATATTGAGATATGATTTCGCCTGCTAAATATCTGTTGTTTTTTAAAATGGTTTTGATTTTTAAAATTGCTGCTGTACTTTTTTCTATAGAGTTAAAACGAAAATCTTCAGCTTGTAAGATACACATTATAGGAAATAAGACTTTTTTGTATCGTTCTTCGTCTATTGGGTGTAATTTGTTGGTTCGTATTGTAAATGCGGTGGCAATAATTGTTGTTACACATGTTGCAATACCAACTATTAATTCATCAGAAAACATTATAATCATCTCCTCTAAAGGTGATTATAGCACAAATGGTTAAAAAATACAATCGGCATAGGTAATATAAGAAAGTAGGTGAGAATTATGAAATTTAAGAAAGATGAGTATATAAAGCTTTATTTTGAACAAAAAAGGTCATTTTTAGTTACAGAGATTATGAGTATATATACTGCAACGGAAGACCTTGAAATCAAAATAAAATGTTTGGAATTATTGAATAAAATAGAAGGATAATCTATTTAGACTATCCTCCTGAAATTTAATTATTGCAGTATAAAATTCCGTCTTTTAATGAAATATGTTCAAATTCAGTAAAACCAAACGATGATGAAATATCGGTAATTGTGTGTTTTTCATCAAGAGAAGATTTTACAGAAACAAAAACTTTGAATGATGGACAAAGCAGGACATATTTACCATAAAACTTATTATTTCTTTTATCTGAACTAAGAACTCCTTCAAACCCTTCTTTTTCAGAGCCTATTATTGAATAAGAAATATTTTGTTGCTTTGCCATATCTATAAATGACAGGAATTCGTTAAGTGTTTTTACAATTATCATTATAGTCACCTCCTTCCGAGATGATTATAGCACAAATAACTGGAAAAGTACAGAAGTATCAATAGGTTTAATCATATCTTGCATCTTTGAAAGTGATGGATATTGTGTTGAATCAAGTGGTTTAGACATTGTTGCTATTCCTGAAAGTCTGATTTCATCGTTTTTAATCGTAGACATCCAATTTGTTACTCCGAAAAATCGTGGTTATGTCATTTCTGCATAACTCTCATAGTCGCCTATGAGTTCAGACTGTGCCTTCAACCTGTGGGAAAGGTTGCTCCGTGTCCAGTCGTTACACCTCCCCGTAGTGGGTTTGGCTCGGCGTTGTCTATATTTATTACATTTTAGCACAATATGGTTATTTATGCAAGAACAAAAATCGACGTAGGTAATATAAGAAAGTAGGTGGGAATTATGAAATTTAAGAAAGATGAGTATATAAAGCTCGATAACGGTATTCTTCTTCATGTGATATATGCAGATGAAGAAAAAGCATTGTGTTTATACGTATCACAAAATCGTCATACAGGTGATTATTACTATGTAGGAAGTAGTAAGATTATTTCAAATAAGAATGCCGATTATAATTGTGACGGTGGTTATAAAAGAATAGCTCCCGTAAGTGTAAGCAAACAAACACAGTGGGAGCCACTTGTAAAAGGGTATCAATATAGCTGTTAGCTATTAAGTGTTGATTTTGATACATACAATTCAATTTTATATGGGCAAGAAAAATTATTGTATAGTATATCCTTTACAACGTATATATCTCCGTTTTCGGACAGTGAAAACTTTTCTCCGATATGCGGGATATAATTAAATTCGATTGACTTATTAATTTTTAAGTCTAAGAAATGTACAAATATTGTTGTCATTATAATCACCTCCTTCCGAGATGATTATAGCACAAATGGTTAAAAAATACAATCGACGTAGGTAATAGACGTAGGTAATATAAGAAAAGGAAAATTAAAATTATGGAAGAATTAAAGGTATTTGAAAATGCAGAGTTCGGCTCTGTAAGAACAACAACAGTAAACGGAGAGATTATGTTTGTCGGTAAGGATGTAGCGGAAATCCTCGGATACAGCAATCCAAGAAAGGCTATTATAGACCATATTGATGAAGAAGATAAGGGGGTAACGAAATGTGACACCCTTGGAGGAAAACAAGATTTGACAATGATTAATGAATCAGGTTTGTACAGTCTTATCTTATCAAGCAAAATGCCGAATGCGAAGAAGTTTAAGCATTGGGTTACGGCTGATGTATTACCGGCGATACGCAAAACAGGAATGTATGCGACCGAAGAACTATTGGAAAATCCTGATTTGGCTATACAGGCGTTTACGGCATTAAAATTGGAACGAGAGAAAAATAAGAAACTAAACACCACTGTTAAAGTTCAAGAACAGCAGATTATGGAACTTCAACCAAAGGCGTCATATTATGATTTAGTTTTAAATTGTCCCGATTTATTATCAGTCACTGTCATAGCAAAGGATTACGGTAAGTCGGCAAAATGGTTAAACAATTTCTTAAAAGAACACCAGATACAGTTTAAGCAAGGAGGGATATGGCTGTTGTATAAGGAATATGCTGAAAAAGGCTACACAAGTACAAAGACGCATACTGTAAACGGAAATGACGGCAAGCAACATTCTAAAGTAAATACATATTGGACACAAAAAGGCAGATTGTTTATTTATGCATTGTTAAAGAGCGAGGGTATACTTCCGATAATGGAACAGGAGCAGATCGCTTAGTACAAAGTAATAGGACAAAAAATGAAATACATAGATTAAAGCAGGAGGTGGAAATCATGGAGGCGGAAAAGACCAAAAAGGCAAGAAAGCCGAGAAAGCAACCTAAAGTACATGTTGAAGTGGTAGGAAGTTGGCAAGACAGACCTGCTTATGAGCGTTTTCAGCATTGGAAACCTCATATAGAAAATATGTATCATATGCTTGGGTACGGTGATGTAACGGTTGAGCCGTCGCAGAAGATGGTTGACGAGTACAATGCTATTCAAGCAAACAAAGAAAAAGGAGCTTAATGCTCCGACGATAGGACAAGCTCACAGGATAAAGAGAGGTAAACAAATGAACACAATAGGAATTGCACTGATAAGTTTCGGTATCGGACTAATCATAAGTTGGAAATTGGCAGAAAGGGATATAAAAAATGCTAAAAAGAAAACCAAAAACAGAGAATGAGAAAACGGAAGAATATTTTCACAGAGAAGTATTTCCGATGATTAACGCATTCGCCAAGGAGTGCAGAGGACACGCAAAACAGAAAATAACGGTGAAAGGAATATTTTCAAATGAACAAATATGTAGTAATGACGGGCAGAGATGATGTAGTGGTTTTAAACGCCGATGACAACAAGTCGGTTAAGGCATACATAACAAAAGGATACGGCATAACAAACCGCATTAAAGCAAAACATCCGCTTGAAATGAGTGTCGCAAAGATTATCGGAGGAGAGAAACAATGACAGCAAAGCAAATAACAGAATTGCACAATTTGTGTTTGCAGATTAATTTATTTGCAGAAAGACATAAGCAATCACCTATTGCTATGTATCATATGATAGGTGATGAAAATCCATTTACAACTATGATATGTATAGAAATATATCAAACTGAACCGTTCAATATAATCAAAACATTTACATTTTCAACGGATACTATTTCGACCGAAGACATAAAAGGAAGATATTACAGATTAGTTAAGAAGTATTTGAAAGATTTAGTCAAAAAGAATGTGGAGGTGAAAGAGAATGAATGACGAAGTAGAGAACTACAATAATGAAGAATTTATCACGATATTAACTGCACTTGGCAGTAACACAAAAATATTGATTAATGGTAGTGCCGATTTTGAAATACGCCATTCGTGGAATAATGGTGAGCCATATATCAATATTGTTACAAAAGAAAATGACCGTCAGAGCTGGCACTCGTAAACGGTCAAAACTTAAATACAGATTTAATTATCTGTGTTTGTATTTTAACACATAGAAAGGAAAATGTCAAATGTTCGGATACATTGATGTTGATAAAGAAATAACAGGCAACTATGGTGAGGATAGTTGCGGTGAAGATGTTGTCGCCTGCACCTGTGATGAATGTGGCGAGCCTATATATGTAGGTGAAAAATATTACGATATCGAAGATACGGTTATCTGCGAAGATTGTATAGATAACTTTGCAAAAATAGGGGAGGTAAATATAAATGAGTATTTTTGATAAATTGAATAAGATTAATGTCAACGATTACACAGAAAAGAAAAACGGCTTAACATACCTTACATGGTCGAGAGCTTGGGGAGAAGTAAAAAAATTATATCCTAATGCAACATATGAAATAAAGCGTTTTGATGATGGACAACCGTATTATTATGACGAAAAGACAGGGTATATGGTATTTACATCAGTTACAATAGAAGAATTAACGCATGAAATGTGGTTGCCCGTTATGGACAGTGCAAACAAGGCTATGAAAGACAAGCCATACACCTATGATACAAGGTACAAAAAAGGGTTGACGGTTGAGGCGGCAACGATGTTCGACATTAACAAAACAATTATGCGTTGTTTAGCGAAAAATCTTGCAATGTTTGGATTAGGGTTATACATATATGCTGGCGAAGATTTGCCGGAAACTGACGATACACAAGAACAACCTAAACAACAGGGCGGACAAATTAATGAAAAGCAAATTCAGAAAATACAGAGCATTTTGACCGTTTTCCCGAAAGAAAACAAAGACACTTCACTCAACATTTTGTTGAACGAGTTCGGTGCAAAAGAGTTGTCAGCATTACAGCAAGATAAATATGTTTTGTTCATAAATCGTCTGACCGACACAGCTAACGGTGTTGTAAATAGCAGATTGAGCAATCTTGTAAAACAGTTTATGAATAAGTCCGGCAAAACTGAAAGTGAAGTGAGAGAACTTCTGAAAGCAGGTTTAGGCAAAGGTATTGACGAAGTCACTATCGCTGAATTTCACAAATATGCTCATGATGCCTTGCAAATGATTAAAGATTATGGCGGTAATACTGATGAATAAGCAGATATTTCAAAAAAAAGACGGTATTAAGGCGGTAGCGTGGCTATCGTCATTAATATCTTCATTAGACGACAACAAGACGTATGCAGTCGAAGTAAAACAACACAAAAAACAGCGGTCGCTTGATGCAAATGCCTATTGTTGGGTACTGATAGACAAGCTTTCAGAAAAGCTGAATGTCAGTAAAACAGAAATATACAGACAGGCAATTAAAGAAATAGGTGGCAACAGTGAAACGGTGTGCGTGCCTACAAAATCCGTAAACAAGGTATGCGAGGGTTGGAAACATAACGGTATAGGTTGGCAAACGGAAACGTTTAAAAGCAAAATTGACGGTTGCACAAATGTCATTCTATACTACGGCTCATCGTCGTACAATACAAACCAAATGTCAATGTTAATTGATAATATCGTACAGGACTGCAAAGCACTTGATATTGAAACATTAACGCCGAAAGAATTACAGGCATTAAAGGACGGTTGGAAATGAAAAAGTGTTTTATATGTGGAAGAAATGGAAACGGTGACAGGTTAGAGCGACACCATATATTCGGAGGAAGTAACCGAAAACACTCTGAACGGTATGGGTTAGTAGTTTATCTATGTGGTGAGCGATGTCACCGTAACGGTGAATACAGCGTACACAGAAACAGTGATATAGCTGATTATTTGCACCGATACGGTCAGAAAAAGGCTATGCAAGAGAATAATTGGACAGAGGAACAATTCCGAGAGGTATTCGGAAAAAGTTATTTATAGGAGGAAATGTAATGGTAAAAATAAGAGTAGAAGATACATACACGAACGAAGTAATTGAAACCGAATGTGACGGTGCATTGATTTCAATGCACCAACGCGAAGAAAATAATCGTGTAGCACATTCGATTGTCATTGGAAGATTTAACATTAAATTATTAAAACTCATAAGAAAAGACATAAAGGAGATTTTAAAGAGAGCATTTAAGGGGGAAGGAAGAATTGAATAAAGTTATATTAATGGGACGCCTTACAAAAGACGTTGAAATAAGACAAACACCGAACAATCTTTCAGTCGCAAGATTTACTATTGCCGTAAACCGCAGATTTGCAAAAGACGGCGGACAACAGGCTGATTTTATCAACTGTATTGCGTGGCGTAAGACAGGCGAATTTATCGCACGATATTTCCAAAAGGGCAGTATGATTGCCATAGTCGGAAGTATTCAAACAAGAAGTTGGGACGGTAATGACGGTAAAAAGCAGTATGCGACAGAAGTTATTGTAGATGAGGCATACTTTACCGGTTCAAAATCTGAAAACAGTACAGGCGGAAATACTGATTTGTCTGATAGCGGTTTAGATGATTTAAACAGTCAATACGGTGAGGATTTTGCAACAATCGGTGATGAAGAAGATTTGCCGTTTTAAGAGGTGTAGTGTATGAACAACGGAATTAACTACTTTCCGCTGAACGTACATTTAGATGATAAATTTGAATTAATCGAGGCTGAATTTGGACTGAAAGGGTTTGCGATAGTCGTTAAGTTGTTCCAAAAGATATACGGACAGCAAGGTTACTATTGTGAATGGACAGAAGACGTTGCATTATTGTTCGGAAAGAATGTAGGTTTGGGTGGTGATGCCGTGTCTGAAATAGTGAGAGCCGCGATTAAAAGAGGTATATTTGACAGTGAACTTTATGACAAGTATCAAATCTTGACTTCAAGAGGCATACAAGAAAGATACTTCGAGGCAGTCAGTCGCCGTAAAGAAGTTGAAGTCAGAAAAGAGTACCTCTTAATTAAAGTCGACCAAATTTATAAGAATGTACGCATTTTAAATGAAAATGTAAACATTTCAAGCAAAAATGTAAACATTTCCGAACAAAAGAAAGTAGAAGAAAGTAAAGTAAAAGAAAAGAGAGTAGAAGAAAAGGAACTGCCACGTCTGCCTGTAAGAATTGTTAAGCTATATGAGAACAATATAGCACCTTTGACACCGATTACACTGCAAGGCTTAGATGATTGGCTGAATGATATGTCGGAGGACGTTGTTATATACGCAATCGAAGAAGCTGTAAAGAACAACAAACGTAATTACAGGTACATAGAGGCAATACTTCGCAATCATTTTAATGCGGGACGTACTACCCTTGCGGAAGTACAAAGTGCAAAGCGAGCGTATAAAGGCAATGAAAATGAGCTTAGTATTAACAGAGATGATAACCTTGATTATGACGAACTTGAAAAAATAATGAGGGAGAAAACGTAATGATTGTATTTTCTATAGACCCCGGCAATATGCAAAGCGGTTGGTGCATTGTTGACGGAGAAACGATGAAACCACAAGACTTCGGAAAGACGGATAACAACGAATTGTTAGACAGTTTTGAACGTCTGATAAGAGTATATCAAGTGGACGTTGTTGTTATTGAAATGGTGGCGTGCTACGGTATGCCGGTTGGACGTGAAGTGTTTGAAACGTGCGTGTGGATAGGCAGATTTACCGAGAAAGCAAAGCAACTGCGAAAGGATGTTCAATACATAACACGCAAAGATGAAAAAATGAATATATGTCACAGTATGAAAGCCAACGACGCAACTATTCGCAGGGCTTTGATAGACAGATTTGCAAAGCACGACCTAAAGAACGGAAAAGGGACAAAGAAATGTCCCGATTGGTTTTATGGATTTAAGAGTGACATTTGGGCGGCTTATGCAATGGGTATAACGTGGATTGATATGGAGGAATAAGACAATGACTATTAAATTACCGATGGGCGTGGAAATAGAAATGAATACGCGTTTGCCGTATGATTTCGATGATATTATTCGCAAGATATTCAAAGAATATTTAGGCGAAGCAAAAACAGAAAATTTAGCGTTTGATAAATTAAATTTTATAGACCTCTGTATTGCTTCAATTCGCAATTCAAAATGCGCGGAGGAGGCAGTTCAAGATATAATGCTCAAGCAAACAGAATACAGATTAAAAATACTTGATGAACTTCCGAAAAAAAGTTCGTTCTTGAACATGAACTTTATGGTTTACTGTTATGAAACAGGTAGAGAAAATGCGGAACTGCATACTGAATATAGCAGTAATTACATAGAAAATGAAACTATTATGAAAGTGATTATAAGAATTATAAAAGTGGTGAGTGATTTTGAGGAGGAAGAAAATGGCGAAGAAAAAGAGAATTAAAATCGGTGCTATGTACCGAGAATACGGCGAAATGGAAGGAGTTTTATGCCGTAATTGCTGTAACTTCACAACAATAGCAGTTGACGGAAAACATCACTGCAAATGCAAGGCGTATGGTATAACGAGAGAGGCTAATACAAATTGGCGTAGCAAATATGAGGCGTGCGGATTGTATAACACACCGATAGACGAAAAGTATAAACCAATATTCAAAGGAGCGAATAAGTAATGAATACACCGATAATTAGACCGAGTTTGATTTATTTAATTAATTTGTGCGACAATTTCAAAACTGTATTGTTTATAGTTATGCTTGTAACGGGAGTTGTAGTAGTTGTTAGTCTTTATGAATATCTTGACGAAGAAGAGGAACGACAATGCTTTAGTAAGTGGTTTAAAATACCCATTATAGCATTGATAAGTAGCTTAGCGTTGAATATCGTATTACCAAGCGAGAAAACTTGTTACACAATGCTTGTTAGTTCGCAACTGACGCCACAGAACATTCAAAGTGTCGGTAATGATTTAAAGTCTGCGGTAGATTACATATTTGAGAAGATAGACGAATTGGAGGAATAGAAAATGAGGAATGAATTAAAGCCGTGTCCATTCTGTGGGAGCGCAGAAGTAGCATTTCTTGACGGCGGTGTATACGATGAAATGCGATTTCAAGTTGAGTGTCAAAGTTGCGGTGCGACCGTAGGTTTTATTAACGAAAGTAGGTCAGATGATGAACTCGGAGAAGCATGGAATATGCGTTCGACGACAGAAATAAAATCAAAGACCATGACACTTGACGAGGCAATAAAATATTGCGAAGAAGTCACAATTAAAAATTGTTTGGAGTATGTAGAAGAACACCAACAGCTTGCAAATTGGTTACACACACTAAAGTATTTGGAAGAAAATGCGGTTATGCCGATATACAAAAAACAAGATTGGTTAGACATAGCAAATTATTACGGTATTAAACAAATTCCGGTAGCGATTGAAGAAATGGCTGAATTAACGCAAGTGTTGACTAAGTATTTGAGAATAAGACAAAACGGACAACCAGTAAGAAAAACAATGGACGAAGTTAAAGACGACATAAAGGAAGAATTATCGGACGTAATTGTAATGATGATACAGTTGCAATATTTATTTAACATTGACAATGACACAATAAACAAAATTGCAGACGAAAAACTGAAAAGAACGTTAAAATTAATGGAGGAACAAGAATGAAGTTTAGAGCAAAACCGTGTGAAATAGAGGCAGTGCAATGGGAAGGACTAAAGTTGAAAAATAAAAATGAAAATTTTTATGCTGTTTTGAATGTAAATGATAGGTGCATGGATTTTGATTGTCGATGTAATCGTGTGAAATTCATGGATGGTTTTGTGGTTTTTCAAGAACATACAAACGAAAATGATGTAACACTGGCGATAATTCCAAAAGAGAGTATACTTTTTATCGCAACGGAGTAAGGAGGAAAGGCATGACAAGAGCTGACTATATAAGGCAAATGACGGATGACGAGTTAGTTAAATTATTGGTATGGCGTAAATTTGATATTTTGGAATATGTGCCAGATTGTGATGAAGATTGTGAACATTTCAAAGGGGGTTGTGCAAATAGTTGTCCACATGAACGAAAAGAAAGAACAGTGAGAGAGTGGATTACGGAGGGTATAGAAGATGAAAGAATGGAAAGTCAAAAAGAATGAATTTGAAGAAGAATGGCACGAACTTCGTTTTAGCCAATTTTATGGAGATGATGATGAGGTAATTGCGAGTTTTGTTCAAGATGAAATGGATGATGAAGCATTTTATTATATATCAAAAGAATTAA